>Ga0209382_10013272_pt1 | contig 10132 bp, 6 predicted proteins | sample SoiMetdeltSBSDD5_FD_187599 | JGI IMG/M metagenome (GOLD analysis project Ga0209382, IMG submission 187599) | Bulk soil microbial communities from a Populus tree surrounding site in Tennessee, USA - Soil MetaG P. deltoides SBSDD5 (SPAdes) (version 2) | ecosystem: Environmental > Terrestrial >...
CCGTCCACTACCAGGATCTTCCGGTGGGTGCGTTTGTTCACCCGGTCGAGGGAATACCAGCGCAGGGGCCGATATCTCACGATCTCGACCCCGGCCTGGCGCATCTGCTCCAGGTGTTTGCGGTCCATCTTCTTGGAGCCGAGCCAATCCAGCACCAGATGGGTGGGAACTCCGGCGCGGGCCCGCTCAGAGAAGGCATCGGCGAAGCGCTGGGCGATCGCGCCGGACCAGAAGATGTAGCCCTCGAAGTTGACGCTGTGTTTGGCCGAGCGAATCGCATCCAGCATGGCGGGAAAGGCCTGGTCGCCATTGAGCAGAGTGGTGACCCGGTTGCCGTTCACCACCGGTGGTCCGAGCAAGTGGCCCGAGGTATTCCGGAACTGCGGATCGCAGGCGGAGTAGCGGTGCGGTAGGGCGTGCTCGACTGGCTGATCGCTGCCGGTGAGATTGGCATAGAACAGGACCGCGACCAGAGTCATCACCACAGCGGCCATCGCCCAGGCCGCCCGGGGGGAACGGAGCTTAAGACGCATGGACTTGGCTCCTGGCTCGAGCCCGGCGCTGTGCGGGCGATGTCTAGCTCAGTAAACGATTTAATGGTAGGGATTTAAACCAGAAACCGCGGTGGGCCGGGTCACAGGCCGCCCCTTCTGCTTTCTCCGTCCGGTCCCCTGGGCTAGCTTCAGAAGACGCCACAATCACGGATGCTCCCATGAAGCTCCCGCTTTCTGTCATCCCCCTCGCGCTCTGCTTGTTCACAGCCCCAGCCCTGGCGCAAAGTGGCTCCTCACCGGTCTCCGATGCCTTACGCTCGCTCGCCGAGCGTAACGGGCGGGATCTCGCGGCCGCGGCGGAGGACATGCCGGCCGGCAAGTACGGCTTCAAGCCCACGCCGGCCCAGATGAGCTTCGGCGACGTGATCGCCCACCTGTCGGCGGGGAACGACTACCTCTGCTCCAACATCGCGGGGGTGCCTGCACCCAAGAGCCCGGAGCTGAAGGGTGACGCCCCCAAGGCCAAACTGGTGCCCCTGCTCAAGGAGTCGTTCCGGTTCTGCCAGTCGGCCTTGGCCAAGGTGGACGACTCCAAGCTAGACCAGAAGCTTCCGTTCTTCGGAGAGCAACAACTGTCGAGGGCGGCGGTTATGTTCGCGACCGCGCAGGACTGGGCAGACCATTACAGCCAGCTCGCCAACTATCTGCGGCTCAACGGGCTGCTGCCGCCCACGGCCAAGCGGAAAGAGGAATAGTCGGATGGCCAGCGAACGGGATATCGCCTTCCCCATCCTGAGCGACCAGGATCTCGCGGCACTCCAGATCAGGGGCAAGCTCCGGCAGGTGCGCGCCGGTGAGGTTCTCTATGAGGAGGGCGAGCGCAACCACTCCTTCTTCGTGGTGCTCGACGGCGCAGTCGAGGCGGTGGAGCACTCCCGGGGCACTCCCCACCCGCTCGTCGTGCATCGCCACGGCAACTTCAGCGGCGACATCGACCTGTTCACTGGACGCAGGCTGCTGGTCACCGGCCGGGTGATCGAGGATGGCACGGTGCTGGAGCTCAGCACCGAGGACCTGCGCCGGGCCGTAGACCAGCTGCCCGAGCTGGGCGCAATCATCATTAAAGCTTTCATTCAGCGCCGGCAGTTGATCCTCAACGACGGGTTCCAGGGCGTGAAGCTCATCGGCTCCCGCTTCTCGCCCGAGGCGTACCGGCTGCGCGACTTCGCCACCCGGAATGCGATCCCGTTCCGGTGGATCGATCTCGAGACTGATCAGGAGGCGGAGGCGCTGCTCCGTCAGCTCGACGTCCCCGCCTCGGCCACCCCGATCCTCATCGGTCGGAACGGCGAGTACCACAGCCGGCCCTCGCTCGAGGACTTCGGCGCCTGCGCCGGGCTCACCGCGGCGCTGGAGCCCGAGCACGTCTACGACCTGGTCATCGTGGGTAGCGGGCCGGCCGGCCTCGCGGCCGCGGTCTACGCCGCATCCGAGGGGCTCGACGTGCTGGTGGCGGACTCGATGGCCGCCGGCGGACAGGCCGGGACCAGCATGCGGATCGAGAACTACCTCGGCTTTCCGGCCGGCATCTCCGGCGCGGAGCTTACCCAGAACGCTCTGATGCAGGCCCAGCGCTTCGGTGCTACCGTCTCGGTCCCCACTACTGTCCGCTCGTTGGGGATGGACGGTGGCGACCGGGTGCTCACCCTGACCGACGGCACTCGGCTCCGCACCCGCTGCGTGCTGATCGCCAGCGGGGTGGAGTACCGGAAGCTGAATGTGCCCCACTTCAATCAGTTCGAGGGCGCGGGCATCTACTATGCCGCGACCGAGATGGAGGCCAGGCTTTGCCGAGGCGAGGAAGTCGTGGTCTTCGGAGCAGGGAACTCGGCGGGTCAGGCCGTCGTCTATCTCTCCGGTCGCGACCGCTGCAGCCACGTCCACCTGGTGATGAGGGGCGACGACTTGGGCAAGAGCATGTCCCGCTACCTGGTGGACCGGATCGAGGGACTGGAGAACGTCACCGTACACCCGAATACCCAGATTACCGGTCTTCAGGGCGACGGCCACCTCGGCGTGGTGGAATTGGAGGACAAAGAGGGCCGGAGGCGGACCATCGACACCAGCGCGCTCTTTCTATTGATAGGGGCCGACCCGAAGACCGAGTGGCTCCGCAACTGCGTCGAGCTGGACAAGAAGGGGTTTGTGCTGACCGGGAGGAGTCTCTCGCCGGAGGTCGCGGGTAACGAGCGGTGGCACGCTGCCGGCCGGTCGCCCTTTCTACTGGAGACCAGTATCCCCGGCATCTTCGCGGCGGGCGACGTTCGCAGTGGCTCCACCAAGCGGGTCGCGGCAGCCGTGGGCGAGGGCGCGATCACCGTGAGCTTCGTGCATGCCCACATCGGGAGGGCGGTGTGATTCATCCCGAGGGCACCAGTTATAGTGACCAGGGTCTAGAGTCTAGCGACTAGCGACTACCGTCTCGTGACTGGCGAGCGGCGACTGGCGACTGGATCTATTGGGAACTCCCATACGTTAAGCTGATGTCCCCCACTGGAAGTAGGACAGTATGACCCGTTCGCCCCTTCGATTTGCTCCCCTTATCATCGTGTCATTGCTGGGTTTGAGCCTCTTGGGGTTGAAGCTGCCCGCCAGCGCCGCTCCGGCTGGGGAAAGCCGGTTTGCCGTGCTTCCGGCGCCCACTGCGGCGGAGCGGGTCGCCCTCTTTGCCGGCGGCTGCTTCTGGTCGATGCAGAAGGCGTTCGACGGAGTTCCCGGCGTCGCCAGCGTGACCGCGGGCTACGCCGGCGGCTCCAAGGCGAACCCCAACTATGAGGAAGTGGAGACCGGCAAGACCGGATACGCCGAGTCGGTGCAGGTGATCTACGATCCGGCGCGGATCTCGTACGACAAGCTGCTCGACATCTACTGGCACCACATCGATCCCACGACCGTGGACCGGGCCTTCTGCGACCGGGGGCCCCAGTACCGCTCGATCATTTTCTATGGCGACTCGGCCCAGCAGCGGGCGGCGGAGTCCTCCAAGCAGGCGCTGGACCGCTCGCACCGGTTCGCCAAGCCGGTCGTGACCACGATTCAGCCGGCGACCAAGTTCTACCCGGCCGAGGAATACCACCAGCAGTTCTATAAGAAGAACCCCGAGCGGTATCGGGCCTATGTCATCGGTTGCGGGCGGGAGGAACGGATCAAAGAGTTGTGGGGATCGAGCGACTCGCGACTAACGACTAGCGACTTGACCAACCAGACGAAACCAGGAGGATGGAACCCCGTGACCTTCAAGAAGCCCACTGACGCAGAGCTCAAGCAGAAGCTCAGTCCGGAGCAGTATCAGGTGACTCAGCACGAGGGCACCGAGCGCCCCTTCAGCAACGCCTATTGGGACAACCACGAGCCCGGTATCTACGTGGACGTGGTCTCGGGCGAGCCGTTGTTCAGCTCGCTGGACAAGTACGATTCCGGCACCGGGTGGCCCAGCTTTACCAAGCCGCTGGAGCCGGCCAACATCGAGACCAAGAGCGACCACCAGCTCTTTGCCGAGCGGACCGAGGTACGGTCGAAGCACGCCGACTCCCACCTGGGCCACGTCTTCGACGACGGTCCCGCTCCAACCGGTCTGCGCTACTGCATGAACTCAGCGTCGCTCCGGTTCATCCCGGCCGATAAGCTGGAGGCGGAGGGCTACGGCCAGTACGCGGGGCTGTTCCAGAAGGGCGAGAAGGTCTCCCAGAAATAGGCTCAGCGAAATAGGCTCAGCGCGTCGTTCCGGGCCGCTCAGGTGCCGTCGATCGAGATCTGTAGGGCCTTGAGCACGTCCCCGATCTGGTTGGCAAAGGTGTAGCCGTTCAGGGTGCCGGCGAAAAGAAGGCCGACCGGGCGCTTATCGGTATCCACGATCAGAGCGCCCGAATCACCCGCGCGGGAGAATTGGCCTCGGCTCCTGATGGTGATCTGGCCGACGAATCGCGCGGTTCCGCTGGTGTAGCCGACGTCCAGTATGCCGTTGAGGCTGACTACGGTGCCGGTCGTGAGTCCCGTCGTCCTCCCGTATTTCTGAACCACTTGATTGATAGCTGCCGCTGCGATGGTGGCGCGGGGAGTACCGTAGCCATCGATGGGCGTGCTCCTGGCCAGGTTCGCCGTCGTGACCGCCGCAATGGCGGCATCCACCTTGTTGTTGGCGCTGGTGGAGAATTGGATGGGTACGAACTTGCTGAGCGGGCCCAGCAGGGCATTCGATCCACTGGCACAGTTGAGGTCAGCACGGCCAGGCTGAAGCACCATGCTGCCGAGCGGGGCCCTGTTCTCCAGGGCGTACAGGTGGTTGTTGCTGAGGGCGTAGGTGGCGTTGCCCGACTTCACCCGAGCACCGATCGTTCCGACCGAGCACTCCCCCTGGTTTCCGGTGGACACGCCGATCGGCACCGGGCGACTGTATGCGCTGGTCGGGCCTACGCGAGTTCCGGCCGACGGATCTGCCGGAGCATCGGCTACAATCGGCAGGGCTCGGATCTCACCGGTGACGACGACCGAGACTGGCACCCCGTCCAGTCTGGCCGGAAGCCCGGGTACACCGGGCACCTTGCTGTAGAGCTGCACCTCGGCCTGACCGTTCGCGCCAAGGCCAACCGCCGTGCCGACTACCCCCTCGACCAGTAGCAGCCTCTCGGTGTGCCGCGCCTGCGCGGCGAGGGCCCGGGTCAGACCGGGAGGTTGCGTGCCGAGGGCCAGGGTGGCCCGGGGGCCGGTAGGCTCCGACCCGTCGGGACCACAACTCGAGACGACCAGCCCGGCGAGCGCCAGAACGAGAACAAAGAACCGGCGCAAGGGCTGGGCCCGATGATGCCTCATGTCCCACCTCTACTGGAGAACCATTGTCTTGGGGGGCCCTTCAATATATTAGATAGGTCATATTAGATAGGTCCCCAGCGTAGGGGGTTATTCACTGGGGCTTCAAGGGCTCTCCCGTGGTGGACCTACTGCACCAGCTTCAACCCGACGGCCTGCGCACAGCCCTGGCTGACCGGTATCAGCTCGAGCGTAAGCTGGGAGAGGGTGGCATGGCCGCCGTCTACCTCGCCCGCGACCTGCGCCACGAGCGCCAGGTCGCGCTCAAGGTCCTCCGCCCCGAGTTCGCCCTAGCGCTGGGTCCCCAGCGATTCTTCAGTGAGATCCGGGTCGTCGCCAATCTCCAGCATCCGCACATCCTGCCGTTGTTCGACTCGGGCTCGGCAAATGGCTTCCTGTACTACGTCATGCCGTTCGTGGAAGGGGAGTCCCTGCGGCAGCGTCTCCTCCGCCAGCCCCGTCTGCCACCTGCTGAGGCGCTCCGAATCGCCCGGGAGGCCGCCGACGCGCTCGCGTACGCTCATGAACAGGGAGTCGTCCATTGTGACGTGAAGCCCGAAAATATTCTGCTCCAGAAGGATCATGTCCTGGTCGCCGACTACGGTATCGCCCGGGCTGCGAACTATGGTGAGCCTTTGGCCAGCAGCGGCACCGTCTTCGGTACCCCGCAGTACATGAGCCCCGAACAGGCACTGGGCAATGCGGACATCGATGGGCGGAGCGACGTCTACAGCCTCGGCTGTGTGCTGTACGAGATGCTCGCCGGCGCTCCTCCGTTCGAGGGGCAGAGTGTTACGACCATCGTCGCGCGCCACTCGCTGGAGCAGGCACCCAGTCTCAGTCTGGTGGACCGCTCGGTGCCCGAGAAGGTGCAGGCGGCAGTGGCGCGTGCCCTGGCCAAGAACCCGGCGGAACGATTTCACATGAGCGAGTTCGCCAGGACGCTTGCAGGGCTGGAGTCAGATAGAAAGCAGGCACAGGCTCGACGCTCGCGACGGGTGTGGACCGCACTGGCGTTCACCGCTGTAGCTCTGGGGACCCTGTCGGTGGTTCTCCAGTCCCAGCGAGGAGAGCCGCAGTCGGTCGGCCATGCAGCGGCATTCGATCCGCGGGACATCGCCGTGCTCTACTTCCAGCAGCGCTCCCCTCAGGATTCCCTGGGCTATCTGGCCGATGGCCTGACTGAAGAGCTCATTCACCAGCTGAGCGGCGTCCCCACGCTGCGGGTGATCTCCCAGAATGGAGTCGAGCCCTACCGCCACACCAACGTTTCTCCCGAAGGTGTCGCCCGGACCCTGAAGGTGGGAACACTCGTCCAAGGTATTGTGGCCCAGTCGGGTGGACGCCTGCGACTCACGGTGGCTTTGATTGACGGTGCGACTGGGGCGGAACTTGGCAGCACCACCCTCGAGCGGCCGCAGCAGGAAATCTTTGCGCTGCAGGACGACCTGGCCCAGGAAGTAGCGATCTTCCTCCGGAAGCGGCTCGGTGAAGAGGTTCAAAAGAAGATGGCCATCACCCGAGCCAAGACCCACCCGCGCGCATGGCACCTGGTGCAACAGGCCGGAGAGCACACCCGTGACATCGATGAGCTGCTCGCCGCGGGTGATACCAACGGCGCGGCGGTTCACCTGGACAAGGCCGACTCGATGCTGGCCCTGGCAGAGAGGGAAGAGCCGAAGTGGTCACGGCCCAGCGTCGCCCGAGGTCGAATTGCCTACTCCCGGTTGGACCTGATCGGCACCGTAGATCGGCCTTACTTCGAGCGCTGGATTGCCTCGAGTCTGGTTCACGCCGATCGGGCACTTCGGATCAATCCGGAAGACCCGGAAGGGCTCGAATTACGAGGAACCCTCAGATACGAACGCTGGATGCTCAATCTCGCGCGGAACCCGGCCGAGGCGTCCCAACTCCTGAGCGGTGCCCAGGCCGACCTCGAAGCGGCTGTCGCCCAAGACCCGACTGCCGCAGGTGCCTGGACGGTTCTGAGCCACATTCGGATGAACCAAAGCCAGTCATCTCTGGCGAAGATCGCCGCCCTGCGGGCGTATCAGGCCGATCCCTACTTAGCCTCGGCCCAGCAGACCCTCTGGCGGCTGTTCCAGAGCTCACTCGATCTGGAAGACGCCCAGGAATCGAAGCGCTGGTGCGAAGAGGGTCAGCGGCGCTTTCCGGAGTCTTACCGCTTCGCGGAGTGCCAGCTCTGGCTCTATGCGCTCAAAACCACGACTCCAGCCCCGGGCCGACTACGGCCACTCTATGAGAAGTACCTCGAGCTTACACCGCTGAACGTCAGGTCGTTCAATGAACACTATGGGCAGATGCTCGTAGCGATCGCCCAGGCCCGTGCCGGCCTTCGGGATAGTGCCGACGCTACAGCCCGGCGGGCTCGAGCCGATACTACGATCGATGAGACGCGGGAACTCGCGTTGCTCGAGGCGATCGTGCGTACGATGCTCGGCGAGCAGGACGAGGCGCTGCACCACTTAGGCCTGTACTTGTCGGCCAACCCCCAGATGCGGGAGGGGTGGGCCCGCGACCGGACCTGGTGGTTCCGAGAGCTGCGTAATGACCCGCGCTACCAGCGGTTGGTGGGGACGCCTTCCCAATTTGCGTCCCCGGATTAACTTAGTACCCCCACCCCCTGTGATTGAATTCCTCCCTAACTTCCGCCCTGGCCGGAGGAGGCTCTTGCATGTCTCGACATATTGTGACTGTGCTGATCTTTTCTTTGACATTGCTTGCGAGCGCGTGCTCAAATCAGAGTGCTTTCGAGCCGTCTCAGCCGACTCTGACGGGAAACGACCAGCAGGGCCCGTCGTTCAATGGCGGCGTGGCTGATGATCCGAAGCCCAAGGGTAGCCCTGGTGGCTCACGTGGTGGGTGGAAGAAGTAACGAGGCCTACCTTCCGGGACGGCTCGGGATCGAAGCCGCGGCATCCAGCACAGCTCGCACCTTGCGCGCAAGTTCCCGCGGGGTGCTCGGCTTCTGAAGGAAGGGTCGGTTCTTTTCAAGCAGACCGCGGCGAATGACATCCTCGTCTGTGAAGCCCGAGGTGAACAGAATGGGGAGCCCCTGTCGTAGGCGCTCTAAGCGATCGCCCAAACCGCCCCCGCTCATGCCCGGCATCACAACATCAGTGATGACCAGATCGATAGGGATCTCGTCCTGTTCGAGGAGTCGAAGAGCCTCCTCAGCATTGCGAGCCTCGTAGCAATGGTAGCCTTCCGCCTTCAAGACCCGCACGGCAAGCGCTCGCACCAGATCCTCGTCCTCTACGATGAGGATCGTTTCGCTTCCCCCCTCGACTGCTGCAGGCCCGCTCGACTCCTCCAGCGGCTCCGGCTCCGCACGGCTCTGGGGCCAGTACACCTGTACCGTCGTCCCCCGGCCAGGCTCTGAGTCAGCCCACACAAATCCGCCGCTCTGCTTTACCGCACCGTACACCGACGACAGGCCTAAGCCCGTACCCGCTCCGAGCGGTTTGGTGGTGAAGAACGGCTCCCAGATACGTTGCAGTGTGGCTGCATCCATTCCGTGGCCGGTGTCGGTCACCGCGAGCATGGTGAAGCTACCGCCTGGCGTTCCGGCCGGCTGGTTTTGCGGCTTCCCGGAGCTGGGCTCCAGGCTAACCGTCTTGGTCTCGATCGTGACGCGGCCGCCCTGAGGCATGGCATCGCGGGCGTTGATTACGAGGTTGACGAGGGTCTGCTCGATCTGGCGCGGATCGGCGTAGATGAGGCCGAGCTGCGGAGCGAGTTTCAAGTCTAGCTTGATATTCTCGCCCAGGATCGAGGGAAACATGGCGACGGCCTTCCGCACCACCGGATTGATGTCCAGCACCCGTGGCTGGATGAGTTCACGCCGCGCGAAGGCAAGCAGCTGGCGGGTCAGATTGGCTGACCGGTCGGCGGCGAGCGAGATCTGGTCTACGTCGCTGCGGCGCGGATCGTTGGGCTCCAGCCCTCGCTGCAGGAACTCGCAGAAGCCCAGGATGGCGGCCAGCATGTTGTTGAGGTCGTGGGCAACTCCGCCGGCGAGGCGACCCACTGCCTCCAGCCGCAAGCTCTCCTGCAGGTGCTCCTCGGTGCGCCGCCGTTCCGTGAGATCGAGCAGAACGCCCGACAGGGTGAAGGGCTCGCCACTCATGTCGGTGGTGCACCGCCCGACCGCCATAATCGAATGGACGCTGCTATCGGGCCAGACTACCCGGTACTCCGCCGAGAACGATGAGCGCTCCCGGAGGGCCCGGTTCCAGCGCTCCTCGATCTGCTCGCGGTCCTCCGGGTGGAGCGCCTCCAGCCACGAGGTCAATGTCATCGGTGCGTCTACCGAGAGCCCGAAAAGGAGCTTGGCCCGCTCGTCCCAGTACATCCTGCCCGTGGCCAGTTCGTATTCCCAGGTCCCCAGTCCGGCGGCTTCGTGTGCCAGCTCCAGAGCCGCCTGTTTCCGGCGAAGCTGCTCCTCCGCTTGCCTACTCCGGGAGAGATCGCGCACCCGCCGGGCGTAACCCAGGAGCTGTCCCCGGCCATCGTGCACCCCGGCGGTGGAAGTCGAGGCCCAGAAGCGGCTGCCGTCCTTCCGGACCACCCACCGATCCGAGCTGGCCCGCCCTCGCTCCGCGGCCTCGCGAAGCTCTGCTGCTGGCGCCTCAGCGAGGCGGTCCTCTACGGTGTAAAGGTCGCCGACGAAGATCTGGAGGAACTCGTCTTTCTCATAGCCGAGGACCCGTTGAACGCCGGGGTTCCAGCTGTTAACTCTGCCATCGACA
>Ga0209382_10013275_pt1 | contig 10131 bp, 8 predicted proteins | sample SoiMetdeltSBSDD5_FD_187599 | JGI IMG/M metagenome (GOLD analysis project Ga0209382, IMG submission 187599) | Bulk soil microbial communities from a Populus tree surrounding site in Tennessee, USA - Soil MetaG P. deltoides SBSDD5 (SPAdes) (version 2) | ecosystem: Environmental > Terrestrial >...
CGCAGTCGGCGATTTTCGAGGCGGCCGGATCTGGTACAGCACGTTCCAAAACGGTCCGACGATGGGCTGCCCGCAATGCCCGAAGGATCCGTCGCACTCGACCTTCAGTTCGGTGAAGGCCGGGACCTTTATCCCCGGGAATGGCGGGCCGGACGGCATGCATTACGACGTGCGCGGCAATTTATGGGTGGCCTTAGCCGGTCTCGGCGGCATTGTCCAAATCAACCCGCGCGGCCTCATTCTCGGGTTTGTGCCGATACCCAACGATGACGCGGCCACCACCAATTTCGCCTTCGGCGGCCCCGACAATCAGTACATCTATGTGATGGGCGCGAGCACCGGGACCTTCTGGCGCTTCAAGGCCCCCTATCCCGGGCTGATCGGTCCGGGGGAGTGCGCCTGCCGGCGCAACGCTAGGCTCGTCCGCGCCGGCTCCGGTGGCTCCGGCGGCCGGTGCGCCCATCTATGCATCATGATGGATGACTCCACCGCTGGTCCTCAGGACGGCGGCACGGTGGGCCACTCAGCGGACACGAGGTTTGGGGCATGGAGTGCGAGAAATACACCGATCGCGCCAAAGGCTGTCGGCAATCGGCGCAGACGATGGCGCTGCGGCGCGGCCATCAGCGGCTGACGCCGGGCTATCCCTCCATCGTTACGTGATTGGGCGTTCTGTTGCAGTGACGTGCTATGCACGCCGGTGTTCTCACGCCAACTCCTCCAGCAATGTTTTGGCCTCTTGCAGATCGGCAGTGTCAAACCCCTCGGTGAACCAGCCGTAGATCGGCGCGAGCAGGCCGTAGGCCTCTTGGCGCTTGCCCTGCTGCTGCCACAGCCGACTGAGGCTCATGGCGGCGCGCAACTCCAACGATTTCGCCTCCTGGCGCCAGGCCACGTCCAGAGCCCGCTGCAACCAGGTTTCCGCCTCCGCCTGCAGTATCCCCGGCTGCCGCAGCAGCAAGACGCCCCGCAGGCGACAGATTTCCGCTTCCCACCAGCGTTCCTCATGCTGTTCAATCAGGGTGTGGGCTTCGGCCAGCGCCTGAAGGCCATCATCCGGGTGACCCAGATGGTCACAGACGTCCGCCAGCACGGTGTAAAAGTATGGGATGGTCACCGCTGCCCCGGTGGCTCGAGCGGAGGCGATCCCCTGACGTAACGGGGCCAGTCCCTCCTCAGCCTGGCACTGCTTAGCCCGTGTCCACTCACGCAAGATTGTTCCCATGGCCACCCAGAGTGGAAAGCCCTGCTCGGTCGAGAGCGCGACGGCGGCTTCTGCGTACTCAAGGACGGCTGGCACGCCCCGGCACAACTGCAAGACGACGGCCGCCCAACACCACGTATACGCTAGACTATAAGGATGCGACAGCTCGTGTGCTAAAGCCAGGGCCTCGTGGCCATGTGCCAGGGCTTGATCCGGATACCCCAGGACCCAGAGGGTTATAGCGGCATAGATGCGGCAAGTAACCCCCGGATCTTGGCCCATGCGGAACGCTGGAGTATAGCGCTGGTCCGGCGTGTAGCGTGCGATGCCTTCCTCCAGGTGCTGGCGGGCAGCAGACAACACGCCAAGGTACATCCACGTCGCCCCAAGGGCATAGTGGGCGAGGACCACGAGCGCAGGGTCGTGGGCGCGTTGCGCCAGGTGCAGCAATGTTTCCCCGAGCTCGCGTGCCGTGTGCAACTGTGGCCGTACCACATAAAACCGCCACAGCCCAAACAGGACCGGGACTAGCTCTGGAGTCTCGCCGACCCGCTGACACAACGCGTAGGCCTGGGTGTAGACGTGCTCCACCTCGGACGCTGCGATCCCTTTCGCCATCTGCAGCGCCGCACCGAGGGCGATGTGCAGGGTTAAGGCTTGCTGGATACGCTCAGGCGTCTCTGGCAGGGTCTGGAGCAGCTCGATCCCGGTGGTGAAGTGGCTGATGGCTTCGAGATTGGCCGAGCGTTCGCTCGCCTGTTCGCCCGCCCGCTGCCAGTAGACCACTGCCTGCTCGGCGCAGCCTGCTGCAGTGTAGTGCTGGGCGACCAGCTCCGGCTGGGTCTCCATAGAGGCGGGGAAGCGGGTTTCTAACACCTGGGCAATCCGCTGATGGTACTGCTGGCGTGTGCTCTTCAGCAAGGACTGGTAGGCGGCCTCCTGGATGAGGGCATGCTTGAACAGGTAGGTCGCCTGCGGCGGGACGCCGCGCTGGTAGAGCAGTTCGGCGTCCACCAGCCGGGCCAGCGCTTGCTGCAACGACGCCTCGTCCAGGGGCGCTACAGCCTGGAGCACCTCATACGCGAAGGTGCGCCCGAGAACCGCCCCCAGTTGGGCCACGGCTTTGACTGTCGCCAGACGATCCAGCCGGGCCATGAGGGAGTCGTGCAGCGTGGCGGGAATGGCCAGTGGGAGCAAGGGTCCCGTCAGCGCATAGTGCTCGTCAGTTTCCTGCAGCAGGCCCGATTCCAGCACCGTCTTGGTCAGTTCTTCCACGAACAGCGGGACACCGTCCGTCTTGGTCACCACCTGCTGAAGCACGGCCGGGGGCAGGGCTTTCCCCCCGGTCACCTGCGTAATCATCACTTCTACCTGCGGCTGGGGTAGGCGCTGCAATGCGATGGGAGTGAGATGCGTGCGCAAGCCCCACGGTGGCTGAAACTCGGGCCGACAGGTCAGTAGGGTCAAGAGCCGCGCCGTCGGCCCCTGGTCCACCAGGAGGGTGAGGAATTCCAGGGTCGACGGATCGATCCAGTGCACGTCTTCCACGATAAAGAGGACGGGCTGTTGCTCCGTCAGCACCAGCAACCAGGTCAATAACGCTTCCTGGGTCTTTTGCTTCTGCCGCTGGGGTGTCAGCGTCAGGGGCGGATAACGATCGTCCGGGAGAGGCAACGACAGCAGGGCAGCCAAGAGGGGCACCACCTCCGCCAGAGGGAGCGGATACGGCCGGACAGCCTCCTCCAGCTTCCGCAGCCGGTCTGCCGGCGTCTCGTCCGGGCGCCAGGCCAGCACCCGCTCCAGGTGGGCGATGACTGGATAGAAAGCACTGTGCTGGTGATCCGGGGAACAGCGGTACTCGATGCGCAGGGCAGCCGTACCAGTCAGCTCGTCCTTCACCACCTGGACCAGGCGTGATTTGCCAATCCCCGCCTCCCCGCTCAACACCACAAGCTGGCCCCGCCCGGCTTGGACCAGGGCCCAGCGCTCTCGCAGTAACCCCACCTCATGCTCGCGAGCCACCAGCGGTGTGAGGCCGCGGGCTGCCGCGACGTCGAAGCGCTGCTGGACCTCTGTCTCACGCACGACCTGGTAGATCTGGAGGGGCGTGGCCACGCCTTTGAGCGTCTGGCCCCCGAGAGCGTGGTAGGTGAAATACCCCTGGACGAGCCGCTGCGTCGCCGCGCTGATAACGACTGTATCGGGCGCGGCCAGGCCCTGGAGGCGGGCCGCAATATTGGGCGTCTCTCCCAGGGCCAACTGCTCCTGCCGCCCACCGCCACCCATCTCCCCCACCACGACGAGCCCTGTGTGGATCCCCACGCGGACCGCGAGACGGACCCCCGGCCGCTGTTCCAGGCGGCGATTGAGAGTGGCCACGGCCTCCACCATGCCTAAGCCGGTGTGCACGGCGCGCTGTGCATCGTCTTCATGCGCCTGGGGATAGCCAAAGTAGACGAGCAGGCCATCGCCAAGATACTGGGCGATGTGCCCGTCAAAGCGAGCGATGACCTCGGCACAGGTGGCTTGATAGGCCCGCACCACCTCCCGGAGGTCTTCCGGGTCGAGCTGCGCGGAGAGCGCCGTCGAGCCGACCAGGTCACAGAAGAGCACGGTGAGCTGGCGCCGTTCCGCCTCTGGAGCAGAGGGTGCTGGCGTCTGAGGCAGCATCGCCTCTGGCGTGACAGGCGGAGAAGCGTGCGGCGCGGAGGGGGGCGGAGCGGAAGGAGGCGTCTGCGCGTCGCCCGTCCAGACCAGGATGCGATCGTCCTCATCCCTCGCTACCTGGTGGGCATAGAGAAGTTCGTCCTTGAGAGCCGCCAGTGCATCGTCGTCCAGGTGAAACTGTACTTTGAGGGTCCGGTAGGCCACACGGCCCCGCTGGCGCAGCAGCGTGATCACCTGGTCCACCACTGCGACAAAATCCACCGCGTCTCCTCCCTGCCTGGGGGTCGGCCAAGTGCTCATGGGCGAGTGCATCATAGCATAAATGACCAGGGGCGTGCTGAAGGAAGCAGAGAGGCAGAGAGACGTGTGGATGTCTAGCGTGACGGAGTTGGGCGATGTGTCACTGCGGCATGGTCAACTTCATGAACATCCCTGACAGACGCCTTCCCTCTGAGGACCACTGGGCACAGCAAGAGGGCGAACATGCCAGGGTGCGTGACAGAGTCAGCGCAGTCATCGTCCACTGATTCCTGCCCAAACGTGGCGTTTGTAGCCTGACGTTGACCATGCCTGCGCTTCTCTGACTGGCGAGGCGGCGTGAGGCTCCGCGCTGGTTTTCCACCCTCCGGCCGCCGGTGGCAACGGCTGGGTGCCTTGCCGCGCGGCCCGTCCGCCTCACTGCACCGCGAAGCAGTAGAATAACCCGTTCCCGCCCGTGCTCTTCAAATCGTTCTGGCTGCAGCCACCCTCCGGCCCGCGCGACGGGTGGGAGCTGTTCCACGACTTCGAGGCCTCATCATCCCGCAGCCCTTGCCGGTCGATGTGCCCGACCATGGCTGCCCCCTGGGTACTGCTCGTCCAGTTCTTACACGTCCGATCCTCCCCGGAAGGGAACGCCCGGCCATCCGCCTGCGAGCCGGTCAAGACATCGTGCCAATTCGGATTGTAGCCGCGGGGGGCGACGATCTGCCCGCGTTCCGTCAGTGACGTCTGCATCCCCAGCTTGTTGGTCGGGCTGTGGAGGTCGTCGACGCTCTGCGCCACGACCTCCCCCTTAAAGTTCTGCCAGGGTCCCTTGCCGATCCGATCACGCGCATTGACGGCCGGCGTGTTCCCCGCGGCCTGGGTGCTGAGATACGCATGCCAGGTCTTGCCGCCCGCACCAACGGCTTCGGCCAGGGTCTGGCACTGCTTATCCGCGCCCTCCAATCCCCCAAGATCGCCCCCCTTGCCCGAGCCGGCACTCGTGACGAAGAACGTCAGGTGCGGTGCTTGCGGCGGTGGTTGCTGCGCCAGACCGAGATAAGGCGTCAGACACACCGCCGCGATGGCGAGACACACGCTGACTCTCACCATGGTGACCTCCTGTTGCTGACAGGTCGTCATGACCTGACCTGAAGACCTTTACCGTGCCGATGGCATCCCTTGCACCGGATCGCCACCGACCCTCCCGCGCTCTGCCCACCCTCGGTGCTCGGGAGCGACCCTCGCATCCATCGCCTCGCCGCATGGGCTCGTCCACGCGCTCCGCCAGCGCCAGGAGGTGTTCCCACAACTCGCGTGCGGTCTGGAGCTCCCCCCGGCCCGTAGAGAACAGCCACAGTCCCCACAGCACGGGGAAGCGCTGCGGGGTCTCCCCCACCTGCTGGCAGAGGGCGCGGGCGGGCGTAGTCCATGCGCGCTTCCATCATAGCATAGGCGACGGGGAGAATGGTGGAGGAAACCCAGAAGTGCGGAGACATCGATGCTGTATGGCGTGACGGCATTGGGCGAACAGTAACGCAATGCAGCCGGATGTGCACAATACCAGAAAACGAGGCAAAGCGTTGCAGCCTGCGCTCATGGAGTTGCTGGTCATGTAAGACCCTGAAAGCCAATATGAGCGCGCAAGGATTGTGTGCTCGTCAAGACGTGGGATATGGGCGTATACTTCCCTCGTGCAGCGTCTTGCAGGACGCTGTACAGAACACGACCGCCTCCTCGCGCTGCGCTCCGGTGCATGCCGTACGCCCACCATGCGCAGCGGGGCAAGGCACACAGGATGCTGAGACACGGACGAGGATGGCGATGGCATCCGGCGATGCCCAGAAGGTCTGGTTCCCAGAGATGATCGCGATGCTCAGGAAGGCCGCCGATCCGGCCATGTCCGTGGACGCCGTGCTGCTGCTCCGTGACCGACTGGATGCCACCCTCCAGCACATACGCCGCACGCGGCAGATCCGGCCGGCGATGATGTGGTGTCCGCATTGCCAGGCCCATCATCGTGCTGCGCTTCCCCAGGTGTCTGTCCGTGCCACTATCCTGGCGTTGGGACGTTTTGCCGATGTTGCCCCCACCGACGTCCAGGCCATCGAGAAGCGTTGGAACAGGTACAGGAGACAGCATCAGCTGGATCGGTATGGCCAGCAGGAGGACGCGATCTCCGCTCCTCCCTCGCATGTGTCCACTCACGAGCGGTGACCAACACAGCGCAGCAGGCCACGCCGGTGTCGGCAGCGGCGTCATCCCCCTGCCATGCGTCTGGCGGACGCGGTCCACCTGCGCGCTGGGTGGGCGAAAGGGACGTAAGGATGCCACTTGAAAAGCCCTGCTCTCCCGGCCATTGTCTGGGGATGTTAAATGACCATATGCGCACGGATATGCTCAGGCATGTGCACCAGGCCATCCAGGCTCGCCTCGATCAACGGGGCACACAGTCGCCGCTGGTCCTCCTCATTGCGAGCATTGAGGACGTCCTGGGAGTCTTTGAAGACCGTCAGGTCTGTGAGGGTGTTGGGCCGAATCCCTTCAATCGTGATCCACGCTATCGCTGGTCCGCGCGTGGGTTTCGCCCGGAGACGGCGTGTCACCATGATATCACATTGTTGCAATCGCAGATTGGAGGGTTGCGAGAGCTCTGCGCAGACCTTGACAGCGTGTGATGTCCCTTGACGATCCGCGCAGGAGCTGGCAGGCGATGTCGTCAAAAGCAAGCATGCGCACAAGGGTGTCCGGCACACAGGAGTGTGCCGGCGATCACTTGAGCTGTCGTGTCTCTGGACAAGCGTTGGGATACGACGTGAGCAGGGCGCGAGCGGTGTCACACTGAGGTGGGCGCTCCTGCGAAGCAGGATTGTGGTTCCCTGGTTATGAGGAACATGTCCAGACGCCCCAGGACAGAGACCTCGATCCTGGTATTTGGACCCGTGATCACCGCTCTGCTTCAAGTATACCGGAGAACACCGCAATCTACGACAGGAGAATGAGCGGGGCATTTCCATGCATCCCTCCCTGGCACAAAAGCAGTGCTGTGTCACCACTGAGGTGCGCTATGCTCCCCCCTGGACAGACAACGCTCGCGTGTGCCACGTCGCAGGGGAGTTTTGTGTCACCGAGACGTGTTGGTCTGGAGGCTCGCGACATGATGCATGCCGCGTCTACACGTGCGATGCCGCGCGACACCCTCCACACGGAAGCGTGGCAGGCGGCTGCCCTGCCACGCACGGCGCCGCAGCGCGGCCCAAGCGGCAGGGGTACGGCGTCGGGCGCCGCCGGATGCCACGGCGGCGTGGCCGCAGACGGCGTGACGCTTTCCCACAAGGAGGATGCGCATGGACGAGGTTGCATTTCACCTCGGGGGCAGGGTGGGTGGGTGGAACTGCCCTGGCAGGGCCATGCACTCTGCCGCACCTCGCCGGTTGCTCCCGGGACACCCGCACGCGCAGGCGGCGCCTTGGGAGCCCTCTGTGACAGCAGATCGCGCTAGCGCTGCTCCGGCGGGATCGTGCTGATGGCGGCGGCAAACGTGGCATGGGCTGCCGGATCCACCGGCCGGTGCGTCACCTGGGTGCTCGCCGGATCCTTCCCAAGGTAGTTGTCGCCTTTCCAGTTCTTCGACGGTCTGATGGGTCTTGGCACAAAGCCCCCACCGCAATTGGGACAGACGTTGGCCAAGACGCGCTCGACACAGGCAGCGCAGAACGTGCACTCGTAGGTGCAGATGCGCGCGTCGAGGGCGTTGGGTGGCAGCGCCTTGTTGCAATGCTCGCACGTGGGTCGGAGTTCAAGCATGATGTCCTCTTTCTCTGACGCCCAACAGTCGTTTGTCAGACATCGTTGGCTTGTGGCGTCTGTTGGTGAGGCAGGTGAGCTGAAGCGCAATTGGGCGATGTGTTTCACGGTGAGGCCTGACGGCTCTCCCCAGCGGTCATCACGCGTCCACCTACCCCAGTGCCGCCTCGGTCTCCGGGAGCCAGAAGGTCATCTCCATTGACCGGTACATCTCTATGGCCGTGGACAACGCGGTGCGGGCCGGCTCCCGCTGGCCAGTTGCCGCATACAGCGTGCCGAGGCCCCGGTGGCAGTGCGCCTGGAGCGGGCGCATGCCGAGTGCCTCGGCCAGCGCGAGAGCCTGGTGGTAATGGGTTTCGGCTGATGCACACTCCAGGGGGATGCGATGCGCAGCAATTGCGCCGAGGAGGTGCAGGGCATAGGCCTCGTTGCCCCGTTCTTTGCGCTCGCGGGAGAGCTCGAGGGCTTGCCCGGCGAGCTGTCGTGCCTCTTCCAGGCGGCCCGCATGCAGATAAGCTTCGCTCAGATGGGTGACTGCGACAGTATGGTTGGACAGAATCCGCATAGCGGTGGCCTGCTCCACCGCCTGCTCCAGCAGCGGCAGGGCCTCAGCGACCCGTCCGGACAGGGTATACGCCGCGCCCAAGTCTACGGCGACCCAGGGAAACAAGAGGGGGAGGTGTGCCACCTTTTGGAGAGCAAGAACACGTTCGCCGAGCGGAATGGCTTGCTGAAGGTCGCCTTTGCGGAGGTAGAGTACGTCAACACTACTGGACACATGGATGCAGCTAAAGGTGTTGGCGACGGCCTCGGCGATCTGTAGACCTTCTTCACCCCAGACGAGGCCTTCGGCAAACCTCCCAACCTCGGCCAAGCACTGAGACAGGTAGCCACGTGAGAGGGCGGACGTGAGGCCCGTAGCAAGGCGGACGTGGCGTAGCTCCCCTTCGAGCAACGTCACCGCCCTCCCGAGGCAATCGATAGCCCGATGATAGTCCCCCAGATGGTAGGAAAACACGCCCATATACCAATGCGCCGTGGCTTGAAGGGACGTATCGCCAGAGGATGTGGCGAAGGTGAGGGCACGCTGCACCAACGTGAGGGCACGCTCATAGGCAGCTCCCAGCCAGGAAACGTGAGCCATACGCGCTGCGACTAACCCCAGTCGCCGGTGATCGCCCAGCGCCTCAGCTAATGTTTCGGCTTCTCGCAGGCAGGTTAGGATCCCCTCCAGCTCTCCGAACGCCAAGAGAGCGTTGCGCAGCTCCAGTCGGAGGTCGATGGCCTGCACCAGGGTGTCTGGGCTTGCAGGGAGATGTTACAAGGCTACCAGGGCCTGTTCAAAGCACGCCGTCGCCTCCTGGTTGGCCGAGCGTGCCATGGCCCTGGCTCCCGCCTGCCGGAAGTATGTCAGTGCTTTGTCCCAGACCTCGCCCCGCAGCGCATGGTGTGCCAGACGGTCCACCTGCTCAGCAAGACGCTCGGGGGCGAGCGCTTCCAGGGCGGCAACAATTCGAGCGTGTAGGGCGCGGCGCCGTTCGTGCAGCAGCCCCCCATAGGCCACCTCATGTGTCAGGGCGTGCTTGAAGGTATAGGCCTGTTCTGGGAAGAGGCGCGTCTCATAGAGAAACTCGGCGGCCTGGAGGTGCGCGAGGCCGCGGTGCATAGCATCTGCGGACATCTCGGCCATGGCCTGCAAGAGCGGTCGGGGCACCTCCAGGCCAATGACCGCCGCGGTCTGCAAGAGCTGTTTCTCCTCTGGCGGCAGTCGGTCGATGCGGGCCGCCAGCACCGCCTGCACGGTGGCCGGCATTTGATGGCCTGGGAGCGCCTGGACGAGACAATAGGCCCCGCGTTCTCCGAGCAGCACCTGGCTCTCCTCCAAGGTCCGGACGCTCTCCTCCAAGAAGAACGGATTGCCGGCCGTGCGCGCGATCAGCAGGCGTTGCAGCGGGGCCAGACTGGGATCATCGCCTAGTAAAGCCTGGAGCAATCCCTCGGCACTTCCCGGCGGCAGCGGATCGAGGCACAGTTGTGTATAGAACGTTTTACTTCCCCAGCTGTGCTGGTACTCCGGGCGGTAATTGATGAGGAGGAGCAGGGGGGCAGTGGGTAGACTTTCCACGAGACTGTCGAGCAGCGCTTGGGTCTCGGCATCGATCCAATGGAGGTCTTCACACACGAGCAGCAGCGGCTGCACCTGACTCTCG
>Ga0209382_10013276_pt1 | contig 10131 bp, 8 predicted proteins | sample SoiMetdeltSBSDD5_FD_187599 | JGI IMG/M metagenome (GOLD analysis project Ga0209382, IMG submission 187599) | Bulk soil microbial communities from a Populus tree surrounding site in Tennessee, USA - Soil MetaG P. deltoides SBSDD5 (SPAdes) (version 2) | ecosystem: Environmental > Terrestrial >...
TCGTCCTCCAACTGCTTCAGTCGGGGGGCATACGCTGCCTCTACCTCGGCCCGTGCTGCTTCGGCGATGTGCTCCCAGATGGCTCCAAAATTCGGAGCCGTCTTGAGCACCCTAAAGCTGACGAATGGATACTGCGTGGCAGAGTAGATCTCGTCAGCGTACTGCCAAAGCCGATCAGCCCGCGCGAACAATTCACTGCTGGCGAGCGGCTGCGCAGGTCGAATCACCGCCACAGACCCCGTCATGGCAGGTCGCTCACGACCCTGACCGCAGTCGAGCCCGTCTTTCTTGCCCCGGAACAGCGCACTGCCACTAACCTCCACGCAGGTTCTACTCTGTACGTGTGCGCTTTCGGGATTTCCGGGGACATGAATCCCGACATTGAATCACGCACCTCGTGGATGACTATCTGGCTCGGAGAACTTTACCCGCCCGCGCTCCAGTGTACTGGCTATCGCGGACGGCGAAGACGCCATTGACCAGCACGTGGGGCAGGCCGATCGGCGGTTGCTCCGGCTCCTCGTACGTCGCACGATCGTTCACCGTCGCGGCGTCGAACACTACGAGGTCCGCCGCCATTCCGGGACGGACGAGCCCGCGATCCCACAACCCAAACTTCTGGGCCGGCATCGAAGTCATCTTCCTGACGGCCTCGGCCTGGCCTAGTGTCGGGTATCGGGTTGATCTCCTAACCTCGGCTTGGCCCAGACTTGGGTACCGAGTTGATCGCCTGGCCTCGGCCTGCGAGAAGATCCCGACCTCGCGGGCGTAGTGGCCGAGGACGCGCGGATAGGTGCCCCAGGTCCGAGGATGCGGCTTGCCACGGGTGATGATCGCGTCCGAGCCGATCATGACCAGCGGGTGCGCCAGGATCTGCTGGACGTCCGGCTCGTCCATCATCGTGACGACGATCGTCGGACGGCCCCGCTCCAGCAGGAGCACGTCGCAGAGGGCGTCCACGGGATCGGTGCCGCGCTGGTTCGCGATCTGCTGGATTGACAAACCCAGGTACTCCGGGTGGGCCTCGACGCTGGCGACGCGGACCTTGTCCCAGCCGCCGGCCCCGGCCAGGTTCTCCCAGCCGGGGATGCCGTTCTCGAAGTCGCGCTTGATGCGGTCGCGGTCAGCCTGGATGGTCAGGCGCTCCAGCATCAGCTCGCGCCCGCCCTCCTGCGACCAGGGCGGTAGCAGGGCCGCCATCCGGGTGCTGCCGGCGTCGTACGGGTAGGCGTCGCCGGTGACCTCGACGCCACGGTCGCGGGCCTCTTCCAGCAGCTTCAGCAGGTCGCCGGCTCGGCCGTGGTTCGCCCGACCGGCCGCCTTCAGGTGCGAGTGCTGGACCGGGACGCCGGCCCGCTCGCCGATCTCGATCGCCTCGGCGTGGGCCTGGAAGAGTGTTGCCGTCTCGCCGCGGACGTGGGAACAGTACGGCCGGCCGGAGCCGCGCAGCACCTCGGCGAGGCCGATCAGCTCCGGGGTCTGGGAGTAGAAGCCGGGCGAGTAGATCAGTCCAGACGAGAACCCGACGGCGCCGTCCGCCAGCGACTGCTCCAGGAGGTGGCGCATCGTCTTCTGCTCGTCGGCGGTGGGCGGGCGGTTCTGGAACCCGAAGGCGGCGACCCGCAGGGTGTTGTGTCCGACGAGCTGCGCGACGTTGCTGACCGGCCCGGCCCGCTCCAGGCTGGCGAAGAATTCGGCGGCGGTGGACCAGTCCCAGGGCGTGTCCGCAAAGAGGCCGGCCTGGTGCTCCTTGAGGAGATCGGCGGTGTCCGGCAGCAGCGGGAAGGCGGTGGAGCCGCAGTTGCCGTTGACCTCGGTGGTGACGCCCTGGAGGATCTTGGCCGGCAGCGGGTCCGAGGCAAATGGCAGGGCATCGGAGTGGCAGTGGACGTCCACGAAGCCCGGGCAGACGGTCAGGCCGGTGACGTCGGCGCTCTCGCGGGCCTCGGCCGCCCCGAGTCGGCCGATCGCCGCGATCCGGCCGTTCTCGACGGCCACGTCCGCCAGCACGTCCACGTTGCCGGCGCCGTCGAGCACCCGGCCGCCGCGCAGGATCAGATCGAACATCGCGCCCTCCTCAGGTGAGGAAGGATGGTAGCCGACCCTGAGACGCGGACGACGTTTCAGCCTCGGTAGGCGTCGCGCCGGTCCAGCACCCGATCGACGCGCATCGTGCCAGTCCGGTTATTCGCCGCGATGAGCACCCACCAACGACCCACACGCAGACGCCAGCTATTCGCGCGCCCGGCCATCTTCCGCAGGTCAACCGACGATGGATCGTTGGCCAATAGATCAAGTTCGCCCAGAACGGCGTTTCGATCCTCAACTGGAAGTTGATCGAGATCCCGCGAGCCGCGGCGAGACATTTCTACGCGCCACGGCATCAGCCGCGGCTCTCACGTAGAGCGATGTACTCCTCGAGTGTAATCGTTCTGCCGAGCCTCTGATCTTCGTCGCCTTCAGCAATGGCCTGGAGATCTTCTTCAGTGAGCGGCTCGTCGTCCTCAGGGGCATTCAAGAGCGCCAGCAGCACGGGATCGGCCAGCGCCGCCAGCGCCTCGCGAGCGGCTTCGAGCCGGTCCTCCGGGATCGAATCGAGGATGGTGTGGAGATCATCTCGCGCAATCATCAGTCGCCGTCCACCTCGCGAGCATCATGCCACATCAGAACACTCCCGAGGCAGACGGCGTGAGGTCTTCCGTTCGGCACAGTAGATCAGGTTGGTGCCGACGGCGTTGCGGTATTTCGCCGCCTGACCGATCGGCGGGCGGTCAGAACTGGAGGTCGCGGGTGGTGAACGGGCGGGGCGGCGGGCCGCCGAGGATCCGGTGGAGCACCGAGTTGAGCGTCTCAGGGTCGTTGTCGAACGCGCCGTGCGTGCTGGAGCGGGAGATGCTGCCAGGACCCTGGTCCAGCCCGGCGACCACCACGGCCGGCAGGCCGTCGATCGGCGGGCTGAACAGCGCGTCCAGCTCGGGATCGTCGAGCAGGTACCGCTCCATTCCGAGCAGCGGCGTCTCGCGTCGCCCCTCGAAGGCGTTGCTGACGAGATACAACAGCGACTTGCCGTACGGTCCGACCTCGTCGTCGCGCTCGCCGACGTCGCTCAGGATGTAGAGCGACGGTCGCGGGCAGGTGCCGTCGGCGATGGGGCCGAGGAAGGCGCGCTTGAACTCGTCGATCCGAATGGCGGGCGCCATCAACTGAAGGGTCTTGAACGGCACGCCCAGCCCGCAAAGTGACGAGACGGCGTGCGCGGCGTAGATGCAGCCGGCGCTGTGCCCGACGACGTGCAGCTCCCAGGCGTCCCGAGTGGCCCCGTCGAGCTGGCCGATCGCCGCCAGCGCGTACTGCATCAGCAACTGCATCGCGCCGACGCCGTCCGGGTGCTGGGACGAGAGGCGGGCGTTCTCCTTCATCTCGCTCCAGACCGCCGTCCCGAGCGACGCCACCGTCAGCTCCAGGGTGCGGTCCCGTGCCTCGACGAGGCCCTCGCGGAACCGGCTGAGCCAGTCGCCTGCCCGATCGTCCACGTTGGTGAAGTTGTCGTGGATGATGTTGTTGAGGGTGTCGACGAAGCCGGTCTCCCACATGATGTGGAGCGGGTAGATCTCATTGGCGAGCAGGACGTCGCGGAACGCCACGATCCGACGGGCGACCGCCTCCTCCTCGTTGAGGCCGCCGTGGAGGTAGAGGAGCACGCGCTTCTTCGCCCAGGCGGTGGTAGCCTGCGGGATCAGCTCGGAGAAGAGGCGCTCCAGGTCGGCGGTCGTCGTCCAGTAGTTGCCGGTGCTGGAGAGCTCGCCGTTGTTGCCGACGTCCACGACGTAGGGGCGGATCTCGGCGAGCGGGATCGCGCGGATCGCCCGCTGCAGCCCCTCGGTCGAGTCGGCCGCGCCCTGGCGCCAGAGATCGACCTGGACCGGTACCCCGAGCTGGGCGACCCAGACGTCGGTCGCGTGAAGCATGTAGTCCTCATACGGGAGGAGCGCGAAGCCGCCGATACCCCAGCCGGGCCCCCACGAGTTCTGGATGATGAACCCTTCGCGGGTGTACCCGACGATCGCGACGGCGTGGCCGCTGTCGGCCCGGCCTCGACGCTGGATGATCGGCAAGGTGACGGTGCGCTCGGTCCGCTCGGAGTCCACGTAGGTGATCGTGGTCGTCATCGGGCCGGGGACACCCCACCCCTCGTGGACCATCAGCGTGACGTAGAGGATGCCGACCTCGTGGAGGGCGGCGTGCATGTCGCGGACGTCCTTGTGGGATACCCGGTAGAAGGCGCCGCCGGGGGTGCCCATCGACTCGACGCTGACCTGGGTGGTGAAGTGCTCCAGGCCCTGTTGATGGTCCTGCCACGATGCCCGGCTGCAGACGCCGTGACGGACCCAGCCTTTCATGGCGCCTCTCGCTGAGGAGCCGACGTACTCCTCGCCGGGCCACTCGTCGTAGCGGCGGGCCAGCTCGTAGAGCATGCGCGGGCTGACGCGCTCGTCGGTCCGTCCGCGCTGGCGCAGCAGGAAGTTGATGACGGCGGCCAGCGCGAAGCCGGTGCAGGCGCCCTCCCGGCCCTGGTCCAGGATCTCCGGGACGGCGGCGCAGTTGACGAGCTGATCGGGCAGGGCAACGAGCCGGGCCTGGTAGACGAAGTCGCGGACGTCGACGCGGTCCGGCACGGCGTCGAGGCTGCGGTCGATCCGCTCGGCGGCGGAGAGGATGCGCTCGGGCTCGCGGCGCTCGGCCGCCTCGGGACGGGTCGTCTTCGGGAACGAGTCCTCGTCCTCGACGATCTGGTCCGGCTGGTTGCCGTCTGGCATGCTCGTGCTCACGTCGTCCCCCTCCACTCCGCGATCGGCTGGCGATGCTCTCAGGATAAGAGTAGACGCGACGAGGGCCGGACGTGCACCAGACGTACCCCAGCGGGCGCAATGCAGGCGGGCGCAATTCATTGCGCCCGCGCCCACCTGTGCGTCAGGCGAGGATCGGGGGGGCGCTTACCAGGCCGAGGATCTCGTCGATCTCGCCCTGGTAGACGTAGGCGCGCCTGGCGATCATGTCGTCAAGGGTGACGGGGCGGCCCAATCGGCCGGACTCGAACGGGGCGTAGGTCAGGGCGACGTCGGCGCGGCCCTCCTCGCCGGTCACCTCGGGTGAGGCTCCCGTGCGGATGCACTCGCCGAGCTCGTAGTACTCGGAGGCGATGATCTTCGAGTCGACCTCGTTGAAGGTGAAGCTGTAGGTCCAGAGGCGCTCGCCGCCGAACAGCTCGGCCATCAGCGGGTTGAGGCGGTAGCTGGGGGCGTACTCGAGGATGCGGGCGTCGTCGATCACGGTGCCGTCGTCGAGGTGGAGGGCGCTCGGCTTGCCGTTGCGGTTGCCGAACGTCTGGAGGGAGCCTGCGGACCCGTAGACCAGGCGCTCGTTCTTGCGGAGGCCGTGGCCGGCGTGGTCGTCGATCCACTGGCCAGAGGCGCCGTTCTCGAAGGTGATGTAGGCGTAGAGGGCGTCGTCGCCGGTCGGCTCGATGGTGTCCGGCATCGTGGCGAGGTAGCCGCCGTAAAATCCGCCGGGGCCGGCCGAGTCGGTCTTGTAGCGGACCTTCTCGTAGAGGCGGGACTCACCGTAGACCGTCTTGAACTCGCCCATGTAGTAGCGGAGCAGGTCGGCTTCGTGGACGCCGCCGTCGACGGGCATTGAGGCGGTGTGCTTCATGTGCCGCCAGGGGGTCATCGAGATATTGGCCCGGCCGCCGATGCTGGTCTGGATCATCAACCTTGGCGTGCCGATGGCACCGTCGTCGATCAGGGCCTTTGCGAGGCGGTGGATCGGGTCGCGGCGGTAGTTCTCGGCGACCGATAAGACCTTGCCGGTGCGGGCGGCGGTCTCGACCATCAGGTCGCAGGCGCGGATGGTGATGCCCATCGGCTTCTCGACCATGACGTGGAGGCCGGCCTCCATGCAGGCGATGGCGACGGTGTGGTGGTAGCCGCTCTCGACGGTGACGTCGGCGGCGACAAGATCGGGGATCTCGCGGACCATCGCGGCGACGTCGGTGAAGGTCCTGGGGCGCGTGCCGAGGAGCTGCTCGGCCTCGTCGGCGTAGAGGTTGGCCTGTTCGGGCTTGAGGTCGCAGGCGGCGACAAGCTCAATGTTGCACTGCGAGGAGGCGTAGAGGACGGCGATGCCGCGCAGGTGACGACGGCCCATGCCGCCGCAGCCGACGGCAGCAAGCTTGATGCGGTCGGGCATACGATTCTCTCCCAATCGCCGCCTGGGATCCCAGAGGTGTGGCCGATTATACCTCACCCCCCAACCATCACTCCTACCATGGGGCCCCCTACCCCCACGGCCTCTCCGGCGCGGAGAGGGGGAGCAGGGCTCGGACGTAGAGGTAGATCCTGGAGCGGCGGCGGAGGTATGAGGCGATCGGCGTGCAGGAGGTGGACGTCTCGCTGCGCGACGCCCATGAGCTGGACTCGATCAGCCTCTTCGGCGAGTGAGACGGTGGGACCTGTGGGGTATGTGGACAACGCCTGGCGAGCGACTGGAGCGGCCCCGACCGCGTTGTCCACATCTCCACAGGTCGGTCGCCTCAACTACCCGACCGCGTTGTCCACATCTCCACAGGTCGGTCGCCTCAACTAACCGCCCGGGCTGGCGCCGGATCGGCGGGTGGTGTCGCGGCCGGCGTGCGAATGCTGGGTCGGGGATAGAGCAGCGCGTGCAGGCCGGTCTGGATGGCGCGGCGCAACGCGCGCGGGTTGGTCTCGGCGTAGAGCTGCTCCAACCGCTCCCGCTCCGCTGGGGCGAGGACGTCGGTGGTGAGCAGCCGGGCGAACGGCGTCTGGGCCGCATCCCACTTCCGCCGGATGCGGGTCCCGTCGCGCGTCTTCTCGACCAGGTGCAGGACCGGCTGGAACAGGTTGTAGTAGGTCCACAGCTGGTCGTACAGCGCGTGCAGTGCCGCGCACTGCTCGGCGGTGTCGAGGCGCGCCTGGCCGAGATCCGCCCGGACCAGCGTGTCGTTCTTCTGCTCGACGAAGCGGTTGTCGTTCTTCTGGTACGGGCGTGAGCGTGAGAGCTGGAGCCCGGTGATCGCCGCGCCCCAGATCCGGATCACGTGGTGGTTCAAGAACTCCGGGCCGTTGTCGGGGTGCAACTCCTTGACGGGGAACGGTAAGCGGGCCAGGATCAGCCGGGTGCCGGCCTCCATCGCGCGCTGGCTCCGCCCGAGGATCGCCACCCGCTCGCTCCACCCCGTGGCCATGTCGATCATCTGGAACGTGTGGACGAACTCGCCGCTGGCGTCCGGCCCGCTGTGGTGCACCAGGTCGACCTCGAAGTGCCCGGGCTCGGCCGTGTCCCAGGGGATCCGACGCATCGGGATCGCGTGGCCCACCTTGTTCGCCCGCTCGGGTCCACGAGGCGGCAGCCGCCGGGCCGTATCCTGCCCCAGCCGGGCCAGCCGCCGCTGCGCGCTCGAGACGCTGATCCGCCCCAACTGCTCCAGCACTATGTCGGTCACCTCCAGCTCGCCGTGCCGCGCCAACTGCTCCGCCGTCGACACCAGCGCCGGCGTCAGCCGCTCGGCACACACGTAGTCCAGGCTCTCCCAGATCACCCGCAGTGCGTCGTCCACCCCCGCCCCGTACTCCCGACCTCGCTGCCGCGGGCGGGCCCGCCGCTCCAACGTCGGCCCCTTCAGCAGCCGCACCACGCTCTTCCGATGCAGCCCTGTCAACGCCGCCAGATCGTCCAACAGCCGACTCCGCTCCGCTCGACTCGCCGCCAGATACCGTCCTTGCATCCGCTTCAAGCACTTCCGTCGTCCATCGACCGTCATCCGCTCCGTGTCCGGCACGCGTCCCCTCAGTCACATTTTCTTTTGAGGGAACTGTCACCCCGCCGGTCACATTTTGGGTGAGGGAATACGGCATCGTGGCATTGTCGGCGCAAGGGTGGTGGGTCTCGGACATCGCGCGGATCGTTCGGGTCAGTCCTGGGGTGGTACGGAAGTGGATCACGCGGTTCAATGCCGCGGGGCTGGATGGGTTGCAGGACCAGCCACGGTCGGGACGCCCGCCCACGTACAGCGCCGAGCAGATTGGGGAGGTCATCGCGGTCGCGCTGTTGAAGCCGGACAGCCTCGGCCTCCCGTTTGGCTGCTGGACCTTGGACCGGCTGGCGGCGTACCTCAATGAGGAGCGGAGCCTGCCGATCAAGCGCAGCCGGATCAATGAGATTCTGGTGGCCGAGGGGCTCCGCTGGCGGACCGACGAGACCTGGTTCGGCGAACGGGTGGATCCCCAGTTCGCCGAAAAAAGCTAGGACGGCAAACTCGGCTTGAGTAGGCGATCCTCCAGCGCGGCGAGGTAGGCCGTCGGATCCTTGCGGAAGCGGCCCTGTTGACGGCGGGCCTCCTGCCTCAGGTCGAGGGAACGGCGCAGGTCTCGCCACCGGTCCAGGTTGGGATGGCGCAGCGCGTACTCGCCGAATGGGTGGAGGCGTGAAGCGGAGGACGCGAGGGCCCGGACCGAACCGCGAACCACGGTTCCAGCCGAGGCGCGGATGCGTCCGCTGGCGCGACGGTGGTGATAGCGGACGGAGCCGAAGAACTGCTCCAGGATGTTGTTGGTTCGTGGCAGCCCCGGGACGTCGTAGCAGTGGAAGAGCCCTGGCCAGTAGCTGGCGCTGACCTTGAGGAAGTGCGCCACTGCCGGCTGGAGCGTGCCGACGGTCGCCTGGTCGGCTCGTATCTCGGCGAGCAGGTCGTCCATCCGTTGTCGGACCTCGCCGCCCGGCGCCTCGTCCTCGTTCTCCAGGAGGCGTGCGGCCCGATGCACCCAGCCATAGGCGATCCGGATCGCCGGCCACATGGCATCCGTGGCAGTGAGCCCTTTGGCGACGAGCGCCCGGAGCTTCCTCAGCTCGGTCGGCAGGCCCCTTTTTCCGCCAGGCGGCCGAGGGAGGCGTCGATCGCTTCGAGCCGATCGCGGAGCTTGAGCCCGGAGGCGCACAGCGGCGGTCGACCGTCGTCGGTGAGCGCGCTCCGGACCGCCAGGCAGTAGCCGCGCGTGACCTCGGCCTCGGACCCGGCCCGCCCCTCGACGGCCCGCTCGATCGGCCGGACCCCACGCACCACCTTCTTCAACTCCTTCTTGGCGTGCCGGTCGGCCTCGTAGATCGGCCGGGCCGCCTCCCGCAGGTAGTGGAACTGGCAGAGTTGGTGCGGAATCCCGGGCAGGGCCGAGGCGACGGCCCGACCGATCGACTGCTGCCCGTCCGAGACGACGCCCAGGATCGGAACCGGCAGCGCGTCCCTCACCTCGCGCAGCAGCACGGCCAGGTCCGCCTCGGTTCCGCTGAGCAGGCTGCGCGCGAGCAGCGGCTCACCGCTCAGGCAATCGCGGATCACCCAGAGCACTTCGTGGCCGACGTCCGGCTGCATGCCGTCGAGTGCCAACACCACGCCGCCCTCACGCACGAGCCGATCCCGGAGCCGGTCGCGGTCGGTCAGGCGCAACGCCACCAGCTCCTCGTAGCGCTCGATCAGGTTCGTGACCGTCCGCTCGGCCAGGACCACGCCGCGTCGTCCCAGCTCCTCGTGGATCTCCGGCATGCTCCGATGCTCGCGGTAGCGGAGCTGGCCGACCAGCGCGATCACGTCGAGCCCGAACTCCCCATGCGGCAGCGCCAGCGCACCCTCCTCCTCGGGGCGATACGCCCGCTGGTACCGCGCACACGACCGTGTCCGACAGCGGCGGACGACCAGCGTGAACTGGACGACCTCGTCCAGGAACGTCAGTCGACGCCGGTTGTGATAGGCCACCCACAGCGGACCGCCGCAACTCCAGCAGCGATCCCGATTCGGCTCCAGTCGCCGCTCTGCCGTCGCCCGTGGCCGACCTCGTCGCCGCGCCATCTCCACCCTCACACGCCACTTCCCGAAACGGGAGCCGCATGCTACGGCGCAGGGCCGGGTTCCGTCAAGCTACGTTTGCCGTCCTAGAAAAAAGGGGGCCATCGTCACGCTCTACACGGCCCCACCTCCAGCCAGTGTGACCGTCTGCCTCGATCAACTGGGGCCGGAGTCGGCCAAGAGCTTTCCTGGTCAGCAGCTCGTGCGCGCCG
>Ga0209382_10013278_pt1 | contig 10130 bp, 8 predicted proteins | sample SoiMetdeltSBSDD5_FD_187599 | JGI IMG/M metagenome (GOLD analysis project Ga0209382, IMG submission 187599) | Bulk soil microbial communities from a Populus tree surrounding site in Tennessee, USA - Soil MetaG P. deltoides SBSDD5 (SPAdes) (version 2) | ecosystem: Environmental > Terrestrial >...
TTTGTTGCTCGATCGTATTACCGCTCAAGGAACCACGTAAAACAACCACTGTGCCAATCACTTGACTTCCATTATTATCCACCACAGTCCCGCCGATGCCCGCCCAGTTACAAGCCAGTTCAGGATGAATAAGTGTACTTTCCACATTGCTCACCGATGCCGTGAAGGGAGCCCTGGGTGTGTTGGTTGGGCGGGGTGTTCTAGTTGGCGGTACGAGCGAGAAGGGCGTGTTGGTTGGTAGGGGTGTAAAGGTGGGGCGCAGTGTACTGGTTGGGGTCACAAATAACGTGGGGCTGGCTGTCCAAGTGGGCTCCAATTGAATGAAGGTGGGTGTGGCAGTGGGAAACTGAGACCGGCCACCCGGCGGCAGGAAGTTGAGGTTCGAATTGGGATTCAGAAAGATGAACCCGAAGTAAAGCACCATACAGGCGGTAATAATCAAGACCAGGATCGAAAGCATGTCCCATGTATTTGTGGGTGCAGTAAAGCCCCGAGATCTGGTTGGTTTTCCGTCAAAATTGAAATCGTCACTCATTGATTTTGCTCCATAATAAACTACTACGGCGCGAGCACCACATTGGCTTGTGCCCGTTGTTCTTCAATCCATGTTCTTAATGCCTGTTCCTGTAAAGATAAAAGTGCATCCGGCGAAAGCGAACGGTTTGAGTCATGTTCCAAAATTCTAACGATATGAAACCCAACATCCGTCGTGATTACATCACTATATTGGCCTATAGCAAGATTAAATGCCGCTTCCTCGATTTGCCCATTCAGCAGGTAACCACGCGGCACCCAGCCAAGATCACCACGGGTAAATGGGTCTGCCTCGAATGCCAGTTCATTGAAGTCGGCTCCACCATTCAATTGGTTGAGAAAGCTTACAGCCGTGTCTTGATTATAGAGCAGAATTTGTTGGACGTGTACCTGCTCGGCAGTACTGGGGACTGTCGAAATGATTTTGTCACGCATCCAGGCAGATTCTGCCGCCCGCCTCAACGCGGACCGAAAGGCCTGATCGCTGTACCCATGCTCTGATTCCCACCCAGTGAGGGCCTCCGCCCCGCCGATTTGCGCCACCAGAGAATTAATGCGCGTTTGCAACGCGGCGTCATCGAGCGTGAACCCGTTTGCGCGCGCGGATTGTGCCAGAAGCAACTGCGCCACCAGGTCTTCGATCACAGTGCTGGTGGCAGCCGCCGAATCAACAGTTCTGCTCAGCGCCGTCTGCGCAGAGGTATAACGCGTGACTTCAGCGTTGAACTCCACAAGCGTGATGCCCTCTCCATTCACTGTGAGAGCCATCGGTTCAGGAGTGGCAGTGGGAGGTTCGGCTGTTGGAGTGGCTGTTGAGGTTGGAACAGGTGTAGGGGAAGAAAACGAAGCGCACGCGGAGAGTCCGAGTGCGAGAGTTAATAATATCCAAATGAATTTGTGGTGAAGAAGCATCGGCCCCGATTATAAAATAAAAGTGTAGGGGCGACCGGCTGGTCGCCCCTACAAAATTTTTGGATTGGTTTAGTAATCCATACCACCCATGCCGCCAGGAGGCATGGCTGGGGCTTTATCCTTCTCAGGCATGTCAGTGATGAGCACGTCTGTAGTGAGGATCATGGCCGCAATGGATGCAGCGTTTTCGAGCGCGCCGCGCACAACCTTGACCGGGTCGATGACGCCGGCTTCTATCATGTCCACATACTTGCCAGTGAGCACGTTGTAACCAATATTTTTGTTCTTCTTCTCAACGGCAGTGCGGCGGACGGTGTCGATGATGACGGAACCATCCTGACCAGCGTTGGAAGCGAGCTTGCGGATCGGGGCTTCGAGCGCCTTCTTGACAATGTTGATACCGACGCGAATTTCTTCATCTTCCGCATTCGCGGCAGCGAGTTTATCCAACTTGCCGGCGGCATTGATGAGGGAGATCTCACCGCCGGGCACGATGCCTTCTTCCACTGCGGCGCGCGCAGCAGAGAGAGCATCTTCGACGCGGTGCTTCTTTTCCTTCATTTCGGTCTCGGTCGCGGCGCCAACACGGATGATGGCAACGCCACCGCTCAACTTGGCAAGGCGTTCCTGAAGTTTTTCCTTGTCATAGTCGCTGGTGCTCTTGTCGATCTCCGCGCGGATTTCCTTGATGCGACCTTCGATTTCGCTCTTCTTGCCCTTGCCGCCGATAATGGTCGTATTCTCTTTATCAGAGATAACCTTCTCAGCGCGGCCAAGGTCCTGCAATGTGGCGGTTTCGAGTTTGCGGCCGGTCTCTTCAGCGATCACGGTACCACCGGTGAGGATGGCAATATCCTGCAACATGGCCTTGCGGCGATCGCCAAAGCCAGGGGCCTTGATCGCGAGCACGTTCAACATGCCGCGTAATTTGTTCAACACGAGGGTCGCGAGGGCTTCACCGTCAACATCTTCAGCAATGATAACGAGTTCGCGCTTGCCGATCTGAACGAGTTTCTCGAGCAAAGGCACGATATCCTGTGCGGCGGAGATCTTCTTCTCGTTGATGAGCACATATGCATCGGAGATGATGGCTTCCATCTTGTCCGCGCTGGTGATGAAGTACGCAGAGAGATAACCGCGGTCGAACTGCATGCCTTCAACAAATTCCTGCTCGAACTGCATGGACTTGGATTCTTCAACGGTAATGACGCCGTCTTTGCCGACCTTGTCCATCACATCGGCGATCAAATTGCCGATCTCTTCATCCGCCGCGGAATTGGTCGCTACAGAGGCGATCTCTTCCTTGGTGTCGATCTTGACAGACATCTTGCGGAGTTCTTCCACAACAGTCGCGGTAGCCAACTCAATGCCATGCTTGATGAACATCGGGTTGAAACCGGCTTCGAGGGCCTTGAGTCCTTCGTTCACGATCGCGTGCGCGAGGATGGTAGATGTAGTTGTACCATCACCGGCGATATCGTTGGTTTTCTGGGCGGCTTCCTTGAGGAGTTGCGCGCCCATATTTTCAAAGGGATCTTCGAGTTCAATTTCCTTCGCAACGGAAACACCGTCGTGCGTAACAGTGGGAGAACCGAATTTGCGGTCCACAGCCACATTGCGGCCCTTGGGACCAAGCGTTGCGCCGACCGCATTCGCGACGGTGTTCATACCATTCTTGAGTTTGCGGCGGGCGTCTTCTGAAAAGACAAGTTGTTTAGCAGCCATTTTTCATTCCTCCAGAATTAGCTTTCAACGATAGCGAGAATATCGCTCTCGCGCATGATGAGCAATTTCTTGCCATCCATTTTCACTTCGGTGCCGGAATACTTTGCATACAGTACGCGGTCACCCACTTTTACATCCATGGCGATGCGCTTGCCATCTTCATCACGATCACCAGGGCCCGCCGCCAGGATCTTGCCTTCCTGCGGTTTCTCTTTGGCGGTTTCGGGAAGAATGATGCCACCGGCAGTCATTTCCTCCTGCTCGATCGGTTCCACGATCACGCGTCCGCCAAGGGGCTTCAACTTCATTTTGCTTGCCATCTTTATGCCTCCTGATTGGATTTGATTTTTTTGCAGCTTCTGCATAATCACGCAATTAGCACTCTGCCTTCGAGAGTGCTAATTGCAATCTTACCTATTTCAGCGAGGCAAGTCAAGAGGGATCATAAAAATTCTTATAAAGCTCTGATGCGAACCTTGCGAAAGTTTTGAGCCTTCGCAGGATTGTAAACGGACTCAGGGTGTTGGAGTGGCCGTCAAATCTGACATCCCCGCTTCGGCTGTGGAGGTGGCTGCTTCGTCCACAACCAAAGAACTTGGCAGGCCGTCTTCAGCCAGTGACGCACAAATCGTTTCTCCCGCCTGAATAATATTGATGATCGTATCACGCCCGTCCGCGTAGGCCTCCGGGTGGGCATTCAGCTCGGCTCTTACTTCACTGAAAACCTGCATCGCATCCCCACATTTATTATCCCGCGGACGGCTCAACGCCGCGAGCACTGAACCATAGGTATAGTAATACACGATTGTATTTGGAGCGATCGGGAGCCCTTCAATCGTATGCTCCTCAAATTCAGGACCAAGTTCAGAGTTGCACTTCTCCAGCCCGCGTCCCTGACAGGATTTATCGTCTGAACAGCCGCGGATGGCACATTCAAAGGAGAAAATAGATCCCTCATAATTGCGTGAGCGGAAGTAGATCACGCCGAGCTGCCCATAAATATCGGCATTGGTAGGGTCGAATTCAAGGGCCTTTTGCACGTTGCGGGCGGCGATGAAGAACTCACCCAGCTGTGAATATGTACGCGCAATCGAAAGATAAGGGCCCGGGTCGTTCACCCCAATCTGCTCATTGATACGTGCCGCTCTCTCGAAATATTCCAGCGATTTTGTATACGTGGGCCTCGCCGCTTCAACGCCTTCCCGGTTAGCTATGGCAAACGCCAGCGTACGATAATTTGCTCCAGCACGCCGGTGTAGGAAAGTAAAGTTTGGCTCGATGGCAATGGCCTTATCATATTCCGTGATGGCCAGGTTGTAATCGCCCAATGACTCCAGCAAATATGCATTGATGCGGTGCACGTCCATCCACTCATCCGCATCCTCACGTGCCAGCGCCTGATCAATATATTGCTGTGCCTGGTCCCACTTCTGCTGGTCGAGGAGGATTTCTGCATAATATGCCAGTGCCAGCGTGTTGGTATTATCCAACTGCAGGGCAATCAATGCTTCCTGTTCGGCATCGATCAAAAATTTTTGCACCTGGTCACCCGGGTACAAAAGCGAATTGGCATTCCAATCCAATACAAACGCACGCACCGCACGCACAAAGCTATCTTCAGGCGCAAGCTCCACCGCCTTGTCAGCAGACTCAAGCGCTTCGGTCAGTCGGGTCATTTTCTCATCATTAAGAATCAAAAACTCGGACGAATATGCCTGAATCCGCGCCAATTTTGCCCAGGTTAAGGCATCGTTTGGGTTCTGCTGCGCAGCCTGCTGGTAAGCCGTGATTGCTCCACCCACGTCGCCAGCCGTGAAGTTGGCCTCTCCCTCCTGTAAGAAGGAATTGACCGAACGGGTGGGTGTCGGCGTCGGTTCAAACAAAGGTTTGATCTCACCCTGGTTTATCTGCTGAATCATCCACACACCACCCAGAATAAGCATCACCCACAGGAACATGCGATAAATATTCGACTGTGGTTTACGATTAAAAAGCGGACGACGAGGATATACGTTCATGGTGTGGGGGTGGCTGCCTCGGTCTCTGCGGAGGGGGTAGAGGTCGGCGCATTCAAATTTTCCTGGCAGATCTCAATGATTCGGTTGGTTGCTTCCTGCGTAATTTCGTCTGATGACCCTCTGGATTGCAGATCCTGCGCGATCTGCAGAGCCTGACCACATTGATTCGTACGCGCCAGCGCCAGCCCAAACGTGAAATAAAACTCTGAGACGCGCGGGCTGTTTGTGAGCAGAATGGCTTCGACCTCATCACCCTCTTTGGTTGTCCCACCATAGATTGCCAATCCGAGTTCCTGCACAGCTTCGTCATACTTAAAATTTCGATAATACATCACACCCAAATTGGCTCGCAGCGTTGCATCCACAGGGTTATTCTGCACAGCCGTATCGGCGTATTGAAAGGCTTTTTCATATTCGCCGTAAGTGGCATACGTACGCGATATCAGATAATCTGGTTGCGGGTCCGCCGGATCCAACGTATTCGCGAGCGTAAAAGCCTCGATGGCCTTATCTTTCAACGAAAGATTGCGATAATTCTGGCCCTGCTCCAGGAATAAGAGAGATAATTTCGGGTTGATCTGAATCGCCGCTTCATACTCCAGTATGGCCTCCTCAAGATTTGTGATTGGGTCAGGGTTCGGGTCCGGGTCTGGAACCCGCGCCAGCAAATATCCGCGCGCCCGATGTGTTTCCACAATATTCGGATCCAACGCTATTGCCACCTTAGATTGTTCCGCCGCCGTACCATAATTATCAAAACCGGAGTCGGTGAGGATCTCCACATAATACGACTGGATGATGGCATTGTTGGGGTCAATTTCCAAGGCCTCCCCAATCGCTTCCAGTGCCGGGCCATTTTTATCCACTTGAAAGTTCAATGCCCAGGCTCGCACAGCGTACGCCATAGCGTTATTCGGGTTCAATAATAAGGCATTCGCCGCATTAGCCTCCGCTTCCGCATACTTCCCTGCCCATACCTGTGTACGTGCCAGGGCCACATATAATGTTGGATCCTGTGGGGAGGCATTGATCGCGGCTTTATATGCATCAATGGCTTGAGTTAATTTGCCTTGTTTGAATAGTTCATCCCCTTCTGTAGCATATGCTTCGGGTGAACGAGTGGGAGTTGTAGTTGGCCCGGCCAGGAGCGGACTCGCCGGTAAATATATCTGATTGAAATAATAACCGAACAGCACCACCAGCAAAAAAATCGCCCAGCCAAAATAGTTTGGGCGGCGACGGCGGCGGTTCATGCTCCAACGACTACTTCTTGGTAAATACATGGGAGTCATATTACCATGAAAACCTAAAGCATAAATTAGGATGTAATGGAAAGATGATAGAATCACCTCATGCAGTTCGATGTTTTCACCATCCTGCCTGAAGTTTTTCCCATTTATCTTGATACCAGCATGCTCAAAAAGGCGCGCGAACGCGGGCTGATTGACGTACGTGTGCATAACATCCGTGATTACACACATGAAAGGCACCACACCACCGATGACACGCCCTACGGCGGCGGTGGAGGCATGGTGATGAAACCGGAACCGATCTTCGAAGCAGTAGAATCCGTTTTGGGACTTGCCACGTCTCATCCTCAGCCGCTGCCTGTTCCTGTCATTCTGCTTACACCGCAGGGACGCGTTTTCACACAGCGCGTGGCTGAGGAGCTTTCACAATACGAGCATATTGCACTGCTCTGCGGTCGCTATGAAGGAATTGACGAACGCATCCGCGAGCACCTCGTCACTGATGAAATTTCGGTGGGTGATTACGTGCTCACCGGTGGTGAACTCCCAGCCATGCTTCTAATCGACGCAGTCTCCCGTCTGATTCCCGGCGTGTTGGGCGACCCCACCGGCGCAGCAGACGACTCACACTCGATGGGCCTGCTCGAATATCCACACTACACCAAGCCTGCTGAATTTCGTGGCTGGAAAGTTCCGGAGGTATTACTCTCTGGCGATCACGGCAAGATCGAAAAGTGGAGGCGAGAACAGGCGTTATTACGCACTCTCCATAAAAGACCAGACATGCTCGAAAGGGCGGAACTGAACGACAAGGATAGAAAGTTTATCGAAGATTTAAAAAGTGACAGTCACTTTTAAAGTGACTGTCACTTCATTATCACTGGAGGAAAACATGAAGTTCAGCTATGGAAAGATTTTTCTTCTTGGGTTTGGTTTCTTTGGGGTCAGCGTGATCTGGACGGTGTATAACGCTTTCGTGCCATTATTTCTCGCAAACAAATTTAATCTCGCACCCGCTTTTATTGGTTTCTTTATGACGCTGGATAACATCGCAGCAATTTTTATCCAGCCACCCGTTGGTGCATGGTCTGACCGCCTTCGCACCCCACTCGGACGTCGTATTCCGTTCCTATTGATCGGTGCACCCGTGGGAGCGCTGGCATTTGGCATCATTCCACTCGCGGCGATTCTTCCACTGTTTGTCGCGTGTACAAGCACACTCCTGATCAGCATGGCTTTTTGGCGGACTCCGGTTGTGGCGTTGATGCCGGATATCACACCCTCACAATATCGCTCACAAGCCAACGGCATTATTAACCTGATGGGCGGCATCGGCACCATCATCGCTTCCCTAGTGGGAAGCACATTATATGAAATAAATATTGCCTTCCCTTTCTGGATGGGCTCCGTTCTGGTCATCCTGGCCGCCCTTCTGGTTTTCATTTTTATCAAAGAGCCGAAAGAATATGAAATGGGCGAGAAGGAACCGAATATGTTCGAGAGTCTGCGCGAACTCACCTCTTCAGAAGAAAAAAGCGGCATTCGTATTCTATGGGCAATTTTCTTCTGGTTCCTTGCTTACACAGGTATTGAAGCATTCCTTACTTTGTATGCAACGAGATATGTCGGCATCCCGGAAGGAGATGCTGGGCGGCTTCTCGGTCATATAGGCTTATTCTTTGTGATCTTTGCATTTCCTGCGGGCCTGCTTGGAAGCCGCCTGGGCCGGCGCATCACGATTTCAGCCGGGATCATTTTGATGGCATTGCTGATTTTCGGGTTGTTCATTTTGCCGCCAGCCACGCTTTCCACGCTCATTACCAGATTACCCATACTCGGAAATATTCGGGTGGTCAGCCTGTTCTTGATGCCAGCCGGCATTGCGTGGGCTTTGATAAATATCAATTCCTTGCCGATGGTGGTGGACATGACCACTGCCGCGCGTATTGGCACGTTCACAGGTCTGTATTATCTCTTCTCGACTTTTTCGGCCATTGTGGGACCAAATCTAAATGGTCTTTTGGTGCAGTTGAGTGGCGAAAGGTACAACTCTATTATGCTCATCAGTCCACTCTTCTTGATGATCGCGTTGATCCTCATGTTAGGCGTCAAACGCGGTGAAGCGCAAACGATGTAAATGGGAACTGAAGGTTGCGCATCAAGTTAACATTTTGCATTCTGGCGATTGTGTTATCCGGCGTTTCTGCCTGCACACAATCGCCAGAGTGTTTTCGGGAGGACGTATTCTGCGTTGCGCTGGTGACGGACACACGCGGCTTGCATGATTTCGGACTCAATCAAGATACTTGGACAGGTTTGCAGCGTTCCAAAGCGGAGGGAGTGGTTGGCGAAGTCGCTTATATCGAATCGGTGGATGCACGCGATTACGAAAAGAACATCACTTTCTTTGTCAATGCCGGATACGATGTAATCGTCACTTCGGGGATTGGATTACATGATGCAACGCTTCGCATTGCAGACCTCCATCCTGATTCTGTTTTCATCGGCATGAATCAAACTGACGAAGATTCTTTGCCAAATTTTATTTCCGTCACATTCCCTGAAGACCAGATGGGGTTTTTCGCAGGTGCATTGGCGGCGCGTTTGACGCGAACCATGATCATTGGCGCCGTGTGTGAGACTTCAGGCATCGCATCGATGTGGCGATATTGCGAAGGCTTTCGCGCTGGGGCTGGTTATGTGGACGAATCGGTAGAGGTGTTTGTCGTCTATCGCGATGACGGGAGCCGGGAGAAATTGTTTCTCGATGAAGAATGGGGATTCGAGAACGCACAAGGTCTTATTCAGGATGGCGCGGATGTGATCTTTGCCGCGGGCGGTGAAACCGGTGCGGGCGCGTTGCGCGCGGCCGCTGAAGCACAGGTCAACGCGATTGGCGCGGAACGGGATCAGCGCACCGCGCTGACGACGTTAGGAGACCAAAGTTCGAGTGTGGTGACCTCTGTTTTAGGGCGCGCCAGCTCTACGGTCCAGGAATTGATGCGCAGGATAAAGAATGGGAACCTGACTGATGCGCAGATGAGTCCAATCGGGTACGTATCTTTGGAGTCGATCGTTCTAAAAAGTTTGATTGACGAAATGAATGCGATATTGTCTGGACTAATCAGTGGAGAAATTAAGACCGGTGTGCTAAACGAAAAACCATGAAAAAACCTTGTAAAAAGTCCTCAGGCTTGCCCAATAAACACTTACGATTTATACTTGCAAAGTCGTAAGGTTTTGCGAACAGCATGCCTGCAAACATATATACTTCTAGAGGAGAAGAACAAATGAAAAAGCTGTACTCTGTTATAGCGTTGCTTGTTATCGCGGCGCTGGCTCTTTCGGCCTGCGGCGCAGGCGGTGGAGGCAAGTTCAAGGTTGCCCAAGTAACTGACCTTGGCGGTATTGATGACAAGTCCTTCAACGCTGGCGCATACGCTGGTATCGAAAAGGCCGTGGCTGACCTGGGTGTCGAGGGCAAATATCTCGAATCCCAGCAGCAGTCCGATTACGCCAAGAACATCCAGCAGTTGATCGATGAGGATACCGACCTGATCATTACCGTCGGCTTCCTGCTGGGCGTGGATACCGCTAACGCCGCGAAAGCCAACCCTGAGACCAAATTCGCCATCGTGGATTACTCCTACCCCGACTGCTTCGGTGACCCGGCTGATGAGGGCAAGACCTG
>Ga0209382_10013279_pt1 | contig 10130 bp, 10 predicted proteins | sample SoiMetdeltSBSDD5_FD_187599 | JGI IMG/M metagenome (GOLD analysis project Ga0209382, IMG submission 187599) | Bulk soil microbial communities from a Populus tree surrounding site in Tennessee, USA - Soil MetaG P. deltoides SBSDD5 (SPAdes) (version 2) | ecosystem: Environmental > Terrestrial >...
GGGACACTGACGGCAAGACTCTCCTTCGGGAGCGAAACTTTTTCGGAGTACGTGAGGTCCGGGATGAATTCCAGCGCCACATGCGGGTGCTGACGCATGGAACCACGAAGCATGGCGCCCAAAGCACCGACCCGAGTCGACGCAGAGAGCCAACCAGCTACTACTACCGCCAGGGTCCGATCGGCGACGTGTTCAGGGCGCATCCCGCAACGCGGGGGAGGAACGTCGCCGTCATCGGGCTTGGCGCTGGAGGTCTAGCGACCTACGGAGGGAGCGGCGAGCACTGGACATTTTACGAGATCGATCCAGCCATCGCCCGGCTGGCTCGTGATGGCCGGTATTTCAGTTACCTGCAGGACACGCCAGCCAGCGTGGACATCGCCCTGGGCGACGGGCGTCTGTCCATAGCCAAGGCGCCCGATAATCACTACGACCTCATAGTTATCGATGCATTCAGCTCCGATGCCATTCCGCTCCACCTCCTGACCCGGGAGGCGTTCGCGGTCTATCGGAGAAAGCTATCGAGTCGGGGTGTTCTGGTCTTTCACCTGAGTAACCGTTACCTGGATCTCGAACCAGTAGTAGCCCGTCTGATTGGAGCGGCAGGCCTTACAGGACTAATACGAGTGAATACCAAGGTCTCGCAGCAAGACAGTCAGTGCGGTGCCGACGGATCGATTTGGGCTGCCACGGCTCTGCGCGACTGGGATCTGGACGGATTGCGGGAAACCCGCCAATGGCGTCCACTCCGCGTCCGACCAGATGTGGCGCTGTGGACCGACAATTTTTCCAACATTTTCAAGGTCTTTCATCTGCCCTATCCCGGCTGGACCAAGACCCCGGCGAGTCGGCCGGAGAAGAAGGGGCCTGCGTTAACGGCGTATGCCGAGTGCGGCAAATGAGCTAGCGCTCTGCAGGCTCCCGGGGCAACTTTATTCCAAGTCCCCCTATATCCCCAAGCGTCCTTAGCCTCCTTGGCACCCGAGGGGAGAATACGGTCTGTGGCTCCAATCCCTGATTTGTCCATCGTCATCCCAGCCTACAATGAGGGACCTCGGCTTGGACCGACGGTTCGAGAGATCGTTAACTACTGCCGGCAACACCGGGGGGCATTTGAGGTCATTGTCGTTGACGATGGCAGTCTCGATGACACTAGTGCCGTGACTCGGCGGCTTTCCGAGGAGTTTCAGGAGCTGAGGTTGATTCGACTGGCAGCCAACCACGGCAAGGGGTACGCCGTTCGCGCAGGCATATTGAACGCAGTTGGAAGCCATGTGCTCTTCGCCGATGCTGACGGCTCCACCCCAATAGCCGAGGTCGAGCGCCTGCGCTTCGCTCTTGAGGAAGGTGCAGATGTGGCCATCGGCTCCCGGGCCCTGGAAGCTGAAGGCATCCGGGTTGAGGCAAGACTATATCGACATGTTATCGGCCGTACCTTTCATCAGCTAGTGAAGTGGCTCGCCAATGCCGGAGTGGCGGATACCCAGTGCGGGTTCAAGCTGTTCCGCGCTCTCGTGGCGCAGGACCTTTTCTCCCGCATCCGGATGGATGGCTACAGCTTCGATGTAGAGGTCTTGATCATGGCTCGCCGGCGGGGCTATCGGATAGCCGAGGTGCCGGTAAACTGGACTCATAAGGCAGGCTCAAAGGTACGCCTCACCGTGGATTCGCTGCGCATGGCCAGGGACCTTTTTCGGATTCGGGCGCACTGGTTGAGAGGGGAATACGACACCCCCCATTTAGCGACTTTGGAACGCAATCTCCCAACCCCCTCACGCCTGTCTTGAAGTCACCCCGGCCTGCTCCAGCTCATCCCGCTGGCGCCGCGACCCGGCGCTCCACCCTCCAGAGCTTGGGTGAGCGAATGCCGTTGTTCCGGCTGGGAAATAGCTGTCCCTTCCTCTCGGTCAGTCCGCCATAGGCGTGGGAGTGCTCGATGCCTGAATCGATCCGCCTCTCAGTGATTATCGCTGCGTATAACGAGGAACGGACCATAGCCGCTGTGGTAGAAAGGGTGCGGGCAGTGCCCCTTGAGCTCGAAATTGTCGCTGTGGACGATGGCTCCAGTGATGGGACGGGAGCTGAGATCCAGCGCCTTTACGCGGAAAAGAAGATCGACGTCGCACTACGTCATCCTCGAAATCGCGGTAAGGGTGCTGCTATACGGACAGGAATCAGCCATTGCTCGGGCGACGTTGTCGTTGTTCAGGACGCCGATCTGGAGTACGACCCCCAGGAATATCTGCGACTCCTCCAACCTATTCTCCGCGGCCAGGCCGACGCAGTGTTCGGTTCACGCTTCCTGGGTGGGGACCACCGCGTACTCTACTTTTGGCACTCAGTGGGAAACCGATTTCTCACCCTGCTCTCCAACATGTTTTCCAATCTGAACCTGACCGACATGGAGACAGGGAGCAAAATGATCGTAGCGCCGCTGCTGAAATCGCTGGTACTTACCAGTGATCGATTCGGTTACGAGCCCGAGATTACCGCCCGCCTGGCCCAGGCTGGTGCTCGGATTTGGGAGATCGCCATCTCCTATTCGGGCAGGACCTATGCTGAGGGCAAGAAAATCACTTGGACAGATGGCATTGCCGCAGTCTGGCATATTGTGCGGTGTAACCTCCATCGCCCTACGGCGCCTGAGCGCCTTCCTGGCGCAGCTACAGCTGGTAGGCAGGACTCGCTTGTCAAACACGAAACCGGACCCGGTTCGGCGGCAATCACTTGAGTGCCTGGGCATGCAGCTGCGGAGGACAGGCCGGCCTAAGCAACATTCCGCATATCAGCCCTTGGATCGAGACTGACCTGCCGAGGTGGTTCAAAAGTGGTCTGTGGTGCCGATCGAGGAGCGAATGCTGCGCAAGTGCGTCCCCATGGTCCAAACGAACCGGTGCGTAATCCACGGCTCGTACTCTACCCCTTTCTGGGCGCCGTCTACCCGGTAGTGGCCTTGGCGGCCGGAAACCCGGGAGAGGTTCCCGGATGGTGGGTGCTCAGGTGGCCGATCTGCATCTCACTCATTGCCTGTCTGGTTCTCTGGATTCTATTCGGGTTTTTCCTCCGCGATCCCGATCGGCGCGCGTTCGCAACCCTCATGGGTGTGACGGTGTTTGCCTGCTACGGCTATGTCGTGATGGCGATGCGTGATCTACCATCGGTCGCAGGTTATGCCGACAGCGCATTGCCCCTGCTGATTCTAGTTGGGTATCTGACAGCTGTTACATACCTAGTTTTTCGACTCCAGCCCAACCTGCGCCCCCTCCGCAGATTCCTGAACACATTCACCGCGATTTTGGTCGGCTGGAACTGCCTGGGGCTTCTGCGCCAGACCTTCAACACCAATGACTTGCAGGCGCAGGCGAAGCAGCCCTCCAGCAGCGCTGTACCAAAGACCTCACCGCCTCCTGGTGGTCCAGACATCTACCTGATTGTGCTGGACAAATACACTGGGAGCCGGTCGCTCAAGAGCAATTTCGAGTTCGACAACAGCGAATTCGAAGCATTTCTCACCAGCAGGGGTTTCGTTCTGCCTAAGGCAGCACAAGCCAACTATATCTACACCATTCTCTCGCTGGCCACTCTGCTCAACTACCGGTACCTGGACGACCTTTCATCCCAGCGCCACGCGCAGGGTCGAAACAAAAACCGCCTCAACCATCTGATTGAGGACAGCGCGGTATGGCGATTCCTGAAGGCTCGGAACTATCGGTTCATCTTTTTCCCGACCGGCTTTCCATTTACTGCAGGTAACCGATTCGCGGATCTGCAGCTGCCCCATCCGCGGCAGATCCCCAGCGAATTCGAGATTGTATGGCGTTGGACCACCTTGCTCGACCCGGCACTTGCCTGGCTCTGCCCCCGAGCCAACTGCGCTCGTACCCCGATGCCGTTTGCGAACGACCCGAAACATCTGGAGTGGCAATTTGATCAGTTGACGCAGCTTCCGAAGCTGTCAAGACCGACTCAGCCGCTCTTCGTCTTCGCTCACCTCACAGTGCCCCACGAGCCGTACGTATTCCGGGCGGACTGCGAGCCTCGACCGCCGATGGGCGCGTCATTCGGGATAGTGCAGGATGACTCTCCAGAGAAGCAAGCCTACACTGCGCAAATCAGCTGTCTCAATCGCAGGCTCCGGAGTGTGGTGGATCACCTGCTCAAGGATTCGCCGCGATCTCCCATCATCTTGTTGCAGAGCGACCACGGCCATGGCCGTATGCCTCTGCACATCCCGGATCTAGAGTTGGTGACCCCTGATCGAATCGCCGAGCGTATGGATATTTTCGCAGCGTATTACTTGCCGGGTGCCAGTAAAGAGATCATTTACGATTCCATTACGCCGGTCAACGTGTTCCGAACAGTGTTCCGTCAATACTTCCAGAGTGACCTCGCGCCTTTGCCTGATGTAAGCTACTGGTCGCCTTGGTCGAACATATTCCAGCTCACGAAAGTAAGTCACGCCCATCGCGGGACCGAATAGTATTTCGGATGCGGCCTCGGTTCTCATGCCACAGAGTACAGGTGGCTGCCGGCCGGCCGGAAGCGTCAGGCTTGTCGTGGCGGGTTCCGCAGTGATGGAAGCTGGTGGACGGAGAATGCCGGCAAGCTAGGGAGCTCTGGTAGGAGGCACACCAGTCTCCGACGATAAACTACTGGAGCCCGAACCGGCCCCGCCGGTCGCCCAGGACACTCCTAGCCTAAGCCTATGCTTCCGGCTGAATACCGCACAATGCACGAGGTTGAGCTGAGCCACTGGTGGTTCCGTGGCCGTAGGCGTGTGCTCCTCGATCTCCTCCGGCAGGCCATGGCTTCAGAAGGTGATTTGCTTCGCGTTCTCGACTATGGCTGCGGTACCGGGGGAAATACTCAGGCCTACGGCGCGCTCGCAACCGTCATCGGCGTTGAGGTCGACCGTGCCGCGATCAAACTCGCTCAGCAGCGTGGGGGGGCCCTCTACTGCTGCGCGAACGGGACCCAGCTTCCGTTCGGTTCCGGTTCCTTCGACTTGGTTGTTGCATCAGACGTGCTCGAACACGTGGAGAACGATATCGCAGCAGCGTCGGAAATTGCTCGAGTCTTAAAGCCCGGTGGTGTGGCCATCGTCACCGTTCCGGCACACCAGTGGCTCTTCTCCGAGCACGATGTCGCGCTCCTCCACTTTCGACGCTACAGCAAGGTCGCGCTTCGGAACCTGTTGCAGCGCAGTGGCTTTACGATCCGCCGCCTGTCCTATTGGAACATGCTGCTCTTCCCGGCAATCGCTCTCCACCGACTAATCAAGAAGCCGCGTGCCCTTCACCCAGTACACTCCGACACTCGACCCGCCTCTTGGATGGTCAATGAGGCACTCTCGCTCCTGCTGACAGCCGAGGCAGCGATCGTCCGACGTATGCCACTCCCCTGGGGAGTATCATTGCTGACCGTGGCCGAGCGACTGTGAGCTGCGCCTGGCACAGGGCTCCAGACGCCGCTCACTGGAGTCGGCCGGCATCAACGAAGGAGTTCGGGAACGGCGAAATAATACCGCCAACGAATCACAGTACCACACTGCCCAGTCACTTTCCCGCGCTAATTCGTGGGCGAGCGCAGTCTGACGCTCCAGCAACATCACTGAGATGTCGTGATTCCGGATGAGCTCGCGCCAGCCCGGGCTCAAACGTCTGATCTGGATGTACTCACGAAAGATGTTTTCTCCGAAGAAGTCCGTCCCTCCATCGATGAAGATCTGTTGCTCCGGCCAGGCATAGAGCACATACCCGCCCCAAGCCAGGGGGGTAAACACGTGCCCCTCAAGACCAGCACTCCGAGCTTTCGAGACGGCGTTGACCGGGAAGACCGTGGGGTCGAACTCATCCCGAATCAGCTGCAGCGAGCCGAGCTGGCCGTGATTCAGGGCCACTACACCCAGTAGCAGCAGGACCGGGGCAACCCAAGGCAGCGTGCGTGTTCTATCAACAGTGCGACTGAACCGTTCGCGCACTTCAGGAAATACAGGTAAAGTCCGCCACGCCGGGCTCACCTCAAGCGCGATCAGCGGCAGTGCCATGAGCCCGAAGAGCGGAATATTTCGAACCGAAATCAAACCAAAGGCGGTGCTGACAAGAATGATCAACAGCCGAGGGAGCGTGGGACGTTGTCGATGCAGGGCCAACGTGCTGAATGCTACGAGCAGAACGGCGAGAAATAACTTGCCGTCGGGATCGTGAAAGTTGGGGGAAACGAATTCGGCCGTGTTATCCCGCAGAAAGGGCTGGCCGAAAAAATCGAACAGGTGGCGGTGCAGCTTCAGCCCATAGGGATTGAGGAATGTCACAACCACCGCCACTGCCAACATTGCCAGGTACTGCTTGGCTCTGGCTCCCCATCTCCCTGGGTCGTCACTCAGAAACAGCTCGCCCAGGCTGCCTAGGAGATACAGCCCGATGAGGATGAATCCGTAGAGGAACCCGCCATGCAGGTTCGCCCAAAAGGCAAACAGCACGGCGCACGCCAAGAGCGACTTCCTTTTCGGCTCCTCGAGCAACCCCAGCAAGATGACCACTGCCAGAAAGCTGAACAGATGTGGCCGTGCCATCCAATGAGGTACGCCGAGTGTTACCGCGAGGCCCACCGTCAAGCACGCCAGCAAAGGATCCACTCCTCGTCGTAAGAGAAACCGAGCCAGCAAGGAGTAGGTCAGCGCCACGAGGAGCCCGGCGAGGATAGCTACAGCCGGCAAGCCACCCAGCCGGTGGACCAGGGCATAGACCAGTTGGCTCCCGTACTCAAATCCGACGAAGGGAGCCCCCGGCCGGGTGAAGGAGAATGGATCGGCTCGGATCAGCCCGGCATGCTGGAGCATGTAATGGCCATGTCGCAAGTGGCGGGCGAGGTCTCCGTCGGAGTTCAAAACGGGGTTTTGCAGCAAGGTCGGCACAGCGAGAGCAAGTAGTCCAAAGAAGATTGCGACGATGGATGGGGGGCCCACCAACGCGGTCGAAGGAAAATTCATCCGGAAAAAATGGCCCTTCTCTTGCCCTGCCACGGTCCGGTTCATTGGGGTTCCGGCTCCCTAAAAGGCTAATTTCTTAAATGACAACGTGTTGGCAAACGGTAGCTCCCCTGCGTGTAGCAGGAGCGCACCGAGCATGATGGGAGTTCCATCCAACAGGGGCGGCTGGGCGCCCCTGGGGGCGTCGCTGTACGGCGCTGACGAAATGCTGGCGCTAGCGGCGGCGCGTCAAGAGTGGTATATCATTGGCTGCCCCTCTTTTTCCACAAACGCTTCAACCGCACCTGGCCTCGCACTCCGGCCTAGCGGAACCGGGACCGCGCTGAGGGACTGGCGGTCGGATGGAATTTGGGCTATATCATGGCGGTCCGAAAACTTGGTCCACACCCCAGACAGTCGATTCCGTGGAACCACACCTCGGCATTCTTGGCGGGCATCTCCGATGTCCGCCGTTTCCAGGGATTGCTTCATTGTGATCCCTTTTCGTGTCCTACCCAATTAGAGCAGCGGAGGCAAGGTATGGTCGAGTTCGCGAGAAGGTTTTGGGATGATGAGTCAGGCCAGGGCTTGGCGGAGTACGCGCTGCTGTTGGGCCTGATCGTCATTGGCGTTGTGGTGCTCATTCAGGGAATGGGTAAGTCCATTACCAAGATCTTCACCAAAGCTAACAGTGACCTGAAGACCGCTGCCGACGCGGCCTCGTGAGCGTCTGCGCCTAACTCGGTGATTCAGGTTGCGGCGGACGCGGTTCTTGTCGTCTTTCTCTGCGCCGCTGCTTGGTGGGACGCAAGGGCTGACCGGATTCCCAATGAGCTAACGGTCACGGGGCTCGCAGCGGCGATGGTGCTGAGAGCCCCGCTCGGTAGCGATGCCATTACTCGGGGTCTGGCCGGTTTCGGGATTGCGCTACTGATCGCGATAGTGCTGTACGCCCTCCGAGCAATCGGTGGGGGTGATGTGAAGTTGCTGGCTGGAGTGGGGGCATTCCTGGGCTCAGGCGAGATCGTGGGAGCCCTGGGATTGATTGCGGTATTGGGGGCAGCATTCGCGCTGCTAACCATGCTTCGAAGAGGGATGCTTCCCCTGCTGATCTGGAACACTATGGATCTGGTGAAATCCTTGGTCAGCTTGGGGCAGTCCGGTAAGCCCCGCAGGCTGGATTCACCAGCCGCACTCACAGTCCCGTACGGTGTCCCCATCGCCACCGGGGCGCTCATCTGGTGGTTTGGACAGGGAGTTCGTTTATGAGGGCTGGCAGGAGACCTCAGGTGGTGCGGGATCAGCGCGGGCAAGCACTAGCCGAGTTTGCGCTGGTACTGCCGCTGATTCTCTTTTTTATCGCCGGTGTTGTGGAGATGGGCCGGGCCTGGAACATCAAACAGGCAGTGACCGATGCGGCCCGCGAGGGAGCGCGCTACACGGTCGTCCAAGACGCCGCTCCCACTATAGCCGATGTCGAGGACAAAATCGAGCAGCGCTTGGCGCTAGCCGGCATTACCGAGAGTACCATCGGCATTTCCAGCGCTGATCCCGATTGTGCGGTTGTGGCAGAGTGTTTCCACACTCTGATAGGACGTGGCAAAGAGATGACGGTCAGTGTCGCCACCCAGTTCAAGATGGGCCTGATGGGGAGCCTGCTGGGTTGGGCTGGAGTGCCTGCCTCGGTCGAGATTTCCACCACGGCAACGATGCGGAACGAATAGGCAGTCCTTTAGCGAAAATTAACCGAGCCGGCTTATGCTCAGCGAGGCCGGGACGAGTGGAGATAGGCGAGCACCACCATGAGAAGATCACGGCCCTGGTTCATGCTGGTATTGGCTATAACGTCGGGCATTGTCGCGGCGCTCCTCGCCCTGAAATATTTGCGGGAGCGCACCACCCCGCTGATGGCAGCCGAGCCCAAGCGGGTAAATATCGTCCTCTCGGCGCGCAGCCTTCCAGTCGGGGCGATGGTTACCGAGCGCGATGTAAAGGTCGTCAGCTGGCCGGGTGATGCAGTTCCGTCCGGCTATGTTCGGTCGGTGAAGGATGCCGTCGGCCGTGGCATCATCACGCCTGTCGCAGAGAATGAGCCGCTGCTAGCCGCCAAGATGTCGACCAAGGATGCCGGCGGGGGGCTGCCCATCATTATCCGAGATGGTATGAGAGCGGTCAGTGTCCGGGTCGACGAGGTGATCGGAGTCGCCGGATTCGTGCTTCCTGGAACGCGGGTGGATGTTCTACTCACTCTGGACAAAAACAACAACCGTCCCCAGGCCATCACCAAGACCCTGCTGCAGAACGTTCAAACACTCGCCGCAGGCCAGTCATCAACTCGGGACAAAGAAGGCAAGCCTCAAACGGTGACCGTGATAACCCTTCTAGTGTCACCCGATGACGCCGAGCTGCTGGCCCTGGCCTCCAAGGAAGGACGCCTCCAGCTTGCGCTGCGCAATACGCTCGACACTCTCGCCGTCGCTACCAGTGGGGCCCGAGCCGACAGACTCTCCCCCAGCGCGCCATCCAGTCCGAGCCCCAACCGAACTCAACGAGCCCGCGCGGCACCAACTTTAAAGGCAAACCCCACGGTAGTAGAAGGCTACCGTGGCGGGGAGCGAACGCTCACCACGTTTCAGAAACCCTGAGTCTCCGCCTCGAAGACTCTGAACCTCAGCCACGGAAGACTCGTGCGTAAGCTCGGCCACCGTCGGACCGTTGCTCTTCTCGCTGCCGGTCGGTGGTGCGCCGCCGGTGCGCTCGTATCGCTCGCCCTGGGGGGCGACATACACCCGGCCCAGGCACAACGGGTCGTTCGAGCAGCGGAGCAGGTCGTCTCCGTCTCGAAGGGGGCGTCCGCGCTTCTGGTCAATACAACGGCAATCCAGCGGTTCTCCATTGGTGATCCTGCAGTCGCCGAGGCTGTGGTGGTGTCGCCAACCGAGATTCTGATCAACGGAAAGACCTTGGGAACCACGAGTCTCTTCCTGTGGGACAATACAGGTCAGATCAAGCTCTATTCAGTCGAGGTTACAGCGGACGCTCCGGGCCTTCAGCGGTACCTCAGCTCGGTGCTCCAGGGGGAGCGGATCGACGTGATCGCCAGTGGCAACGTGGTGACACTCTCGGGTCAAGTGCGGGATGCCAGCGTCGCCAATCGGGC
>Ga0209382_10013280_pt1 | contig 10130 bp, 9 predicted proteins | sample SoiMetdeltSBSDD5_FD_187599 | JGI IMG/M metagenome (GOLD analysis project Ga0209382, IMG submission 187599) | Bulk soil microbial communities from a Populus tree surrounding site in Tennessee, USA - Soil MetaG P. deltoides SBSDD5 (SPAdes) (version 2) | ecosystem: Environmental > Terrestrial >...
ATGCGTCGCGTCGTCCTTCGCCACCACCATCAGGCCGGACGTGCCGCGGTCCAGCCGGTGCACGATCCCCGGCCGCAGCACGCCCCCGACGCCGGAGAGGTCGCGCACGTGGTGAAGCAGCGCGTTCACGAGCGTCCCCGACAGCCGGCCGGCTCCGGGATGGACGGTCATGCCCGCCGGCTTGTCCACCACGAGGAGGCGGGCGTCTTCGTGGATGACGGTGAGGGACACGTCCTCGGGCGCGGGCCGGGCCGCCACCGGGTCCGGCAGGTCGACGATGACGTCCTCGCCCCCGCGCAGCCGCGCGGAGGGCCGCGCGGGGCGTCCCCCCAGGCGCACCGCGCCCTCCGCCATCAGGGCCTGGACACGGGCACGGCTGAGCTCGGGGAGCTGCCGGACGATCCAAGCGTCCAGACGCGCGCCCGCGTCCGATCCCTGCACCTTCAAGGATCGCGATGAGGCCATGGCCGAGCGGACCGCCTAGGCGGGCGGGGGAGACGGCGGAGGGGCGACGCGGTTCCGCTTGGCCACGTAGGGCAACGCCACCGCCGCCGCCACCACCATCAGGATCGCGATGAACTGCGAGGTCGAGAGGAGGCCCCCGAACAGGCTGCCGCGCACCGCGTCGCCGCGGTAGAACTCGATGACGAACCGCGCGATCGCGTAGAGCAGGACGTAGGCGAGCGTGACCTGGCCGTCGAAGCGCTTGCGCCGCGCCATGGCGGCCAGGACGAAGAAGATCGCGAGGCAGGCGAGGGACTCGTAGATCTCGGTGGGATGGAGCGGCGTGTCCAGGGGAGTGCCCACCGTGCGCGAGGCGTAGGCGTCGCGGAAGGTCACGGCCCAGGGCACCTCGGCCGGGCGGCCGTAGCAGCAGCCCGCGCAGAAGCAGCCCAGCCGGCCGATGGCCTGGCCGATGGCGACCGCGGGCGCGAGCACGTCCGCGGTGCGCCAGGGTGGCAGCGCGTGCCTCCGCGCGTACCACCAGGCCACCGGGAAGGCGCCGATGAGACCGCCGTAGAAGACGCCGCCGCTCTGCAGGATCGAGAGGAGCTCGCGCGGGTTGCGCGAGTAGTAGTTCCATTCCACGACGACGAGCAGGACCTTGGCCCCGATCAGCCCCGCGATGAGCACGTAGACGGCCATGTCCGTGACGCGCGCGGAGTCGAGCCCGGCGGATCTGGCCTGCCGGCTGGCCACCCACAAGCCGGTGATGAAGGCGATGGCGAGCAGGACGCCGTAGGTGTGGAGGGTGAGGGGACCGATGTGACGTCCCAGGAGATCGAAGGCGGGGAGGGTGAGCAGCTTGGGGTGCATTGCTCCTTATTCGCCTTGTCCGGCCGGAGACGCGGCGATTTCGGCCTTGGGGGCTTCGTCCAGCTGCGGATTGCGCAGGATGTCGAGCACGAGGAGCACCACGCCGACGGTGATGGCGGAGTCGGCGACGTTGAAGGCCGGCCAGTGGTGGGCACCCCAGTACACGTCCACGTAGTCGATGACGTAACCCAGGCGGGCACGGTCGAGCAGGTTGCCGATCGCGCCGCCCATGACCAGGGCGAGCGCGGTCTGCGGCAGCCGGCTCTGCACGGGCATGCGCCAGGCGTAGAGCGCGATCGCGAGCAGGGCGAGGAGGCTGACCACCGAGAACATCACCGACTGGTAGGGGAGCCCGGCCTCGGACAGGATCCCGAAGGCGGCCCCGCGGTTCTGCACGTAGGTGAGGCGGACGAGGCCCTCCACGATCGTCCGGCTCTCGTGGAGGGTCATGAAGTCGTCGACGAGGGCTTTCGTCACCTGGTCGAAGGCGACGATCGCGCCCACGATCCAGAGGTACGGCGAGCGGCCAGGCACGGGGTTCGTCACCGGCCCAGGCCTTCCAGGACGCCCGCGCAGCGCTCGCACACCGCCGGGTGCGCGGGCAGCTTGCCCACGTTCTCCGAGTAGGTCCAGCAGCGCTCGCACTTCGCGCCGCGGGCGCGCTCGACGCGCACGGCCATCGGCCCTTCCTGGTCGGTCAGGGTCACGTCGCTCACGATGAAGAGGTTGGCCAGGTTCCCGGGAAAGACCCGCCCCTGGGCCTGGTACTCGCGGAGGGGCTCGAGCAGCGCGGAGGGTGCCGCGACCTCGACGCGGGCCTCCAGGCTGGAGGCGATCTTCTTGGCCGCGCGCGCGTCCTCCAGGGCCTTCATGACCGTGGCCCGCGCCTCCAGCAGCGCGCTCCAGGGCTTGCGATCCTCGATGGACCCGTCCACGTCGGGGAAGAGGGCCAGGTGAACGGACTCGCCCTCCTGCCCCGGGACCTTTTCCCACACCTCGTCCGCAGTCATGGGCAGGATGGGCGCCATCACGCGCGCGAGGTCGCGGGCCATCCGGTAGAGGACGGTCTGGGAGGAGCGCCGCCGCGCGCCGTCGGGCCCGTCGCAATAGAGCCGGTCCTTGAGGACGTCCAGGTAGAAGGAAGACAGGTCGGCCGAGCAGTACTGGACGAGCTGGTGGTACACGACGTGGAACTCGAACTCGCCGTAGGCCTCGAGCACGCGGGCCAGGAACTGGCGATGGCGCGCCAGCGCGTAGTGGTCGATCTCCTCCAGACGGTCTTCCGGCACCGCATCCTTCGCGGGATTGAAGTCGAAGAGGTTCGAGAGCAGGTACCGGCAGGTGTTGCGGACCTTGCGGTAGGCCTCCGCCACCCGCTTGATCATCTCGTCCGAGAACGGCATGTCGTCGCGGTAGTCGACCATGCTCACCCAGAGGCGCACGATCTCCGCCCCGTAGGTGGCGATCAGCTTCTGGGTGTCGACGTCGTTGCCCATGCTCTTGGAGATCTTGCGGCCCTGCCCGTCCACGGTGAACCCGTGGGTGATGACCTGGTCGTAGGGCGCGCGCCCGCGCGTGCCCACGCCGATCAGCAGCGACGAATGGAACCAGCCGCGGTGCTGGTCGCTGCCCTCGAGATAGACGTCGGCCGGCCAGCGCAGCCCGGATCGCCGCGCGAGGACGGCCGCGTGCGAGGAGCCGGAGTCGAACCAGACGTCGAGGATGTCCTTCTCCTTGTCGAACTCCTTGCCCCCGCACTTCGGGCAGACGAATCCCGGGGGCAGCAGCTCGCTTGCGTCCCGCGCCCACCAGGCATCCGCGCTGTCCGCTTCGAACAGGTCGGCCACGCGGCGCGCGATCTCCGGCGTGAGCAGCGCGGTCGCGCAGCCCTTGCAGTAGAAGGCGGGGATGGGCACGCCCCACAGGCGCTGGCGCGAGATGCACCAGTCGGGACGGGCCGCGATCATGTTGCGGATGCGCTCCTCGCCCCAGGCCGGGTACCAGCGGACCTTGGCGATGGCGTCGAGCGCGCGCTCGCGGAAGCCGCCGATGTCGAGGCCGATGAACCACTGCTCGGTGGCGCGGAAGATGATCGGGTTCTTGCACCGCCAGCAGATGGGGTAGGAGTGCGTCTCCTTGCCCGACCCGAGCAGGGCGCCCTTCGCGCGCAGGAGGTCGATCACCTTCGGGTTCGCGTCGAACACCTTCTGCCCGACGAATTCGGGGACCTCCGGCAGGAACCGGCCCGCTTCGTCCACCGGGCAGTAGATGTCGAGGCCGTACTTCACTCCGGTCAGATAGTCGTCCCAGCCGTGGCCGGGCGCGGTGTGGACCACGCCGGTGCCCGTGTCGAGGGTGACGTAGTCGCCGAGCACGCCCACGGAGTCACGATCGATCCAGGGATGGCGGAAGCGGAGGCCTTCGAACGGGGACCCCTTCACCTCGGCCAGCGGCTCGCCCAGGATGATCGGCTTCTCCTTCCAGCGCGCCACCGCGGCCTCGCGCAGCGCCTTCGCGATGAGCAGGACGTCCCGGGATCCCTCGACCGGATAGAACGCGTAGTCGGCGTCGGGATGGAAGGCGACGGCGAGGTTGGCGGGAAGGGTCCAGGGGGTCGTCGTCCAGATGACGGCGAAGACGCGGCGGTCGTGCAGGGCGCTGTGCGTGCTGGCCAGCGTCTCCAGGTCGGCATCCGACAGCGCGAGCTTCACGTCGATCGACGGGCTGGTGTGCTTCTCGTCGTACTCGATCTCCGCCTCGGCCAGCGCGGTGCGGTCGGAGATGCACCAGTGGACGGACTTCTTCGCCTTGTAGACGAGCCCCTTCTCCACGAAGTCGGCGAGCTGGCGCACGATCGTGGCCTGGTAGCCGGGGGCCATGGTCAGGTAGGGATCGGACCACTCGCCCATGACTCCGAGCCGCTCGAACTCGTCGCGCTGGACGCCGACGAACTTCTCCGCGTAGGCGCGGCACTCGCGCCGGAACGCGACCGGGCTCATGTCCCTCTTCTTGCTGCCGAGGTTGCGGTCCACCTGCAGCTCGATGGGAAGGCCGTGGCAGTCCCATCCCGGCACGTAGGGAGCGTCGTGGCCCTGCACACCGAGCATCGACCGGCTCCGCACGATGACGTCCTTGAGGACCTTGTTGAGCGCGGTGCCGAGATGGATGTGTCCGTTCGCGTAGGGAGGGCCGTCGTGCAGGATGAATCGGGGCGCGCCCGCGCGTGCCGCGCGCAGCCGGCCGTAGAGGTCCTGCTCCTTCCAGAGCGCGATGCGCCGCGGCTCCGCCTGGGGAAGGTTCGCCTTCATCGGGAAGTCCGTCCGCGGCAGGTTGAGGGTGGACTTGAGGTCTTCGGCGGTGGTCATGGTCGCAAAACATCGCAGCGTAACACGCCGGCAAAAAAGCCGTCAATTCACGGCGCCAGAGTGATTTGGACCCCGGTGCGCAGGGGCGTTCGGGTAGAATCCCCTCGAGACGCGCGGAACCCTGGAAGGAGCGTGACGATGCGGCGAAACGCCCTGTTGTTGCTCGTGCTGCTGATCCTGCCGTGGCTCGGCTGCGCCAAGGGTCAGGAATGCGATCGCTGCTCCTCCGACGACGACTGCAAGCAGGGGTTCGTCTGCAACAGCTTCAGCGACGGCAGCAAGCGCTGCGGCACCGGAGTCGGCGCGACGACCTGCCGCGTTCGCTAGCCGCCCCGCGTTAGGTCTCGGCGCGGTGCGCGCCCGTCGTGGAATGGCCGGCGCTGACCAGGCCCACCCCCGCCCCGCGGCGCGCGGACAGGACGCCGGCGGCGAGGCCCGCGCCCAGCAGGCCCGTCACCACCGTGTACACGACCCAGAAGGTCATCTGGGGCAGCACGCCGAGATAGACGATCTGCTGGAAGCTGCCGGGATCGAACCGGTGCATGCCCCCCCAGAACCAGACGTCGGTGACACGGCTGAGGTCGTAGTGCGATCCGAGCCGCCAGGTGGTCGCGACCACCATGAGGAGCGCGACCGCGCCGCGTGAGGCGAGGCCGTAGGCGATCAACGCGCCGAGCACGGCACGCAGTCCCTTCCCCTCTTCGCGCGCGCTGCGCAGGAACACGGCTCCCACGACCGGGGCCAGCCACGTGATCCCGACCGGATGGGTCCAGCTCATCGGCGCCGCTACCTTCTCGAGCGCGAAGCGAAGGCCGGTGATGGCGAGGCTCAGGCCGATGGCGGTGGCCACCCAGTGCCGGCGGAGGCGGCTCGCCATCTCGTCGGGCACGGCCAGCCCCGCCGTGCCGAGGAGGAGGCATACGGCGGTCAGGACGTAATAGCGCAGGCTGGCGGACGCCGACGCGTGGCCGGTCACGTAGCCGCCACCGAGCAGCAGCTGCCCCGTGGTGAGCGTTTCGCGCTGGCCGTGGGCGCCGAGCGCCGCCACCAGGACGGCGATCCCGGCCAGGCTCGTCAGCAACGCCACCGCCCGCCGCCGATGGCCGGCCAGCCGGCCCCAGTTCAAGGCCAGGGCGGCGGCCGGCCACACGACGCAGGCGGTGAGGAGCCAGGCCACGCCGGGGGACATTTGGGGCGGAGTATAAACCTGACGTAGGCTCCCTCGAGGGGCGGTCCGCGATGAGCACGGCCATGTCGACGAGTCTCGCGCCCACGCTGCCCGGGGCGCGAACCTCCGGCCGGAGCGGTGAGGTGGATCGCGCGATCCTGCGCACGGTGCTCTACGCGGCGCTCTTCCAGTCCCCGCTCACGGTGAGGGAGCTGCACCGGACGCTCATGGACGTGGGCGTGGACCGGATCGAGATCCGCAGCCGGCTGCGCCGGTCCTACCTGCGGGAGCGCGTCGAGCTGAGCGACGAGCACGTCTACCTGCGAGGCCGGGAGGCGTGCCTGGAGCTGCATCGCGAGCGGCGGCGGCGGACAGCGGCGCTGCTCGAAGCCCATCGCTCGGTCCTGGCCGTGGTGGCGAGGTTCCCCTTCGTCCGCCTCGTGGCCCTCTCCGGGGCCTGCGCCCACGACAACGCCACCGATGCCAACGTCGACCTGTTCCTGGTCGTGCGCCGCGGGCGTGCCTGGTCCGTGCTCCTCGCGCTCCTCGTCCTGGCCGGCGCGCTCGGACGCCGGCGGACGCTCGGCCTCAACTACGTCGTCGACGAGGACGGCCTCTCTCTCCCCGAGCGCGACTTCTTCACCGCCGCCGAGATCGTGGGCCTCCGGCCCCTGGCCGGTGCCCCCGGCTACCTGCAGTTCGTCGAGGCCAATGCCTGGGTGGCCGAGCGCTTTCCCAACTTCTTCTGGATGCGGCGCGACATCGCGCCCGTGCCGCCGGCGGGCGCTCCCCGCTGGCTCGAGCGCGCGCTCGATCTCGCCGTCGCGCCCGCGCTGGAGAGGCTCGCCCGCCGCGTGCTGGGCGCCCGCTTCCGGCGCAATTGGGACGGCTCGACGGGCGTCTCTCTCTCTCCCCAGCGGCTGAAGCTCCACCCGGTGGACCATGCGCCCGGACTGCGCGCGGCGTTCGCGGAAGTCGTGGAGCGGGCGGACGCGGATGAGTGAGAGCTTCGTCCCCGCCGCCGGAGAGGATCCAGCGCGGTGGCCGGGATGGTGCTGCTCGTATTGCGCGGCTCCCCTGCGCGGGGATGCGCACGGCCTGCGCTGCCTCCGGGAGAGCCGGTGGTTCGCCACCCAGCACGGCGTCCATCGGCTGCTGACCCAGGAGCGCCGGCGCGAGCTGCAGCCGGCCCTCGAGGCCTACCAGCGCGAGCGGCGCGACGAGGGATGGCGCGCGGAGCCGGGGCTGCCGGAGGTCCCGCCCGCGCACCCCCATGCCGCGATCTGGCGCCGCCGGGCGCGGGATTTCGCGCGGGCGCGGTCCCTGGCCCGCGAGCGCCTCGGACCCGGTCCCTGGCGCGTGCTCGACGTGGGAGCCGGCTGTGGCTGGGCCTCCGCGCGCCTGCTCGCGGAGGGCCACCGCGTCGCCGCCGTCGACGTCAACCTCGACGCGCAGGACGGCCTCGTCGCCGCGAACGCGCTGATCCAGAGCCCGTCGTCGCTGCCGCGCGCGGAAGCGGACATGGAAGCGCTCCCGCTGGAGCCGGCGGCCATGGACCTCGTGCTGGCCGCGGGCGTCCTGCATCATGCCGCGCGCCCGGCGCGGACCCTGGTCGAGATCCGGCGGGTGACGCGCCGCGGAGGCCTCGTCCTCGTCATGGATTCGCCGGTCTACCGGCGCGCCGTGGACGGAGAGACGATGGTCGCGGAGCGCGCGGAGGAGCAGACGCGCCGGTACGGCTTCGTGGCGCCCGCCTTCGGCCCGGGATACCTCCTGTGGTCGGAGCTGGCCGCGCTGTTCGAGGGCGCGGGGTGGCGCCTCGAGGTCCACGGCTGGCCGGGCCGCCTGCGGGAGGCCGCGCGCGACCTCGTGGAGAGCGCGCGCCGGGGCCGGCGCATCGCGCGACTGCCGATCCTGATCGGCCGCCGCGATGGCTAGAGCGCTCGCCCCCGCGGCCTCTCTCCTGCTGCGCCACGTCGTGCAGGCCCGGCTCGAGACGCTCTTCCCGCCCGGGAGCCGCGTGCTCCACCTCGGACGGGGCGCGGGTGAAGACCCCCTGGCCCTGACGCTCGCCGCGCGCGGAATACGCGTGGTCGGCCTCGAGCCTTCGGCGGCGACCATCCAGCGGGCTCGCGAAGGGGCGGACGCGGCATTCGACGGCGCGTACGCGAGCGCCGGCGCCTTCGGCCTCACCGACCTTCCCGCCGTGGGCGCCGCGCTGGCCGCCGCGGTGCGTCCCGGCGCGCCCGTCGTCATCGGCCTCCTCGGGCCCTGGCCTCTTCCGGCCTTGATCCAGCGGACGCTCACGGGAGTGGGGGAGGCGCGGCGCAGTCCGGCCTCTCGTTTCGGGGAGGCGCCATCCGCGGCCTCCCACCCTACGCCGGGCGAGGCGCGGGTGGCGCTCGGGCCGCTCTTCGAGTGGACGGACTCCTACGCCCTCGGCGTGCTCCTGCCGGGTCCCGGCCACGAAGGGTGGGTCGCCGACCATCCGCAAGCGTTCGGCCTTCTGGCCGCGCTGGAGCGGGCCGTGCGGCACTGGCCGGGAGTGCGGCAGCTCGGCGACCTCACCGTGCTGGAGGGGCGGCGGAAGGGACAGGCCTGACCCCAGCGTACGTCCTTCGCGACGCTCGTCTCTGGAGCTCCGGCGGCCTCCTCCGTGGCCACGTGGCCGTCGAGCACGGCCGCATCGCCGTCGCCGCGGCCGGCGAGGGTCCGGCGGGAATCGACCTGGCCGGACGCGTCCTCCTTCCCGGGCTGGTGAACGCGCACGATCATCTCGATCTCTCGACGTTCCCGCCCCTGGGCCGCCCGCCCTACGCGAGCGCGTACGACTGGGCCGCGGACATCGAGGGCGCGCCGGACGACGTCGCGGCGGCGGCCGCGCTGGCCGTGCCGCTCACCGATCGTCTCTTCCTGGGCGGCCTGCGCAACCTCGTCTCCGGGGCGACGGCGGTGGCGCACCACGGCCCGTTCCATCGCGCCCTGGCGCGACGCGACTTTCCCGTGCGCGTCCTCGCCAAGTACCAGTTCGCCTATTCGCCCGGTCTCACCCCCGCCCTGCGCCGGACCTACCGGACGACGGACCGGCGCATCCCCTGGATGGTCCACGCGGGCGAGGGCACGGACGAGCGGTGCCGCGGCGAGGTGCGCGCGCTGGCCGAGGCCAACGTGCTCCGGCAGAACAGCGTCCTCGTCCACGCCATCGCGCTCGGCGAGGGCGACGCGCCGCGGATCGCCGCCGCCCGGGCCTGTGTCGTGTGGTGCCCGCAATCGAATCGCCGCCTCTACGGCGCCACCGCCGACGTCGCCGCCCTGCGCGCGGCGGGCGTGCGCCTCGGGCTGGGCAGCGACAGTCCCATGTCCGGTGCGCGGGATGCCCTCTCGAACCTGGCCGCCGCCCGCGCCGAGCGGATCCTCGCCGACTCGGATCTCGTGGAGCTGGCGACGGCGGGCAGCGCGGAGGTCGCGCGGCTGCCGGGCGGGCGTACGGAGCCGGGCCAGCCCGCGGACCTGGTCGCGGTCGACTCGGTGGACGCCTGGCTCGACGGCGATCGCCGCGCGCTGGCGCTGGTGACGGTGGGGGGACGGCCGCTCTATGGCGAGCCCGCGCTGCTCGATTCGCTCGGCGTCCGCTGGACGCCGGTCACCGTGGACGGCGCCGGGCGTGGGCTGGAGGCGGACCTGGCCCGGCGCACGCTGGCGCTCCTGCGCGCGCATCCCCGCCTGGCGGGCACGGAGTGGATCAGGGGCCTGGCCCTCGGCTAGCGGGTCTCGACTCCGGGCGGGATCTCCACCCTGAGCCGCTGCTCGCTTTTGGCCTTCCCGTACTTCAGCGTGACCTTGTACTCGCCGGGGGCCACGAATCTCTTGCCTTCGCCCCCGTACTCGGTGAGCACGTCCTTGCTCGGCATCAGGTCCCACGCGATGCGGTTGAGCCCGGCACGGGACGGACCGGTCAGGTTCGCCACCGGCCTCTCGCCCGGACCCTCCACCGCGATCTTCACGGGCTCGCCCGAGTCTTCCTTGATCCAGTAGGTCAGGAGCGCGCCCGGGGCCGGGTTGGCTCCCCGATAGATGCCGGTCGTGCCGGACCAATCGGAGAATCCCGGAAGGAGGTGCGCGCCCACCGCGGTCCGCGGCGCGAACAGGTGCGCCTCCCGGGCCACGACCTCCGCGCTGAGCTGGGCGAGCGGCGCGGCATCGTCGAGGATGTAGAGGCTGCGGCCGTGCGTGGCCACGACGAGGTCCTTCTCGCGCGGGTGCACGAGGATGTCGTCCAC
>Ga0209382_10013281_pt1 | contig 10130 bp, 12 predicted proteins | sample SoiMetdeltSBSDD5_FD_187599 | JGI IMG/M metagenome (GOLD analysis project Ga0209382, IMG submission 187599) | Bulk soil microbial communities from a Populus tree surrounding site in Tennessee, USA - Soil MetaG P. deltoides SBSDD5 (SPAdes) (version 2) | ecosystem: Environmental > Terrestrial >...
AAGAAGCTGATCGTCCTTGCCGCCGTGATCGGCGCCGCCGCGCTGCTTGCGAAGAAGGTCAAGGAGGCAAACGACGAGCGGGCGCTGTGGCACGAGGCCACGACCGCACCCGAGCTGCACTGAGCGGCAACGCGGTCGGAGGGCATCGCGCGCCGCGGCGCGCCCAGCCGGGGGACGTAGCTCAACTGGCAGAGCACCGCCTTTGCAAGGCGGGGGTTAGGGGTTCAAGTCCCCTCGTCTCCACTACTTTCCCGCCCTGACCTGCAGGTTTATAACGATCAAGATCGTCGGGCACAACCTGGGCACAACCTGGCTTCGATCTTGCCCGGCCTCACCGGTTCGTTGCAGCCCGCAGCACCGTGCCGACAACACCACGCGGACGACCGCGCTTGGGCCACCAGTGGACGTAGGTCTCCAGGGTGATCCGCAGCGTCTTGTGTCGCAGCAGCCGTTGGACCTCTTGCGGCTCGACGTGGTTGGTGATCAGTGTCGTAGCGAAGAAATGCCGCAGCGCGTGGAAGGTGCCGTGCTCCTTGGGCCAGCCGGCGGCGTCGCGCCACTTGGCCCACTCGCGAGACCAGGTCTTGTCATTGATCGGGTTGCCGTGGGTGGTCGTGAACAGCAGCGGCACGGCCCTGCGGCGGAGGTCGCCGGAGGTGATGTCGACCAGCGAAACCTCGACCGGCGGGTATCGCCGTACGTGTTCGGCGAGGTGTTCGGCGACCAGGGGGTCGAGGTCGAGGGTTCCGGTTGAACCGGCCTTCGGTGTGGCGAGGTAGAAGCCCTCGTACTCCTTCGGTGCGTAGCGAAGTTGTTGCACGACGTGTAGCTCCGCATGGACGAGGTCGGTGCATCGGGTACTGTCCTCGATACCGAGTGCTTCGCCGAGGCGAAGTCCCTGGCCGGCGCCGAGCCATACTGCGACCCGGTACCGATCAGGGACGACGCGGAGCAGCGCGGCGACCTGGTCCTCGTCGGGTATCCACTTCGGTGCTCGGGACAGGCCGCGCAGGATCTGGGCGAGTTTCACGCCGTCGCACGGATTGGCCCCGAGGATTCTATCGGTGGCCGCCGCGGTGAAGACCGAGTCGAGGAGCTCGAAGTAGAGCTTCAGGGAGGACTTCGGGGTGTCCGCGGCGAGTCGGAGGCTGAGCCACTCCAGCACAGACGTCAGGGTGACGGTTCTGATCGGCCGGTCGCCGAACACCGGGTACAGGTGACAGCGCAGGTTGGCCTCGACTCGCCTTCGTGTTTCAACGGCCCAGCCGGGCTCGCGGGACAGCCGCCACCGCTCGCCGTACTCCCAGAAAGTGACCCGTCGCTCGACAGGATCGGTCTTGGTTTCCTCGGCGACACCGGTTCTGGCCCGGACATCCCACGCCTCGGCGTCGGTCTTGCGGTCAAAAAGTCGTTCGCGTGGGTGGCCGTTTGCGTCGGTGTATCGGCACCGCCATCGTTTGCCTCGGCCGTGGCGTCTGGACTTGAGTCGTTCGCCGTTCGGGCCGCGTTTGGTGAGGTACCACAGGTCATCGACGGGCATGGCGGTGTTCCTGTTCGGCAAGCCAGGCTTTGACCTCGGCGGGGTGGTAGCGCAGGTGGCGGCCGACCTTGGCGGCTTTGGGGCCGGTGCGGCGGTGTCGCCACTGGTAGAGGGTGCCGACCGGGATGCGCAGGTATGCGGAGACGTCGTGGATGGTCCAGGTGGCCTCAAGCGTGGCGGTCGGCATCGGGGTCCTCCTTCCTTGTGACGGTGAGGTAGGCCCGCAGGTGTCCGGTGCGGCGCGCGGGTCGGGTGTGGATGCGGTAGGTGGCGTTCTCGCCGAGGACCGTCCGGGCGTGGGCGGTGATGTCGGCGATGAGCGCTTGGGCGTGGCCGGTGGCGGCGATGACGCGGATGTGCGCGATCGGCGCCGGGGTGGGTGTGGTCATGGTTGCTCCTTGCATGGTGGGGACACGTCGGCGGGAGGTCCGCCGGCCTGCTTGTGCTGGTCGTACGTGTTCGATCATCGGGTGGTGGAGTTGGTGGGCCGGTGGTGGAACGGGCGGTACGGCCGCACCGCGCGGCGGGATGTGTGGCTGTACCGGGCCAGCCGGGACGGGTTCGTGGTGTATGCCCGGCACGGCGGTAGTGAGGGCGAGTTGAAGCGGTGGCCGGCGATGCGGGAGTACGAGGCCCGCAATCTGGTGGACCGGTTGAAGGAGTCCGCGGGCGGGCGGTGGCGGGACCTGTCGCGGTTGTATCCGCCGGGGCGGCAGGTCCCGCCGCTGTGAGCGCGGCTTCTCGTTGTCCGCTGTGGAGTTGTCAAGGTGCGGGCCCGTGCTGGTGTTGACACGTACGTGTCACGCGGCCAGGGGCTGTGGCATGGCGGGGTCGTCGTGGAGGGCATCGCGGCCGGCCTCGGCGCGTTTGCGGGCTTGGTCGGCGGCGGTGTTGGCGAGCAGGGCGTCGCCGGTGGTGATCCAGCCGGTGGCGTGGTAGCCGAGCCGGTAGACGACGAGGTCGGCGTGTTGGTCGTCCCACAGTTCCGGGTGGCCGTCGGTGCGCCGCCAGATGGTGCGCTGTTCGCGCAGGTAGCCGTAAGTGACGGAGAAGCCCCGGCTTTTGGTAGTGATGTGGCCGCCGTGGCCGTATTGGTGGGCGTAGCGGCGTAGCCGCCACCAGGCCCGGTCGGCGCCGAGGTGCCAGCAGGCGCGCAGCAGCCGGCCGAGGTGGGTGTCGGGGTCGGTGTGGTCGATGGCGATCTGGTCGGCGCGGCGCAACGCGAGGCCGGTGATTTCGGTGGCTTTGGTGACGTACTTGGCCAGATAACCGGTGAGCTTGTCCAGGTTGATCGGGCCGCCAGGGGCGTTGACGTGCTGGATGTCCAGGCCCTTGTCGCCCCAGCCGATCCGCCAGCCCCGGTCGCCGTTGGCCGGGTTGGGTGGGCTGGTGTAGCTGGTGCCGGTGAACGCGGCCCGGACCGCCGCTTCGAGCATGGTCCGGGTCACCACCTGGGGTGGCGGGACGATGGCTTGGGGACAGTCGGGGTGCACGCCGTCAAGGCGGATCAGGGCGTGGTAGTGGATGACCCCGCGGACCTGGAATTCGTAGACCTTGACGTAGCGGCGGCGCAGCTCCACGCCGAGGGCGCGGCCGAGCCGTTCGAGGTTGCGGCGGACGTTTTGGATGGTGCGCCGCCACAGTTCCGGGGCTTCGTGATTCCAGATGACGTGCGCGGGGTGGTCGTAGCAGTCCAGGCACAGCGGCTGCCCCAGCGCCGGGTCGCCGGCCTTGTGCCGGGTCCGGCAGACGGTCGGGACACCGTGGGGGCAGGGCCGCCCGAACGGGTGGCACATCTTGGCCCGGCAGGTGCAGCGGTCCTTGGTGCGGCAGTCGGCGGCGTGCACGTCGACCACCCGGTGGTGCACGGGGCCGAAGGAGGGGGCAGTGGCGGTGACGAACAGCGCGATGTGTTCGTGCAGGGGTGGGATGCCCCACCGGTCGCCGGTAAGGCCGGCTTTGATGAGGTGGTAGGTGTCGCGCCGGTACACCTCCGCACACGAGGGGCAGACCGTGGCGCGGCGGTTGCCGCACGGGGTGTAGATGGCGCCGTCGGGCATGTCGGCGGTGTCCACGACGGCGATCACCGACCCGTCGCGGTTGCGGACGTCGATCTGCCCGGACAGGCGGATCGGGTGCCGGCAGGCGGCTGCGGCGCGGACGTGGTGCAGCCACTCGTCGTAGTCGGGTGTGGTGGCCCGCTCCCGGACGGTGGCCATGGTCAACGGACTGTGCCCGTGCCGGTAGCCGTGGTCCGGGATGGTCGGCTTGGTGGGGACGGCCCACGGCCAGTACCCGCCAGGATCGGCCGACGCGGTCGGTGCGGATGTTGAGCTGATGCTGCCCGTCGGAGGACTGCCGGTGTGGCCGGGCGACGACCGCGCGGTGGGGGCCGTGGTGGTGGTGGTCATATGACCTCCGCCGGTGGCAGGTCGAACAGGGCGGATTGGACGGCGGCCGGCGGGGTGCGGATGTGGTCGATGACGTGTTGCCGCCATCGGTAGGCGTAGCGGGGGCAGTTGGCGCAGTTGATGTGCCCGGTGCAGCCGGGCAGCGGCGGTTGCCGGCGGGCGGCGGCGGACCAGGCCATGGAGTCGGCGGAGGTGAGCAGGTGGCCGTAGCGGCGTAGTCCGAGGGTTTTGACGCCGAAGCCGTGCAGGCGGGTGATGCCGGCGCGATGCAGGGCGGCGAGGATGGCATGGACGTCGGTGGTGCCCTGGCGGCGGCATACCGAGCCGACCCCGACCAGCGGCGCGCTGGCCAGGTCGACACCGGCGGCCTGGTACAGGTCGGCGCAGTGCAGGTAGTCGGCGACGGTCCAGCCTTGAACGACCGGCACGATGGGCAGGTCCGGGGCGTGCTCGCGCAGCCGTAGGTAGTTGGCGACGGTGCGGCGTTGATGTTCGGCCACGGCCAGGCCGGTTTTGGCGAGGATGAACGGCTCGCACATCCAGTCCTGTGGAGCGGCCCAGAGCAGGTGGCCGATGCGGTCGCGGTATCGGCGCACGCGGGCCAGGTAGACGGCCGGGGGGTCGAACTGGTGGCCGAGGCTCAGGGTGGTGAAGGCGCCGGAGTCCAGCGCCCACGATCTCCGTGCATGTGGAAGGGTGCGGTAGTGGCGCAGCCGCCGGTCGGAGATGAACAGCGACACCTCGGCGGTGGCCAGCCAGTGCGGTTGGTGGGTGCCCAGCAGGAACCGCACCGGATCACCCGGTACTGACCCGACAGAGGCGGCAGGGGCGGGCAGGGTGGCTGCGGCGTAGGCTCCCGGCCCCGAAACCGTGGTGGTTTCGGGGGCGAGAGGCAGCGTCGAGACACTCACGCGGGTACCCCGGTTCGGATGGGGGTGCCGTTGTGGGGTTCGGTGGTTGCCGGTCGGTCGATGGTGGCCAACTGGTTGAGGATGTGTTCGGCGGTGGGGGTGGCCACCCGCAGTCGGACAGCGAGTTGTCCTGGGGTGATGGCCTGACCGGTGGCTTGCTGGTGGGAGTCGGCGACTAGCCGGGCGACCGGCAGCATGCCGGTGGTGTCGGCGGCCGACGGGCTCACCGCAGCCGGGGCCGGTGCCGGTGCTGTCGTTGGCGTTGACGCTGTCGCGGGTGCGGCGGTCGCGGTGGTCGGGGCCGGTGCGGCGGGGACGGTCGGTCGCGCTGCCGGTTGGGTGGTCTTCTTCGCCGGGGTCGTTTTCTTGGCGGGTGTGGTTTTCTTGGCGGGTTTCGGCTTGGTGGTGGCCGGGGTCCTGGTGGTGGCGGGCCGGCGGGCCGTCGCGGCCGCGGGGTCAGAAAAAGACGGTGCGGGGACGGGCGCCGGTGTTGGTGCCGGGACGTCGGTGGTGGGCCGGGTTTGGGAGAACACGAGCTTGGACAGGGCGAAGAAGGCCAGCGCGGGCAGGGCGGAGACCATCCAGCCGAACACGGAGGGTCGAGCGACCGCGAGCTGGGCGGTCAACGAGAGGCCGACCGCGATCACGAGCAGGAACATCGGGTAGCCGATGGGTGCCCGGTTCTTGCGGCGCCGGGCGATGACGATGAGGGCGGCGGTGGGGATGAGTTCGGTGATGACCGCGTTGGCCCAGCCGAACCAGTCGCCGGTGCCTGTCGGGCTGTTGTGCATGGTCCAGTCGTGGACGTGGGTGAAGGAGGCGGCGCCGGCCATGGCGCCGACGAGCAGCACGATGCAGACGAGGGTGGCGTCTTGCAGCCGTTGCGCGGTGGTGGTAGGTGTGGTGGTCATGCGGCATCGGCCTTTCGGCGTCGGGTGTCGATGCGGTCGATGAGCGCTTGGGCGCAGACCTTGTGGACCGGTTGGCGGTCGTCGTCGCGCATGAGCGCGTCACGTCCACACAGGACGCAGGGGCGCAGTGGCCCGATGCGGTGTTTGCGCCAGTCGAGGAGGGTGCTCACGCGGCACCTGCCGGGGCGCAGTCGAGGCATTCGCCGTAGCGGCGGGGAATGTAGTAGGGCTTGCTCTGCCGGCAGGTGGGGCAGACCCGGCGGGCGGCCAGGGCCCGGTCGAGGGCGGCGAGCTGGGCCGCGGTAGCAGCACGCTTGGGTAGCGCGGCGTCGATGCGGTAGAGGTAGGCCTTGCGCTTGCCCTTGCGCCACAGGATCTGCGCGGCGACGTCTTGGCCGCCGGGGCGAAGTCCTTGCGCCCGCAGTTGCCGGAGGGTGGCCAGGCCGGCGGGGGCGAGGCGGTAGGGGTAGGTGGGTAGCCCGTAGCGGGCGCCGGTGGGGTCGTAGAAGACCATGTCGTCGCCCTCCTCGGCATCGTCAGGGTCCGGGGGTGCCGGGATGGGATGTCCGGTGTGGACCGTGTAGGGGTGTTCGGTGTGGTAGGTGTCGCGGTCGACGTCCTCGGGGAGGAACGCGGCGCCGCACAGCGCGCACAGGACGGGGCCGGCGTCGAAGACCTTGATGGAGATCCGCAGTTTGCGGGGACAGTCGCATTCGCAGGACAGCCCGTTGTTGTTGTTCGTGCGCTCTTTGATGTCGTGGAGGTCGGGGTGCCGCCAGGCCCGTAATGCGGCGGTGAGGGCGTCGATGACCGGCCGGTAGTGGCCGGCGGTGGCCTCGGACAGGGTGCAGGGTGAGTAGCCGAGCTTGGCGTCCTTGGTGGTGGTCATGCCGAGTTCGGTGGCGAGGGTGGCGAAGTGTTTGTTGTGCCAGCGCCCCTGCCGGGAGGTGTCCTTTACCTTGCGGGTGTCGGCCAGGCCGTGGACGGCCTCGTGGAGCAGGGTGGTGAACACCTCGGGGGCGGGGCGGCGTAGGCCCTCGCCGGAGATGAGGACTTCGGGGAGCCGGTCGGTGCCGGCCTGCCAACGGTGGGAGTCGAAGTGGCCCCACTTCATCTGCTGGGAGGCCTTCGATGGGGACCCGGAGCCGATGACCACGACGGCTGGCGGGACCTCGGGGTGCCGGGTGCGGATGGCGGCCCAGGCTTGTTCCAGCGCGGCGACCAGTCCGGCCGCGGTGAACGGGTCCTCGGGTTGACACGTACGTGTCACATCGGTGATGGGGTTGGCGGTCATCGGGCACCGCCGTGGATGCGGTCCCATTCGCCGGCGGCGTCGGTGAGGGTGTCGATGACCTCGGTGGAGTTGCGCCAGTCGAGGTCGTTCCAGTCGCCGATGACCGAGAACGGGCCGCCGAGGACCTCGGGGGTCCGGTCGGGGTCGAGGTGGGCGGCGAGGAATTGTTCGGTGCGGGTGACGAGGCGCTGCTCGTGGCGGTCGAGGTTTTCCAGGTAGCGCACGGGGCGGCCGCAGACGGCGACGCGGATGGCGCCGGCGGCGCAGGCGGGTGGGAACGGCCCGTGGTCGAGGGGGTAGAAGTTGCCCTGGTGCCAGCCGTGCAGCTGGATGTAGCGGGCGGCGCCGCGCAGGATGTCAGCCGGGGTCGGGTCGCCTACGGCGAGGGTGGGCCGGGTGTGGGTAGGGTGCATGGTGGCCACGTCCTTTCGTGGGGCGGTGGTTGGGGTCGACAGCGCCGGACTGTGCTTGCCGGCTAGGTGCCGGTGCTGTCGGCCGTCCTCAGGTGCTGGGTTGCAGGAACAGCCGGATTCGGTGGCGGGGGTCGTGTCCGCCGACGGGTGCGGGTCCAACGGTGTGGACCAGGCGGCCGCTTCGTTGGGCGGCGGCGGTGAGGATGGCGATTTCGGTGCGGCTGCCGGTGAGGACCAGCTCGGTGAGCGCCTGCGTGGTAGTCATGCCACGCTCCGCAGGGTGCGGCCGGCGGCCGGTTCGGCCGGTGTGGTCAGGGCGGCACGGCGGCGGGTCCAGGTGGCGTAGTCGGCCAGGCGGATGATGTCGGTGTCGGCGAGGTAGGCGGCCTTGACGAGCTGTGGGGTGCCGCCTTCGCCGATGAGGTAGCCGACGCCTTGGTTGCCCGGGTCGATGGTGTTGGAGGAGAAGCCGCGGGCGGCCCAGCCGTGGCCGAGGACGATATCGGAGGAGACGTCGTTGGTGCAGCGACCGGCGAACCGCCAGGCGAACAGGTCGCGCAGGGATGGCGGGATGATGTCCGAGGAGGGGCGTTGGGTGGCGGCGGCGACGATGATGCCGACGGCCCTACCGCGGGAGACGATGTCGCGTAGCAGCGCGGAGAACAGCTCCTGGTCTTTCTTGTCCCCGGCGGTGGCGGAGAAGTAGGCGATCTCGTCGATCGCGGCGAGGATGACGCCGAACACGTCACCGGGGCCGATTTTGCGGCGGCGGTGGTAGAGCAGGAACGCGTACCGGTTGTCCATCACCCGTTGCAGCCGGCGCAGGGTACGGATGGCGTGCGGGAGGTCGGGGCCGACGAACACGTCGGCGGCGTCTTTCCACAGGCCGAACTCGACCTGCTTGCCGTCGATGAGGCACAGCCGCACGTCGACGGAGAGGGCGGCGTGCCCGACCAGGGTGTTGAGCAGGCTGGATTTGCCTGCGCCGGGTTCGCCACCGATGAGGATGTTGCGGTAGATCATCGGCAGGTAGACGGCCTGGCCGTACTCGTCGATGCCGACGAAGAACGGGTCGAACACCGACAGCATCGGACCCACCGGCACGCAGGCCGGCTCGGCCGGACCGCACGGTCCGGCAGGTGGTGACGTGGCTGGGGCGGGTGTGCTCATCAGAGGTCCTTCACGGGGAGATGGGATGGGTGGCCGCGCGGACGGCCGGTGGTGTCCGGTGTGGACGGGGGCGGTCCGCGCAGACCACGGGGGGTGTTCAGGCGTAGTCGTAGTTGGCGTCAACCCGAGACAGGGTTGGTTCCCCATCGGGAGGGGTGCGGCGGGTGCGCCTGGGCGCGGCGTCAGACGACGCGTCAACGGTGTCTTCACCGACGTCGGGCAAGTCCAGATCGGTCGGGGGCAGGCCGGCAGACACCGGGGCGAGAGTCGGGATGTCGTCCGGTACCAGGACGGGCAGCGGGGAGATGACGGTGCCGGCCAAGGGTTCGCGGCGGGTGATGTCGAAGCGCAGCAGGCCCGCGTAGGAGCGGGAGGCGCCGATGACGCGGACCTCGGAGGCCCAGCAGGTGACCGCCAGACGGGTGATCTGCCCGTCGGCTTCCAGGTCTTTGATGGACAGGCCGGGACGCAGCCACACCCACACGCGTTCGCCGGCCGGGGTGGGCCGGGCGTGCAGGATCAGCGGCCGGGACCCGTGGCGCGCGGTAGCAGTGCCGGCGGCGTGTTGGGCGAAGTGCAGCCGCAGCCGGTGCCGCACGACCAGGCACCACCACCAGGCGATGGCCAGGCGGCGGGTACGGCCGTACACGGCCGGAACTCCCACCGCGACGGCGACCACGAGGGCGGAGACCGCGACGGTGGTGGCCTGCATCAGGGCGATCCAGCCGGCCAGCACACCGGCGGCGAGGACGATCTCGGCCGACCAGTGCAGCAGGACGCGCAGGACCGGCCACACCGCGACGACCGCGCCGACGGCAAGGCCGCACACGGCGCCGAGGAGTAGGCCGGCGATCAGGCCGAGGACCGGGTGCAGGTTGTGGGAGAGCACCACGGCGGCGAGCAGGCCGACAATGGTGGTGGTGGTGGCGAACGCCACCAGGGCCTTTTGCCGGTAGGACCGTGACACGTGCGTGTCAACAATGTGGACGGTGCCGGGCCGGTTGAGCCGGCCGAGCAGGTTACGGTGATGGTTAGACTGGGACACGACCAGGTCCTTTTCTCGTGACAGGGATGGGGACGGTTGGTGTGGGACCGCGGGGCCGCTCACGACGCCAATCAGCGGCGACCCCGTGGTCCACATCGGTGTGCTACCGGTCGGCACCGACCAGCGCCTGCAGATCCGAGGCCCGGTACGCCACGCCGTGGCGGGCGTTGCCGTCGCGGTCCTTGTTCATCCACGGCAGCGCCTCCAGGCCGACCGGAACCACCGGCTGCTTCACCGTCACCGCAGGCTTCACCTCGTTGATCACGGTGACGTTGAGCACCTCGGCGCCCCGCCCGTCCAGCGAGATCAGCTGCACCGACCACATCGGGAAGTTCGACTCCCGGTCGAACTTCTGCTTGCCGGTCTTCGGGTCCAGCTTCGCCACCGGGTTCGTGGCGACCTCGAACGACACCTGCGAGATGTCCACCAACAGAC
>Ga0209382_10013282_pt1 | contig 10129 bp, 10 predicted proteins | sample SoiMetdeltSBSDD5_FD_187599 | JGI IMG/M metagenome (GOLD analysis project Ga0209382, IMG submission 187599) | Bulk soil microbial communities from a Populus tree surrounding site in Tennessee, USA - Soil MetaG P. deltoides SBSDD5 (SPAdes) (version 2) | ecosystem: Environmental > Terrestrial >...
CAGCCCAGCCGCCGGCGGCCGTGATCGTCGGCAGGCGGAAGGAACATGACATGACTCCCACAACTGCCACGACGAGGTTGCGAGACGCGCCGGCAGCTCAGCGGCACTCGACGGCGATCTCGGCATCCGCGCCATCGACGCCACGACTGCGGATGGAGCCAACCGGCTCACGCCGCACCCTGCTGGACGGCGGCTGGTGGCCCCGCTCGACGGACCCCGTCGCGGAACTGCCGGGCCTGGTCCTGGCTATCGACAAGCTTCGGGGACCGGTCACCCGGCTGGTCCTCAGCGTGGACGGCTGGCACGAGCACCCCCGCCGCATCGGCGTCGATGGGAGGGTCCTGCGGCTGGGCTACTTCACAAGCCAACCCACGGCCCTGTTGACCGCGCTGTGCGGCGACAACGGCGACCGTGTCGACCTGCTGGTCGTCCCCCCAGGCACCCACAGCGGCACCGCCGACGCGGCCATGGTCCTCGCGGCCACCACCAGCAACCTCGTCCATGCCCAAGACATTCTCCTCGCCGCCGTCACGGCGCGTCCTCACGACACCGACAGCGCACCGGAAGATGCCTGGGAAACCGACGGCGGCCGTCTCCGCACCACGAGCGGTCCCCCGGAAGTCGAACCCAGTCGTCGATCCGGTCAGCCGATGCTGGCCGGCAGTTGACGTCGGGGTTGCGGGGCGCTCGCCGCGGTCCGGCACCTGGCCAGCTGGTCGAGCAGTCGGGGAAGGTCAATGACCGCGATCCCGACGGACGTGTCGGCGCAACCGTACGGCACGATGAGTCGTTCGCCATGGGCTAGGGCGCCGCACGAGTAGGCGACATTGGGGACGTAGCCTTCGCGTTCGGACTCAGTCGGTGACAGCAGCGGATCGGTCAGTTGGGCGACCAGGCGGAATGGCTCCTCGAGATCCAGGAGCAGGGCGCCGATTGCGTAACTGCGCATCGGTCCGACCCCGTGGGTGAGAACCAGCCAACCTTCGGGTGTCTCGATGGGCGACCCGCAGTTCCCGAGCTGGATGAGTTCCCATGGCTGCGTGGGCGTCTGTATCGTCATCGGCTCGTCCCACACATGCGCATCGGCCGAAGTTGTTATCGCGTTGTTCTCTCGATCCCAACGCGACAGGGCGACGTAGCGGCCGTTGATCCGCCGCGGGAACAACGCCATGCCTTTGTCGGCGGCGGCCGTGCCGGCGAGCTGCGAGATGCGGAACGTGCTGAAATCGCTGGTCTTGAGCAGCTGGGGAGCGATGTGAGCACCGTCGAAGGCCGTGTAGGTGGCGTAGTAGGTGACGGTGCCGTCATCGTCGGTGAAGCGGACGAAGCGCGCGTCCTCCATGCCGTGGCTTTCGGTGGGTGCGACGGGCATGAGCACGCGCTGGCTCAACTGTGAGTCTTCGGCAAAGCGCGTCCGGTAGTTGCAGCTCGCCACCCATCGTAGGTGTTCGATGGTCCGGTCGGCTGTGCGTCGAGTGAGCAGCTGATCATAGAGCGTACCTAGAGCATGATCCAGCTCGGCGGCGGTGAACGGGTCAGGCAGTGTGTCCAGTATGTAGGCGGCGTCTTCGCCGGCGTCGCCGAGTTCACTGAGTGCCCGTTGGAACAGGCGTCGATCGAAGGTGGCCTCACACGGTTGTCCAACCGCGAGATGGCTGGGCGACACGTCGATGCGCACCTGCCCATCAGGGCCGGCAACACCGGTCCGGAACTCGATCGATGACAGGTGACCCTCGCCTACCGCACGCAGGCTAAGTACTACACGTGCTTCGCCTGGGACCAGACCACGCTGATCGGGGTGCAAGACGATCGAAGGGTTGAACAGGGCAGCGGCCTCGATGGAGTACTCATGCGTGAAGTAGGCACCCACGAGCAGGCGGGTCGCCTCGGGTAGATCGCTGCTCGCGCCAACACGGTGGGCCACTGACGCGAAGTTCTCGGCCAGCAACGCAGGCAGATCGTCGTACCGGGCCGAGAACTTGTCCATTGTGGCGTCAAGAGTGATGGCCACGAGGTCGTGATCTAGGGCGAGGATGCGTTCGAGAACGGGGGTGGCCCGCGAGTGGCCGTAGGTCAGATGTTCATGGCCGGGCACGAACAGTCTCGCCACCACGCGACGCGGGTCGGGCCTAAGGACTCCCGACGTTCGGGAAACGACGAGTCGGTCAACCGCGGTGCTCACGATCACGACTCCTCATGTCCATGGTGGTTGACGTGGCCACTAACGCGCCGAAGGGGTGGCGAGAAGATCCGTGGCGTCGCGAGTGTTGGCCGCGTCGGCGGCCGCGGCCATCGCGTGGTGCGCAACCATGGCCGAGGCGGACGGTGGGACCACGAGAAGTTCGAGCTGGTCACCCTGAACGGTGATAACAACCATCAAGGCCGGCCCCAGCGTGACGAACCAACCCAACCGAAGCACGTGGCCGCCAACGGTCATACGTCGGGGACGACCTTCCCAGGCGGCACCGTTGAGCATCACGTTGCGGATCGAGCCGTACCGGTCATGCAGGGCGACGATGAGTCCGGGCAGTTCGGCTTCCGGGTCCCAGGAACGCGGCCACCAGCCACCGTCCAGAACCCCCTTGCCGGCCGGCGTCGTCGCTAGGACGAGTCGAGGTTCTTCAGGCGATCGAGTGGACACAGTCGGTGCGGGACGATTCGGGTTGGTGAACATCATGTCAGCCGTTTCTTAGGGGTTGTCGATCCGAGCGAGAGCCGCCGATACACACGTGAGTGCGCGTGGCGCACACCTCCTCCGCCTTGGGCAGCACGATCTGGAGCACACCGTCCTGGGTGGACGTTTCGATGGCGTCCGGTTTCACGGACGACGGCAGCGTGATCGAGCGGCGGAACGCACCGTAGCGGCGTTCGGCCCGATGCATCCGCTCCTCAGAGGGGTCAAATGCGACGCGCCGCTTGCCTTGAACGGTCAGGAAGCCGTCCTCGAAAGTGATCTCTATGTTGCCGATGTCGACGCCTGGGAGCTCGACCGCGACGACGTAGGCGTCCTCGCGCTCGCCGCGCACGTCTTCGAAGCGGCGACTCAGAGAGGATGCTGCTCAGGTAAATGACATTCACCTCCGAGGACGATGTTTACGATACCGTGAACGCTGTTCACAAGCAACCTCGACAACCCGGAGGAGGCGAGCATGGCGAGCCGGCGACAGGCAGCCGCTGCCGATGCGGGCACGCCCGCGCTATGGTTCAACGCTCCCTTCGGCGATGAGGACCGTCGACGCACTCTTACCCGCGAACGTGTCGTCGCTGAAGCCCTCACAGTCATTGGTACGGAAGGCATCCACGCATTGAGCATGCGCGCCCTCGCCACCCGTCTCGGGGTGGTTCCGGGGGCGCTCTACCGGCACGTACGCAACAAGGAACAACTCCATGACCTCGTGCTGGACGGGGTGCTCGCAGAGGTCGACTACGAGGTCGACCTCTCTCTGGCCTGGGGCGAGCGGATCAAGGTGCTCGCGCACCGACTACGAACGGTTCTGGAGAACCATCCCGGCATCGCTGCGCTGCTCAAGACCCGCGACCCCCTCGGACCCCACTCGCTTGCCCTAGCCGAGGCGCTCCTCGTCCCGCTGCAGCAGGCCGGGCTACCGGAACGGGAAACCGGACTGGCCTTTTCATTGGTCTACGACTACACGCTCGGGTTCGCTCTCAGCAGTCCAACCTCGGTCAACGAGCAACGCGTCCGGGACATCGCCACCAGGAGCAAGCTGCACGCATTCCTGCGGTCACTGCCGGCGAACCGCTTTCCCGCCCTGGTCACCCTCGGCGAGTACGTCTGGATCGACAACCGCGACGAACGGTTCTCTGCCGGCCTCGACACGCTCGTCGACGGACTCGAGGCAGCGCGACGGCGACACCGACGGGGCCGCATTGGCCGGCAACCGCAACGCTGAGCCGTGGTCAGGCAGTTCCCTCCATGTCCGCGTAGCAAGCCGACAGCCGCCTGGCCCGCGGCTTGCCGATCGATTCGCGAACCGGACGGACGGATTTGGCGCCAGCGCAGCGTAGGATTCGCCGTATTGTGGATGGCGACGTGCGGCAGGGTGGTCGCGGACCAATCGGTGTCGGAGAGCGTGCGGCCGACTTCGTGCTCAGCGACCGGTCGGGCGTGCTGGCCAGGTTCTATGCGCATGCGGGGGGTCGGCCCGTCGCGGTCGTCTTCGCGGACCGCGATGATCCAAGGCTGGTCGAGCTCGCCAGCAGGTTGGCCGCACGCGACGACGTCGCGCTGTGCTGCGTCACGCGGCAGGGGAAGTCTTCCGGCCCGGGCATTCCAATGTGGTCAGACCCGGAGGGCTCGGTTGCTGCCGCTTATGGGGTTGCGAACGGGGACCTGACAGCGATCGTGCTGGACCCGAACCTGCGCGTCGTCGGCGTCGTGGGCGGCGAAGACCTACCCGGTCGCGTCGTGGAGTTGTTGGACGGCGCATTGCACCGCGGCGCCGTGACGGAGGTCGTAGCACAGGCACCGGTGCTGCTCCTCCCCCGCGCTCTCGAGGCGCAGCACTGTGCTCACCTGATCCGGGTGTGGGAGAAGGAGGGCGGGGTCGAAACGGGTGTGGCCGGCTCGTCCGGTGAGGTCCTCGACGCCAGCCTCAAGCGACGCCGCGACCATACCGTCCGCAATCCCGAACTGCTGCGCCAATTGTCAGCGAATGTCGGCCGGCGGGTGCTGCCCGAGATCTACAAGGCATTCGCGTTCTCGGCCAACCGCTTCGAAGGATTCAAGATCGCCTGCTACGACGCCTCCACGGGCGGCTTCTTCCGACCGCATCGCGACAACCTGACTCCGGCCACGCAGCACCGGGTTTTCGCGCTCACACTCAACCTCAACGACGACTACGAGGGCGGCCAGCTGCGTTTCCCGGAGTACGGCAACCAGCTCTATCGGCCCGACGCCGGCACCGCACTCATCTTTTCCTGCGCTCATCTGCACGAGGTGCTCGACGTGACGGCCGGTCGACGCTTCGTACTCCTCTCGTTCCTCTACCGCGGACCGGCCGCCTGACTCTTGCCGGCCGCCGTCAAGTCCTCGCAGGCACAAACGCGACAGCCGTGCGTGGCACGAGGGCGTAGTGTTAAGCACGCATCCCGGTCTCGTTCGCCGGTGCTGCGGTCAGCGTTCACGCTGAAACCTCCTGCCGCCCGGACCCCGCGGTCCTCCAGCAGCGACTCCGGCGCATTCACCAGATGCGCCGTCCGTGCCGGCACACCCGCGGCGTGTCCCACGAGGGGCGTCGACCACCATGACCATTCTCGCCGAGCCAGAGTCCGCCACCGACAGCCTCGTGCGCGACCACCTGCCACCCGTCGATCTGGACCACACCGATCCCCGCGTCGCGTCCGCCGCGTGGTCGGCAGATCCGGGCAGCCCCGTCGACAGCTGGCCACTCCGCGCGACCGACCCAATCAGCGTCGACGGCTACCGGTTGGTGTCCCGCCTCGGAACCGGCGGGATGGCCGATGTGTTCCGCGCCGTGGCCCCCTCCGGCCGGCCGGTCGCGGTGAAGATCCTCCGTGCCACCGCTGAAGCCCTCCAAACATGCCAGCGCGAATACGAGCTGACGCACGCCGTTGACGCGGACTGCACCGCGCCCGCGCTCAGCTACGGAATGTCGCCCGCGGGCCCGTACCTGGTGACCGCCCACCTACCGGGTTACCGCTGCGGGTCCACATTGGTCGGCAAGGCCGCGTCGGCTGGCCAGTTGCGGTCGCTCGGATCGCAGCTGGCGCGCGTGCTCGCCGCGATACACGCCAATGGCATCGTGCACTGTGACGTGAAACCGTCAAATCTGCTCGTACGCGGCCACGACGTTCGCTTGATCGACTTCGGAATCGCCCGACGTATCGGCGAGCCGTCAATGGTCGACGGAACCGTACAGTGCACCCGGGGTTGGGCCGCACCGGAGCAGCTGCGCTCCGCGCCGGCAACACCGGCGACGGACGTCTTCGCGTGGGGCTGCCTTATCGCCCACCTGGCCAGCGGCGTACACCCGTTTGCCAGTCTCAGCGACGAGGAGTGGTTCTGGCGCATCCAGTCAGCGGAGCCGAACCTCTCCGGCCTGCCCAACGACCTGGAAGAGATGATCCGCTGGACGCTGGTTCGCAACCCGAGGGACCGGCCCACCGCTGCGGACCTGGCGACGACCTGGCGAACGAGCGACAGCGCCCTCGACCTGGTCGAGGTTGGACAGACCTCGGTTGCGGCTGCGGGCCGCTGCCGGGCCTAGCGGTCGCGACGAGGCCATGCATCATCGTCCAGGTTGGACAGTGCAACGGCTGCGGTGTGTGCCTGTCGCCGCGGCCTGTCGCAGCGCGGCAGAGAAACCTTGCCTGCGATGACCCCAGCGGCGACATCGGCGTCGGGAGTAGGGTGGGCAGTGACAAGCCGCCCGGGGAGCCGGTCGCGTTCGACCCGGTCCCTGTTCTACGTCACCTGCCCGTCGCGGCCGCAGGAACCGTTGCGTATGGGAGGCGGTCTTAGGTGGTCTCATCAGCGACGACGAGGAGTCGGATTGGGGCGCCGGCGACGTGAGGGGCGATCGTCGGATGCGGCTGTGGCGCATGGTCGTCGCTGAGGCCCATGGTGGACCGGTCGCGGCCGAGCATGTCGGCGCGGCGGCGATATTGGTCGCCGGCGTGGATGCCGCCGCGGTCGTTATGGTGCTCGACGCTTCTCCCCGCGAGACGATCTACGCCAGTGACCCGGGCGCCGCAGAGTTGGAAGAGTTGACGTTGACGGTGGGTGAGGGACCGGGTGTGGATGCCCTCGCCGACGGACCGGTGCTGGTCGCCGATCTGACCGCTGGGGAGTGTCTGGCCCGCTGGCCCGCCTTCGCGCCGACCGCGGTGCGGACCGGTGTCCGTGCGGTGTTTGCGCTCCCGCTCAGGATCGGGGCGATCCGGCTCGGCGTGCTGGACCTCTACCGCACCGAGCCCGGCGGGCTGGATGCCGAACAGCTGGCTGACGCGCTGATGCTCGCCGACACCATGGGCGCGCTTCTGCTCGACCAGGCGGGCCGCGACGTGCCGCGCCCGGACGGATCGTGGCCCGAACATACCAGCGCACAGCATCCCGTGGTGCACCAGGCGACCGGAATGGTGATCGTCCAATTGGGGGTAACCGCCGCCGTGGCCCTGATCCGGTTGCGCGCCCACGCGTACGCCCACGATCGGCGCTTGCGTGATGTCGCGACCGATGTAGTCGCTCGACGCCTACGCTTCGATCCTGAATCGGATCCCGACAGCGGCAAGGGTGGCGGCTGTTAGGGCCGGTAGGCGCCCGTGTCGGTGACCGACGGTCGCTCGCGTCGCCGGACCCAGCGCGACTACTCTGGCGGGCATGAGCGAGATGGTCGAGGTGCAGCTGGCCGACGTGTTCGTGGAGATGGCCGACACGCTCGTCGACGACTTCGATGTGATCGACTTTCTGCACGGGCTGGCCGAGCGGTGCGTCCAGCTGCTGGGTGTCTCGGCAGCCGGGCTGCTGCTGACCGACCAGCAGGGCGCGCTGCAGGTGGTGGCCGCCTCATCGGAGCGGATCCGGCTGCTGGAGCTGTTCCAGCTGCAAACCGACCAGGGGCCCTGTGTGGACTGCTTCCGCACCGGCCAGGCGGTGTCGGTCACGGACCTGCCGGCGGCCGGGCGGTGGCCACGGTTTACCGCAGCCGCTGCCGAGGTAGGCTACGCCGCCGTCCATGCGCTACCGATGCGGTTGCGTGACGAGGTGATCGGCGCGTTGAACCTGTTCGACACCGCCCCTGGCCCGTTAGATGCAGGCACGTTGCGGATCGGCCAGGCGCTGGCCGACGTGGCCACCATCGGGCTACTGCAGCAGCGCGCCATCCGCCGCCGCGACGTCCTCACCGAACAGTTGCAAACCGCGTTGAATAGCCGGATCCTGATCGAACAGGCGAAGGGCGTCCTGGCCGAACGCCTCCAGGTGCACCTGGACGACGCGTTCGCGCTGCTGCGCGACAGCGCCCGCAGACACAACCGGCGCCTGTCCGACCTCGCCCAGGCCGTCGTCGATGGCACCGAGCAGCTCCCGATGGCCGCGACCAACAAGCGGCCCTGAACGCCCCGCCCGGGACGGTCCGCAATCGCTGCGCCGGACCTCGATCGGGCACGTTTGCTGCCCCGTCCTCCTTCTCTCTCTGCTGTTGGACCACGCTGCCGGGTGGGCGTTGACGACGCGAGACGGTGTCTATCACACAGCCCGGTAACGGCGTAGTGTTGTCCGCAGGATCGGCGTTCAACGCCGACGCATTGGCCAGCGTCTTGCTGGCCCTCGCCGCCCGGACCCGCGGCTTATGACCAGCCGGCGACCCGGACCGTGTCAAGAGGCGTCAATCTCCCGGCCGGCTGCGCTGCCACAGCGCTCAAGTCCCCGTTGTCGCGCAGGTGCCCCTTTGGAGGAACCATGCCTGGCACGTATCCGACGCCCGATCACCACGCCGGTCCGCCGATGGTGAAAACCACAATCAGCGACCCACTGGACGGTCTGGCCCGGCGGGTTGCTCGCGGCGACCGGTCGGCGCTGTCTGGCCTCCACGATGCGCTCGCGCCGGATGTGTTGTGCACGATCCGCCGCCGGCTGCCCGACGCCGCCGAGTCGATGACCGTCTTGCGGGCGACCTTCGTCGAGGTCTGGTGGTTGGCCCGCTTCCACACTTGCGACGGCACCGTGCGCGCGTGGGTTACGGGCGTTGCCGACCGCCGCGCCGCCGAACACGTCCGAGGTTCCTCCGACCGCGTCGACCGGTGTGCCCACCGGTCCGACATCATCGCCATCCATGAGGCGCACACCGATCGCGAGTTCGACCGACTGCTGGGCGTTCCAGAGGGTAGGGACAGAGAGAGGGACGTGAGGTGTCGCTCGGCATGACTCAGATCGCGCAAGCGAGGTCGGCGAACGCCATCGCAACCCTCGCAAGGGCGGGGGGTGTCGATGGCGAGTTCGTTGATCGGCCTCGATTGGATTGTTCGCGTATCGCTCGACGTGGTGCCAGCCATCGGCGGCGAACCATCCGTCGGCTCCGCGCCGGAAGCGCGATCTCAGCCGCGAGTGAACTCGAGGCGGATCCGATCGTCGTCGCGCAGCACGATGACCACTCCGTGCTCCAGTGTCCACGCATGCGACACGAGGAAGTACTGCCCACCGCGACGGTCCATCAGCAGCATGCCCGAGTAGCGGTACCGGAACTGCGTATCGGCGTCGCCGACGACGTCCTGCACCACGCCCGGCGCGTCCAGACGTAGCGGCACCGAACTGTAGACGACCACCTGCACCTGGTCGTCGAGGGTGGCGGCGAAGTCCCAGGCGAGACCGTCGCCCAGCACCTCGGCATAGTTCGACGCGGACAGGAACAGACAGATTGCGGTTCCGAACGCGATGAGTCCACGAAGGCTGTCGTACCGGGGCAGATCCGCGCCGCCGAAGCGCCGCGCGAGATGGACCCGGTACAGCAGGAGCAGCAGACCGGCCGCGATGGCGAGCGGGAACGCGACGTACGCCGCCGCGTCCCACCTGGGTCGGGCCAGGTGGGCCAACACCAGCGGGACCGGACTCACCACGATCAGCAGTGCCCGAACCGCCCGCAGCGCGGTGCCGCCCCCGGCCACCACAGACGCGATCCCGTGGTCGATCCAGAGCCAGACCAGCGCGGCGGCCGCCACGACTGCCAGAAGCCCGAAGACCGGCCCGACACTGCGCAGGACGTACTCCTGCGTCGTCATGCCGAACAGATTCTCGTCGATACCGAGGGCGCGGGCCTGCGTCTCGCTGCGCCGCCAACCGAAATAGACCAGCAGCGCGGTCAGGCCACTCAGGTTCGCGACGAGCAGCAGCATCGCCCGGCCGGCCACGTTGCCGGCGACCTCGGTGACCTCCGCGGTGGGTGTGGATGCGGGCAGCGTCATCTCTGCCCCTCAGCGGCGAGGGTCGGGGCGGTTGGTCTCGTCCGAACTCTCATCCCAGGGCGGTGGTGTGCCGCGTGGACAGTCGAAGGCGGTGCGCGCCCGCTGGGTGATGATGCTCGACAGCGACCGGTAGTACTCGCAGGAGGCGTGTTCCGACGGCCCATCGCCGTCCTCCACCGGGAGCAGGCCC
>Ga0209382_10013284_pt1 | contig 10127 bp, 1 predicted proteins | sample SoiMetdeltSBSDD5_FD_187599 | JGI IMG/M metagenome (GOLD analysis project Ga0209382, IMG submission 187599) | Bulk soil microbial communities from a Populus tree surrounding site in Tennessee, USA - Soil MetaG P. deltoides SBSDD5 (SPAdes) (version 2) | ecosystem: Environmental > Terrestrial >...
GAGCACATGCAACGTGCTGACACGCCCGAGGTGCGCGACGTGGTCAGCACGTTGCATGTGCTCGCCGATCCGATGGCGGGGGGCGCGTCACTGAGGTTGCTGACCGGCGATCGGTGGCGGATGGGGCCGCGCGACCTGGTCGCGCTCTACCGCCGGGCCCGCACGCTCGCGCGGGCCCGGGCCAAAGGCCTGCCGGCGAACGAGGATCCCGAGCCGGAGATCGTCGTCGACCGACTCGACGACGCCGCGCTCTCCGAGGCGCTCGACGACCTCGGTGGTCCACAGTGGTACTCGCCCGACGGCTACGCCCGGCTGGTTGCCTTCCGCGACGAGCTGCGCGGCCTGCGCCGGCGACTCGATCAGACCCTGCCCGATCTCGTGGCCGACATCGCCAAGACCATAGGGCTCGACGTGGAGGTCGCCGTACGAGGCGAGGCACCGGGCGGCGGTGGAGGGCTCGCGCGGGCGCACCTCGACGCGATCGGGGATGTCGCCGCCCGCTTCGCCGAGGAGAGCGAGGGTGCCAGCCTGTCCGCGTTCCTGGCGTTCCTCTCGGCTGCCGAGAAGGAAGAGCGCGGCCTCCCGGCGGGTGAGGTGGAGGTGGTGCACGGCGCCGTACAGATCCTCACGGCCCACGCGGCCAAGGGCCTTGAATGGGATGTCGTCGCCGTCGCCGGGCTCACCGTCGACGCGTTCCCCGACCGGCCGTCGGCGAGCGACCACTGGCTGTCGGGGATGGGTGTGCTGCCGTTCCCGCTGCGGGGCGACCAGTCCGGCCTGCCGGCGCTGAACCTTGCCGCCGCGCGCGACGGCAAGCAGGTGGACGAGGCGCGCGAGCAGTTCGAGGACGAGTGGCGAGCCCACCACGAACGGGAGGAGCGGAGGCTCGCCTACGTGGCGGTGACCCGACCGCGCCATCTGCTGCTGTGCTCGGGTTACTGGTGGGGTGAGGGCGTGAAGAACGCCCGTGGTCCGTCGGCCTTCCTCGAAGAGGTCGCCGCCGCGTGCTCGGACGGCGCCGGCTCGGTGGAGGCGTGGACCCCCGCCCCCGAGGATGGTGCGGAGAACCCCACGCTCGAGCATGTCGCGCGAGCGCTCTGGCCCGATGATCCGCTCGGCGACCGACGTTCCACAATGGATACAGCGGCGTCACTGGTCCGGGGCTTCATGGCGGCATCGGTCGATGTGGACGGCCTGACGACCGACGAACAGGCAGAGGCCGCGCGCTGGGCCGAGGAGGCCGACCTCTTGCTTAATGAGCTCGACCGGTCACGCCAACAATCCATTGTGGATGTGCAGCTGCCTTCGCACCTGTCGGTGTCGCAGCTTGTGGCGCTGCGACGCGACCCGCAGCGTCTGGCCCGGCGCCTTCGCCGCCCGCTGCCGGAGGCGCCGGACCCGCAGGCGCGGCGCGGTACGGCGTTTCACCTGTGGCTCGAGCAGCGGTTCGGCGGTGGCCCCCTGCTCGACCTGGACGAGCTGCCCGGTTATGGCGATGTCGCCGCGGCACCCGACAGCGAACTGGAGGCGCTGCAGGAGGCCTTCCTGCGCTCGGAATGGGCCGACCGGATGCCGCACCGGGTCGAGGTGCCGTTCGCGACCGTCATCGCTGGTGTCGTCGTGAGAGGGCGGATGGACGCGGTGTTCGCCACGGGAACCGACTGGTCGGCTCGCAAGCTCGCCGACGATGCGGGCGGGTTCGACGTTATCGACTGGAAGACGGGGGCCCGCCCGACCGGCGTGGAGGCGACGGCCGCGGCCGTGCAGCTCGCCGCGTACCGCCTCGCCTGGGCCGAGCTCGCCGGGGTGAACGTCGAGCGGGTGAGCGCGGGCTTCCACTACGTCCGCGACGGGGCCACGGTGCGCCCGGCCGACCTGCTCGACGCCGCCGGCCTGGTGGGACTGATCACCGGCGTCCCCGAGTCGACGGCACCCGCGAGCCGCCAAGAAGCCTAGGGCGCGCCTGACGTCGCGACGCCGCAGGTTAGGCCGGCACTCCTGTGCCCGAGATCGCGGTTTCCGTACGAATGTGCAGTGCCACTGCAAGTTTGCACGGAAAACCGCGATCAACGATGGACTTGCTCACGTTGCTGCGAGCAGGTTGCGCAGGACCGGAAACGAATGGGATCGGCCGGATCGGCGACCAGCGGTGCGAGAGATCCACAGACACGCTCTAGTTGGCGCAAAAGGGATGCAGTACCCGGCGCGCCGATCCGCCTCGAGGCACATATTTGAGATCGGCTATTGACAGCCACGTGCGTTTGCCCAACGATCAGGGGCCACACCACTTGGTCGACATCTACGCACGGGGGCAGACATGTCGGTTGTGGATAGTCGCGTCGCGCCGGTCGAAGCCGGCCGCGTGTTCTCCTTCTCGTTCCCGGCCCGCCGGCGGAGGTGGCTGCTCGCGGCCACGGCGCTGAGCGTGGTCTTCTCCCTGGCGGGCGCCGTGGTGATACCTGGCCCGAGCGCCGCCGCGACCACCGCGGCGACCACCGAGCCGGCGGTGCCGTTGGCGGCGGGAGCCTGCCCGGCCTCGCGGGCCGAGGACGCGGAGGCGTCGGTCGCCGCGAAGGCCTGTGGGAGCAGGGTGCTCGTCACATCCCGCCTGTCGGAAACCTCCGCCGTGTGGGCGGAGGCCGACGGCAGCCTCACCGCCGAGGTCAGCTCGGGCATCGTCCGGGTCCGCGACGGCGCGGATGTCTGGAGGGATGTCGACCTGACGCTGGAGCGGCGTCCTGATGGGACGGTCGCCTCGAAGGTGCATCCGGTCGGCGTGGTGCTGTCGGGAGCGGCCACGAGCGCCGGCGAGCACGACCTCGTGATCCTCGGCTCCGGCGACAAGCAGACGGCGGTGGGCTGGCGGGGCCGCCTGCCCGAGCCGGTGCTCGAGGGCACCAAGGCGACGTACGCCGAGGTGAAGCCGGGAGTCGACCTGGTCATCGAGGTCACCCGCACCGGCTACGAGTCGTTCCTGATCGTGAAGAACCGGGCCGCGGCCGCCCAGGTGGCGTCGGTCGCCATGCCATGGCGCTCGAGCACGCTGTCCGCCCGGAAGTTGGCGGGCCGCAACGCGATGGAGCTCGTTGACGCCAAGGGCACAATGGTGGGCGCCATGGCGGACGCGTACATGTGGGACTCACGGGTCAACCCCCAGACCGGGCTTCCGCTCAAGCGAGTGCCGGTGGGCCTCGGCACCCGGGCGGTCGGGGCCGGCAAGACGGATCTGGTCCTGACGCCGGACGCCGCGTTCCTGTCGGACCCGTCGACGCAGTTCCCGGTGATCATCGACCCGCAGGAGAACATCGGCCAGACACAGGACACCTGGGTCCAATGTGCGTGGAACTCGTCCCTGCAGACCTGTGTCGGCAACGGCGTCGGATGGAACTCGGTTGAGCTGCTGCTCGGGACGTGGAACGACGGCGGGGAGAACGCGCGCTCCTTCCTGAGCTTCAACTACGCGCCCTACTACGGCACGTACGTCAACTGGGCCACGCTCGGGCTCTACGAGACCTGGGCCTGGTCGTGCACCGACACCGAGTGGCAGATCTGGACGACCGGCTTCTTCGACCACACCACCAACTGGGGCAACCAGCCACAGTGGCTGGTCCACCGGGACTCGTCGTGGGAGACGACCGGCTACGACAGCTGTGAGTCCGACGGTTGGGTGGGCATCGACGCTACCGAATGGACTCAGGCCGCGGTCGACTCGGCCTACATCTACTGGGGGCTTGGCCTCAAGGCTCACCAGGAGTGGCCCAACGGCAGCGCGGCGGACTCGTGGAAGCGGTTCCGGTCGTCCAACTCCAGCTACGGCCAGCCGGTGCTGACCATCAACTTCAACGTGCCGCCGACCGTCGGCGGGATGGCCACCTCACCCACCCTGCCGTGCGTGACCGGCACCGGCGCCCCACACGTGACCGCGATCCCACAACTGCAGTCGCTGATTCACGACTCCGAGGCCGACGCCGTGTCGGCCCAGTACGAGTGGTGGCTCACCGACGGCGCCGCGCCGATCGGCGGGACGACCACTGGCCCGGCCGCCGCGGGTACGTGGCAGCCGCTGGCGACGATCCCGGCCGCCGACCTGCCCGACGGCCCGAGGTACTCGTGGCGGGTCCGCGGCTACGACGGGCACAAGTACAGCGCCTGGTCGGGCTGGTGTGAGTTCTATCTGGACTCCAAGACACCGACCGGCATGGTCACCGATCCGCCAACACCGTGCGTGTTCACACCCGGCGGGGGCGGGCCGACCGCATCGCTGCCGCGGGTGCACCCCAACGCACCCAACCTGGTGCTGAAGGCGCGGGTCGACGACGTCAACGGCGGGGTCTCGCAGGCCGAATTCGAGTGGTACCCGAAGGTCTCCTCGACCCCAATGGGATCGGTCATCACCCCGGCGCTACCGGTCGGCTCGACCTTCCAGGCGACGATTCCGTCGGGAACGTTCAGCGAGAACGTGGCCTACTCCTGGCGGGTGCGCGGGTACGACGGCGGCTACCCCAAGCCGTGGTCGCAGTGGTGTGAGTTCGTCGTCGACACCCAGCGACCGGGCGCGCCGAGCGTCTCCGCTGCCCCGGACAACGACCTGATCCTCGCACCGGCTCCAGGAATCCCGGACGACCCGCTGCCGACGGCGGTGGTGGGCCGCCCAACCCGGATCACGTTCACACCGGCCGGCGGGTCCGACAGCAACATCGTCGGTTACCTCTGGGGCCTCAACAGCTCCAGCCCGGACCGGTGGGCGCCGGCCGGACCCGGTGGCACGGCCGTGGTGACCGTCACCATCGAACCGCTCCAGGCCGGGTTCACCGTCAACGAGCTGACGGTGCTGGCCGTCGATCGGGCCGGCAACCGCTCGCTGCTGCCGACCGGGCAGACCTACACGGTCGGGTTCAAGGCCAACCCGGCCGCCGGGTGGTGGCCCACGAAGGGCACGGCCGGACCGTCGCCTGACGTGACCGACTTCGCCAATGATCTGACGCTCGCGAGCGGAACCAGCTCCGGCTACGGCACGCTCACCTTCAACGGCTCCACATCGGAGGCGGTCACCGCCGCCCCGGTGCTCGACACCACCGACTCCTTCACCGTCTCGGCCTGGGTCCGACCGACCAGCCTGACCACGGCTCGCACGGTGGTTGGGCAGGACGGCACCTCCGAGAGCGGCTTCCGCCTGATGTTCCGACCCACCGAGAACCGGTGGTGTGCGGTGATGGCGCAGTCCGACAGTCCGGCCCCTGCACTGGACCAGGTCTGCACCAGCGCGGCGCCCACCCGCGGCGTGTGGGCGCACCTGGTCGGCGTCTACAACGCCGGCACCCAGACGCTGACCCTCCACCTGAACGGCGCGGCCGTGGGCAGTGTCGCGGTCACCTCGCCGTGGCCGGCGTTCGGGCCGTTCGTGGTGGGCCGCGGCCTCAACGGTGGGGTGGCCGGCGATCGGTTCAACGGTGACATCGCCGACGTCCGGGCGTGGCAGTTCTCGCTTGACCCAGCCGGGATCGCCGCGCTGGCCAAGCTGCCGCCCGAGGCCGGCCGCTGGGGCATGGACGACCCCGTCGCCGACACCGCCGCTGACCTGTCCGGACTCGCGGCCGCACATCCGGCCACCCTGGCCGGCGCCGCCGGTTACCTCGCCGGACACACCGGGTTCGGTCTGGTCGCCGACGGCACCTCCGGGCGCGCCGCCACGTCGACCGCGGTGCTGAAGACCAACGAGGCGTTCACCGTGTCGGCCTGGGTCCGGCTGTCGACCAAGGGCACCAGCTCGCGGGCCATCGTCTCGCAGTCGGGAACCACGTTGTCCGCGTTCCAGCTTCAATGGGAGGCCAACTCGGACCGCTGGGAGTTCGCGATGCCCAGCGCCGACGGCGGGTCGCCAACTTGGACGTTCGTCCGCTCCACCGCGGCGCCGCCGACGGGCACCTGGGTCCATCTGACCGCGGTCTACGACAAGTCGGCCGCCAAGCTGCGACTCTACGTCAACGGGGTCAAGCAGGGCTCCGACGTCACGGCCGGCACGGTGTGGAACGCCACCGGAGCACTGCTCATCGGCGACGCCAAGGAACCGGGCCAGGCCCGATGGTGGGCCGGTGACATCGACGACGTACGCGTCTGGCGCGGAGCACTGACCCAGGCGCAGATAACCACGCTCGCCGCCTCCTAGGCGAGTGTCGCGGAGCGTGCCCGGGCCCCCCCGCCCGGGCACGCCCCCCGCGCCCAACCCAACCCCCACCCAACGCAACCCTACTGGGCCAACCCACCCTGACTGTCTCTTGTGGAGGGATGACCATGCCTGCTCGGCGGCGTAGCACCCCTGTGAATGTTGTCGTGTCCGTGGTGCTGGGGGCGGGCATGAACGTCGCGTTGTCGGCGCCGGCCTCGGCCGGGCCCGTCGTATGGCGGACGCCTCAGTCGCTGGCAGCGGTGCCGACGACCGACGCGCCGGTGGCGAGCCCGGTGCCGGACGCGGCATCGCGGATGTCGGCGGCGGCGCCGCGGGTGGCGGCTCCGGTCTGGCCCGCCGGTGGGGTCGCGATCGTCGATCTCGTGACCGCCGTCGCGGCCGCCCGGGAGACGGGTCGGTTGGCGCCGGCCGCTCCACGGGCGACGGTGCGCGCTGGCGGTCTGCCCGTGATCGTGGCTGTGCGGGAGGGTGCCGCGTCGGTCCGGGTGCAGACCTACGACCGGGTCGCGACGCAGCGTGCCGGCCAGTCCGGACTCATGGTGCGGGTGTCGCCTGTGGACGGCCGGTCGGGTCGGGCGCGGGTCAACGTCGGGATCGACTACTCGGCGGTAGCGTCGGCGTTCGGGGCGGACTGGGCGGCCCGGCTTCGACTGGGCGTGTTGCCCGAGTGCGGGTTGACCACGCCGAGCGCGGCCGGCTGTCAGGCGACACCGGTCGCCTTCCGCAACGACCGCGACGCACGGCAGATCAGCGCCGACGTGACGCTGTCCGGGCTGACGCCATCAGGGCCGGCGCCGTCCGGTGTTGTCATGGTGACGATGTCGGGGTCGTCATCGACGGGTGGTGACTTCGGCGCGACGGCGTTGGCGCCGTCGGCGACATGGGGCCAGGGCGGGTCGACGGGGGATTTCGGTTGGTCGTACCCGTTGCGGACGCCACCGGGTTTGGGTGGCCCGGAGCCGGAGCTTGGCATCTCGTACTCGTCGCAGTCGCTGGACGGTCTGACGGCGGCCACGAACACCCAGCCGTCGTGGGTGGGGGACGGGTTCTCCTTCGACCTCGGGTTCATCGAGCGGCGGTACTCCTCGTGCGCGGATGACGGGCAGCCGGGCAAGACCGATTTGTGTTGGGGGTCGGACAACGCGACCCTGGCACTGGCCGGGCACGGTGGAGAGCTGCTGCGGGACGCCGCCGACGCGAACCTGTTCCGTCCGGTCAACGATGATGGCATCCGGGTGCAGCGGCTGTTCGATCCGGGGTTGGGCAACGGCGACGCCGACGGGGAGTACTGGAAGGTCACCACCACCGACGGGACGCAGTACTTCTACGGCCGCAACCGGCTTTCGGGCTGGACGAGCGGTCGGCCGGAGACGAACTCCGTGTTCACCGTGCCGGTCTTCGGCGATGACGCGACCGAGCCATGCAACGCGGGGTCGTATGCGGCATCGTGGTGTGTGCAGGCTTGGCGGTGGAACCTCGACTATGTCGTCGATCCGCATGGCAACACGATGTCGTTGTGGTATCAGCGGCAGACCAACAACTATTCCCGTAACGGCACCGCCACGTCGGTGTCGACGTACGTGCGGGCCGGGCAGGTGGTCCGGGTCGACTACGGCACGGACAACCGGTCGGGCACGGACTCGACGTTTACCGGAACGGCGCCGGCGCGCGTACTCTATGCGACGGCCGACCGGTGCGCCCTGCCATCGGGGTGTGAGACGCACGACGCGCCGCACTGGCCGGATGTGCCGTGGGACCTGGAGTGCACGTCGACCACGAACTGTGCCGGGCACCATGCGCCGTCGTTCTGGGCGACCAAGCGCCTGGCCGGCGTGACCACCCAGGTGGCCACTGGTGTCGGGGCGTGGAAGGACGTTGAGTCCTGGGCGTTGGCGGTGGCCTGGCTCGACCCGGGGATCGGCGACACCAGCCGGATCATGTGGCTCTCCACGATCACGCAGACCGGTCTGAACGGATCGGCACCGGATGTGGTGTTGCCGGCGGTGACGTTCGGTCCAACCGGGACGGTGATGAACAACCGGGTCAACGCCAGCGACGGGAACGGGCGCATGCAAAGGTTCCGGCTCGGCACGATCGCCAACGAGACGGGCGGGGCGGTGGGCGTCACCTACTCGGCGGCGGACTGCGTGGTGGGCGTGAAGATGCCGGCGGCACCGGAGTCGAACACATACCGGTGTTTCCCGGTGTACTGGACCCCGCCGGGTGGCTCGCAGATCCTGGACTACTGGCACAAGTACGTGGTGACCGCGGTGTCTCTGGCTGACAACGCTGGCGGCAACCCCGCCCAGATCACCGCGTACTCCTATCCGACCGACGCCGCGTTCTGGCACTACGACGAGGCGGAGCTGACCCCGCCGGGCAAGAAGACCTGGGGGGTGTGGCGCGGCTATGACCAGCTGACCACGACGACCGGCGAGGTCGTGGCCGGGCAGCCGCAACTGCAGGCCGTGACCCGCTACTTCCGCGGCCGGCACGGCGACAAGCTCCCGTCGGGTACGCGCAGCCAGACGTACACGGTCAACGGCACCGTCTACCAGGATGAGAACTGGCTGGCCGGGATGGCCTGGCGGCACACCGTCCACAACGGACCCGGCGGCCCGGTGGTGACCGACACCCTGGACGAGCCGTGGTTCTCCGGCCCGACCGCCACCCGCACCGTGGCCGGGGTGGTCACTGCCGCGTACGCGACAGCCGGGCTGCGCACCACCACCCGCACCACATTGGACGGTGGCCGCCCGGATCGGGTCGCTGTGGTCACCAACGCCTACACCACCGGGGCGGACGGCACGCCTCGCGGGCGGCTGGTCACCTCCGACGACGAGGGCGACACGACCACCGCGGCCGATGACCGGTGCACCCGCTACACCTACGCCCGCAACGACGCCGCCCACGTCCACTCCCTGATCGCCGAGACCGAGACCGACGGGCTGCGCTGCTCGGCCACGCCGAGCCAGGCCTCGGACGTGCTGTCGGTGGTGCGCACGTTCTATGACGGCGGGTCGACGTTCCCGACCACCCCGACCAAGGGCGACGTGACCAGGACGCAGGAGCTGGCCACCTGGCACGCCAACCCGGCGAGCCGGGTCTACGCGACCACGTCCCGCGCCAGCTATGACGCGTACGGCCGCACGCTGGACACGTTCGACGCGCTCGACCGCAAAACCACCACGGCCTACACCCCGGCCGCCGGGGCGCCGGTGACGTCGACGGCCCTGACGAACCCGAAGCTGTGGTCCACCACCACCCTGGTCGATCCGGCCTGGGGCCAGCCCACCCGCGTCACCGACCCGAATGGCCGCGTCACCGACATCGGCTACGACGCGCTCGGCCGCACCACCGCGGTGTGGCTGCCGGGCTGGACCCAGTCCGCGCACCCGACCCTGCCGTCGAAGGCGTTCGCCTACACCGTCCGCAACTCCGGCGGCCCGTCCGCGGTCGCCACCAGCATCCTCAACACCACGGGTACCGGCGTGTGGACCAGCTTCGACCTCTACGACGGGTTCACCCGGTCGCGCCAGAGCCAGGCCACCGCCGCCACGGGGGTTGGACGGGTCATCACCGACACCCGCTACGATTCCCGCGGCCTCGTCGAAAAGGCCAACCCGGCCTTCTACACCACCGGCATCGCCGGCACCACCCTGGTGTCCACTGCGGACATCGCCGTGCCGGCCCAGACCCGCACCGAGTACGACGGTGCCGGCCGCCCGACCGCCTCGATCTTCACCTCGTTCGGTGTGGAGCAATGGCGCACCAGCACCGCCTACGGTGGGGACCGCACCGACGTCACCCCACCCGCCGGAGGCACCGCCACCTCCACCATCACCGATGCCCGCGGCCAGCGCACCGAACTGCGCCAGTACCACGGCCCGGTCTCGACGCCCGGCACGCCTGGCAGCTATGACCAGACCAGCTTCGACTA
>Ga0209382_10013285_pt1 | contig 10127 bp, 8 predicted proteins | sample SoiMetdeltSBSDD5_FD_187599 | JGI IMG/M metagenome (GOLD analysis project Ga0209382, IMG submission 187599) | Bulk soil microbial communities from a Populus tree surrounding site in Tennessee, USA - Soil MetaG P. deltoides SBSDD5 (SPAdes) (version 2) | ecosystem: Environmental > Terrestrial >...
TCGGGCCTGGCGGCCCTGCGATGCTCACTCGCTGTCGGCTCGCTGTTAGGCATTGCTCGCCTCCGCGCTCGCTCCGCCGTTGTCAGTCAACGGGATGGTAGACGCGCAACCTTGCCGCGGCGGTGACCGAGACGGGCTCCGGCAGCGCCGCGATCCGCTCCGCCATCCCGGCCGGATCGTTGTGCCAGGCGCTCGGACCCATGGCGACGAGGTTGGCGACGGCGCGCCGGTCGAGGCGGAGCGAGGCGGCGTACTCCTGGCTGTGCTCGAGGCCGAACCACCGACCGAGCGTGACCTCCAGGCGGCGCGGCTTGTCCGGGTCGACCGTCAGCAGGCCGAGCGCCGGGACCAGTTCGCTGAGGTGATGCGGCTCGGGAGCAACGACGAGCAGGCGGCCGCCGGGGCGAAGGACACGGCGGAACTCGGCGCCGTTGCGCGGGGCGAAGACGTTGAGCACGAGGCCGGCGCACGAGTCGAGCAGCGGGAGGCCACGCCACGCGTCGCAGACGGCGGCCGCCATCCGGGGATGGGCGCGGGCGGCCCGCCGCGCGGCCGCGGTCGATGAGTCGAGCGCGAGGCCGAACCGGTCGGGCTGGTGGTCGAGCACGGCCGCCAGGTGGTGTCCCGGGCCGGCGCCGACGTCGACGACCAGGCCGGGTGGGGTCGGGTCCAGCGCGCCGACCGCGTCGGTCAGGGCCCGGGTCAGCAGGTCGAGGTGGCCGGCCGCGAGCACCTCGGCCCGGGCCGCCACCATCGCCGCCGTGTCGGCCCCCGCGGGCCGGCGGCCGGCGAGCAGGTTCACGTAGCCCTGACGGGCCACGTCGAAGCGGTGCCCGCCGTCACAGCGCAGCGCGCCCTCGGCGACCGCGAGCCGAGACGCGCAGACCGGGCACCGCAGGTGCGCCGCGACCTCGGCCAGTGCGGTCAAAGTTTCTCGGCCTCCGCGGGTGCGGCGTCGGCGGCGACTAGTGTCTTTACATGGTCGCACCCGCACCGACCCCCGATGAGATCCGCCGCGCTCCGAAGGCGCTGCTGCACGACCACCTCGACGGCGGCCTGCGGCCCGCGACCGTGATTGAGCTGGCCGCCGAGGTGGGGCACCGCCTGCCCTCCACCAACGTCGATGAGTTGGCGGACTGGTTCACGTCCGCGGCCGACTCGGGCTCGCTCGAACGCTATCTGGAGACCTTCTCGCACACCGTCGGCGTGATGCAGACCCCCGAGGCGCTCTACCGGGTGGCGGCCGAGTGCGCGCTCGACCTCGCGGCCGACGGCGTGGTCTACGCCGAGGTGCGGTTCGCCCCGGAGCAGCACCTGGAGAAGGGGCTCACGCTGCCGGAGGTGGTGGAGGCCGTGCTCGCCGGCTTTGCGGCGGGGTCGGTCGACGCGGCCAACGCCGGTTCACCGATCCGGGTCGGCACGCTGCTCACCGCGATGCGCCACGCCGCCCGTTCGACGGAGATCGCCGAGCTGGCCGTGCGCTTCCGGGACGTGGGCGTCGTCGGCTTCGACATCGCCGGCGCCGAGGCGGGTTACCCGCCCACCCGACACCTGGACGCGTTCGAGTACCTGCAGCGGGAGAACTTCCACTTCACCATCCACGCCGGCGAAGCGTTCGGGCTGCCGTCGATCTGGCAGGCGATCCAGTGGTGCGGCGCCGACCGGCTCGGCCACGGAGTGCGGATCGTCGACGACATCGAGCCCGGGGTGGACGGCCCCCGGCTCGGGCGCCTGTCGGCCTACGTGCGGGACAAGCGGATCCCGCTGGAGCTGTGCCCATCGTCGAACGTGCAGACCGGGGCCGCCGCCTCGATCGCGGAGCACCCGATCGGTCTGCTGCGGCAGCTGCGATTCCGCGTCACCGTCAACACCGACAACCGGCTGATGAGCGGCACCTCGATGTCGCGCGAGATGGCGCTGCTCGTCGAGGCGTTCGGGTACGGCTGGGCCGACCTGCAATGGTTCACGATCAACGCGATGAAGAGTTCATTCATCCCGTTCGACGAGCGGCTGGTGCTCATCAACGACGTGATCAAGCCCGCCTACGCGAAGCTGCTCGCCCCGATATCTCAGGCTGGCGGTTGACCACACCACCCGACCCGGGCAGGCTGGGCACGTCATCGTTGCGCCGCACCACGGGCAACCTCGACGCTGGCGAAATGCCAACGTGGCGTGATCGCCTCACTACGGAGTGCTGCGGTGCCAACCTGGGCTTTCTTCTTGTCTATGGGCGTGATGGAATCTCGAAGTCCGGCCCCATCTCGGGCCGGTCGGTGGCTGGTGCCCCATGACGGGCGACAGCGGGTCGGAGGGTGGTGAGATTGGCCAGACAGCCAGGTGCGCCGGGTCCGGGAACCCGCATGCGCAGGCCGGTCCGCTGGCTTCGAGATCTGCCGATCTGGACCAAGCTCGGTCTCATCATGATCGTGCCGACCCTCGCCACCATCGTGATCGGTACGGCTGGGCTGCTCGACCACGTCGCGGCGGCCAACGGTGCCGACCGCGCCCGTACCCTCGCGGTCCTTTCGGGCGACGCCGGCCACCTGGTGCACGAGCTGCAGAACGAGCGGGCGAGCGCCATCATGCTGCTCGGCGCGCCGGCCAGTCAGGCCGAGACGCTCGTACCGGCCTACCGCAAGCAGCAGGGCGAGACGGACGAGGCGCAGAAGGCGTACAAGTTCCGCCGATCCACGCTCGCCGACCTCCCATCGAACATCCGGGCTCTGCTCACCAACATTGACCGGCAGCTGTCCGAGCTGCCCGACCTGCGCACCCAGGTGACGGACCCGAAGAAGATCCCGCTGTCGACCGCCGAGAACGACTACAGCGTCCTGATCCTCGATCTGCTCGCGATCCGCGACCTCTCCGCCCAGCTCGCCGGCGACACCACGCTCACAGACCGCATGCGCGCCGCGGCCTTCGTCGGCACCGCCAAGGAGTACCTGTCGCAGGAGCGCGTCACGGTGCTCCAGGCGCTGGCCCGGGGTGAGCTGCAGCAGTCGGTCTTCGGCGACTATGTCGGCAAGCGCAAGGCGCAGGAGCTCGCGCTGCTGCAGTTTCGCACCGTCGCCACCCCGGAACAGGTGGAGCTGCTCGAGCGGACGCTGACCGGACCCGACGTGCGTGACTCGCGCGACTTCGAGGGTGCACTCGACAGCCTGCCGGGCGAGCGCATCCCGCCCGGGCTGGTGCCCGCCGACCGTTGGGACGCGACCATGGTCGCGCGCTCCGGGCTGATGAACCAGATCGAGAGCACGCTCAACGCGCAGGCCCAGGAGGCGGCCGTCCGGCTCGGTAACGAGGTGCAGCGGCAGGTGCTCATCGAGACCGGCCTGCTGCTGATCACGCTGCTGCTCGGCGTACTCTTCGCGTGGCTGGTGGCTCGGTCGATGGCGCGTTCGCTGCGTGACCTCCGCCAGGGTGCGTTGGCCGTCGCCCAGTACGGCCTGCCGCAGGCGGTGGCCCGGCTGCGCGACCCGGCGTTGTCGACCCAGCTCTCACCGGCCGGCGTCGCGTTGCAGATCGCCGAGCCGCTGCCGGTGCGCAGCAAGGACGAGTTCGGGCAGGTGACCGAGGCGTTCAACGCGGTGCACCTCGAGGCCGTGCGTACCGCCGCCGAGCAGGCCGCCCTGCGGGCCAGCGTCGCGACGATGTTCGTCAACCTGGCCCGTCGAAGCCAGATTCTCGTCGACCGGCTCATCGGTCACCTGGACCGGCTCGAACGGGGCGAGCAGGACCCCGACCGCCTCTCCGAGCTCTTCCAGCTCGACCACCTGGCCACTCGGATGCGCCGCAACGACGAGAACCTGCTCGTGCTCGCCGGCGCCGACTCCACCCGCATCCAGCGGGAACCGGCGGCGCTGATGGACGTGCTGCGGGCCGCCCAGTCCGAGGTGGAGCACTACACCCGGCTGGAGTTTGGCGTCATCGACCAGGACATCGAGATCGCCGCGCACGCGGTCAACGACCTCGTGCATCTGGTCGCGGAGCTGTTCGACAACGCGACGGCGTTCTCCCCACCCGACAGCTCGATCACCGTGGAGGCCCGCCGGGTCGGCGACCGCGCCGTGCTTCAGGTTGAGGACCGCGGCATCGGGATGTCCCCGGATCAGTACTCCGAGCTCAACGAGCGGCTCGCGAAACCGCCGATGGTGGACGTCGCGGTTTCCCGGATGATGGGCCTCGTCGTGGTGTCGCGGCTCGCCGCTCGCCACGGCGTCAAGGTGGAGCTGCGCCCGGCCCAGGAGCGCGGCACCGTCGCCGACGTGCTGCTGCCCAGCGGCGTGCTGGTGCCGCGGGCGCTGGCTGGCCGTACGAAGACCCCGATCGGCTTCCCCGCGACCCGCCCGCCCGACATGCCACCGCAGCGGGCCTTCCCGCCACCGCTCGCGCTCGAGAGCGGGCCCGCCCTTGCCCCCGCCGCCTCGGCCTGGCCGCCGGCCGACCCTCGCCACCCCGCGGGCGACCAGCCGTGGCCCCCGGCCGGACCCGCCTGGGGGACGGGCACCGATGAGCCCTACCCACAGCCGAGCGTGCCCGCGCCGGCGCTGCCGACGATGCCGCCCACCGTGCCGCCGTCCGGGCTGCCGTTCGGTGGAAACCCCTACGCCAATCCGCGCGAGCCGGCCGGCGCCCCGACCTCGGGCGCGGGTCCCACGTCGGGACCGCCCGCCGGGCCGACCTCGGGCCCGCCTTACGGGGCCCCGCCCGGGCCACCCGTCGGCGGCCTCGGTGCGGCGCTCGCGGGCGACGGCTTCGGGCCCAACGGCGCGAACGGCGCCGGTCGGTCACTGCCGGCCTGGTACGACCTCACCGGAGCGGGAGAAGCCCCCGAGCCCGGTGGCCCACCGGCTCCGCCGGGCGCCGGCGGCGATCCGCTGCCGCAGCGCCGACCGGCGGGTCAGTGGGGGCCTGAGCCGGACCCAGGGCCGGCCATACCGCGGCAGATGCCCACCACACCCGAGATGCGGGCCGGCGATCCACCGCCCGGCGCCTCGGGTCCGCTCGGGACCTATCCGCCCGGCGTCGCGCCCGCCGCTCCCTCGTTGCCGACCTATCCGCCGTCGGCCTACCCGCCACCGGCCCCCGCGCGCCCGCCGGTATGGCCTCCCGTCGCACCTGACGCGGACCAGTCACCGGACGCCGTACCGCCGGTGCCCGAGCGGCTCGCCGCGTCGCTCGACATGACCTCGGAGCTTCCCAAGGTGCGCCTGGACTTCGGATCCACCGACACCGACAGCTCGCCGCCGTCGGGTGACCACGCGCCGTCGCGCTACGCCGATGACCTCACGATGGAGTTGCCGATCTTCCGGGAGCTGGAGTCGGCTTGGTTCCGGGTCGCGCACACGGCCCCGCCGGACACGACCCCAGCGGAGTCGGCCGCCGAGCCCTCCGGTGGCTGGGGTGGGCGACGGGGTCCTGACGATGATCCTGCGATCACGGGTGAGGGCGCGGTGACGTCTGACACGGCTGACACGGCCCCCTGGGCGGCTGCATCTGCCGGATCTCCTGGTGCCCTTGGGCTGTCGGGCGAGGTATCGTGGCGCACCGTCGCCGACGACGGCTGGATCGCAGCCCAGGCGGCGCTTGAGCCGCAGGACGGTGGCACGACTGAGACCGGGCTCCCGCGCCGGGTGCCGATGGCTCAGCTCGTGCCTGGTGGAGTGGACAACACGACGGCCGGGTCGGAGCGGCGGACGCCCGAGGCGGTGCGCGGACTGCTTTCCGCGTACCACCGAGGCGTCCAGCGCGGACGGCGTGCCAGTGACAAGTCGCCTGAGCCGACGACGACCGGATCGCAACCCACACAGGGTGGCAAGGAGCAGGAGGCATGACAACTACGCAGGATCTCGGTTGGCTGCTCGCCAACTTCGCCGATCGCGTGCCCGGTGTCGCCCACGCCATCGCGGTCTCCGCCGATGGCCTGTTGCTGGCTTCCTCCCGTGAGCTGCCGCGCGATCGGGCCGATCAGCTCGCGGCGATCGCATCCGGCCTCGTCAGCCTCACCCAGGGCGCCGCCCGGTGCTTTGAGGGCGGAGCCGTCCTGCAGACGGTGGTCGAGATGGACAACGGCTTCCTGTTCCTGATGTCCATTTCGGACGGATCATCGTTCGCGGTGCTCTCGGCCCGCAGTTGCGACGTCGGCCAGGTCGGTTATGAAATGGCCCTGCTCGTGGACCGGGTCGGCGAGGCGCTCACGCCGACGCCGCGCTCGACCGCCGGGGTCATGGGCTGATCGGGCACCGCCCGGTGCGGGGGCGGGCGAGGAGACCGGCTCAACGGCGACGAGGAGACTGGAACCGACCACGAGTCGGCCGAGAGCGAGAGGGAGGTGACTGGCGAGATGGGCCCTGGCGAAGAGCCAACCGGAGCGCTGGTGCGACCATACGCCGTCACCGGAGGTCGCACTCGGCCGCGGTTGGAGATCGCCATCGAGGCGCTGGTAGAGACAACCGCTCGCGGCCGCGCCGGCGGCGGCGTGCGGGACGTAGGCTCGGGTCGCGAGCAGCGGTACATCGTGACCCTGTGCGACGGGCGGTTGCAGTCCCTGGCCGAGATCTCGGCCCGGATGCACCTCCCCCTTGGTGTGGCGCGAGTGCTGGTCGCGGACATGGCCGCGGATGGCCTGGTCGCGGTGTACGAGCCGACCTCGCTCGACGGGAACGACGCGGTGGGCACAGAACTGCTTGAGAGGGTGCTGAGTGGACTACGGAAGCTCTGACATGACGCACCGTCCGTCGTCCGGTCGGGTGACGTCGGCGAAGATCGTCATTGCCGGCGGTTTCGGCGTCGGCAAGACGACCTTGGTCGGTTCGGTCTCCGAGATCACTCCGTTGACGACGGAGGCGATCATGACTTCGGCCGGCGTTGGGGTCGATGACACGCGCCAGGTGCCGGGCAAGACCACCACCACGGTCGCGATGGACTTCGGCCGGATCTCCATCGACCACGATCTCATCCTGTACCTGTTCGGTACGCCGGGGCAGACGCGCTTCTGGTTCATGTGGGACGAGCTCGTGCGGGGCGCGATCGGGGCGGTCGTCATGGTCGACACGCGCCGGTTGGCCGACTGCTTCGCGGCGATCGACTTCTTCGAACACCGCCGGCTGCCCTACCTCGTGGCCATCAACTGCTTCGACGGCGTGCAGTACCACGACGCCAACGACGTGCGGGAGGCTCTGGCCATCTCGCCGGAGGTGCCGGTGCTCAGCTGCGACGCCCGCAGCCGCGAGTCCACCAAGCAGATCCTCATCGCGCTCGTCGAGCACGTCCTCTCGCTGCGCCGCCACCGCGCCACCGCGCCGGCGTGACCCAGGCCGGCGTGACCCAGGCCGGCGTGACCCAGGCCGGCGTGACCCAGGCCGGCGTGGTGGCGTCGGCGTGATCTAGGTCCGGACCCAGTTGCCGGCGCGCACCCGGAACACCACCAGCGCGTCGGGCTCGACGCCGCTGTGACTGATCGAGGAGAACGCGTACGCGCCCGCGATGCCCTCGTACTGCGTCGACTCCAGGATGTCGCGGATGCGCGTACCGTCGGTCGTCGCCGCCCGTTCGATCGCTTCCGCGACGAGATAGACGGCATCGGCGGCATAGGCGCGTGGCCGTTGAACCGGCCGTGGAGCTGTGTGTAGCGGATGAAGAAGTCCCGCTGAGCGAGTCCGGACGGCGTCGTCACGGCGAGTTGCGAGCCGGCCAGGATCAGCGGATGCACCATCTCGGCACCCTCCGCGGCCTCCCAGTCATCGGCGTCGAACGCGGCTTCTCCACCGGCTCCGGAGTCGAAGATGATGGCGCCCTGGTATCCGGTGTTCCGGATGGCCCGCGCGATGGTGCCCGGCCCGGGCAGCACCGCCCACACGACGATCGCGTCGGGCTGGCTCTCGACGGCCCGAACGGCCCGCGCGGCCAGGTCCGAGCCCGACTCGAGGTACCGGACCGTGCGGTCGATGACGATGCCATGAGTACGCGCGGCGAGCTCGGTCGCGGAGGCGCCCGCGTCCCCGTACGGCCCCGTGGCGGCCAGGACAACCACCCGGCTCCGGGTCGCGAGCTTGAGCCGAGCAAAGATGCTGTCGGCGACGTCAGGGGACTTCGGCGCGAGCGTGAAGACGTAGCGCCGCTGCGGGACGGGCAGCGTGATCCGCTCCGTGCCGGCGAGCGAGAGCATGGGCACCCGGCGCGCCTCGGCCACCGGCGCCATCGCCAGCGACGTGCCCGCGGTCGCGCCGCCGACCACCGCCACCGCCTGTTCTGCGGTGATGAGCTGCTCGGTCGCGGCGGCGGCCGCCGTGGCGTCGCCTCCGTTGTCCCGCACGATCAGGCGGAGCCTGTGGACCCGGTCCCCGATCCGTACGCCCGTGGTGTTCACGTCGTCGACGGCGATCTGCAGTGCCCGCTGTGCCGTGAGGCCCAGTTCGGCGGCTGGGCCGGAGAGCTCAAGGCTCGCCCCGATCACGAAGTCCGGTCCGGTCGGCAACGCATGCGGCGCGCCGGGGGCATAGCAGGCCGCGACCGTCCCGGCCGCGACGAGGCACGCCAGCACGGCGGCCGCCTTCCTGATCGGCCACCCACGTAAACCCACCGTGTTGCCCATACCACCGCAAAGAGGATCGTCGATCGATCTTCAGCCAGAATCTTGGACGCTAAGTGTCCACATAGGGCGTGCCCACATAGGGCGCATGGCGTCCAAGATCTACAAGGAAGGCGGGCCGGGGGTCAGCGGACGTGGGAGACCAGCGGCGTGACGTGCCGGGCGAACTGGGCGACCTCGAAGCCCAGACGCTCCCGGTCGGCGTCGCGGGTGGCGAGCACGGTCAGCCCGACCCGTGAGCCGACCGGTGCCGTGAGGAGCAGGCCGCCGTACATCTCGACGATCACGTGTCGGGGTACGCCGGTGCGCATCATCATGCCGGCCCCGTCGGCGATGCTCAGCAGGCCCGCCCCGATGGTCGCGAGCTGCTCGGCACGGTCCGGGGGCAGGCCGGCGGAGACGGCCACCACCACGCCGTCGACCGTGGCGAGCACGGCGTGGGTGGCTCCCGGCGAACGGGCCAGCATCGAGACGAGCAGCGAGTTGAGGCTGCTCGAGTACGCCGCAACCGCCGACTTCACGGGCGCCGGACCCGTTGGTCGGTTTCGCGCCCCTGCTCCCGGGCTCGCTGCTCCCGGTTGAACTCCCAGGCGGCCCGGTCCCGTTGTCCGACGGCGAAGCCGCCGATCTCCTGGCCGCGGCGCCACCCGCGGAAGTACCCGGTCGTGTGGGCGGCGATGCTCTCGGGGTCGCGGACGATGCGCAGCGGACGCGGGGGCGGCAGGACCGATCCGGGCACGAGGTTGGCCTGCGGCACGCGCCTGGGCAGCCCGGCCATCGTGTCGGCCCCGACCGCCGGGCGGGAGGCCTGTTCGGCGACGCGCCAGCCCTCGTCGGCGTGGTGGCCCCAGCTCGCCGTGGCCGGGTCGAGCAGGTGCTCCTCGTCAACCTGGGTGAACCACGCCGTGGAGGCCGTCTCGCTGAAGATCAGCAGGTCGCCGTCGGATGCCGACTCGGCCTCACCTCGCGACCCGCCGGTGCCGTGGGCACCCCGTCCCTGGCCGCCACCGTCGATGACCCGAAGCACCGGCGGGCTGTCGATCTTTTCGAACCCGAGCGGGTCGGTCAGCGGATCTCCGGTGCGGCCGTTAAAGCTGTCGGCGCGGGCCTCCACCAGGCGCAGCGCGGGCGGCTCGAGCGGCATGTCATCGGCCAGCCATGGCGGCGCCACCCGGCCCGGCGAGACCGGGATCGCCGGGGAGATCGGGGCGGGCGGCAGCGGGGCCGTCAGCGGGTCGACCGCAAAAGGAATCCCGCCGGCGAGTCCACCCGGCACGGGCGGCACTGACGACGGGACCGGCGGCACCGACGATGGGATCGGCGGAACGGAGGTGGGGATCGGCATGGGCGGCGGCGAGTACGCCGGTGAGGAGTAGGGCGCGGACGCTGATGCGTACCCGCCGGTGTTGGCGTAGTCGCTGTCCCGCGCGGCGGTCGCCCAGTCGGCCCGCGAACCCGGAGGCGGGAAGCCCGGCTCCGGACGAGGGGCCGGAATCGACGGGCCCGTGTAGGCGTGGCTCGGGCCGTAGGTCGGTTC
>Ga0209382_10013287_pt1 | contig 10127 bp, 7 predicted proteins | sample SoiMetdeltSBSDD5_FD_187599 | JGI IMG/M metagenome (GOLD analysis project Ga0209382, IMG submission 187599) | Bulk soil microbial communities from a Populus tree surrounding site in Tennessee, USA - Soil MetaG P. deltoides SBSDD5 (SPAdes) (version 2) | ecosystem: Environmental > Terrestrial >...
CCACGCCGCGCGTCCGCGTGCCCTTGGGATCGGTCGGCATCGCCGGTGTGCAGACCGGCATCTATCCGGCCGAGACGCCGGGCGGCTGGCAGCTGATCGGGCGCACGCCGGTCAAGCCGTTCGACCCGGCGCGCGCGGAACCGTTCCTGATGAAGGCAGGCGACGCGGTGCAGTTCTATGCGATCGATCGCCGCGAGTACGACGCATGGCGGTAGCGCGCGCGCTTCCCGTCGATGAGGCCCGCGGCCGCCAGCCGGCAGCCGTCCACGTGATCAAGCCGGGGATGTTGACGACCATTCAGGACGGCGGCCGCTGGGGCTTCCAGTCGCGCGGCGTGCCCGTGGCCGGGCCAATGGATCCGGTGTCGCACCGGCTCGCCAACGCGCTCGTCGGCAACCTCCGCGAAGCTGCAGCGCTCGAGATTACGCTGCTCGGCCCGGAGCTCGAGTTCGAGGACGAGCGCCTGGTGGCCGTCGCCGGCGCCGAGTTCGTGATGACGCTCGATGGACGCGCGGTCCCGGGCAACGCGCCCTTCATCGTCTCGGCCGGTTCGCGCATGCGCTTCGGCGAACGCCGGCTCGGGGCGCGCGCCTACCTCGCGATTGCCGGCGGCATCGCCGTGCCTCCGATCCTCGGCAGCCAGTCCACCCACCTGGTCAGCGCGATGGGCGGCAACGGCGGGCGCGCGCTCGCCGCCGGCGATCGTCTGCCGCTGGGCGATCCGCGAACAGTCGAAGGGATGCCGCTGGCGCCGCAGCCCGCGGCCGTCGCGCTGCCCGATCGCCACGCGCGCATCCGCGTGCTGCCGGGTCCGCAGCGCGAACGCTTCTGCGACGACGCGCTCGAGGTGCTGCAGTCGGCGCCCTACACGATCGGCCAGCATTCCGATCGCATGGGTTTCCGGCTCGAGGGGCCCCGGCTTGTTCACTCGCGCGGCGCCGACATCATCTCCGACGCGACGCCGCTGGGCGTACTGCAGGTGCCGGCCTCGGGGCAGCCGATCCTGCTGATGGCGGATCGACAGACGACCGGCGGCTACCCGAAGGTCGCCACCGTCATCGCGGCGGACATCGCGGTCGCGGGGCAATTGGCCCCTGCCGACACGATCGCGTTCGCCGTCTGCACGCCGGCTGAAGCGATGGCGGCGCTGATCGCGCAGGAGCGCACTTTGATGGCGGTCGAGACGCGACGCCCGTGACAGGATTCGCGGACGCCGCGCAGTCGGCGTTCGGTTCCAATCGGCTGCTCGCGAACGTCGCGCTCGCGCCGATGACGACGTTCCGCGTCGGCGGCCCGGCGGAGTGGCTGCTCGAAACTCGATCCAGCGACGAGATCGTGCGCGCGCTGCGGCTGGCTCACGAGGCGCGGGTGCCGGCGACCCTCCTCGGCGGTGGGTCGAATGTCCTCGTCTCCGACCGCGGCATCCGCGGCCTCGTGATCCGCCCGCGCGCCGGCGACGTGCGCGCCGAAGACAATGAGCACATCCGCGCCGACGCCGCGGTGACCATCAACGGCCTCGTCCGCTGGGCGATCAACCACGGCCGCGCGGGACTGGAAGCCTGGGCCGGCACGCCCGGCACGGTCGGCGGCGCCGTCTTCGGCAACGCCCACTTCGGCGGCCGCCTCATCGGCGACCTGGTCACCCGCGTGCGGCTCGCGTCTCGCGACGGCGCGATCGCTGATGTCGAGGCGGCGGCAATGGCCTTCGGTTACGATCGCAGCCGGTTGCAGGACAGCGGCGAGATTCTCCTGTCGGCGGTGTTTCGTGTGTCGGACGGGGAGCCGGCGGCGCTCCGCGCCACGGCCCGTGCGTCGCTGGCATTCCGCAAGCGCACGCAACCGCTCGACTCGCCGAGCGCCGGCTGCATTTTCCAGAACCCCGCGCAGGGGCGCGACCAGGTGCCGGACGGCATTCCCTGGTCGGCTGGGGCGCTGGTCGATCGCGCCGGCTTGAAGGGAGCGTCGCTTGGCGGCGCACGTGTCTCGCCGACGCACGGCAATTTCATCGTCAACGAGGGCACCGCGACGGCCGCGGACATCAGGCAGTTGATCGACCGGTGCCGCCGCGAGGTGCGCGACCGCTTCGGCGTCGAGCTGCGGGAAGAGATCGTCTACCTCGGCGAGTGGCAGCCCTGAAGGGCGACACGAACGAAGAACGAACGAACGACAAACGACGAACGGAACCCATGTCTACATTGCTCATTGAGGGCGGCCAGCGTCTGTCCGGAGCTGTCGATGTCGAAGGCAACAAGAACTCCGCCTTGCCATTGTTGGCAGCGTGCCTGCTGACCTCCGAGGAGTGCGTCCTCACCAACGTGCCGCGGATCAGCGACGTCGAGGTGATGGCGCGGCTGATTCTCGATCTCGGCGGTCAGGTCGAGGGCATCGGCAGCACGACGCTGCGCGTGCGCTGCCCGGAGATCACGAAGGACGAGCCGGACGGCTCGCTGGTTGGCCGCTTGCGCGGTTCGGTGCTGCTGCTCGGCCCGCTGCTCGCGCGCCGCAGGCGGGCGCACCTGGCGCCCCCGGGCGGAGACTTTCCGGCGCGGCGGACGATCGCGACCCATCTCGAAGCGCTCGAGGCGATGGGCGCACGTCAGGCCGCCGGCGCCGGCCATGTGCTCGAGGCGCCGGACGGACTGAAGCCGACGTCAATGTATCTCTACGAGGCGTCGGTCACCGGCACCGAAACGGCGCTGCTCGCCGCCGCCTCGGCACCCGGCGTCACCGAAATCCGCCACGCTGCCTGCGAGCCGCACGTCGTCGAACTGTGCCGGTTCCTCGAGAAGCTCGGCGCGCCGGTGACTGGCGCCGGGACGCCGACGATTCGCATCGAGGGCGGCGGCAAGCTTGGCGGCGCCGAGCACCGCCTGTGGGGCGACTACATCGAGGCCGGCAGCTGGGCGGTCGTCGCCGCCGTGACCGGCGGCGAGATCGAGATCAGGGGCGCGCGCGCGGAGGACATGGAGGTCGTTGCCGCGGTGTTGTCGCGCATGAACGTCACGTGCGTGTCGAACGGGGAACTGTTCCGGGTCGAGCAGTCACAGCCGCGGGCGGCCGGCCGGATCACGACCAGCCTCTGGCCAGGTTTTCCCAGCGACCTCGTCAGCCTCGTCACCGTTCTGGCGACCCAGGCGGAAGGGCAGACGCTGGTCCACGACTGGCTGTACGAGCTGCGCCTGTTCGCGCTCGAGCAGCTGAGCGGGATGAGCGGCGACCTGTTCCTCTGCGATCCGCACCGCATCATCGTCACCGGTCCAAGGCGCCTGCGCGGCCGGCCGCTCGACAGCCGCGATCTGCGATCGGGGATGGCGTTGATTGCGGCGGGCCTGGCGGCGGACGGCCAGAGCCGGCTCTCGCCGCTCGAAACCGTCGAGCGCGGCTACGGCCGGCTGGTGGAGCGGCTTCAGGGATTGGGAGCCAAGGTCGCCAAGATGTCGTGAAGCGAGGCGCGGCTAAGCGACGCCCTACATCCGCACACGGTCGAAAAGATCGTGCGTCGTTCGGCGCCGCTTCAGCGCGGGCCGCCGGGCTTTTTCGGCGCCAGCGGGTTCACCGGCTGCGGTTCTTCAGGCTTCGGTGGTTCCGGCGGCCTCGGCGCTTCGGGCGGGAGCGGCAACTCCGCCAGCGGGCCCAGCGAGTCTCGCCCGACGCGGAACGGCCGCAGGTCGGCCTCGGTCAAGTCGAGGATCCGGATGATGTGCGGGGTCAGTGTCAGGATGATGTCGGTCTGTTCCGTCGATTTCTCCGTGTGCGCGAACATCTTCCCGATCAGCGGGAGGTCGCTCAACCCGGGGATGCCCGCCAACGCCTGACGCTCGTCGTCTCGAATCAATCCGGCGAGCATGTTGGTCTCGCCGTCGCGCAGCCGGATGATCGTGTTGATCTCGCGATTGCCGAAGGTTGGCAGCCCGCCAAACCCGGTCCCGGAGATGTTGGTCACCGCAATCTTCAGGTTGAGCGAAACCTCGTCGTCGTGATGCGTGCGTGGCGTGATGTCGATGTTGACGCCGATGTTCTGGTAGTTGAACGAGGTGATCGGCTGCTGCGCCGTGCCGCCGGTCGCGATCGGCGCGAAGGTGGTGACCGGCACCGGCACCTGGTCGCCGAACCGCGCCTGCGCCGGCGAGCCGTCGGTGGTGCGCAGCTGCGGGTTGGCGAGCGTCCTCGTGTTGGTGTCGCTCTTGAGCAGACGATAGTAGAGCGCCGGCAGGCCGGCGAAGAGGATGTCGGACTGCGTCAGGTTGCGCAGGGTCTGCAGCGAAACGACGCCGGGGCTATCGTTCGCTATCGAGATGCTGCCATTCGGCCCGGTGGGCGCTCCGCTGATCGACGGCGACGCGATTTGCAGACCATACTCCTTCAGCTTCGTCCGGTTCACTTCGAGCAGTTCGACGTCGATGATGACTTCCGGCCGTGCCTTGTCGATTGCGGACAGGACGCGCGCGGCGGCCGCAATCCGCTCCGGCGTGTCCTTGATCGTCAGCGCGTTGGTGGCGGTGGTCGGCGAGATCCGGCGCGCGTCGAGCACCATGCGCAGCAGATCCATGGTTTCTTTCAGGTCGGCGTTGCTGAGATAGAAGGTGCGGACGACCTCTTCCTCGTACTCGCGCCGCTTCGCCGGCGTATCGGGAATGACCACGATCGTTTTCGCCGCGGACACGCGGAAGAACGTCCGCGTTGCGCCGGCCACGGTGGAGAGCGCGTCCTCGAGCGTGGCGTTGCGCAGATCGACCGTGACCGGCGCGTCGCGGAACACCGGGTCGAAGATCACGCTGATGTTTGCCATCCGCGCGATCGCGGTGAAGACGTCGCGGCTGCTGGCGTCGCGGAAGGTCAGCGACGCCGGCATCTTCACGTCCTGCGGCAGGTCGAGTCCCGGCGGCGGCAGGTCGCGGGCGCGCTCGATGATCGTCTGCAGTTCGGTCTTGTCTTCGCGGGCGACGGCAATTCTCGCGCGCAGCTTGTTGCGCGTCGACCTCAGTTCCTGGTCGACGTCGCCGTTGCTCGGGTTGAGCTCCGCCGCGGCCTCGAACTCCACCAGCGCCTGATCGAATTTGCCGGTCGCGGCGAACCTGCGGCCGCGATTGAAATGGTCCTGGGCGGCGCGCAGCTTCGCGCGCTCGAGCGCCAGACGGACGTTGGTGTCATTCGGCCGCTCACGCAGCGCGTTGGCGTACTCGACGACGGCGAAGTCGTACTCCTGGCGGTTTTCCGCTTCGCGGCCGCGGTGCATCGCGCTCGACGCGGCGCACCCGCCGGCAAAGAGGGTGAGCGCGAACAGCGCCGCCAGGCGGCGGCGCCCGCGGTCAGGAGCGGGCCGGAGTGCTAATGACATCCACACCACGCGGAATCTTGAACGCGAAGGCCTTATCGGCCACACCAGTGTTTTCCTGCAGATTCGTGAAGCCGAAGCTCGACTTGCCGCCCTGAGCGTCAACGGTGAGGAGGCCGCGGATCCCCAGCGTCGCCGGATCGACCACGAGAACGAGCGAATCGTACTCCGCCTGCCTCACTTTGGGTACCAGCTTCAACGCCCGGCTGCCGGCGGGCATATCGGCCGGCGCATCGACGAGGGAGGCTGTGAAATCGCGCGTCAGGCTGCCCTTGCCGGCGAGGAACAATGCCGGCGTCGCGGCGTCGTTCTCGGGCGGCACGCTCGCGACGACCACCTGCTTGTCCTGCGGGATGTAGGAGTACATCTTCATCCCGTCGGAGACGAACTGCTTCGCTTCCGGGGCGGTGTAGTCCCATCGCATCTTGCCCGGTTTCTTCACCACGAGGTGACCACGTTCCGTGATCTTCTTCTTGAGCACGCCGCCCTCGTAGGTGTGCGTGAAGTCGGCGGAGAAATCCTTGATGCCGTCGTATCTGTGCTGGAGAGCCGCCGCGAGCTCGGCTGCCGTCTGATCGGCGCCGTGGATGAGGAGAGCAGAACGGGGTGTCGATGCGGAGGCAACGATGATGAGAGCGGCAACGGCGTGTCGCGCTCGAAGCATGGCTCCAACCATAGCACGCTGTTGAGCCGGGGACGCGGCAGAACTTGCGTGTTTGTCTACCCTTAAGCGGTCCTGTTTCACGGCCGGCTCGGGAGGCCCGTGCGCCGTCTATGCCAGAGTAGGTGCTGCGGCGCCGTGCCGGAGTAGGTACTGCGGCGTTATGCCGGGCCCCGGATCGACAAAAGTCGTCAGACGCTTCTACGGATCGCGCCTGATTCCGGAGGCGATATCGATGAGGTAGCGCGCCTGGGGGGCGAAGATATTGGCGGCGTACGCCGTGCGGAGAGGCACCCCGCGCTCGTCGAACGCCGCGAAGCTGATCCCTCGCTCGACGATCAGCGTGTGCTGCCGCGCGGCGATCACATGACCGAAGCCCATCCGTCGGATAGTGTCGGACGCCAGCCACGATTCCATGCGGATGTCGACCCTGACGCCCTCGAGCGTGAGGCGGCGCGAAAACGGCAGATCGGCCGCGGTCACCAGAAGCGGTTCGGCCCCGGCGACGCCCGCGACCGCTGCATAGTCGCCCAGAGGCAACTGAACCTGCCGCCCCCCGGCAAGCGACCGCAGCGCGCCGGCGAGCTCCGCCGCGTCGAGACGCAAGTCACGTGATGGCCGCAGCACGCAGATGACGTAGCGGGTACCGGGCGGCACCTCACGCGCTGCGTCGATGAGGCGCGGAACCACGACGCGCGGATCGGGCGCGATCGGCAGCAGCGGCCCGTACGCGGCCACCGCGGTCGCGCGCGCGCGCTCGGTCACGACGACCTCGCGGCCGATGGCGCGGTTGTCGGCGACCAGCGCTGGTGCGTAGAGCACGACATCTGGCATGCGCGCGACGGCGAGCTCCGGCTGCCTCGCCCGGGTCACGTACGAGAGGCCGTTCTGCACCTGCCAGTTGAGATCGGTGAGCAGGATCGCGCGCCGATCGTCCAGGCCGGCGGTCAGCGCCGCCAGAACACGGGCGGGTCGATCGTCGCTGCTTCGATCGAGCGCCGGGAAGTCGCGATACCCGCGCCAGCCCGCGTAGGCGACGAGCAGCGCAGTCGCCAGGACATGAACCGGGCGCGCCTGCTTGCCGTTTTCGTCGCTTCGGAACAACGACGCGGCCCCTGTCATCGCCGGCGCCGCGAGCAGGGCCACGAACAGGTGCGCGGCCAGGTAGAACACGTGGGCGTCGCCGACGTTGTAGCTGAACGCGAAGGCGAGGTTGGTCGCGTAGAGCACGAAGATCAGCAGCGCGCGATGCAGGTTGGTGCGCGCCAGCTGCGCCAGGCCGCCAAGGGCGAGCACCGGGGCGATGACACCGAACTGCTGCTTCAGTTCGAACCAGTACATCGCCGCATGGTCGCTCACCATCGACCGCGGCACGTTCATCACCATCGTGTCGCGCCAGTCCGACTTGGTGACGTCGAACCAGAACCGCTGCAGCGCGTCGACCGCACCCTCGGGCGGATCGATCCACGGCAGCAGCCAGAGCGCGCGCAGGTTCCACAGATATTGCGATGCACCGGCGAGCGTGCACACGAGTGCGGTGGCGACGACTCGCGGCGACAGCAGCGAGCGCCATCCGCCGGGCGCCTCGAGGACGAGAAACAACGTGTACGCGGGCGCCAGCAGGATCATCGACAGGTGGTTGCCGAACGCGACGGCGTAGACCGCGAAGAACAGCCCCAGGCGGCCGTGCGTGGGCCGCTCGGCCCAGCGCAGGAGCAGCAGCAGCGTCAGCGCGACCAGCGCGATGTGCAGCGCGTAGACCTCGGCGATGACCGCCTGGCTCCAGAACGTGTAGGAAGCGGCAAACAGCAGTGCCGCACCAGCCGCCGCGCCAATCGATCCAGACAGCCGCGCGGCGACGGGCACGAGCAGGCCGGCGGCGAGCGCCGCGATCGTCACCGACGCGAGGTTCAGCGCGTGTGCCGGCTCGGCGCGCGTTGCCCGGAGAAACAGCTGTCCGACAGCGAAATACAGCGGGTAACCGTCGCGCGGCGTGATGATCGCCGAGCCGACCGTGGCCTGGAACGATCCGGTATCCCCGAAATCGAACCCACCCAGCATCGTCTGCCGGTAGAGCGCGAACGACGCTATCGCAACCAGCGCCGCCGGCAGCTGGACGGGGATCGGTCGGCGGGGCACCGCGACGCCTTCGCGATCAGCGAACGCCGCGCTTGGCGGCAATGAAAGCGCGGACCTCGTCGAACGGTCGGGCGTTGAGCACGTGGCGGGGTTCGACCCAGCCGCGCCGTGCGGTGGTGATCCCGAGCCGCATCTGCAGTGCGAGCGTTTCCGCGCGGTGGCCGTCGCTGTTGATGACGATGGTGGCGCCGGCGGCGACCGCGCGGCGCGCGAGCGCGCCGTCGAGATCGAGGTGCGACGGGGCGCCGTCGATCTCCACCGCGGTCTGGAACTCGACGGCCAGCGCAAACAGCCGGTCGTAGTCGATGTCGTAGCCGCGGCGGTGGGGCACGAGGCGGTTGCTCGGGTGCGTGATCACGGAGACGAGCGGATGCTGCATCGCCGACACGTAGCGCTTCAGCAGCTGGTCGGGCGGCTGCGCCGCCGATTCGTGCAGAGAGGCGAGCACGATGTCGAACTGCTCGAGGATGCGATCGTTGAAATCCAGCCGGCCATCCGGGAGGATGTCGACCTCGCAGCCGTGCAGGATCGCAACCTGCGGATACCTGTCGCGCAGCGCGGCAATCTCGTCGGCCTGCTTCTTCACCCCGTCGACGGTCAGGTTGCGAATCGCCGCCGAGCTCTGCGAATGGTCCGTGATCGCCAGGTATTCATAGCCGAGTGCGACGCACGCCTGCACCATCGCCTCGGTCGAATCGCGGCCGTCGCTCCACAGCGTATGCATGTGCAGGTCGCCGCGGATGTCGGCGCGCGTCACCAGCCGCGGCAGTTCGCCGCGCTTCGAGACGATTATCTCTTCGGCGCCGTCGCGGATTTCGGGCGGGATGAACGGCAGGCCGAGCGCGCCATAGATCGCATGCTCATCCGCCGCCGGCCGCACCGTGCCGTCGGCCGCGTGCAGTCCCTCGGCCGACAGGCGGAAACCGCTCGCGACGGCGTGCGCCTGCAGCGCCTCGAAGTGCGCCGGCGGCCCGGTGAGGTAGAGCAGCGTCGCGCCGGCATTCTCCGGCTTCGGCAGGCGGACGGCGATCTGCACGCGATCGGTCAGCACGTACAGGCGCTCGGGCGTGTGGTGCAGCACGCGCGAGAATTCGGGATCGCGCAGCAGTTCGGCGATCGCGTCGGCGGGCCGCGAGGTAGCGGCGACGATCTCGATGTCGCCGACGGTGTCCTGTCCGCGGCGCAGCGACCCGACCGGCTGCGCCCAGGCGACACCCGGCACCGCGCGCAGCCGTTCCAGCACCGGTTCGGCGGTCGTCACGGCCCGGCCGAGCGGGACGCGCGGAATCGTCGCGCGCAGCGTCGGCAGCGCCGCCGCAATCGCCGCCTCGGCCTCGGCGTCGAGCCCGGGAAGCGCGCGGATCCTCCGCTCGCCGATTGCCCACGCGAGGTCGGACGCGGACGTCGATCCGAGCGCGCGGTGGATCGCGTCGAGCTGATCGATGGTGACGGCGCCCGATTCGTAGAGCCAGCGCAGGTCGCTCGGCAGGTCGGCAAGCGCCGACTCGACCAGCACCCAGCCGCCGGCCTCGTACATCTGGCGCAGCCGTTTCAGCACCTCGGGATCGGCGTCGGCCGGCGGGTTGGCGAGCAGGGGACCGGTTTCGGCGTCGGAGTCGATGTGGCACGCGCGCGCGAGCGCGGCGGCGCGGTGGAACACCGACTCTTCGGCCAGATCGCCGCGGATCATCGCCAGCGAGGCGAGCTGGGCGAGCGTCACGGACAGCGGCGTCGCAGAAGTTGCGCGCGAGTCGCCAGGAATCGCGGGTCTAGCCTTTCAAGGCGCCAGGTTCAGGCGGCGCCTGCCTGGGCGCTTCTTTCGTTTCCGTTGGCAGGTTTGCGGCGATCCAGTCGGCAATGCCCCCTTGCAGCGCCACTGCGCGATAGCCTTGACGAATCAGGTCCGCAGCCACGCCGGAGCTCGCGATCTCGTTCGGGTCCGAGTCGTACACGACGATCTCCCGATCGCGCGGCAGCGAAGGCGCAGCCGCC
>Ga0209382_10013290_pt1 | contig 10126 bp, 14 predicted proteins | sample SoiMetdeltSBSDD5_FD_187599 | JGI IMG/M metagenome (GOLD analysis project Ga0209382, IMG submission 187599) | Bulk soil microbial communities from a Populus tree surrounding site in Tennessee, USA - Soil MetaG P. deltoides SBSDD5 (SPAdes) (version 2) | ecosystem: Environmental > Terrestrial >...
CTCAGCACAACGATTTCGGAGGGTGGAAACATGATCAGTGACCGCGACGCACTCCTCGCCATCGCTCAGCGCATTGCAGAAGCTGAAAATCGCATCGCTCAGCTCAGATCGCGCGTCGAGCGTCTTCGCAACGAAGGCAGCGATGCATCGCAAGCTCTTGAAACCCTGCAGGTCGTTTCGCGCAATCTCAGCAATCTGTACGTTCGGCAGTCTCAAATGCGCCGCACGGTGTGGGCGTGGCAATCCACCAAGACCGCGTAGCCCACAACGCCGGCAAACTTCCAAGCAGCCACAACCTCGCCGACCATCGACGAAGCAGCAACGTGCCTCTCGACGTGCTTCACGGTACGAGAGGTGGTGGTTGCGATCGCCGAAGCCAGACCAGGTTGAACCGGCGGCGGAGGATGCAAAGGCCCCGTAGATCATTCCTCTAAGGCATCACTCCCTCTAAACTTGCACGCGGTCGCCGTCGTCGGGGACGCAAACTTTCCCACCAAACACTGTCTGTGCCTCTTCGAGAATATTTTGGGGCGAGCCGAACCGTCCAATGTGGACACATGCAAGCCTATCCGCATCTGCGCGTCTCGCAATTTCCGCTGCTTCCTTTGCAGTCGAATGCATAAACATGCGGGCCAGCCTGCGCGCCCCTTCTCCGTCGCTCTCGGCGCAGATCGCATCACAGACGAATAAGTCGTGTTGTCCATCACAGGATTGAAGCCGGTGAGCAGCGCGAGATTGGAGGTTTTGGGGTTGAGTTCCTCGCGGTCGAACACCGCGTGCCGACCGTTGCGGTTAGGGTGCATTGCCGCGGCCGAACCTTTGCGTTCAGCGCCGATAGTCTGTCATGCAATGCACTTGTCGCTGCGGCACGCGACGCCGCTCGGGTTGAGCTCCAACTCAGGAAAGCAACCAGCTTTCGTTTCTAAGATGCCGGTGTACGTGTCGGCCGATGCATAAACGTCAAGAGGAATGTGGGCCAACAACAGGGCCATTATCCCGGCTGTAAAGACCATATGCCGCGTCGCATCGAGTGCCATTACGTGGTTAACAGCAGCATCTCATCTACCCCCGGCCGACCAATGCTGCGCATACCCTTCTCAACAATTGCGATCCTTGCGTATGGCGCTATCTACTTCTTGCTGACCTCCCTCATGGAAGCCGAGTAGTCAACCAAAGTTATCCCATCCTCTACGTTGGCTTCTCCATGATCGCCCAGCTCCTCGTGATCGCCGGTGTCCTCCTGTTCGCCTCGATGCGCCAAGGGACTACGCCAAGCTTTGGCGCTGGATCTTTCCGCTTCTCGTTTTCGACTTTGCCCTCGGTCTCTACTTCGATTCAACGATTCCGGCGGGCCCGCCGGGAGATGATTGGCTCTGGAGCCTCCACTCGCGGAAGTCGGACGCTTCCTCACTTGCGCCACCGAGGACAGACCCTTCCCGTGGCGACCATGGCCCGAGGTGAGCGGCCCGCCTTCTTCACTCACGACACCTAGCGGCTAACCCTTTAGCCATCGGCGAGTCTACTCAAGACCTTCAAAAATATCCCGCAGTAGCCGTCAGGTCAGCGCCGTGCGCTCTCCGACGCTCTATGAATGTACATTTCCGTACCAAGAAATTATCTATCTCACACCAGGTGTAGTCCTACCCTCTCGTTGCCCTCTCGGATTCGCAAGAATCCTTTGAGGGCGTTGGCCAGCTTCGTGCCCGAGGCTGCTAATGTGGGAGCGGTGCGCACACCGCTCACCGGGCACATCGATTTCCTGCAGGTGCGCAACGGCTGCGTGCACGTGCTCGACTATAAGCCTGACGCGCGCACCAACAGGCCGATCGCGCAGCTCGCGATCTACGCCCTTGCGCTCACACGCCGGATTCCAGGTCTCAAGCTGTTCGACATCAAGTGCGCTTGGTTTAACGAGCACGAGTACTGCGAGATGTTTCCTCGCACGCTCTTCCTCAAACGCTGAAACGATGAAAGCGTCGCCGAAAACGTCGCCCGACGCTCTAGCTCTTGAGCTAAGCTTTTGATTTTGTTGGTCGGAGCGGGGAGATTCGAACTCCCGACCCCTTGCTCCCGAAGCAACTCGCCTGCAGCCACGCTGGGCCACAGATAGTTGAAGGGCAGTTTGGTATAGGTGGTTGCGAGCCCCGATTTGAACCTATTGGCCGATCGTCAATGTCCGCAGAGTAGGCCGAGCGCCGGATGAACCCGCTCCCTGCTCAAACGACAAGGGTCAACTGGAATGTGAGCCGAGCGGTCGGTCTCGAAGATGTGGATAGCGACTGCCGGACGACTGATCATCAAGGAGAGCACCGCCCCCAGTCCGATGCAGAGCATCGCCGATGCGCTTGCTGCAAGTCGCCAGCTCACAGCGTGTTTGCGCACAAGCTCGACGTGCTGTGTCCACGCCAACGCCGCACGTGTGTAAGGGGTCATCGGTGGCGCCGGCCATGCGTGGGGGTGGCTCCTTGTTCGGCTCGCAGCACGGGCCATTGCTGGTGCGGCCAGGCGCCGCGGCGTGGCAAACCAAGCGAGCGCGGACAGTTGCAGGACGAGTGTGGCAGCCATGGCCAACTGGTGAGCTTCGGCTGGATAGGTCCCGTGCACCTCGGGCCACTGCTCGATGAAGAGCCCGGTTGCGGACTGCAGGACGAATGCGCCACCGACGTGCAGCAGATTGAGGGCGGCGTTGGCGCGCCCCGATAATTCCTTTGGGAAATACTCGGTGAGGATGGCGAAGCTCAACACCGTCGCGGCGCCCGCCGCGGCGATTGTCCCCCAGAGCAGGTAGGACGGCAGCGGCCATTGCAACAGCAAGGCAGCCTGAGCCGTCATGGACAAGCTCAGCGTCGAAGCTAGGACCAACTCAGGCTTGACGCCGCGCCGGCGGAGTCGATCCGCCATCACGCCAAGCAGCAGCGCGCTGACGCAGACAGCGACCGCCATCACGGTGAGGTGCCGGACCACGCTCGTGCGATCGAGCCCGTCGACGTGGCGCAGCCACGGTGCGGCCCATAGACCTTGCAGCGACCAGGACGTGCCGATGCCTATGGAGGAGAGCGGCGCAACGCGCCAGAAGCGCGGGTCGCGGTAGATTGCCAAGAGGCCTCCTGGCGGTGCGTCTAGCGGCATCGAGCTAGGGTGGGTGCTGTCTGGCACGCAGATGAGGACCAGGAGCGCCGTCAGCGCTGAGAGGCCGGCCAGAACCGCGAACAGCCCGCGCCAGCCGATGGTCTGGGCGACAAGCTCGGCCGGCGCGGTTGCGGTGACGGCGCCAAGCGCTCCCAGCATCACCAGCCAGCCGTTGGCGAGCGCCAGTTGTTGAGGCGGGAACCAGAGCACGATGGCCTTGAATCCCGCCATCAGGGCGAGCGCTACACCCAGCCCCAGCAAAGCCCGGCCGATCACCAGACCGACCAGACCGTCGGCCAAGGCGAACACAAGGGCGCCCGTACTTGCGAGCAGCAGAAGAGCGCTTTGGATGATCCTTGGCCCATAGCGGTCGAGAAAAGCCCCGAAGGGAAGCTGCACGGCGGCGAAGACGAGAAAGTAGACAGACGTCAAAAACCCGAGATCGGCGGCGCTCAATCCAAGCTCCGCCGTCAGGTCGCCAGCAATCAGGGCGTTTATTGTGCGAAACAGATAGGAGAGATAATAGCCGGCGGCGAACGGGAGCAGCACGCAGGTGATGAGACGCGGGCGCGACATGGGACGGACTCCGGCGATAGGGGTTCGATGCGGGACGCCACAATCCCGAGGCAGCCCTAGGCTGTTAGTCGCGAGCGAAGTCAGCCCTCGCCTCGTTTCTCGCGTCGCCACAGCAAGCGGGCAACCCCGTCCTCGGTGGCCTCCAGCAGCGCTCCCCAGATCGGCTGCGGCAGGGTGGGATCATCGAGCTTGACGCGCAGATAGGTCTCTTCGGAGCCCTGCTTGGTCTTGCGCCAGGCGGCGCCGATCTCGGCGGTGCCGGCCATGATGCGGAAATCCGGCGCGCCTTCGCCGTCCTTGCGGTCGTTGGCAATCATGCGCACCCGCGCCGTCATGGTGAGGGTGCGGATGGTGCCGGCATAGCCGTCCTTGACGGCGGAGAAGGTTCCGATCACGGGCATTGACGGTCTCTCCCTAGTTGCTCACTTCGATTTTGGTTTGTGGTATGCCCGCAGCACGATGTCCTTGTGCACGATGACGCGCAGCGGCCAACCCGGCCGCACGGTGATGGTCGGTTGCACATTGAGATTGCGCTCGACCAGGCGCTGTCCCGCGCGGTTGGTGGTCGACTGCGTCGATTGCTGCAGGGCCTTGACGAGATCGCTGTCGGAGGAGCCGAAGGCGAGCTGGCTGCCCACGCCAAGCACGGTTGCCAGGGCGATACCCTTGAGCAGCTTCCAGGTGTGCAGGTCGACCTGATCGGAAAGACCGGCGTAGCCCCCGGTGTCGGTAGCTGGCAGGTTGTCGATCACCACCGAGCTGCCGTCAGGCAGGATGATGCGCTGCCAGACGACGAGCGCGCGCTCCTGGCCGAAGGCGACGACGTTGTCGTAATTGCCGACGAGGCGCGAGCCTTGTGGGACCAGGAGATGCCGGCCGGAGACGGTGTCATAGACGTTCTCCGTCACCTGGGCGATGACGAAGCCCGGCAGATCCGAGCTGAGGCCGCTGACCAGGCTGGCCGCAATGATGGTGCCGGCCATCAGCTGGTAGGGCGACACCGGTTTCTGCAGGCCGTGCGGATTGTAGATCTGCGTCTCGGGGCCGGACTTCAGAAAGGACAGCTTACGGGTCTGCTCGGACGTGTCGTTGGCCAGGAGATCGACGTCGCCCGATGCCAAGGCGCGGGCGCGTTCGGCCGTCCGCAGAGCCAATAGCGTTGTCGCATCGGCGTCCGCTACGCGCGGCGGTGCACGCAGAGCGGGATCGGGACGGGTAACCGCGGCTACTGGCTCGCGCGACGGCGTCTTCAACTGGAGACGAAAGAACACTTGTGACTCCCGGGCCTGTCCAGCCATGCGGGCGAGGCGGGCCTTTTCGACGCGTTCAGCATCGTCTTGGCCGTCACCTGTCGATGGTGGCGTCAGCTGCGGCACCCGTGGCGGCAACTTTGGCCCTTCTGCCTTTTTCTCGTGGCGCAGGCCGTCATAGGTTGCGGGCAGCTTCGACAGCCCGTCGGTGATGGGCTTGTGGTCGACGTTGAAGAGCTCGGGGCGTTCGCCGAGGCGCAGGCTCGGCGGCTTCAAGGCGACCAGCACGATGCCCGAGATCAGGACGAGCAGCACGGATGCACCGCCGATCAGCACCTTGCGGTTGATGCGCGCGACAGGTTGTGGTGTAAGCGCCGGAGCAAAAATCCCTCAGTGAATCGGTCGTATGCGGTTGACCACGTGAGTCTGCAGGAGTTTGTGGGTCAGGTGCGGCTGTGGGCCGACAAAGCGGGGAAGAGGCGATGATCATCAAGTGTATCGAGATCCGCGACTCCCTGACCTTCATCCCGGCGATTGCGATCAAAGTCGTGCCGGCAAACGAGGGCCAGCGCTACCTCCTACGCCGCGCCGGTTACGGCTTTGATCCGCCGCAGATCATCCTCGCCAAGCTGGCGGGCGGCGCGGGCATGGCGTGCTGTGACCCATACGATTGGCCCGGCGACACCAGGACGATGCGCACGGCGCACGAGTGGCTGCGTGAGCATTTCGACGCGATCGACGACGGCGCCGTTGTGTGCGTGGAGCACATCCTGGGCGAGCGCGCCGAGCCGAAGCGTTCCGAGAGCGAGGAGGAGGCGCTGCGATGAACTTCGATCTGGAGCACAAGATTATCACGACGGCGACCGACCTGTTTGGCTTCGCGTTAAAAGAGAACTCCACCGAAACGGAGATTGCCGACGCTGCTGCCAAGATTGTTAGCGAGGTGCTGGAGCGTCATCCCGACCTCTCCGGAGAGACGCTGGCCTTTGCGATGGGTCGGGCACTCGGTAGGAGCGAAGGTCAGCGGATGGCCGCGATGGCCGCGAAGCAGATCCAAGGAGGGCAGAAACCATGATCGACACCACCCCAGTCACCCGCGAGATCACCCGCCTCATCAGCAAGGGCACCACTGAGCAGGCGCTGCTCATCGCCGTGGCGCACCTGTTCCCGGACATCACCAAGGCAGAGCTGTCGCAGGCGCTGCAGGATGCAACGGCCGCGGCGGAGAAGCAGATCACGCGGCCGAAGCATTGACGCGCATGATGGAGTCCCGCCTTGGCACCGTGGATGGCCGCTACAAGAACAGCAGCCCGCAGATTCTTTTTGGTGCTCTTCGTGGCTCTGCTGGCCGGCAGCAACATCTATGCGGTTCAGGCCACCCGAGTGCTGCACCCAACTGTTTGGTACTTCTGGACCGACGACGGCAAAGGCTTCGACATTAGACAGCCGGACGGTAGATCAATTGTCCGAATGGATTCAGTGCGGGCAGCATGGGAGCAGCACTGCAGTGGTAAGGGGATCCTGAGCTGGCGAGATGTTCGGCTGTGCAATACCGGTGACTACTCGGGTGGTGAGCTAGACCGCCGGATGGCCTATTTCAGGACGGTAGTCGACAAGGAGTATTCTCGGTATTGGACAGGGATAGCCGCGCGTCATGTCCTGGCGACTGCAGTGGCCATCGGTCTCTGGGTTGGCGCACTTGCAATTTTCGGCATCGGCTTGTGGATTAGGGGCCCGCGAGGAGCGCCGCGCTGATGCCCCGCAAGAAGCCAGCCCCGCCCGCCAAGCCGCCCGAGCCGTCACGCAGCGCACCCGAGGCGCAGGCGCTAGTCGCGAAAGTCATGCTGCGCCTCGCCGATAAGTACGACGACGACAACCTGCGCGACGCAGGCGAGCGACTGGCGCGGGTGGCGAAGGGCTAGGCCGGATTTGGTCGTTCCACGCTGAATACGGGCATTTCTTGTGCTGACGTTTTGCGAGTTAGCCCGCACCCTTGCGTGTCGGCATGCGAAGGAGTGGTAAGGTCCGGGGTGAGGGCCGTTCTCGCGGGTCGCTGAGTTGCTACCGGCAAGCGTCCGGGGTACGTTCTGGCTCCTGAGAACATTGCTCGAACGGATCTGTCATAGCGTTCATCTTAAAGCAGATCTTAAGAGTGATCAGTGGTCATCGCGTGCACGTTCCACTCTCCTCGGTCGGAATCGTTGCGCTTGTCGCGTCGCGACTACACGCACTATATTGAGGTAGCCATGAGCGACTATTGGGAACCCCGGCACGAAGCTCACGCGATAGAGATCGTGGGAGCTGCGGTCGCTTTTGGTGATATATTGAGTGATGTTCAGATTCGAAAAGCGCTTCGGACGGCGGATGCTGTTTCCAAGAACTTCGGGCTTTTAGAGCGAAATCCGGTCACAGGCGTCAGCTTCAAGATCGAGGGTGGACTAGTCAGCCCAAGCGAAACAGGCCCTACGAACGGCATGGCATTTAGACGAACAATCATGGAAGAGAACCACTCGGGGAATACAGTTCCAGTTGCCGCGGACGAACTAGTTGTTGACCGCCAGCGCATTGTGTTTCGCACCCGTCGGTACATTCGTTGGGCGCAGTTTCACGATGCCATGGCAACACTGCTGCAGCCGCTATTGGACGGCCTCCTCGGTAGCATCTCGGTTCAAAGCGTTCGACTCGAGTATCGTGATCGGTTCACATACACGGGCGAACCCAATGCGGCACCCGCGGAACTACTTCTACGCAAAGGATCGCCGCTGATTGCTCAGCACGTCTTTGCGCTGACGTCGCCTTGGCACTCTCATACCGGTATGTTTGAGCCTTCCCCCGGCGTGCAGCGTCGCTTGATTCAAATCGAAATTGCTGCGACCGACGTCAAACGTGGCAACACGCTCAAACGATCCATTGGAATCATGACCGGGGCTCAGGACAACTTCGCGGCATCTGAAGAAACAGATCAGGAAGCCCTCCAGATATTGGGAAGATTGCCAGACCTTCATAGCCGATCGAAGAACCTCCTTCGTGCAATAATAACGCCTGAGGTCGCGGTCAAGATCGGACTCACAAGTGCTGAGAGGCCGCAATGACTGATCTCGTCACCGATAGACCCCGCTTCTTTATCGATCAAAGTGGGTTGCCTGTTTCGTCTACGGACATTGAAGTCAGTGAGGATCATCCTGACTCCGTCCGAAGTTGGCCCGTGGAGTCGGCAAGTACCGCCGATGGTTGGCTGTTCGCGAATCGACCAAAGACTCGCAATCTAAGTGAACATGCTCGTCCCGCCGTTGAGGTGGATGAGGAGGATCTTGCCATTACCTCCGCCCTCCGCACGGCGGATATCGAGCATGCCAGCGCTAGACTGAAGAGCTTTAAGGCATTCCCGGACGACTGGGACGGTGAAAACGGAATGAGCCCGGACGAAGACGTGATCGATTCTGCAATTGTCTTCTTGCAGAGGTTGCAACCTTGGCATCCACGCCCACTGTCGAGTCTCGATAGCTATGGGAATCCTGTTGTTGAGTTCCGCGACGAGGAGACTGGGCTCTTTGGAAAGGTCCGCTTCACGTCGACAGACAAAGTAGAGATGTTCGTAGTCATCGGCGAGAACGAGCCCGAATTCCTTGAGGGCAACGTTGCGTCCGTAGACGTCGTGCAGTTCCTCAGTGACCAGTTCCAGATCACCTTGCAACCGTGACATGCGCCGAATGTCGGGCTCTCATCTCCCGAGCGGACAACGTTAGACGCCTCGCCTGGGACATTGAAGCAGCCTTCCCTGCATGCGCTTGCGAAGCCCACTCAATAGGTGATGGCTCCCCGGGTGCTGTGCAAAATCCTGAGATTCTTTATCGCCTCATAGCGTCGCCTACAGACATTGACCCGCTGACGAATGAAGTAACGTCGACCGCGTTCGAGAAGGCCTACGAAAATGGCCTTAGCGTGTTTCGGGAGTGCGCGACAAATGAACATATCGTTGCTCTCATAACGGATCGCCTGACTATCAAGCGCGGAAGGCGGCCGTTTCCCACGATCCTGGGGCTATTTCGAATCGAATGCGCCGCCATTCGCGAAGTGACACACGACCCCTTGGGCCGTGCGTTCTGTGTCTACGATCAAACAGTTCCGCGAAAGCGGGACGCGACGCTGCCTCAGGTGTCCACCCACGCTACAGTGTTTCAACGAGTGCCTCGTCCAAAGCTTGAAGGACGCAACAGAATGATCGGTGCGGCCAACCTCAAACTGTTTTTACGGCTCCGAGATCAACGAGTGCCGGTTCAGGATTTTCGAGATGGCCTGATTGTCGCTCTCAACGCGAGATCCCTTCAGGGTGAGTTTGAATTGCCTGACTAGGATCACATCGCGCAGGTGGCACGCTTCGAGGAGCCGGCCATCCCCAGTCCTTCTGGGTGTTTTCAATGCGCGGTCGGCGCGCGCCCGTTACTGTCGTGCTGAGCCGGGCAACGCCTTGGGCTCCCAGGGTGAGGTTCGGCTCGACCTCGGCACGCTCATATCTGGTGTAGCGGTTCTCCTCGATCCCGAGTGCCCTTGCGAACTGGCGAGCGAGAGAAAAACCATTCTCAATCCCCATGCGGCGCAACGCGAGGGTGTTCAATGCCATTCCAGTTTTCGCGATGAACCTAAAAGCACAGAATATTGACGGTCTACTCGGGCGGGACATCCTCTCTGAGTGTTTGCTCATCTACGACGGGCCTCATCAGCTTCTCGACTTCTGGACATAGCGTCTGCGCTCTAGCGCACCACCGTAGCGGCTAGCGTCGGCCCGACGGTGACCACGAAGGGCACGCCGAGTTGCTGGAGCCTCAGTGGGCGTCGGTTCCGTTGGAAGGAGTACGGCGCGCCCCGATAGAGTCCTTGGTCTGATGGTGCCGAAACAAGCTCCGGGGGCAACGCGGGCAGCCCCTTTTCGGCGCGCGACGGCGGGTCCGCCATTGTGTTGCGTTACGCAGGCGTTACGCATGACTGTTTTGCGTAACGCTCGGTTGATTTCAATGCGAGCTAACTACCTGTTCTTATTTGCGTTTATTGGTACCGCCTCCCCGGCTCGAACGGGGGACCCCCAGATCCACAAGCCGGATGAGACTGAATGAAATCAGGGCGCATTTCCACTTTTCGCGCTTTGTTCGGGTGACGGGAAAAGAACGAGATGC
>Ga0209382_10013291_pt1 | contig 10125 bp, 8 predicted proteins | sample SoiMetdeltSBSDD5_FD_187599 | JGI IMG/M metagenome (GOLD analysis project Ga0209382, IMG submission 187599) | Bulk soil microbial communities from a Populus tree surrounding site in Tennessee, USA - Soil MetaG P. deltoides SBSDD5 (SPAdes) (version 2) | ecosystem: Environmental > Terrestrial >...
AAGAAGACTTTCCTCTCCCGATCCCGATTTTGCGCAAGGACGGAATGTGGCGGTTCGACACGGCCGCCGGGCGCGACGAGATTCTGTTCCGCCGGATCGGAAAAAATGAACTGGACGCAATCCAGGCCTCTCTCGCCTATTTTGATGCCCAGAACGAATACGCCGAGAAGGATCGCACTGGCGCCGGCATGAACACATATGCGCAGCGCATCATCAGCCAGCCAGGAAAGAAGGATGGGCTCTACTGGCCAGTATCCCAGGGCGAAGACGAAAGCCCGCTTGGCGAGCTTGTCGCGCAGGCTACCGCGCAAGGCTATCGAGTCGGTGGCGGACGAACCCCCTACCACGGCTACTACTTCAAGATCCTGGCCAAGCAAGGACCGGCCGCCCCGGGAGGCGAGCTGGATTATGTCGTGAACGGCAAGATGATTGGAGGATTTGGGCTGGTTGCCTACCCCGCCGATTACAGGAATTCAGGCGTGATGACATTCATTGTCAGCCACGCGGGTGATGTCTATCAAAAGGATCTTGGACCAAACACCGCCAGGCTGGCGGAGCGAATGACGTCCTTCAATCCAGATTCGACCTGGCAAAAGGTTGCCGACACCGAGCCGGATCGGTGATCCGTGCATCGGGATGGTGCTCTCAACAAATTCTACTGAACGCAACGGTTACCGAATACCCGTGCGACCGATTGCAGTCTTTGTTTAAGTTGCGCATCGAACATGGAACCGGCGTAAGCCCATATCCGCTGCTCTCAATGTCAATGTGCAGACACCGTTCTTCCCAAATTCTTCGATGATCTCGCGCTGATCTGTGGTTCACGGTCGATATTGCCAGGTGAACTCGGCGCGAGACCCTGCGAATGGTGTTCGTTCTTTTTTCTGCACTCGTAGCAGCAGTCTTCTTTGCGGGTTCGCTGATCTTGCTGAACTATGGACGGCACCTTGGCCTGCACTATCTGAAGACTAGGAGGGTCACTGCTGGGGGGATTCGGGATGGCCGCGGTTGCGGCACGTAGCTGGATTCACTTGGTGATTTTTGCAGCTACCCTGACGGTGACGCTCTACACTGTCACAGACATGACGGCTCGGCTTGATTCGGATCGAAAATTTCGATCATTTTCTGGTCGAGGCTTACGAGCAAATGCGGTGACCAGCCAAGCTCATCCACCTGGAAACCGAAAACCGGTCTGGGGTTGAACCAATGAGCCGCGATCGGAAGGTCCAGTCCGGGTCTGATCAGACCACTTCGTCCTTTATTGAGGTTGCGATCCGTCTCGGGGCTCTCGCGCTTCTCCTTTATTGGTCCTTGCTCCTCGTCAGCCCCTTCATCTCAATCGTCATCTGGAGCGCCGTACTAAGCGTTGCGCTTTATCCTGCTTTCGAATGGATATCGCTCCGGCTCGGCGGACGCCGCCGCCTGGCTGCCGCGCTGGTTACCATTCTGAGCCTGCTTGTGATTGTCGGACCGGCGTCGTGGCTCGCTTTGGGATTGGTCGACAGCGTCCGGCTCATTGCCGAGCGGCTTGACCTTGCAAACCTGACCATACCCACTCCCTCAAGTTCGGTGAAAGAATGGCCACTGATCGGCGAGCCGATCTATCAGTTTTGGGATCTGGCATCGACCAACCTGAGCGCAGCGCTGGCGCAAATCCTGCCTCAACTGAAACCGCTGGGGAGCAGCCTGCTGCGCATCGGTGCGGATACCGGGCTCGGGATTATCATGTTTCTCGTGTCTATAATCGTCGCCGGGTTTCTTTTTTCCCCGGCGCCGACGATCGTGGAAGCGGTGAAGAAATTTGCGCGTCGACTCAATCCGACCCGCGGCGAAGAATTTGTCGACCAGGCCGGGGCAACCATCCGCGCGGTGTCACGCGGCGTTATTGGAATTTCAGTTTTGCAAGCTTTGCTTGCGGGCATTGGCCTGATGGTTGCCGGCATTCCTCAGGCCAGCTTGATTACATTCGCTGTCCTGGTGCTTGGGATCATTCAGATCGGTCCGTCGATTGTCATAATTCCTGTCATTATCTGGAGCTGGACATTTATGGATACCAAATCGGCATTGCTCTTCACGGCATACATGGTGCCGGTCAATCTACTGGACAATTTACTCAGGCCCCTCGTGATGGGGCGCGGACTGAAAACGCCGATGCTGGTCATTTTGTTTGGAGTTATCGGTGGGACTCTTGCTTATGGCATCACCGGACTTTTCCTTGGACCGATCATCCTGGCAGTAATTTGGGAGCTGTTTGTCTCCTGGATAGATGAAGAAAAAGCGTGAGGCGCTGACGAGACAGCCGACCAACCTTCTGTAGCTATTGATCGTTTCAAGCTGGGGCTGAACGAGTAAAAAATTGCGGAAGGTTGATTCAGATCAATGATCTCTGGCATCGCAATGATTATGTTGGACTTTTCCATACGTAGTCCGTCACCAAGGAGGTATTTGTTATGGCAAGCAGAGAGACCACAGGGTCGCAAGCGGGGAAAGCGGCACAGCCACCCTTCATGAATTGGGGACAGGATCAGACTGAAGCAGCAATGGCGCTGCAAAAAACACTTTTGGAATCATGTGATCAGGCGAGCCGCGCCTGGCTTGCTCGCGTGCAATCAGAAGTCTCCCTGTGGTCGGATCTGGCGAACAAACTCAGCGGGACCAAATCGATTCCAGAAGCACTCGATGCTTATACGAAAACCGTTTCGCAGCGGATGCAAATGGCCGCCGACGATGGACGTCGATTGGTGGATGAATGTCAGCAACTGACGCAGAAAATTGCCAAGTCAGTGGGCAATGGATGGCCGACCGCGAGCACATAGAGGTCGATCAGTCCAGCGGCAAGAATTAGATCAAGCGGAACGCACGTAGGCTGGCGAACTATTCCTGACTGTCGCCCGTTGTCCAGCCTACGGAGCGTGCTTTATTTTTTCATGCGAAACAGTTGAGTTGCTTTCCGCTATCCAACGAGCATGAAGACGGTCGACATCACTTATCGGTACGAGCCGCAGGATGCAGGCGCGAGGCCGCGCCCTGCCGACGGCGAGGCTGCATTGAAGCGGCTTAACGATGGCAACCGCGCATTCGCCGCACTCCTCGAGGGATTCGCCGAGCAGGCTGGCGGTGTTCAGCGGATCGTCTCGGTCGATCCAGGCGACCTGGGTCTCTTGTCCGGCCCGAAAGAACTCCCGAAACAACGCCCATTTGCAGCGATCGTCGGCTGTTCAGACGCCCGAGTTCCGGTCGAACTGATCTTTAATGAAGGACCAAACGATCTTTTTATCATCCGCGTGGCCGGCAACAGCCTGGGCACGGAAGTCCTCGGCAGCCTGAAATTTGCGGTCGAGCACTTGAGCGACAATTTGAAGCTGATTGTTGTGCTGGGACACAGCGGCTGTGGGGCGCTAACGACGGCAGTCGACGTGTTCCTCAACCCGGCCGATTACCTTGCTCTCGCCGGCAAACATTCGCTTCGCTACATCGTTGATGCCCTGCTCATCGTCGTGCAGGCGTGTGCGAAGAAAATTCATGCAACCTTCGGACCAGATATTTTGCGCCATGCGGGCTACAAACAGGCGTTGATTGAGGCATCGATCGTTACTCATGCGGCGCTCGCGGCCTATTCGATACGGCAAGAAATCAGCCAGCCCGCATTACAAGTTGTTTACGGCGTTTACCTGCTCGAAACCCGGCAGGTGTGGACACCGTTCGCGAGTGAAATGAATGGAAGCGGATTGACGCCAGCGCCACGCGATGCGGATGGATTTGCCAAGCTCGGTGACGCCATATTGCACTCGGATCGGATTGCTTCGCTTATCAAAAGAAAGGATTAATGCAATCCTGGGCAGGACCAGCGTCTATTTCGTTTCGCTGGCGAGCAAACTATCGAGTGTCAAGCTCCTGTGAACGCCGCCAATTTTTTCGTCAAGCCCGTCCGCGCGCAGGAGATCGCGCACCCATCCATGGGCTCCCACGACACGAAGCGTGATACCGCGAGCGCTCAGCTCTCTATGTAGTTCGTGCAGCATGCGCGAGCCCGCAAGATCGATATAGGGCGAGGCCGACAGATCGCAGACAACGAGTCGAATGTCTTGAGCGCCAGCGGCATCAAGTCGTTCCAGTAATGACCCCAGGACGAAGTCCGCATTGACGTAGATGACCGAAGCCTCCGGACGGAAGGCGATCATGCCCCGCAGCGGCTCGTTCTCGGGGTGCCGATCCATATCCGAATAACTTGAGGTGCCCGGAACGCGGCCAAGAAATGCCACGTGGGGCTGTGCCACGCGCATCAACAGCAACAATATCGAGGCCAGCGCGGCAAGAAGGATGCCGTTAAGTATTCCAAGGAGCAGCACCGCCACAAGCGCAATTGCCGCTGCGTAGAAATCGAGCCGGCTTATCCGCCACATGCGCAATAACGCGGGGAAATCGATCAGGCCGTAAACCGCCGTCAGGACGACGGCGGCCAGCACTGCCTTGGGAAGATTCTCCAAAAGTCCCGTCAGGAAGAGCAGGCAAAGCGCGAGCGTGATCGAGGCGAATACGAGCGCCAGCGGGCTGCGCGCGCCCGCCTTGTCATTGACCGCCGATTGCGAGAGCCCGCCGGCCACGGGATAGCCGTGCCCCATCGCGGCCGCCAGATTTGCGGCCCCGATGCCGAGCAGTTCTTGCCGCGGGTCGAGGGCATATTCGTGTTTGGCCGCGAATGTGCGCGCGGCCGATACGCCTTCGATGTAAGCAAGCAGCAGACAACCGGCGGCCAGCGGGATTATTCCTTCGACATCGCGCAGCCTGAGTGACGGCCCGGCCAAGCTGGGCAATCCGGAAGGAATTTCTCCCGTTATCGGGACGCCCAATTTTGGCAGGCCGAGCAAGGTTGCAGCGGCAATCGACAGCGCAACAACGGCGAGAGCAACCGGCCGACCGGGCAACAGGCGCTCGCCGAACACAATCAACGCAATTGCGACCAGACCGACGACGAGAACGACGAGGTTCGTCTGCCCAAGCTGCCCGACAAACATGACGGCGCGTTCAAAAAAGTTGTGGCCGCCGCCAGGAACGCCGAACAGGCTTGGCAGCTGGGTCATGGCGATGGTCAATCCCGCGCCGGCCTTGAAGCCCACAAGAATGCTGTCGCTGATCAATTTTACCAGCACGCTCAGCCGCAAGAGCCAGGAGAGAAAGCAAAGGCCTGCCACTGTGAATGCCGCGAGGCTGGCAATCTCTGCGTAACGTTGCGCGTCGCCCTGCGCCATTGCCCCCACCGTGCTGGCGATCATAAGCGAGATTGCCGAAGTGGGGCCGACCGCGAGCTGACGCGAAGACCCGAGCAAGGCATAGCCTATGCCACCCAACAGATAGCCGTAGACGCCAACCTGTGGCGGCAAGCCTGCGAGTCCGGCGTAGGCGAGCGAGACGGGAATTGCATATGCCGCAAGCGTCATCCCGGCGACGAGATCGCTTGAAAGCCAAACGGGCTGGTATTCGGCAAGCCAGCGGGCTGGAGGAAACCACGAATACGCTGACGCTTTTCCTGGAGCTGTGGTGGACACTGCCATTAAGGCCACATTCCCCCCATGGTGATTCGTGTTTGATACCACTTACCCAACCCACTCATTTGATGTGCATCAATGCCGTTACGGCTCGAGCGGATTGTTCTGGTACCCGCTCGTTGAATGCCTTGGCACCTTTTGCTGTGACCTGCGGTATGAAAGGCTCCAAAGATATCGATCAACCTGTTTATGACAGTGCTGCCTATGTCGCTTCGGCGGATGAACGGGCGGCTGCGGGCAAGGCGCTACGTGACATGATCCCGCGTCACGAGCACGGCAGATGGAAAAACAGTAAAGGTCGGGCAAATCCTATCGATCTTCTGCGCAAGTCTGACGCTGGGCGAATGAAGGAGCTCTTGGCGATCCGCTACGGGCGGATGCTGGCGTCTCCTTTTGCCTTTTTTCGCGGCTCTGCGGGGATCATGGCCTCCGATCTTGCGCGAACGCCTTCCACCAGCCTCAAGGTGCAAGCGTGTGGCGACTGCCACGTGATGAATTTTGGCGGATTTGTTACGCCCGAACGCAATATCATTTTCGACATGAACGATTTCGATGAGACCTCGCCGGCGCCATGGGAGTGGGATGTTAAACGGCTAGTCGCATCGATTGTGCTGGCTGCACGGTCGAACAATTTATCGGAAGGGCAAGGTCGTGAATGCGCGGTCAGCTGCGCACTCAGCTACCGCGAGCACATACGGAAATTTTCCAGGATGGACCCGCTTCGTGTTTGGTACACCAAGATCAGCGACGAGGACTTTATCGATTCGCTGCCCAAGACGTTGCGGAAAACCGTCAGAACTCGCATCGAAAAGGCAAAGGTCCAAAGCGGTTCAGAAATGGACTTTCCCAAGCTGACGGGTTCTGTTGGCGGACAAATTCGCATTACCGACCAGCCGCCGCTGATCTTTCACCCGGAAGTGACGCGTGCCCCCGAAGCCAAGGCTACGCTCAACCAGATTTTCAAAGCCTACCGCAAATCGCTTGCCGATGACCGGCGCATGCTGCTCGATCGCTATCGATTTGTGGATGCAGCAATCAAGGTTGTCGGGGTTGGAAGCGTCGGGCGACGATGCTGGATCGTATTGCTGATGTCGGAGACCAACAATCCGCTTTTTCTTCAATTCAAAGAAGCAGTCCAGTCCGTACTTGAACCGTACGCTGGCAAGAGCGAATACAGTCATCACGGTCAGCGCGTCGTGATGGGACAGCGCCTCATGCAGCCAGCATCGGATATCTTCCTTGGCTGGGTGACGGCGCCGAATGGCCGACAATTCTATGTACGACAGTTGCGGGATGCCAAGATCAAGCCATTGATTGAAACGTTCAACGTCGAAATGTTGAATGTCTATTCCATGGCTTGCGGGTGGGTTCTCGCTCGCGCCCATTCAAAGGTCAGCGAAATATCGGCGACGATCAGCAGCTATCTCGGTTCATCGAGCGACGCATTCGATCGAGCGATGGGCAAATTTGCACTGGCCTACGCGGATCAGGCAGAGCGTGACCATGCGGCACTCAAGGCTGCGGTGCGAAAAGGGGACATTGCCGTTTACCAAGAGTCCTAGAGCGAGTTTTAAAGCGACGTCCTGCCCCCAGTGAATATCTCAGTCGGCCAGGCAAAGTCCGAACTGCTCGCGAAAAGGCAGCCGTCTCGCGAATTTGCCACTCCCGGGGCAAATCGGTTCGCTCGCGGTATTCCTGTGTTCGGACGCTGCCTCTCAGGTCAGAGGCGCGGCTTTGCCTTGTCGACGGCGCTTGGACCGCCCAGTAGGGGCCGCGCTCGTTTTGATCTTCATCAATGTGCCGCCTCCCCATTACCTCAGTATGCATCTGACAATTCGTTTGAAGAGTTTGAAAAAGCGGCCGTTCAACCATGAAAACGGTTTCTGTGGAAAATGCTGTCGCCCTGATCCCGGATGGCGCAACGCTGATGGTTGGCGGCTTCATGGCTGTCGGTACTCCGGAGCGCGTGATCGACGAACTGGTGCGGCAGGGAAAGAAAAACCTCACGATCATTGCCAACGATACGGCGCTTCCGGGCCGCGGCATTGGAAAGCTCGTTGACAAAGGTCTGGTAAGTCGCGCGGTCACGAGTCACATCGGACTTAACCCCGAGACGCAGCGGCAGATGCTCGGCGGGAAGATGGCTGTCGACCTCGTCCCGCAGGGCACGCTCATCGAGCGCATTCGTGCCGGCGGTTTTGGACTCGGCGGGATACTGACCCCAACCGGGGTCGGCACGATCGTCGAGGAAGGCAAGCAGAAAGTCGACGTCAACGGGAAAAGCTACCTGGTCGAGACTGCGCTGCGTGCCGACTTTGCGCTGATCAGCGCGTTTCTCGCCGACTATCTCGGCAATCTTTCCTACGCGCTGACAGCGCGGAATTTCAATCCGGTCATGGCCATGGCCGGCGAGACCACAATCGTCACGGCCCAACACATTGTGCCCGTAGGCCTCATCGCGCCCGATCACGTCGTAACGCCGGCGCCACTCGTGGATTATCTTGTCGCAAACGGCTGATGACCATGGATGCTCAAACAATCATCGCCAAACGTGTCGCTCGCGAACTGCGAAGCGGGATGCTGGTCAACCTTGGCATCGGCATACCGACCATGGTGGCGAACTACATTCCGAGCGACGTAAGAGTATTCTTTCAATCGGAAAATGGCTTGATCGGCACCGGCGCCATCCCGGAAGAAGGAATGGCGAATCCGCTGCTTACCGATGCCGGTGGAAAGCCTGTGACGGCATTACCTGGCGCCTGCACGTTCGACAGCGCGACGTCGTTTGGCTTGATCCGCGGCGGCCACGTGGACGTTACGGTTCTTGGTGCGCTTCAGGTCGACGCAAAAGGGCAGCTCGCGAACTGGATGATCCCCGGAAAGATGGTGCCGGGCATGGGCGGGGCGATGGACCTCGTGACGGGTGCAAAACGCGTGATTATCGCGATGCAGCACACCGCAAAGGGCAAGCCAAAAATCGTCAAGAAGTGCGGGCTCCCGCTTACATCGGTGAGACCGATCGACCTGCTGGTGACCGAACTGGCGGTTATCGCCTTTCCGGATGGCCGCGCAACTCTTATGGAGACAGGGCCCGGCGTTACCGCTGAGCAGGTGGTATCAGCCACGGAAGCTGAGCTCGTCCTGCCTGCCAAAATTCCTGAAATGCAGCTTTAGCTTCCAGCCGCCGACGTTGCTGAGTACCGACCCGACTTCCGTTGATGTACGTCAAACCGGACGGTCTCCAGATCGATATCATCCAGCGGTTGTTTGAGTTCGAATCCGGCGAGGCGCCGCATGGATACCCCTATCAGACGACCCGAAGAGATATTGGCCTATCGATCGCTGCGCCGAATTCTTGCATCGAAACCCAAAGCTTTATGGACCGCTAGTCCCGCCGACAGTGTTCTTAAGGCACTGGAGCTTATGGCCGAACACGATATCGGCCTTCTCGTGGTGATGGAGCAGGACAAGCTGGTCGGCGTGCTATCCGAGCGAGACTGCGCGCGGCGGGTGCTTCTCGCCAAAAAATCTGCGGAATCGACGCCTGTCGCGGACGTCATGGTTCGCAACGTCGTCACAATAGACGCTGAACACACGTTTGCCGACTGCCTGCGGCTGATGCATCAGCACGGTATTCGTCACCTGCCGGTGGTCGAGAATGGCAAGGTGATCGCCGTTGTTTCGATCCGGGATTTGTTGAGCGAGGCGGTCAGACATAACGCAAAGATTATTGAAGAGCTTGAACGGGAGCGGCTGACCATTTTCACGTCAACGGCCTGAATCTCCCGGAGCTGCGGCATCGCCGCAGCCACCGGCGACAACGGGAGCGATGGTCATGAATCTTCTGATTGTCCTAGGCGCTCTGGCATTTCTAATGCTCGTTGCCTATCGCGGCTACAGCGTGATTCTGTTCGCTCCGGTCGCTGCGCTCGGTGCAGTGTTGCTGACGGACCCGGGCCTGGTTGCGCCGATGTTCTCCAGTGTCTTCATGGAAAAGACGGTCGGCTTCCTAAAGAATTATTTTCCGGTGTTCATGCTCGGCGCGGTTTTCGGCAAGGTTATCGAGTTGTCCGGTTTCTCGAAATCGATCGTCGCCGCCGTCATCGGCGTGCTTGGGCGTGAGCGGGCAATCCTGGCGATTGTCGTGGTATGCGCCATCCTGACTTATGGCGGCGTGTCATTATTTGTAGTGGTGTTCGCAGTCTATCCATTCGCGGCCGAGATGTTCCGCCAAAGCGGCATTCCCAAGCGACTTATTCCCGCCACGATTGCTCTTGGCGCGTTCACCTTCACCATGGATTCATTGCCGGGATCACCGCAGATCCAGAACATAATTCCCACGACATTTTTCAAAACGACGACCTGGGCCGCCCCGTGGCTTGGCGTGATCGGCGCTTTGTTCATTCTTGTTATCGGCCTTGCCTATATCGAGAATCGCCGCCGTGCCGCCCAGGCAAGAGGCGAGGGCTACGGAACCAATCTGCGCAACGAACCCGAGGCATTCGAAGCCGAAAAATTGCCAAACGCCTGGATCGCGCTTCTGCCGTTGGTGGTGGTCGGCGTAGCAAACTTTGTGCTG
>Ga0209382_10013292_pt1 | contig 10125 bp, 7 predicted proteins | sample SoiMetdeltSBSDD5_FD_187599 | JGI IMG/M metagenome (GOLD analysis project Ga0209382, IMG submission 187599) | Bulk soil microbial communities from a Populus tree surrounding site in Tennessee, USA - Soil MetaG P. deltoides SBSDD5 (SPAdes) (version 2) | ecosystem: Environmental > Terrestrial >...
CGCCGACGTAGCTCTCGGCGAGTTCCTGGACCTTTCTTGCGACTCTGTTGATAGTCTCGTCGGCCAACTCTTCCGGGTCAACAGAGCCGCGGCACAAGAAGACCTTGATGAGGCCTGATCGAATCCGCTCGTACCTCTGGCCGGCGCGGTCGCGATCACGGTCAAGCCAGTGGAGCAGCCGATCTAATGCATCCTTGGTTAAATCCGTTTTGTACTTTTGAAAGCCTAGACTCGCCATATCTTTGAAGCCTCGAATCCTGATCAGCGATCCGCCTATCTCCGCTCTCCTTGAAGAACAAATCCCGCCCGGTAAAACGGCGACCGTCCCGGCGCCATCTTCTTCCCTCTCATCCCCATGCGTCCTCCTGGCGCTAAATCGGAATGGAAAAGATTGGCGCAAACCATAAAGAAACGAAGAAGATGAAGAGAGAAAAGTGTTGAATCTGTGTTCTTCTCTTCGCCCTCTTCGTTTCCTCGTGGTTTGTACCTCCATCCCAATGCCGTCTGCTTCGATTTAGAAATTGATTCGTCCAACCACAGTCAGTTTAAAAGCCCCAGTGGCGGGATTCAGTTCCACTACAAAATCGCCGGCGCCGCTGACCCCGTCAAACCGGCCCGTGCCCCCGACAAATTGGATGGGTCCCATATCATTTCCAGTGGCGGGGTCTAACGACCCGTTAAACGCAATTTGAAGCTTATCGCCATTGGCCGCAGTGAAGGTTGCTGTTGCGCTGCTCAGGAGTCGACCGGGATTGTTAGGGTCGGGGGTGAACTGGACTGTCCCGACGGCGGTATACATACCAAGATGGGTCGCCGTGCCCGAAACGGTGACGTTGGCGCCAATTATGTTGCCCGCTCCATCCGTGATAAAGGTCGAGGCGCCATTTCCATTAAGCGCGAAGGGACGTTCGGCGGCCACTACGGGAAGAGTCCCCAGCAATAGTGAGATGGTAAGCGCGAGAATCCGCATGTTGAGATTTCGTTTCATTAGTGTTCTCCTTGTTGTTTGTAAGTTACTTAATCCCGGGTGACGTATTGAGTCAGTGAGCATGTCTACGACCTCCTCTATACTTCCCGTTCGGCGCATAGCTGGGATTGATAACCTGCTCTGGCCTGCTTCCACCTCGTAGTGGCGAATAATCAGAAAACATCACACAAAGATTCCGCCGGGATAAAAAAGATTTGAGCGGGGAGGCTCAAATAGGCTGACCCAATTAGACTTTAATTTGCACTGCCTTCGATTATATGGCGCAGGGGAGCGGCCGAGGGTTGCGATTTAGCGTAAGGTACGCGACTGGGTAAGTTATTTTGGGATGCCTTGATAGAAAAAGGTTGAATAGAGCACGGATGAAATGGGCGCGGCTGACCTTCCGCGGATCAATCCGCAAACATCCGTCAATCATTTCTCGAGTGTCTTGAGCGCGTCGAAATAATAGTAGCGCACGTCCTCAGTGTTTTGATTATCAACCATTCCCTTGAGCGTCAGTTCGTATTCGCCCGCGCCGAGGACGCTTCCGGGTATAACCAAATTTACGACCCGGCCGGCGCGCGATTGTCGAGGGCGTAAATTACCCTGTGTCCAAACTTCTTGTCCTTGCGCAGTCCTGATCTCCACTCTAAAGCTTTTATAGTCGTCCTCACGCTCCAGCCCGATTTGAAGACGGGCCGCCCCTGCCGCTTGTGGGACAACTAGTTTCGGGCGCTCAGCGGCTCCTCTCGGAATGCCTGGCGGCAGGAAGACTGAAGCTATGAACGACAATCCAGCGGGCCTTTCCCGTGATTGATCGCGCTCGAGCCGACGGGCCAGCTCTTCGCCGCGCTCCCGTTCGCGCCGAAGCTGTGCGGCCAGGTCTTCGCTGCGCGCGTGCTCGCTGTCGGCTTGTTGTCGCAGAATTTCTTCCTGCCGCCGCCGCGTCTGCTGCTCCGCCTGAAGTTGCGCGACCTGAGCGCGCAGCCGGACGGCCTCCGCGATCAACCACGAAACACCGATCACCAGCGTCAGGGTCGCTGCGGCCATTGAAAATTTGAAAGCCGGATTCAAACCGCGCACAAAGGTTATAAAAGAATTCCACCATGAGGCCGGCGCCGAGACCGTCGCAGGTCGAGTGGCGTCTCCTGCCGTAGCCCTGGGGATGACATTCGCCAAGGCTCTGGCGAATTCCACTTTCCGCTGTCGCTCGGCCGAGGCCAGGAAGCGGCTCTCGAACTGCAGGAGATCGGAATCGGAGAGCCCTCCTCGCACATACTCGTCAATCAATTCGCTTTCAACGGCCACGATGTTCCGCATGTAATCCCCATCCGAGAAAGCGCGGTCCTCCAGACGGGCTTGCTCTTCCTCAGGCAAATCGCCCAGCAGGTATCGGGCTATCAATTCTTCAGTTGTGAATTTGGTTTCCATGCGTTTCCAGACTCGAAATTCTGATATTCACACAACCGCCGCAGTCTCTTCGCCGCGATAGTGGCGCTTGAGCTTAGACCAGGGTTGATGGGCGATATTTCCCATGTCCAGTCAGCGACAATTGAATTCGACTTCCCGCGCTTCTTCCTAAATTCATGCCGCCGCTCAGGCGACAAAGAGGTGGCTGTGGCAGTAACCTTTTTCATATAGTAGTGGCGGAAATTACGAATTCATCACATCCCGCGCCTCACTTCTCCAAACAATTCTCGACGCAGACCTGGAGTTTCTCCCTGAGCCTGAGCGCCCGCATCCTCAACGTATTGAGCGGGATTTCGAAGCGGTCGGTCAGTTTCTTTCTGTTTTCAATTTTCGCCCCCTTCTCCCCCTGATAGTATTGAAGGATCAGCTCGCGGTTTTCCGTGGAGAGGTTCCCGAGGCATCGCTCCAGACATTGTACGCGCGGTTCCAGTTCCTCGAATTCATACAGGGCGGCCCCTGAGTCCGCCAATTCACTAAGCGCCTGGCGCTCTTTCGCGCGCTCTTTATGGATTTCCAGCAGTAGCATTCGCGCCACGCCGAGGAAATAGCCGGCGGGGTTGCGTATCTCTTCTCCTTCACAGGCCCTCTTCGCAACCCGGTTGATCGTCTCGTCGGTGTGATCCTCAGGAAACGGACAACCGCGGAACTCGAAGAAGCGGATCAGGTTACTGCGGACTTCCAGGTATTTTTCCGCCGCGCTTTCACGGTCGGGGCCGAGAGCGGCGAGCAATTTGTCAAACGCCTCTTGTGTTAACGCCCACTTGCGACGCGCGGGCGCGGCGCCGCGAAGACCGGACGGGCTGCCTTCGGCGTCAACATAGTCGCGTGCTTCCATCACCAACCCTCCCCGCAGGACTACTTCCATTCACCCTGGATGGTAAATGCGGCCCAGTAATGAGGCGCCTGCCATCGCTTATCCTTCCACATCGAAATCTGGGCCGCTCTTAGCGCCGCCGCCGGTCGCAGCCCTTGTCCCAGCATTCCCTGATAGAATCGTTTCATCAACTCCGCTGAGGCCCTATCATCTATTCGCCATAAGCTGGCCACCACTCGTGGCGCGCCGGCGTACATAAAACCCCGCGTCAGACCGATCAGTCCCTCTCCTCTGACCTCTTTACCCAGCGCCGTCTGGCAGGCGCTCAACACCACCAGGTCCGCTCCCAGTTTGAGGTTATAGATGTCGTAGAGTCGTAGGAATCCATTCTGTGGGCGTCCATGTTCGTCCACCAGCGACAACACGACGCCTGATAATTCCGGGCGCAGATTATTTATCAGCCCGTGCGTGGCGAAATGGACAATGCGGTACTGGCCGATCCCCGCGCTCGTAGCCAGCTCGCGGTTGGCCGCGAAATCAAGGGCCTCCAGCTTCATCTTGTCAGCAGCAAGGCGCGCAATCTCATCGGCCTCCAGGCGGCTGAAGCGCAATCTTACGAGATCCGCCAGTCCTGATTCTCCCGCCGACCTTTTTTCGTCTCCCGTCGGAGAAGTCTCTTCAACCGCCGCTCGGCTCTTGCTCGATGACGGGACTCGCGGATCATCTTTGGAAAAGACCGGATCGGCCAGCACAGCCAGAGTCTTGCCGGCGGGTTTGCGGCCGGCGGATTCTCGACGCAGAACCCCCAGCACGGACACAGACGGCAGACTCACTATCTCGTTATCTACAACTAGTGGCCGCGAGTCCGGGGCCGCAGGACTTGGCAGCGCCGCGAATGGCACATATTGCAGAATGCCATCGCTCACTATCAGCAAACGTTTATTCCCTAGCTCGGAAGCGACAGATCCTAATAACATCTGGCTGAGTGTGGCTGATGTTTTGGGGTACTCCGCCTCGGCCTGCTCCAATCGGCGCCGCCTTCGTTCCGGCGTTTCATTAGGGAAATACTGATTGCGAGCAATCAGTATTTCGTAAATCCGCCTCGCCACCGGTTCTATTTCCGCGCGCTTCGGCAACTCGAAGCTTCTGATCGAAGCTGGCGTCACGGCCCAGAGGAAGCTCTTCTCTTCGCCTAAGGCATACTCCAATAACAGCGTCTCTTCGTCGAGCGTATCGCTTTGAATCTCTTTCAAAGTCAAAGGCGCAGGCTCGGTCAGCGCGGCATACCGCGGACTGGTTTGGCGGATTTGAGCCTCGATCTGCTCGTAGTCAGTCATCAGGGCGTCTACCTCTTTGGCCGCCATGGCCTGCTCTTCGGCGCGCTTGCCGCCGAGCGACTCCGCTTTGTCAGAGATCATTTGCCGCAAAGCGCGCTCGCGCTCAAGCAGCGCCGGGTCCACGCCCTGCCGGATTTCGGCGCGCGCTTCCGTGAGTAATTCGAGCAGGGAGCGGGCGCGGGACTTCTCGCTGGCTTGTAAGGCCATGGCGTCGAAGCCTTCTGAAGGGCTCTGTTTGCGCAGCCGCATCAGCAGGTCGATGTTGAATTCATGATACTGCCGCACGGAAGCGAAGAAGGAGGCGCGCAGTCCCTGGATCGCGATATTCGAGCGCAGCGACTCGACCGCGGCTAGCGCGGCCTCGATACGGTCGCGGGCCTCAATGAGATTGCCGCGGTCACGCTCGAGGCGGGCGATGTGATATAGCGTCGCCGCTTCGCCGTTCAGGTCACCGATGGTTCGGCGGAGCGCCAGCGCCTGGCCGTAGTAGTCCAGCGCCTTCTGACGCTCGCCTAAGTCGCTATAGAGGGCGCCGATGTGATTGAGCGTGATGGCGGTGTAATACACATTTCCGACGGCCGGCATAAGGACCAGCGCCTGGCCGTAGTAGTCGAGCGCCTTTTGCCTATCTCCCATGCGCTCGTAGCAATTTGCGATGTTGTTTAGGGTGATGGCCTGGCCTCCGCGATCATTCCTGGCGCGGTGAATAGCCAGCACTTGCAGGTGGAGGTCGAGCGCCTTCTGATAGTCTCCAAGGTAGGCGTAGTCGGCCCCGATATTGTTCAGGAGGAGGGGGTCATTGTGGCGATCGCCGAGGGCTCGACTGACTTCCAGCGCTTGTTCGGTGAGATCAATCGCCTTTTTATATTCCCCCAAAGTGCCGTAGACCCAGCCGAACTCAGTAAGAATGCCGGCTTGGCCGCGCCGGTCGTCTATCAGCTTATAGAGCATGCGCGCCTGGGCATACGAATCGAGGGCCTTCTGGTACTCGCCTATATCGCTGTAAATCAACCCCATCTCGTTAAGCGAGTAAGCTTCCATTCGACGATCACCTAAAGTCCGCCAAATTGAGAGCGCCTCTCGATATTTCTCGATCGCCCTGCGCTGAGATTCTGCTGTTCTCTGATTTCGCAGAGATTTTGCGTCCGTATAAGCCTTCTGGGCGACAATGCGGTCCTTGTCCCGTGACGTGGCCGCTCGCAACTCTACAATCTTAACCTCGTAACGCCCGGAAGACGCGTTCTTCCCTGGCGAGCGCACCTCCAGCCGATAATTACCCGAAACTTCCACCAGCAACGAAACCGGCTCCGGCCCGTTCACCTCGTTCGGGCTGTCAACTTCTACTATCTTGACGCCGTCAGAGCCGTAGAGCGCGGCGACGACATCGATTCCTCTTTGATCGACAACCACATGGCAGAACTGGCCCGCGGCGAGCCTGAGTTGATAGGAATGTGACCCGCCCCCGGCCAACTCTCTTTCGATCGGCTTGCCCGGCTCAAGCGCCTGCGCGTCGACGCCTGCCTGTGATATGTCGCCGCTTACGTTAACAGGCTGTTGCGCCAACGGCGCGCCTGAGAACATGCCACACAAAACGTATCCGTTAGTCGCGGGCGCCAGCAGAAGTAACAAACTGAATTTTGTAGCGATACCGCTTCGGGCTGATCGTCGAAGCAATTGACCTGGAAGTATCTTTGTCATGGCGTTATTTTCCATGTCATGGTCTGCCGATCAAGACCTTCCAGCTTCCATTCTATTCGTGGCTATCGCTGGGTGTTCAGGCCGAAACTCATCCTAACTGCTTTCCATCGGCCTTTAGATACACTGGAGAAACAGCTGCCATTACTATTCCTCCGTAAAATGGGAAACAATTTTCAGATAACGGAAACATTCGGCTTTCCGATATAGGAAACATTTTTCAGTTCAATTCTCTTGAAGCGATTGCAGTGTCCGGCATCGTAACGACAGCGCATACAGATCAAATGTGCGCCATATTTAGTGAAGAGGCGTTCGGTTCCTGGCTGATCTAGTTTCAATTTCTTACCCATCAGCATCAAAGCCATTCTTCCGGCCAAAGCTCCATTGATCAGATTGAATGATGCTGTTCACTGTGTGACGTGATGGAGTATAGAGTCGTCCCACAATCTGAGCAACTGTTTCACAGATGTCTACGCCGATTATTTCGAGTCGGAGGCTCCCGGCAGGTCGTGACAACTACCCAAACTCCCTAAGCTCCTCGATCGGGTTCGTACAAGGTTGGTCGAGCCTCAACACTCGGGCATTTTCAGCAAGCTCTTTGACGAAAGGCTCGTCGATTAAAATATCGGCGCCCGCGAGGGTGTCTGCGACGCGCGTATCACGGCGTGAGGTCAACTCTTCGAGCATATACCCTGTATAGAGAGTGATGGGGGCGCTTTCGCCCCGCGGTTCCGCGGCAGGCGCCCATCTCAGCAGTGGATACCTATCGCCGCGAGTTGGGCACATTCTGCGCTTCCCTTCCCACCGCGCCAAGATTCTTCCATATGAAAAAAACCGGCCAGCATTGCCTGCCGACCGGCTTTTCGATCTTTGGGGATCCTTTCCGCTCCCCGATTCCGCAGCGTCCTCAGCCATTGGATATATCGCTGCGGGATGATTCCAACACTTATCTCATCTCCATTCGCCTTGTATTGTGAACGCCGCCCAGTAATACGGCGCTTCCCAACGCTTGTCGCGCCACATCTCCACTTGCGCCGCGCGCAGCGTCGCCCCAGCGTACATAAAGCCCCGCGTCAGGCTCAGCAACCCCTCGCCCCTGATCAGTTTGCCCAATCCCGTCTCGCAGGCGCTTAGCGTGACCAGTTCCGAAAGCCATTGATTTCTGCAAAAATCTTGTAAAAAATCCGGTTTTCGTTGTACCATCCTCCCGTTTTCCAATCGCAATATATCAAGCTTTACTCTTAACAGATAAAAGGCCATCACCAAATAAGCGTACAGCTCGTTTTGCTGGGCAATCTGAAGATCGCCGCATTCCGTTGCGGTCGAAGATGCTTCTCTCCAACCCCATCCAACCGGAGGTATTTGCGATGCGTTACCGTTCACTTGTCTCATTACCATTAGGGGCGGCGTCGATGTCGTTACTACTCGCCCTATCGGTCTTCGCGCAAACAGCGACAACGGGGACGATAGTCGGAACCGTGACCGATAAAAATGGCTCTGCATTGTCAGGAGCCGAAGTCGAGCTATCCAACAAGGCGACCAATCAGGTCACGAAAGTGTCAGCGAATGAAAGTGGCCAATATGTCTTCCCGTCGGTCTTGCCCGGTGATTACAACCTCACCGTCACCAAACAGGGGTTTCGCAAGACAAGCATGACGGAGGTGAAGGTCGAGGTGACGAAATCGTACACGATCAACGTCTCGCTCGAAGTCGGTGAGTTGCAGCAGACCGTCGAGGTCACCGCAACCGTCCAAGGTGAATTGCAGACCACCGACTCCACCGTCGGAAATGTGATCTCAGGCCAGATCCTGCCGCTGATGCCCGCGCTCACCCGTCAGGCGAATGAGTTGATCAGGTATCAGCCGCTTGCCACGCCCGATGGAGCGGTGGCCGGGTCGCGCCAGGATCAAAGCACATTTCTGCTTGACGGAATTGACGTGACCAACAACTCGGTCGGCGGCCTCACTACATATATGCAACTGCCGATAGACGGCGTAGATGAATTCCGCGTCGGCGTGGCGAATCCGAACGCGTCGTTCGGGCGTGGCGCGGGCGGGCAGGTCGCCGTCATCGGACGCCGCGGCAGCGCCGATTATCATGGCGCGGCTTACTGGTATCACCAGAACGACAATCTCAACGCGGCTACTTGGACCAATAAGCGCACGCTGGGTCAGAACATCAGCGATCCGGCGAGACGCCACAAGATTCAAGAGCCTGAATTGAAGGACAACCGCTTCGGGTTCCGCTTCGGCGGCCCTTCCCCGTTGCTGAAGAATCTCTTTTTCTTCCTGAATTACGAAGGACGACGTTTCCCACGCATCAGCGAATTCGAGCGTCTGGTTCCGACTCAGACTTTGAGGCAAGGCATTCTGCGTTTCCGCGACGGCGCGGGCAATGTAGTGAGTTACAATCTGGCTTCGGCGAAAAGTTGCGGCGCGGGGACCGACGCCGCTCAGGCGACCGGCGGATGCGATCCCCGCGCCCTGGGGCTCAGCCCTGCGATTTCGTCGCTGTGGTCGAAGTTGCCGGCGGGCAACGATCCGAGCGGCGGCGACGGTTTGAACACGATCAGTTATCGAGGAACCGTCGGCAACCCGCTCAACAACGATTATTACAACGCGCGCTTAGATTACAACCTCAGCGAGAAATGGCGATTTGACGGCTCGTTCCGATACTTCGGCGAGAGTAACGCGGGTTCGACCCTACTCTCGATCATCGGAGGGACCAACGAGAGCCGAGAGAATTTCCCCAACCGGCAGAACATGATCAAAACCGGGTTGAGCGGGCAACTCTCCAACAACCTGACCGGCGAGTTCGCCTTCGGCTGGGTGCGTTCGCGCACTGCGACCGACCGCTTCCGTCCGAACCAATCGGCCGCCCTGCTGGGGATTCCCGGCACGAACACCAGCGCCGGCCCCATCGCGCTCGACCTGGGCGCGCTGGGGGGGACGCAGAGCCTGGTGGCCGAGCCGGTTGACGTGGGTACCCAGGTCGCGCGCAAGCAGGTGAACGACAACAAGAATTTCCAGTACAACGCCGACCTCAACTGGGTGAAGAGCAACCACACATTCCAGTTCGGCGGACACCTGCGCTACCTGCCGACGCTCCACCTGCGCGACGACAAAGTGGTCGGCAGCCTGGGCGCGCTTGTGGCGCAGATCGATTCCGATCTCGGCAGCTTGCAGGTTCCGGCCGCGCTGCGTCCGCCCACCTGCCGAACCGACGATCCTGCGACGTCCGTGAACGAGGCGACCACGACCAATTGTTTGCAATCAGGCGACGTGCGCCAATGGAACCGGCTCTACGCCAGCACACTGGGTTTGATAGATAACATCAACGTGCTGGCCGTACGCGACGCGCAATTCAAGCCGCTGCCGTTCGGCGAGGTCCTGGTTGCGGACACGAAGCTGTGGTCGCCTGAATTCTACTTCCAGGACGTGTGGCGCATCCGCCCGTCGCTGACATTAACCTACGGCCTGAACTACGGCTGGCAGACGCCTCCGAAGGAGAAGCAGGGGAGGTTGACGATTCAGATTGACGGCCAGACGCTCAAACCCCAGACGGCGCGCGAATACCTGCGCGCACGCGACGAGGCGTCGCGCCGGGGCGAGATCTTCAACCCGCCGATCGCCTTCCTGCCGGTCAACGACGCCAAGCGCGACGTCTTCGACATTGATTGGAACAACATCGGCCCGCGCGCTGCAGTCTCGTGGAACCCGAATTACAACGGCGGCTTGCTGGGCAAATTGTTCGGCGAACGCAAGACCGTCATTCGCGCCGGGTACAGTTTGATTTACGACCGGCAGAATACTGTCCAGAGCGTGATCATTCCCACACTGGGC
>Ga0209382_10013293_pt1 | contig 10125 bp, 4 predicted proteins | sample SoiMetdeltSBSDD5_FD_187599 | JGI IMG/M metagenome (GOLD analysis project Ga0209382, IMG submission 187599) | Bulk soil microbial communities from a Populus tree surrounding site in Tennessee, USA - Soil MetaG P. deltoides SBSDD5 (SPAdes) (version 2) | ecosystem: Environmental > Terrestrial >...
ATTTGATCTGATGTGATCGGGCTTGTGGGTGTAAAAGTTTTTCTCAGAAATACATGTACCTGGCCAGCTTTCAATCGAAGACCGCTAACCACATTACTTATTACACTGCCAACAGGAGCGCCGATAACAATGCAACCGGTGTGTTGATCGTTTGCATTCTTTGCGCCTTTTACATCATATCCGAATAAATTTGCTGCATTGCTTAATAATCCTGAAGCGTTTGCCTGCAATCTTACCCCAATAGAAGAGGTAACTCCACTGCCGGTGCCATAATAAACATAGGCACTGCCACCAAGAAACTGGCCTGTATAAATTCCACCTAAAGATGAAAGGTCAACTCCTGCCGGAGCACCAACAACCAGGTCAGGATAGAAGTCACCATCATAATCTCCGGCGCAATCAACACTAAAACCAAACAACATACCGCTTGTATTGGCCAGGGGAAGTAAAGGCAACCCCAGCAACGTTGGAGTTGGCGTTTGTAATTGAACAGGAGAAGTAGTAGCAAGGTTATTCGAATAATATACAAATGCAGCACCACTCTGAACCGATAAAGGCTGTTTGCCAAGATAAGCCGGGGAACCTATAACAATGTCTGATTTATTATCACCATTTAAATCTTTGGTAACTGATACTGAAAAGCCAAATAGAAAATTTGCGGTTGTATTATTAAGTACTACGCCTGCAATTCCTGTAGAAAAGAAACCAGTACCCTGCAAACGAATCTCTAAAAATGGAGTTGGGTTCGGAGCACTAAACAAATCTTCACTTCTGTATAAGTACACTTTACCAACCGTTACATTCACAGTAGTAGGTCCGAATAATGCTTGCGCAGAAGTTTGATATCTATCCATTGGGGCGCCAACAATAAGGTCGTTCTTACCATCGCCCGTTATATCGCCGGCATCAACACTAAAACCAAATAAGGCACCTTCAACAGCTGTATTTGGTTGCAACACCTTGCTTGGGTTTGCAGGAAGACCTGTTGGTGAACCTAAATAGATAAATACGGCTCCAACAGCTGCAAGCGAACCCGAACCTGTAATCACATCGGCCATGCCGGGCGCTGTGATCGCTACATCATCAAAGCCATCACCGTTAATATCGCCTAAACCGGCAACGGTGTAACCGTATAATGTTTCTACCTGTAACTGAAGATTAGTAAGTAATGCGGGTAATATTCCATCAGCAGAACTTGACCATTCTGCTGTGCGGTTAAGCGGATCGATCGTTACCGGGTAAACAGCTTCGCTGTCATTAACCAATATTTCGATCGAATTAGTTAGTTTGTTAAGTTTTAATTCAGCGTCAAGCAAGGTTCCGTTTGCATCCCATACTTTAAGATCATCATAGATCATCTTCACATCATTCTTGTTCCCATCAGTATAAAAAGCTATTTTATTTGAAGAAGCTTCCGTTGCTTTCAGATCCGATGTCCAGTTCAACTGAACTTTCAAATTACCGTTGCCAACAGGTTTTTCTTTTACAATAAAATTTTGACGGAGACCCCTGGCACTGTTTATATATTCAATTGTAAGGCTTGGGGAGGTAAAAGTTACCATTGAACCTTTTTCGACAGTGCTGAAATTGTCAGGCAATACACATATCGTTTCGGTTCTTCCTGCACCCGCAACCGAGAACCTGATATTCCAGGGCTGATCAGCTTCTTTAAGGTCATAAACTGAAAATCCACGCTGACTTACGGTAAAGGCTAACTTGTTTTTGTGATTTATAGTTTTGTATTCGGCAACATTGCTTTTCACAAATGAGTACTCTCGCTGGCTGAGATTATCTGTCGCCATTTTGTACCAGTCAGTCGAAACTTCTTTTGGCAGTTCACCACTTTTCTGCTGGGCCGGGATAAGCTGAGAGAAAAGTACACCAAAACACAGGGTCACAATGTTGATTTTCGTTTTCATGAGTCGGGTTTTTGTAATAATTAAGCAATACGATATCATTAGCAGCTTAACTGCTTTTAAAAAATTCTACCATTGATCATTAAATGAAAACAAGAAGGAGACAGAACCTGACCGTTCTTAAAGCTCAGCGCTGAAGGTGGTGTAAGGCTGAACTCTTTTTGATCTCATAGGGCCAATCTAAAACTCACCAAATCTTTCCTGTTTTCATAGTTACAAACTCGATAAATTCATCTGTAAAGGATTCCTAACCATCCGGGATTTACGATGTCCATTTTGCGTTTCCCAAATCAAAAGTACTCGTACATGTGTCAGGGAATTTCCGTCGTAAATTCAAAAAATACGGTTTAAAGTTCACAATGATTTACTGGTATTAATTCTACAAAAAATTACTTGACCGTCTATAGGTATATGGGGCTTTTTGTTGTAATTTGAATATAGATTTAACGATCTGAACTACATAAGCAGGAGTTTTATCGGGGCTTATTGATTAGTAGCATTAACCAATAACTATAGGAAGCCCGTGAATAAACTTCATTATATATTTGACGAAATCGACTCCGACGATTCAATTAAGAGACTGGCAGAGATCTTTAGTACATCTTCTGACAAGGGATTCATACAAATACCCCCTTCTCATGGTACGGGTATTATCAAGAAAGTAAATCTTGACCATGGCATTGTAATGAGAGTTTGGAACTTCACTCTTAATAAGACCTTTGTCTTTCACAAGCATGCCGATTACTATAAAAAAGACGAAAAATACTTCCACATAGGGTACCTCGTCAATACCGATGGCATTGCCTTCAATAATAAAACATTTGCAAAGCCGATGCATATACCGCAAGGCATGAATATCATGTTCTTGTCAAGCGATGCAGAAATGGATTTCGAGATTGAGGCCGGGAAAGGCTTGCATGGAATTGACTTGTCGGTGACCTATTCGTGGTTAATGCAGGAATTTTCGGAGGCGGATGCCCTGATCCAATCATTTATTAAAGAATTGAACGAAAATAAACACCCTACTACATTTCTTGAATCTTCATCCCCGGCTGAATTCAGGGTGGTTTCGGACATTTACTCGGTAGCCGAGTCTGATCTGAGATCGCATTTACATATTAAGGCCGAGGCACTGCTATTGATAGCAGAATTTTTCAGAAAGATATCGTCAAGAACTAAGAATGAAGTGTCAGAAAATAAGACATTGTACTATGATAAGATCATGATGGCTGAAAAAATACTTGAAGAAAATTTGCAGGGAATATTTCCCGGTGTTGATTCAATTGCAAAGAGGGTAGCATTAAGCGAATCAACCTTAAAAAGGTATTTTAAAACTGTTTTCAACCAAAGCTTGTATGAGCATTATCTTGAAATAAAAATGGAACATGCAAAAAGATTAATGCTGGAAAAACCATTAACAGTAAACGAGGTTGCCGCCATTCTTAATTATGAGAAAGTAAGCAGTTTTATTGAAACGTTTAAGAAACATCATGGCTATTCTCCGGGTCATTTGAAACGTAAGTCAGCATAGTCTTATTTAACAAATTCAAACTTATCCCCGTCAAATAAGCCAAAGTCACTCAACTTTAAATGAGGGATAACAAGTAAGGCCATAAATGAAAGCGTCATAAATGGAGAAGATAAAGAAGAACCAAGTTCTTCTTTGGCCATTTTATCGATGGACGTGTAAGCTTCGGCGATCTTGTAACCATCTTCATTGCTCATCAATCCTGCCACCGGTAATGCGAGTACCATTTCTTTTTTATCATTTACGGCGCTGATACCTCCTTGTTTTTCTATTACAAGATTTACTGCTTTACAAATGGATTCATCATCTACACCTACAGCAACAATATTGTGAGAATCATGAGCGACAGATGACGCAATAGCTCCTTTTTTTATACTGAAATTATTTATGAAAGCCTTCGCCACCGGGGCCTCTTTATAGCGGTTAACAACAACGATCTTTAAAATATCAGCCTCAATATCACTTTCTAATTTGTTATTAATGACCTCCGCTTCGTGCAAGATCTTATTGGTGATTAATTGACCATCCAGGGCTTCAATAACTGGAATGGTAAATAGTGAATGGTGAATGGTCAATGGGTAAGCAAAATCTTCAGGTTTCTGTTTATTACAAGAAAAGTTATTGATGACTGTTGCCTGGGAACTGCGAATTGAAGACTGGCCATTTTCGGCAACCAATTCACCTTTAATAAATGTTTTCAATACTTCAAACTTTTCCAAATCCTTAATTATGATAAAATCTGCCGGATCATTCTCTTTTAATAAGCCAACGTCAAGCTTATAATGTAAAACAGGATTTACACACGCTGCTTGTAAAATTTTAAACAGATCGATTCCCTTTGCCACAGCTCTTGCACATAATTGATTGATATGTCCAAGCACCAAACTGTCAGGATGTTTATCATCACTGCAAAACATCATTTGATTGGGGTAATCATGCAGCAGATCGATCAATGCTTCAAAATTTTTTGCGGCGCTTCCTTCACGAATGATGATCTTCATTCCATTTTGCAGTTTATCCAGCGCTTCGTCTTTAGTGAAACATTCATGATCGGTAGTGATCCCGGCTGCGATATATTGTTTTGCCTGGTCTCCTCTTAATCCGGGTGCATGGCCGTCAACCGGCTTCAATAAGCGATGTGCTGCAGCGATCTTCTTCATTACCTCTTTATCTTCATTCAGCACACCGGGAAAATTCATCATTTCACTCAGGTATTTAATATCATCTCGTTGAAGAAGTTTTTCTACATCCGTTGAATCAAGTGATGCTCCTGCTGTTTCAAAACTTGTTGCCGGTACACAGCTCGGCGCTCCGAAATTGAATTTAAAAGGGACTGTTTTCCCATTTTCTATCATGAATTCCACACCTTTCATTCCGCACACATTTGCAATTTCATGCGGATCGCTGACTGTTCCGACAGTTCCATGTACGACCGCAAGCTTTGCAAATTCAGATGGTACAAGCATCGAGCTTTCAATATGAACATGGGAGTCAATGAAACCGGGAAGAATATAATTTGAGGTTTGAAGTTTGAAGATTGAGGTAATTGAAATGACCTTTCCCTTTTTGACTTTTATCTCTGCGGGAAAGATTTTCTTTTGATGAACATCAACAAGATTGCCGGTTATAGTGAATGAAGACATGTGTGCGATTTTGATAAAGGTAATTCAGTGATGGCAAACATTTAATATGTAACTTATGACCTAAATTATTTTAAAAGGCCGGCTTCGATTGGTGTAAATTTTGACCTGCTGTCAATATGCAAAATGATCAATGGCTGATATTATTGTTGTCGCTGGGACTTGGTTTATTGGTAGGCATGCAACGGCAATCTGCTAACTCAAAGACAGCCGGCATCAGGACCTTTCCACTAATAACATTAACAGGTACGATCTGCGGTTTTCTTGCCAAAGAATTTGATGGGTGGATCCTGGCAGTTGGATTCATAGCAATTGCATCACTGCTTGTGGTAGCAAATGTTATAAGGGCAAAAGAGGAACGTGATGGTATTGGTATCACTACCGAAATGGCCGCTTTATTAATGTATGCTATCGGCGCCTATCTTGTTTTTGGAGAAAAGATAATTGCTATTGTTATTACGGGAGTAGTAACCGTTTTACTTCATTTCAAAACAACACTGCATGGCTGGGTTGGAAAATTCGGACAGGATGATCTTAAAGCGATCATGCAGTTTGTACTCATCTCGATGATCATATTACCTGTGCTGCCAGATGCAACTTATGATAGGTATGAGGCATTGAATCCAAAAGATATCTGGTTGATGGTTGTCCTGATCGTAGGAATAAGTTTGATCGGGTATTTTATATACAAATTCATTGGCAGCAAGGCAGGAGTTTTCCTGGGTGGCATATTGGGAGGATTAATATCCAGTACAGCGACCACGATCTCGTATTCAAGAATGGCCCGGAAGGCCGAAGCAATAACCAAGATCGCTGCGTTCGTGATCTTAACCGCCTCAGCCGTCTCACTGGTTCGTGTGATGGTCGAGATAAGTGTTGTCGCTCCTTCATCCTTTAAGGCCTTTGTTTTTCCATTAGGTGCCGAGTTATTAGTAATGATAGTTCTTGTCTTCGTTTTATTTTTTCGAAATCGTAAAGAAAAAACTGAAATGCCGGCACAAACCAACCCGGCAGAATTGAAAGGTGCACTGATCTTTGCTTTATTATATGGAGGTATCAGTTTCATTTCGGCACTGGTAAAAGATAATTTCGGAAATGAAGCGCTTTATTTCGTGTCAATAGTTTCTGGTCTTACCGATCTCGATGCAATAACTTTATCAACCGCAAAAATGACCGAAGAAAAAAATATAGAAACCTCACTTGGATGGAGATTAATACTTGTTGCGACACTTTCAAATCTGGTTTTTAAAGGTGGAATGGCAATGGCTATGGGTAATAAACAACTTGGCAAGGTGGTGGGATCCCTTTTTGCCATACTCATTATCAGCGGCGTGTTGATCATTATTTTCTGGCCTTCCCAACCCTGATCTTACAGACTCATCATCTAAACCAATTCAACAGGTTTATTTTGCGGCTGCTATCATTTCCGTAAATTTCAACTCTCAATTCATCATATATGAAACTAACATCGCTTGCTATTATCGTATTTTTTTCAATCAATTTAATTGCCCAACGAAGAGCCTCATCAGTAACGACTGTTGCGGATACTGATTCAGCATTATTTTCAAAACTTAAGTATCGTTTGATCGGCCCATTTCGCGGCGGCCGTAGCGCTGCTGTTACCGGCAGTTATAAAAACAGGAACACTTTCTATTTTGGCGCTACCGGCGGTGGTGTTTGGAAAACGACTGACGGTGGCAGTAATTGGATAAATATTTCTGATAAATACTTTGGAAGTTCCATCGGCGCGGTGGCAGTGGCACCAAACGATGAAACGATAATATATGTAGGTGAAGGCGAGAACACCATGCGCGGGAATGTAAGTGAGGGCCTCGGTGGCATGTGGCGGAGTGATGATGGCGGAAAGAGCTGGAAGAATATCGGACTAAAAGATGGACGCCATATACTTCGCATTATTGTTCATCCAAAAAATCCCGATATCGTTTGGGCAGCCGTAATGGGACATTTGTTTGGGCCCAACCAGGAGCGTGGTGTTTATAAAACAACCGATGGCGGCAAAACCTGGAAACGGACTTTGTTTATCAATGACCAAACAGGCTGCAGTGATCTTGTAATGGAGCCAGGTAATCCAAAGGTTTTTTATGCCGGTATGTGGCGTTTAGTACGAACACCTTATTCACTGGAAAGCGGTGGCGAAGGAAGTGGTTTATGGAAAAGTACCGATGGCGGAGAAACGTGGACAAATATTTCAGCTAAAAAAGGATTGCCAAAAGGAACATGGGGAATAGTTGGCGTTGCTGTGGCGCCATCTAATACCGATAAAATCTATACTATTATTGAAAATAAGGATGGCGGTTTGTACATGAGTGCCGATGGAGGAGAGACCTGGACATTAACCTGTAGCGATAATAATATCCGTCAGCGTGCCTGGTACTATACAAAAGTTTTTGTTGATCCTAAAAATGAGAGCCGTGTGTATTGTCCCAATGTTGGTTTTATGCGAAGCAATGATGGTGGCAGAACATTTCAATCGATCAACACACCGCACGGTGATCATCATGATCTGTGGATCGATCCTGAGGATGGAAACAGGATGATAGTTGCCGATGATGGTGGCGCTCAAGTTTCATTTGATGGTGGAAATAACTGGAGCACCTATTTAAATCAACCAACGGTGCAGATCTATCGTGTAAGTACGGATAATGCGTTTCCCTATCGCATTATGGGCGGCCAGCAGGATAACAGCGCATTCAGAATAAAGAGCAGGACTTATGGCGCGGCAATTACCGCTACAGATATGGATAATACAGCAGGTAGTGAAAGCGGTTATGTTGTGGCTGATCCATTGAATCCTGAAATCACGTATGGTGGCAATTACATGGGTTTATTACAAAGACTGGATCATCGCACAGGGGAAAGCAGAATGATAAATGTGTGGCCGATCGACAATATGGGTGCAGGTGCGGAAGCTGCGAAATATCGTTTTCAGTGGAACTTTCCCATCTTTTTTTCACCCCATAATCCAAAAAAACTGTATGCAGCAGCCAATAATTTGTTTGCCACCGAAGATGAGGGCAAAACCTGGCAGGTGATCTCTCCGGATCTTACTACAAACGATAAAAAGAAGCAGGCTTCAAGTGGTGGACCCATTACCCAAGACAATACAAGTGTCGAATATTATTGTACTATTTTTTACGCAACAGAAAGCTGGGTGGAAAAAGATCTGTTATGGACAGGAAGTGATGATGGATTGATACATGTAAGTAAAGATGGTGGAAAGAATTGGGAAAATGTAACGCCGAAAAATATCCCACAATCGATCATGTGGAATTGTATAGAGGTTGATCCTTTTAAAAAGGGTGCAGCGTATATAGTTGGTACACGATATAAGCTGGATGATTTTAAATCATACATATATAAAACAGAGGATTATGGTAAAACCTGGAAGCATATCGTGAATGGGATCAACCCGCTTCATTTCTCGAGATGTCTTCGTGCAGATAGAAAAAAACAAGGCTTGCTTTATGCGGGCACCGAGTATGGAATGTATATTTCTTACGACGATGGAGCAAACTGGAGATCATTTCAATTGAACTTACCAGAAGTGCCGATCACTGACTTGGCGATAAAGAATAACGACCTGATCGTTGGCACCCAAGGTAGAAGTATTTATATCCTCGATGACCTGACGGTGGTACAGGAAAGAAATAATGATGTATTAAAGAAGGATCTGCATGTGTTCAGCATATACCCTGCTTATCGAATGCCGGGTGGTGGAAGACGTGGCGGCGGTCGTGGTGCGGCGGTTGACTTGCGCAATGTGGGGATGAATCCGCCTAATGGCGTTGTGTTTAATTATTATATGGCCAATGCAACAGATTCTACAAAACTTTCAATTGACGTATTAGATAAGGAAAAGAAAAAGATCAAAACATTTTCTACAACAAACAAAACTCCTGCAGATAAAATAGAAGTTGCAAAAGGAATGAATCAATTTGAATGGGATATGAATTATCCTGAGGCTGAAAGAGTAGAAGGATTGATATTGTGGAATGGTTTTATCGGTGGACCAAAAGCGGCGCCTGGAAATTATTTTGCAAAATTCAAGGCAGGCAACGATTCAACCGAAATGCCATTTGCTATTGTCGCCGACCCAAATTACAAAACCTCGCAAACTGAATATGAAGAACAGTTCAATCATTTAATGACTATCCGGGATAAGTCAACGGAGATCATGAAGGCAATTAAGAACATTCGTGAAATGCGGCAACAAATGAATGATTTCAGTGCAAGAGCAGGAAAGGATCTCCCAAAAGAAGTAAAACAACAGATCGACACGGTGCAAAAACAAATAACAGCCGTGGAAGAGGCACTGCATCAAACCAAAGCAAAAAGCGGACAGGATGTGTTGAATTATCCAATCAAACTTGATGATAAACTTTCCAGTATTTATAATGCATCTTCTGCAGGACAATCAGGCTTATCAAAACAAACAAAAGATGCTTATGCCGAACTGGTAGTACAGATCGATGAGCAATTGAACAAGCTGAAAAAAATAATGAATGAAGATGTAGCGAAGTTGAACCAGCTTATTCATGAAAAGACATTGCCGGTTATTGGCGTGAAAAAGGAATAGCGCCATGCTGCGGAATCAGTAATGTTTGGGGGTTTAAGAACAGACATTAACCACGAAGACACTAAGATCCGAAGTAAGACAAAGGGAACTTCGTGAAATCTTTGTGGCTTTGTGGTAGTGTCTCAATTTGAAAAAGAATGAACCACATAGCAACATAGATCACAGAAGGAAATACACACATAGGCCTTTCTATGTGAGATCTATGTGGACTATGTGTCTATGTGGTGAACAAAAATTTCAAACTGAGACACTACCGGCTTTGTGGTTCAAAATTACAGTTCAAATAATTTGAATTATATTCGGTATATACCGAAATGAAACAACTGATCTGTTCATTTATCCTTTTTTTGACTTTCTTTTTGAAAACAGAAGTCTTTGCCCAGAATTACAACTTCAGCAGTTTTTCATTTGAACAAGGTTTGAATTCCTATAATATCAAAAAAG
>Ga0209382_10013295_pt1 | contig 10124 bp, 5 predicted proteins | sample SoiMetdeltSBSDD5_FD_187599 | JGI IMG/M metagenome (GOLD analysis project Ga0209382, IMG submission 187599) | Bulk soil microbial communities from a Populus tree surrounding site in Tennessee, USA - Soil MetaG P. deltoides SBSDD5 (SPAdes) (version 2) | ecosystem: Environmental > Terrestrial >...
CCCGCGTTATCCGTGAGTGCCCGCTTCATGTGATCGGCGCCGGCCTGGCCGTCGGCCTCATCGAGATCTTCGATCACGATCTGTGGGAAGTGCTGCCCGTCGCCGCTCTCCCGCTCTTCTTCGCCTACCGCGCCTACTGCTCGCACGTCAGTCAGATCGATTACGAGGGGCGGAGCCAGGGAGCGATCGAATCGCTGGATCAGGGCGTCTCCGTCCTCGACGGCCGCGGCCTCGTCACGCTCTGGAACACCGCGCTCGAGCAGATGCTGGACTGCTCGCGCGACCACGCGATCGGCCGCCCGCTGCTCGGTGCACTGCCGGTCCTGAAGAACAGCGGCCTGCAGCGAACCATCGACGACGCGGTCGAGCATCAGAGTCCGCGGACGCAACTGCTATACGGAGTGCTGTCGTCGGCCGGCGCGCGGATCCTGCAGGTGACGATCCTGCCTGCCGAGAGCAGCACGACGCTGATGTGGCGCGACGTCACCGAGCAGAAGCGTGCCGAATACGCGGTCAAGCGCAGTGAGGAGCGCCTCGCGCTGGCGGCAGAAGGCGCCAGCGACGGCTTGTGGGAATGGGATCTGCGCAGCAACGAGTTCTACATCTCGGCGCGGTGGCGCGCGATGATGGGTCTGCCGGCGGCGGAGGCCATCACCCGCATCGAGGAGTGGACCGATCGGGTGCATCCCGACGAGATCGCGCCGCTCAAGGAAGCGCTGCAGGCGCATCTCTCCGGCAAGACCGATCACTTCCAGTACGAGCACCGCATCCGGCACGAGAGCGGCAGCTATCGTCTCTTCCTGTGCCGCGGCGTCGCGGTGCGCGGCGTCGCCAAGCGCGCGATTCGCATCGCCGGATCGTTGACCGATACCACCGGCCGCTCGCTGGCGCGCGAATGGGTGCTCAGCGCCGGCTTCCTCGATCCGCTGACCGGATTGTCGAACCGCTCGGTCTTCGTCGAGAAACTCGGACGCCGGCTGGAGGAGTTGAAGCAGCGGCGTGGCGAGCGGTTCGCGGCGTTGTACATCGACCTCGATCGCTTCAAGATCGTCAACGACAGCCTCGGCCATCTGGTCGGCGACGCGCTGCTCATCGCGGTCTCGCGCCGTCTCGAGTCGTGCCTGCGGCAGGGCGACGAACTGGCTCGTCTCGGCGGCGATGAATTCGCGATTCTCCTCAACGAACTCGGAGACGAGCAGCAGGCCAACGCCATCGCCTTCCGAATCCAGAACGCGCTGCGGGCGCCGTTCTCGATCGGCGGCAAGGAAGTGTTCACCTCGGCGAGCATCGGTATCGCCTTCGGCCGCGCGCAGTACGACAACCCCGAGGAGATCATGCGCGACGCCGACACGGCGATGTACCACGCCAAGGGGCGAGGCAAGGCGCGCCACGAGCTCTTCGACGCCGACATGCACGCACGCGTACGCGACCGCCTCGGGCTCGAGAACGATTTGCGGCATGCCGTCGGCGGGCGCAACTTCGAAGTGCACTATCAGCCCATCGTGTCGCTCAGTTCGGGGATGTGCATCGGTTTCGAGTCGCTGGTGCGGTGGAAGCGCAACGGCGAAATGGTGCCGCCGGCAACGTTCATTCCGATCGCCGAGGAGCTCGGCCTCATCGAGCCGCTCGGCACATGGGTGATGCAACAAGCCTGTCGGACGTTTGCCGACTGGCAGCGGAGATTCGGGGCGTCGGGGCTCGAGTGCATCACGGTGAACGTGTCGAACCGGCAGCTCATGGAGCAGAACTTCCTGCTCATCGTCGAGGAGGCGGTGCACAGCGCCAAACTCGCGCCGCGCGATCTGCGTCTGGAGATCACCGAGACGGCGTTGATGGACAGTCCGAACGTCGTCGCCGAAGTACTGCGCGAGCTGCGCGATTTCGGCGTGAAGATCTATCTCGACGACTTCGGCACCGGCTATTCGTCATTGAGCCACCTGCACAAACTGCCGGTGGACGCGCTCAAGATCGACCACTCGTTTGTGAAAAGCCTTCTCCTCCCCGACCGTCCGGCGATTGTCGAGAGCATCCTTGCGCTTGCCCGCACGCTCAACACCAGCGTCGTCGCCGAAGGTATCGAGAGCGATGTGCAGGCGCGCGAGCTCGAGCGTCTCGGCTGCACGCACGCGCAGGGCTTCCTGTTCTCGCGTCCGCTGCCCGTCGACGCCGTCGAGGGCGTACTCCGCGCGAACCAGCCGCTCGGGCCGAAGCGCGATCGGCCGGCCGAGATTACCGCGGCCAATGCATTCGATTGGCTGAACCGTCTCGAGTTGCCACAGGCCGGCGCTCACGATTAGCCCCTGACAGATCTCGCTGCACGAACGAGGACAACTCGCTCGTCTCCCGGCAGGATGTCCGCTGCCGCGCAGCGCTCACACGGATCCTCAGAGCACACCCGAACCCACGCTAAGTGCGTGCGGCCGTGCCATTTGGCGATGGCCACACGGTTCTCAGACCAGTTGGTCCCGTGCTTGCCCTTGCAGGTGAATGGGTGAAAGGAGCGCGTTGACGCGCAATGGGCTGACACGATGAGAAACCTGCTGAAGCGAATCACGATGGCAACGCTGGTGCTGTGCTGTGGCGCCGGTCTGTTTGAGGAACGGCTGATGGCGGCGACGGCTGGCGACCCTGGCTGGCCGCGCACGTACACGACACCGGCCGGCGCGCGCGTGCAGATTTATCAGCCGCAGATCGCCAGCTGGGAGGATCAGCGGCATCTCGTCGCCTACGCCGCGGTGGTTCACCACGCGGCGGGCGCGGCCAGGCCGGCGATGGGAACGATCAAGGTCGAAGCGGACACGTCGGTTGCCCTGGCGCAGCGGCTCGTCAGCTTCACGACCATGAAGATTACTGAAACGAACTTCGGGGCACTCGGACGGCAGCAGATCAGAGCGATCATCGACGACCTCGAGCAGGCGATGCCGCAATTCGAGCGCGTGATCGCGCTCGACCGCGTCCTCGCCGGACTCGACAAGAGTCAGATCCTGCCGAAGAACGTCGACGGCGTGAAGGCCGATCCGCCGACCGTTTTCTTCGACGTGAAGCCGGCGATCCTCGTGAGCTTCGACGGTGCGCCGATCTGGAGTCCGATCCAGGGAAGCGATCTGCGATTTGCGGTCAACACCAATTGGGACGTGTTCGAGCACACTCCCTCGAAGACGCTGTTTCTTCGCCACGGCAACGTCTGGCTGAAGGCCGGCACGATGGGCGGACCATGGATACCGGCGGGCACGCTGCCACCGAGCTTCGCAAGACTGCCAGCGGACGAGAACTGGAAAGACATCAAAGCCAGTCTCCCCGGTCGAACGATCCTCGGCGGCGACATGCCGACGGTGTTCGTCAGCACGACGCCCGCCGAACTGATCCTGCTGCGCGGCAATCCCGTGTACGTCCCCGTGCCTGCGAGCCCCGGCCTCCTCTGGGTGAGCAACACCGACAGCGACGTGTTCCGACTGGGCGCGACCGGCCCTGTCTACTACCTCGTCGCCGGTCGATGGTTTTCCGCGCCCGAGTTCACCGGTCCGTGGACCTTCGCGACACCAACGCTGCCCGCGCAGTTCAAGAAGATCGGCGCCGACCATCCGCGCGCTCGCGTGCTCGCGTCAGTGCCGGGCACGCCCCAAGCCATCGAAGCCGTCGTGCTCGCGCAGATTCCGCAGACCGCGAAGGTCAGTCGGACAGGTCTCGGTGCCCCCGAAGTGGCGTATCAAGGCGAGCCGCAGTTCCAACCCATCGAACAGACAACGGTCAGGCGAGCCGTGAATACAGACAAGGACGTCCTCCAGGTCGGCTCGCTGTACTACTTGTGCTTCCAGGGCGTGTGGTTCGTCTCGTCGCGGCCGCAGGGTCCGTGGGTCGTGGCGACCACTGTGCCCGCGCAGATCTATCTGATTCCTGCAAGCTCGCCTGCGCACCACGTAACGTATGTGACCATCGTGACGTCGGATCCCACGTGGGTCACGTTTGCGACCGGTGCCGGCTACTCCGGTCTGACGATCTCGTGGGGATGCGCGGTGTGGGGCACTGGTTGGTACTACCCGCCGTACGTGTGGTACGGCGGCTACTATCCGATCTACTACCCGTTCTATCCGACGTACGGCTACTCGGCGTGGTACAACGCGGCGACCGGTACCTACGCGCGTGGCGCCGCCGCGTATGGACCGTATGGCGGCGTGGGCGCAACTGCGCGCTACAACGCGGCGACAGGCACATACGCGAGAGGCGCGGCAGCGTGGGGGCCGTATGGCGCCCGGGGAGCGGCTGAGGCGTACAACCCGCGGACCGGCGTCTATGCACAAACGCGGCAGGGCGCCGGCGTGTATGGAAGCTGGGGATCGTCGTACATCCAGCGTGGCGACGATTGGGCGCAGACCGGTCGCGTCACGAACAACGTCACCGGCGTCACCCGAGGCGCCGTGCGCTCGGACGATGGCGCCGCGATTGGCCGCGTCGGGCCGAACGGCAGCGGGTTCGTCGCCGCCGGAGAAGAGGGCGTCTACGCTGGCCGCGACGGCAACGTCTACCGTCGCGCAGACGAGGGCGGCTGGCAGAAGTACGAGAACGGAGAATGGGGAGCAGCACAGCGTCCCAGCGATGCTGGGCAGCTCGAGCGCGATCATGCGGCGCGTCAGGATGGCGCACAGCGCGTACGGGAAAATGCACCGCGCACCGATGGCAGCGGCGCGGCGAGGAGCGCCCGGCCGAGAGAAGGCCGCTCCGGAGGCGGAGGCGGCGGCCGCCGGCGTAGATAATTGATCGATGAGGAGCCTGCTTCTTGCTTTCGCGGTGATCGTCCCACTGGCGATCAATGCTCAAGACGCTGCACGGCCGACAGTCCTGCCGGCGACCGCAGTCAACACGCTCGCCGCCAGCCTGAAGGCCGCGCAACGTCACAAGACGCATCTGTGGCGAGACACCGTACCGATCAACGGCGACGGCACGGTGAACGCCTACATCGAGATCGCACGCGGCGATCGCCGCAAGTGGGAGTTCGACATGCGTGCCAACCGCCGCGCGATCGATCGCATGATTCCCGTCTCGATCGGTGGCTACCCGGTCAACTACGGGTTCGTGCCCCAGACCGTCTCATACGATGGCGACCCGTTCGATGCCCTGGTGCTTGGACCGCCTTTGCCGGATGGCCGGTTCGTCCGTGGCATCGCCGTCGGCGTCATGTTCATGGAGGATGAGAAAGGACTCGACTCGAAGGTCGTGCTGTCCCGCGTGGACGCCTCCGGCCGGCCGCTGCACCAGCTGACCGCGGCGATTCAGAATGAGATCGGCGACTACTTCCGCCGCTACAAGAGCGAGGGCGCCGGCACGTGGTCGAAAGTGCCGGGTTGGGGATCCGCCGAACAAGGCCTTGCCTTCGTAACGACGACGCACGCGTTCTTCAGGCAGTGCGCCGCTCGATCGGATCAGCCCTGCTCGCTCGATTCTCCGCGCTGACGCTCATCCGATTTCGCCGACTCTCATCCTTTCCCGAGGATCAGTCGGCGCGGTGCGTACTTTGCACCTGGGCATGCCATGCAAGACGTCTGGCCGAGCGACATACCCGTCCTCATCGTCGGCGGCAGCCTGAACGGGTTGTCGGCGGCATTGCTCCTGGCGCGGCGGTCCGTGCCATGTCTCCTCGTCGAGCGACATCCTGACACGTCGATTCAATACAAGTTCCGAGGGATCTCCCCACGCACGATGGAGATCTACCGGGCCGCTGGCATCGAAGATGAGATCCGCGCGCGCGATCTCATCGACGATCGGGCGGCGTCGATCGCGCGTGTGAAGAACCTCAGCGCTCCCGACATTTCGTGGCAGGGCGTGCCATGGTCCGATACCAGTGACCTCGGCTCGACGCCGGCCGCCACGTGCGACCAGGATCAGCTGGAGCCGATTCTACGAGCACACGCCGAGCGATTCGGCGCGTCGACGCGCTTCAATGCGGAGCTGGTGAGCATCGAACAGGATGACGAGCGCGTGATCGCGCGCATTCGCTGCCGGGCCACTGGTGCACTCCACACCGTCCGCGCGTCATACCTCATCGCGGCGGACGGCACAGAGAGCTCGATTCGCGACCGTCTCCGCATCGGGCGGCATGGCCCGGGTGTCCTTCAGCACTGGATGAACGTCATCTTCGAGACCGACCTGTCGGCAACGCTCGAAGGCCGGCAGATTCGGGCCGTGTTCGTGCTCGACATCAACGGCACGTTCGTGCCGCGCGGCGACGGCCGCTGGCTGATGGCCGTTCAGTACGCACCGGAACGCGGAGAACGGCCGGAGGACTTCACCGCCAGCCACTGCGAGGATCTGATTCGCCGCGGCGCGGGACGTTCCGACGTGAAGGTGAGCATCATCGATGCGCGGCAATGGGACGCGGCAGCGAACGTCGCCGACCGCTTCGTCGCCGGTCGCGTGCTCATCGTCGGCGACGCTGCGCACGTGATGCCTCCAACCGGGGGCTTTGGTGGAAACACCGGCATTCAGGATGTCCATAATCTCGGGTGGAAGCTCGATGCCGTCCTGCGTGGCGTTGCCGCGCCCGGCCTGCTGCACACATACGACCAGGAGCGGCGACCGACAGCGGACGCGACCATGGCGCAGGCGCTCGCGCGCCTGCAGGCCTGGTTCAAAGATCCCAGCCGGCGCCTGCCGCCGGCCGAACCAATCGTGGACGACAACCACGTGATTTTTGGGTATCGCTATCGCGCCGGAGCTTTCATCGACGACGAGAGTGGAGACATCAGAGATGTGTTCGAGAATCCGCGCGAGCCATCAGGCCGTCCGGGATCGAGGGCGCCGCAGATGATGGTCGAACACAACGGCACGCGCGTCTCGACGATTGACCTGTTTGCCAACCAATGGGTGCTGTTTGCCGGCCCGCGAGGCGACGTCTGGCGCAACGCAATCAGGACAGTGCCAACCGCACGAGCCTTCGAAGTCATGGATTACCAGACCGGAAGGAACGGGAATCTCCACGACGTGCATGAACGATGGTCGAAGTTGTTCGGCGCCGATGCGGACGGAGCGGTGCTGATTCGTCCGGATGGGATGATCGCGTGGCGTGCACGAACCGCGAGTCACCCGGGAGCGGGTTTCGGAGATGTCTTCGAGCACCTTTCGTTCAAGTCGCCGGCATCGATGAACAGATAACCATCCGATCTTCGCGCCTGGGATACGATATGCGTCCACATAGCCAACCCAGTGAGCGACAGAGCCCACACCAGACCGGGGATTCCTATCAGCGTGTGGCTCCTCATGACGGCCTGGCTGTCCGCTGCGCCGTGTGCCGCGCAGTCGATCAGCCTCTACGCCGATGCACCGCCCGAGCCCGTCGCGCCGGACGTGATCACCCGCGACCCTGAAGGACGCGCCACGCTTCGGGCTGTACGCATCGCTCAACCGCTGCGCATCGACGGCGCCCTGGACGAGACGCTCTACCGCGACGTGCCCGCGATCTCGGACTTCATCCAGGTCGAGCCCGACAGCGGTGAGGCCGCGACTGAACGCACCGAGACGTGGGTGGCGTTCGACGAAGACTACATCTACGTGTCCTTCAAGGTCTGGGACAGCCGCATGGATACGCTGATCGCGACCGAGATGCGGCGCGACAGCACCAACAGCTGGCAGGGCAACGATCTCGTCTCGTTCATCTTCGACACCTTCTACGACCGGCGGACGTCGTTCACCTTCACCATGAATCCGCTCGGCGGCCGATCCGACGGGACGATGGTGAATGACCGGCAGTACAGCAGCGACTGGAATCCGGTGTGGGAGACCAAGACCGGCCGATTCGATGGCGGGTGGACAGTCGAGGCGGCGGTGCCGTTCAAGTCACTGCGCTATCAACCCGGCACCGCCCAGGTGTGGGGGTTCAACGCGATGCGCGTGAAGCGCTCGAAGAACGAGGTGTCCACGCTCACGCGTGTGCCGCCGGCGCGCGGACAGTCGGGATTCCAGAACGCGCAGTTTGCCGCCACGCTGGTCGGAATCGAGGCGCCGCGCAGCGGCGCCAATCTGGATGTCAAACCGTACGGGATCTCCAGTCTGACCACGGACCGCGTCTCGAGGCCACGCACGAACGATCCGGAGGCCGAAGCCGGTCTCGACGTGAAGTACGCGGTCACGCAAGGGCTGGTTGCCGACCTCACGATCAACACCGACTTCGCGCAGGTCGAAGCCGACGAGCAGCAGATCAACCTGACGCGGTTCAATCTGTTCTTTCCGGAAAAGCGCGACTTCTTCCTGGAGAATCAGGGCACGTTCGCGTTCGGCGGCGTCGCCATCAACAGCGCCGGCGGCAATTTCGGCGGCGGCTTCATCGGCAGCAGCAGCGCCGCGCCCATCATGTTCTACAGCCGGCAGATCGGGCTGCATGGCGAGCAACAGGTGCCGCTCAACGTCGGCGGACGGCTCACCGGCCGTGCCGGCAAGTTCAGCGTCGGCGTGCTCAACATCCAGACCGGCGACAAGGAAGAGGCGTTCGGTGCGCCGGCCACCAACTTCAGCGCGATCCGCGTCAAACGCGACGTGCTTCGCCGGAGCAGCGTGGGTGTGCTGTTCACCAATCGCTCCGAGTCGACGATCGGTCCGGGCGCCAACCGGTCGTACGGCATCGACGGCACCTTCGCGTTCTTCGAGAACCTGCAGATCAACACCTACTGGGCCGCCACCGAAACCGAGGGGCGGAGCCGGCGGGACGACGACAGCTACCGCGGCCAGCTCGATTACTCCGGCGACCGCTACACGGTGCAGGTCGAACGGCTGAAGATTGGCGACAACTTCAATCCGGAAATGGGCTTCCTGCGCCGTGACGACATGGTGCGCGACTATGCGCGCTTCAAGTTCAGCCCGCGCCCTCGCGCCCGTACCGCCATTCGCAAGTACGTCTACGATGCCGCGATCGAGTACATCGAGAACGGCGCCGGCCAGCTCGAGTCGCGCGAGCGCGCGGCGGAGTTCGCGCTCGAGTTCCAGAGCGCCGATCGTCTCAGCGTCAACTACACGAACTCGTTCGAGTATCTGCCGCGTCCGTTCGCGATCGGCGGCGGCCTCGTGCTGCCGGCCGGCGGCACGTATCGGTTCGACACGTTCCGGCTCGGCTACAACATCGGGCAGCAGCGCCGCGCGGCCGCCAACCTGACGGCGGAGGTCGGCACGTTTTACAGCGGCCGCAAGACGTCGGTGAGCGCGGCTCGTGGGCGCGTCCCGGTCACCAACCAGCTCTCGGTCGAGCCCAGCTATTCGTTCAATCACGTGACGCTGGACGAGGGGGAATTCACGACGCATCTGGCCGGCTCCCGCGTCACCTACTCGATGACGCCGCTGATGTTCGTCAGCACACTGATTCAGTACAACTCTGGAATCGACGCGGTCTCGACCAACGCCAGGTTCCGGTGGGAATACCGGCCCGGCAGCGAGCTGTTCGTCGTCTACAACGAGGAGCGCAACACGCTGACGCGCCGCTTCCCCGGTCTCAACACCCGCGCGTTCATCGTCAAGATCAACCGGCTGTTTCGCGTGTAGGCGACACAGCGTCTTCGCGTGTAGGCGCCACAGCGTCGCCGTGACGCGCACTTGACACCGCGGCGGCCTTCGCGTCTACGATAGGCATAGGTAACCTATGCCTAGGGACACTGGCCTCCCACCCGGAACGCTGATGATGCTCGTGCTGCGCGTGCTGAGGCGGCAGCCGCTGCACGGCTACGCGATCGCGCAGACCATCCGCCAGCTGTCGCGCGACGAGCTCTCCGTTGAAGAGGGCTCGCTCTATCCGGCGCTGCAGAAACTCCTGATCAAGGGCTGGGTCAAAGCCGCGTGGCGGGAGTCCGAGTCGGGCCGGCAGGTGCGCGAATACCGCATCACCGCGAGCGGACAAAAACAGCTCGACGCCGAAGTCGCGGAATACCGCCGCATGACCGGCGCCATCGACGTGCTGCTGAAGGAGGCGTAAGGGCATGGCAATCATCGGCGAGTGGATCCGCCGCCTGAACTACCTGCTCCGGCGCGGCGCGATGGAGCACGAACTGCGTCGCGAGATGGAGGCACATCGGGCGATGATGGACGATCCGCGCGCCTTCGGAAACACGCTGCGCCTTCGCGACGAGTCGCGTGACGCCTGGGGACTGCGC
>Ga0209382_10013296_pt1 | contig 10124 bp, 6 predicted proteins | sample SoiMetdeltSBSDD5_FD_187599 | JGI IMG/M metagenome (GOLD analysis project Ga0209382, IMG submission 187599) | Bulk soil microbial communities from a Populus tree surrounding site in Tennessee, USA - Soil MetaG P. deltoides SBSDD5 (SPAdes) (version 2) | ecosystem: Environmental > Terrestrial >...
CCGGCAGGGGCGGCGGCGCGCGGCCTTCGACCGATGGAACGCGGCGCTCGGCGCCGTCGACACGCAGCGGGGGCGTTTCTCGGACTCCGCGCAGGCCCGCGGCACGCTGGGCGTGCGTTATGCCGGCCTGTTCGCCGACGTGGTGGAGCTGGCCGCGGAGCTCGGCGAGCGCGGGGCCGCCTTCCACATCCTCGAACGGTCGCGCGCCCGCGGGCTGCTCGCCATGCTCGCCGAGCGTGACCTCACGTTCGCCACCGCCGATGCGCCGAGCGGCCTGCTGCAGGAGCAGCGTGAGAACGATCGGACGTACGACGCGGCGCAGGCGCGCCTGGCGAAGCTGCAACCCGGCCGCGACGACGCCTCCATCGACAAGGAGCTCGCCGGAATCGAGGAGCTGCGGCAGCAGCGCGTGCGGATCGCGGCGGCCATCCGCCGTACCTCGCCGCGCCTGGCCTCGCTGCAGGAACCGGAGCCCCTCGACCTCGCCGGAGCACGCCGCACCCTCGATCCCGGAACCCGCCTGCTCGCCTACTCCGTGGGCGCGGAGCGCACCGTCCTGTTCGTGGTGGCCGATGAGACCGCCGCGGGCGTGCCGCCGGTCACGATCGTGGTGCTGCCGATTGGCCGCCGCCCCCTCGAGCAGCGCGTGGCGGCGTTCCGCGGCGTGATCGCCCGCGGCCGGGAGATGGCGGAGGTCGAGCCAGGCCTCGTCACCCAGGCGCGCCGGCTGTTCGACGACCTCCTGGCGCCGGCGCAGCCGGCGCTCGCGGGCGCGCGCCGGCTCCTCGTCGTGCCCGACGGCCCGCTTCACGCGTTGCCGTTTGCCGCTCTGGCCGTGGCCGACGGGCCCCGCTACCTCGCCGACGAGTGGCCGCTGCACGTGGCGGCATCAGCAACCGCGTACGCGGAGCTGAAGAAACGGGCGGCGCCCGCCGATCGCCCCGGCGGCCTCGCCCTCCTGGCCTTCGGCGATCCCCGATACGACGCCGAGCCCGCCCGCGCGAGCGCCGGAGGCTGGATGGTGGCGCGGGCGGGGCGGCTCGTACCGCTGCCGGCCGCGCGAGCGGAGATCGAGTCGATCGCCGCGCTCTATCCGGGAGCCAGCCGCACATATCTCGGCGAAGCCGCCACGGAGGCGCGCGCGAAGACCGAGATGCCGCAGGCACGCCTGCTTCATTTCGCGTGCCACGGCCTGCTCGACGCACGCTTCCCTCTCGACTCCGCCCTGGCCCTGTCGCCCGGCGGCGGCGGCGACAACGGCCTGCTGCAGGCGTGGGAGGTGATCGAGCGCGTCCGTCTCGACGCCGATCTCGTGACGCTCTCCGCCTGCGAGACCGGCCTCGGCCGCGAGATGGCCGGCGAAGGGCTCGTCGGCCTCGTCCGCGCGTTCCAGTACGCGGGCGCCCGCACGGTGCTGGCCTCGCTGTGGGAGGTCTCGGATCGCTCGACGGCGCGGCTGATGGAACGCTTCTACGCCGGCCTGCGGAGCGGGCTCACCAAGGACGAGGCGCTCCGCGCGGCGCAAGCGGAGCTGCGGAAGACGGCCGTGCACGCGCATCCGTACCACTGGGCGGCGTTCCAGCTCGCCGGCTCCTGGAACTGACTACGAGCGCGGGACGAGCCGGAACGACACCATCGGTGACGCCACGGGCGACGACAAGCGCCGATCCGGATCGGGAACGGCGACGACACGCCAGTAGTACACCCCCGGCGCGAGGGTGACCTCACGCGGCCACGCCGTCTCCGCCCCGGGCAGATCGCCGCTGCTCCACACCCGCTCGCCGTCGGCCCTCGACAGCTCGATGCGGTGGCGCGCGGCACCGGTGAGCGGTGTCCAGCGGAACGAGTCGGGCGGGGCCGCGAGGTCCCCGACGGGGGCGATGGCGGTCGGCGTCAGCGCCGCCGGGGAGCGCACGGTATCGTCGGAGGCGCTCGGCAGGCGGCGGAGCGGGAGAACGAGGGCGATTACGAGGACCGCCGCCGCGGCCAGGCCGATAGACCAGGCCACGGCGGGACGAAACAGAAGCACCACGGCTGCTTTCCGGGGCACGCCGGGATCGAATTCACGCGCGCCGGCCTCGAGGTCCTGAAGGCCGCGATAAACCTGCGCGCACGCCGCACAGCGGACGACATGATCGAGCAGCGTCTCGCGCTCGGCGGACGGCAGCTCGCCCATCGCGAGGTGTTCCCAGTCCGCCTCCGAAGGATGCGGAGCGCGCGGCGCCTCGGTGGCGGCGGCGTACAGTTCGCGAAGCCGCGTGTCGTCAGCCATGGATCCCTCGCCGCCCCAGCGCCTGGCGCAGGTCCACCATCCCCCGCGCGATCAGGTTGCGGGCCTTCTGATACGGCCACCCGTACATCTTCATGATTTCCTGGACGTCGAACCCGGCAAGATGCGCTCGCACCGCCCTTTGCCGCTCCTCCGCCAGCTCCGCAAGGCTGCTTTCGATCTGCCGCCGCTGCTCCGCGCGCGCCGTGCTGTCATACGGGTCTTCCCGTGGGTCCGGGAGCATCCCGGGCCCTTCCTCCTCCAGCGGCTCTTGCCCCCGCGAGGTTTCCTGGCGCATCATACGCACCGTCTCCCGAATGGCGATCCTGTAGATATAAGAGGAGGGGTGGTCGATCGTTTGCTCATTCTCGATCTGCCGCCAGAGCGCCACCAGCACTTTTTGTTCGACGTCCTCGCGGACGTGATCGCCGGACCGGCCGGCGACTCGGCGCACTACGCCGCTGATCAGGCGGCCGTACTGCCGGACGAGGCCCTCGAACCGGGCACGGGGGTCCGGCCCGGGGGCAGCGAGTTCTTTCTCGACCGGTGTGAGCAAACGGGCTTTTTTTCGACCTCCAACTCGATAGTCTAGCCGCGTCCGCTCCAGGAGGAGCCTCAATGAAGAGTTTTGCGCTCGGGATTGCGATCGTCATCACATCGGCGCCGGTGTGGGCGCAGGTGCCCGCCTCCGCGTCCGGAGGCTCGTCCATCCGCGCCCACGGCGGCGTCAACCTCGACCGGCTGCGGCTCCAGCGCATCATCCTGGCCGGCGACGACCCGTGTTGGAAGGCGCCGCCCGCGCCGACACCGTTCCCGGGCGTCAGCTTCTCGTGGCAGACGCCGCCGCTCACGACCCAGTGGAAGCCCTGCTTCCCCAAGCAAGGCGGCCTGACCGTCGACGCTCAGATCGCCGTGAGCCCGACGCGGGTGGTGGTCACGAGCCAGAGGCGGATGGGTTTCTACGAGAAGTCGGGCAGCTATCTCGGCAGCCTCACCGCGCGGCAGATGTTCGCCGCTCTCGGCCTGGACGACGGAACGGAGGACGCGATCAACGACTACCGGGACCTGCGGGCGGTCTACGACACGTATCGGAACCGCTTCTGGCTCTCCGCGACCGGCCTCACGAGGAACCAGCCCGACCCGGGGAAGCGGCGCTCGGTCACGGCCGTCGCGGTATCGAAGTCGTCGAGCCCGCTCGACGGCTGGTACCTGTACTGGTGGGACGCCGTGAACGACTTCGGCAACCCGGCCGGCGGCGTGTACCAGGCCGGCGACCTCGCCGAAGACCCGTATGTCGGCATCGATCCCGCCGCCGTGCACACCGCCAACGGCGTGTTCAACGCCGGCAGCCATCGCTACTGGCGCATCGCCTTCTTCCCCGCCGCGCTGATGGCGAGCGGCACGCCCGGCCCGTTGGCCGGTTGGCAGTACGGCGATCTCAAGAACCCGAACGGCGGAGCGGCCTGGATGGTTCAGCCCGTCGTGCATCACGGTCCGACCTCGCGGGCGTACTACGCCGGCCGCCAGGGCGGGGGCGATGCCGTGGTCTGGGCGATTTCGAACGTCCTGCAGCCGGGCCAGCAGATTGCACGCACGGCGGTCGCGATGACGGCATGGAACAAGCCGGTCAACGCCCCGCAGCAGGGCTCGGCCGATCTCATCCGCATGAACCGGCTCGGCACGGCGGTGCTGAAGGCGACGTTCCGAAACGGCTGGCTCCATCTCGTGACGAACGATGCCGAGAACTGGTTCGGCGACGGCATGCTCTCTTCGATTCGGCTCGCGCGCATGGACGTCACCGGGTTTCCGACCATCCCGACGTCGGGCGGTTTCATCGATCGGCGCTTCGGCATGAACCACCCGACGGAGGACGATCCCAAGGCGCGTGTCCACTACGCATGGCCGGCGGTGGCCGTCAACGGCGCGGGCGACATGATCGTGGTCTACGGCCGCAGCGGCAGCACGCTGTTCCCCGAAGCACGCTACAGCGCGTACTTCCCGAACGAGGGCGACATCCGGCATAGCCGCCTGCTGCGCGAGGGCGACGGCCCCTACGACATCCCGTTCTGGGCGAGCCCCGTGCTGCCGTGGGGTGAGACGGCGGGCGCGTCCCCCGACCCGTACGACAACGAGGCGGTGTGGATGTGCCATCAGTACGCGAGCCACAGCTCCGCCCCGCTCGGCAACCACGACCTCTGGGTCGGCAAGGTCCTGGGCGAACAGGTGATCGACGTCGCCGTCTACGCCATCCGCGAGGAAAGCGACCCTCCGACGGGCGGCGGCGGGATGCCGTGGGAAATCGCCTACCGAGCCCGTAACGAAGGCGACGGCCCCGTGACCGCGATACCGATTACGGTCTACCTGGTCGGCGCCGACGGCGGGCGCGTCCAGGTGAGCGCGAGCGAGCTGCGCGGCCTTGCACCCGGCGAAGAGACGCTGGTGCGCGAGACGATCACGATCCCGCGCGGCACGCCGGCCGGACGCTACCAGATCCTCATCGTGGCGGACGAAGCCAACGGCATCCCGGAGTACAGCGAGACGAACAACGTCGGCGCCCTGCCGCTGCTGGTGACGGCAGAAGCGCCCACGCGTTAGCAGGGCCTGCAGCGCCTCTGCCGTCCGCGTCCGCGCTCGCGCTCATTCGTTCGTGAGGGCGCGGACCTGGTTCCCTCACTGTTGCAACTCGCAACGCCGCATGTGTCACCTTGAGCGTCGCGGGAGCGATCGGACGAAGTGTCCATCGTGCGCGAGCACGACGGCGCGCGCGATAGGTCGCGCGCGCTCATGACGTTCCCGACGCGGCCACGCGCGTGCGCCGGTGGCCGGCGTGGGCACGCCCGTTGCAACCACGGCGCGTCGTGCGCACACGTGCGCCTACACAAAGGAGGTCGATCATGACTCCACACGTAGGGCCGATCACGGCGGCCCTGCTGCTCGCCTGGCCGGCGCTGGCCGCGTCCGGCGACTCGCGGGTGACGGTGGACGTGCGGCCCTCGGGAGCGGTGGACATCCACGCGAGCGGCGCGCCCGCGGCCCAGGTCCTCGAGCGGCTGGCGGAGCAAGCGGGGATCAAACTGGTGTACGTCGAGCGGAGCGCGCCGCAGGATCCGCTCACTCTCGACATCAGCGCGCCGTCGGTCGCCCAGGCGGCGCGCGAGCTGCTCGACAAGATGGGGGTCCTGTACGCGCTCAAGGGCCCGGGGACGCGCATCGACACCCTGCTCATCGTGGGCGCCTCGCAGGCGCGGCCGTCGGGGCCTCCATCGGCCGCCGAGGAAGACGACCCGCTGGACAACATGGTGAAGCCCATCGCCTATCCCACCGAGCCGCCGCCCGCGGCGCGCGCACCGCGCAGCCGTGTGCGCCCGCCGGAGCTGAAAGGGCCCGCCTCCTCTCCGTCGCGGCTCACGTCCCGGCGCGAGCAGTGAGACATCCTGAGACGCAGAGTGTCGCAGTTATTAATTCATACACCTTTAACAACTCAACTGATGACACAGTTGTAACTGAGCGCGGGCGGCCGCCGGGCACCCCTTGTTGCCGTCCCTTCAACACGATGCCTGCGCGAGGGCGGTGGCCGCGGCGCGGAGAGCCTCTGCTGGCATCGCGCTTGCCACAAGGCGAGCGGCGCGATACGGCGCCGCTACCGACAACGCAAGCACAGAAGGAGAGAGCTCCATGAGACGAGTGTATTTCTACGCGGCCGTCTTGCTGGCGACCGCAGGCCTCGGCGCGCGCGACGCCGTCGCCCAGGCGTGCGATCCCGGCGCGTTCGAGATCTGCGTGTTCGACAGCGCGAACTTCACGGGCTTGTCCGCCCGGATGATCCGCGGCATTTCCTCGACCGCGGGTGGCACCATCTTCGGCACCTACTTCAGCCCGGCGACATTCCCGGTGCCGGTGCTGAACGACTGGATCGGGTCGATCAAGGTGGGCAGCAACGTGCGCGCCCGCATCTGCACCGACTCGTTCTGGAACGGCTCGTGCTTCAATCTCACCCCCGGCGGGTGGTTCGACCTGGGCGGCTGGAACAATGCGATCAGCTCGGTGCGCATCGACTGGACGGACCAGAGCTGCTGGGACGGTGCGAACTGGCCGGTGTTCCCCAACGAGGTCTCGGTCCACGAGCACCCCAATCAGACCGGCGACTGTACGACCAAGGACCAGATCGGCGTGGAGTACCCGCACCAGGGCTTCCTCGGCATCCGCAACGACACCATGTCCTCCGCTCGCGTCGGGGAGTTCACCCAGGCCGTCATCTGCCGGCACCCGAACCAGGGTGCGCCCTGCACGGTCTTCATCAACGGCCAGCCGTCCCCAGCGAACTTCAACATGAATGGCACACCCTGCGGCAACGACGCGGCCACCTCTATCGAGATCGGGACCGCTCCCTTCTGACTCCGCCGGCGGGGGCGCGCGAAGTGGCGCGCTCCCGCCGGATCTTCCGGTGAGACCCATGCCCACGACCTTCGGCCGCACTGCTGCCACCTTCGTGCTCCTTCTCGCCGCCTCCTCCGGCGCGGACGCTCCGGCGTGCGGGGCGACACTGACCGGCCGTGTGCTCGACCGCGGTCACGGCGTGGCCGGCGCGCGGGTCGTGGCCTCGCCGCCGGGCGGCTTCGGGTCCACGGACACGGCGCCCGCCTACTCGGCGGTGACCGACACGCATGGCGGCTGGGTGCTGAAGCTGCCCGTGGGGTACTACGGAGTGCGCGTGGAGAGCCCTGGCCGTCTCCCGTCGCCGCGCGTCGAGGTGCACCTGGACGATACCCGCGACCTCACGCTGGAGCTGATTCGCGGACGCACGCTCGAAGGAACGGTGCGCGACGCCGCTTCCGGGAAGCCCGTGGCCGGAGTGTCCCTCTCGGCGTCGTGTGGCGGCGCCGGACGCGCCGACGACGTCCCGCTCGACACGCAGGGGCGCTTCGCGCTCGAGACGCCGCCGGACGTGGCTTGTGCGCTGATCGCGCGCACGGCGGGCGGCCTCCTGGCGACGGCCGGCATCGAGCCGGCGCAACCGGCGGAGCGGATCATTCTCGACCTGCGGCCGGGCGGCTCCCTGACTGGACGCGTGACGGGACGGGACGGCCGCAGCCAGGCGGGCGCGACCGTGACCGTTTCCGCCGCGCGCACGGCGGCCTGGGGGCCGGTGCGGGTGGAGGCCGACAGACGAGGCCGCTACGTCGTGCGCGGCCTTCCCCCCGGCGAGCTGCGGGTCACCGCCGAGGCTCGTGCGCACGCGCCGCGCGAACAGGCGGGGTGGCTGGGTGCGCAGGCCGCGGAGACGTTGGACATCGCGCTGCCGCCGGCCGCGGAGGTCAAGGGGCGCGTGGTGGACGCCGGCGGCCGCGGGGTGGCCGGTGCGCAGATCGTCGCGCACCAGCCGCCGCTCGATGGCTCCGGCGCACGCGTGGTGCACGGCCGCGCGGATGTGAACGGCCGCTTCGAGCTGGACGGCCTGGCCGCGGGCCCGGTCACACTCGGCGCCGACGACTCCCGCGGCCGGTCCGCGGTGGCGACGGCCGAGGTGCGAGAGAACGGCGGGCCCTCCGTTACGCTCACCCTTACGCCCGCGGCGTCGGCGACGGGGATGGTCCGCTATTCCGACGGCCACCCCGCCGCCGGCGTGCGCGTGGAGAGCTCCCGGATCGACGCTGGGGATGGACCCTGGGCCAGCGCCCAAGCCGTCACCGATGCGGACGGGCGGTACCTCCTGGCTCCGCTCCCTCCCGGGGCCCACCGCGTGACCGCGACACGCCGCGGTCCCACCGTCTTCTTTGCGACGACGCCGGCGGCGAGTCGCCAGCAGGAGGTCTCGCTGGCCGCGAGCGAGCGGCGGGAGGGCGTCGACTTCGTTCTGCCGCGGGCCGGCCGCCGGCTGCGCGGGACGGTCGTGGACGCGGACGGCGCTCCCGTGGCCGGCGCCCGCGTGGGCGCCTTCGACGCGCGCCTGACCCCGTCGCCGGCCACCGAGCTGGAGTGGGCCCTGACCGGCGCCGACGGTACCTTCTCGCTCGACGACCTCGATGAAGTGGACCTCGTGGTCCGGGTCGCGCGTGAGGGCTATCCCGACGGCGAGTGGCGGATCGCCCCCGGCGAGCCACGCGCCGGCACGCTGGCGCTCACGCGGCCCGCTTCGATCGCGGGCACGGTCGTCCACGCCGACGGCACCCCCGCCGGTGATGTCGTCGTGGCCGCGCGTCCCGTGGACGCCTCAGTCGCGGCCCCTCGCCCTTCAGCCGACAGCGTGGTGCGCGGGATGCCGTCGACGCGGCGCTCCGCGCGCGTCCAGGATGAGGAGGGGCGGTTCACCCTGGCCGGCCTTGCCGCCGGCCGCTACGAGCTGCGCGCGACGACGCGCGACGGCCGCTCGGGCAGCGCCTGGATCGAGGTCCGCGCCGGAGCCGTCGCCGACACCCGTGTCCTCATCGGGACGGGGGTGGCGATCGAGGGGCGCGTCGTCGACCCCGAGGGGCGGCCTGTCGCCGGGGCGTGGGTGCGAGTTGCCGGCGGTACCCCCGGCGCTCTGACCGCCGGGACCGACGCCGACGGGCGATTCACGCTGGCCGGCGTGCCGCCCGATCCGCACGTGCGTCTGGCTGTGGCCACCGCGGAGCGCGCGGGCACCGCGTCGATCCCGATTCCGCCGGAGGCGACGCACGTGGACGCGGGCGCCATCGTGTTGTCCCGCCTCCTGCCCCACGCGGACGCGAGCGCGCGCGCGCTGCCCTTAGCCCCATGACTGCCGTCTAGCGCAACCCTTGCCGTCTAGCGCAGCCGCAGCAGCTCGTCAGCGGTCCAGGGCTTCTTGCGGGCGCCCGTCGCCTGACGGATGCGGGCGACCGTCTCGGGATCGACGGGGCTGGCGTCGTGGCCCCAGTCCTTCTCGTTGCGGATGTAGGTGAGGATGTCGGCGAGCTGCTCGTCGGTGAGGGCGCCCATCGGCGGCATCTCCATGTCGTAGACGCGGCCCGACACGCGCACCGGCCCGCGCAGGCCCTGCAGGGTGATGCGGACGAGGCGGTCGCTGGCGCCGGTCACCCACGACGAGTCGGCGAGCGGCGGGGCTTTCCCCTTCTCGCCGCTGCCCGACGGGTGGTGGCACACGCCGCACAGGCCCGCGTACTGCGCCTGGCCGCGGGCGAAGCGCGCGCGTGCGGCCGCGCTCAGGCCCGCGCCTTCGGGCGGACGGATGTCGCGCACTCGCCCCGTCGCCCACAGCTCGAGGGCCACCGCGAGCTTGCGCACGGCGGGGTCGGTCGAGCGCAGCAGGCGGGGCCAGCCCCGTGGCGTCGCTCCCTGTGTCGCGCGCTCGCCCGTTTTCGCCTGCGCCACACCCTCCAACAGGGCGAGCTGCCGCCATTCCCCGCCCGCGCCATCGCCGGTGATGAGCTCGAACAAGGCCACGGTCCGCTCGTCGAGCTGCTGGTTGACGAGGAACACGGCCAGCGTACGCAGGAGGTCGGCGCGCTCCGGTGTGTGCGCCGACCAGGCGGGATGCACGAGGATTCGCGCCAGGAGGCGCAGCTCCCGGCCCGCCGTCCATTTGGCGCGCACGATGTCGAGCTTCGGGTCGGCGGCGAGCTCGCCCGCGAGGCCGTCGAGGGCCGCGATCTTCTCGCGGTCCAAGAAGCCGTCCGCGGCGAGCTTCACGAACCGGTTGCCGTCGGCGGCGGCCTGATCCCGCATGCCGCGATCGATGGCGTCGAGGCCGTCCAGGGTGAAGAAGGCGTGCAGGCGCGTGCGCGGGTCGGGGGCGGCGCGCGCGAGCAGGGCGAGGGCGGGCACCACGTCCTTCTGCCCGCGCTCGACGAGCAGGCGCTGCGCGACATCGCGCCACCAGCCGTTGGGGTGCAAC
>Ga0209382_10013297_pt1 | contig 10124 bp, 6 predicted proteins | sample SoiMetdeltSBSDD5_FD_187599 | JGI IMG/M metagenome (GOLD analysis project Ga0209382, IMG submission 187599) | Bulk soil microbial communities from a Populus tree surrounding site in Tennessee, USA - Soil MetaG P. deltoides SBSDD5 (SPAdes) (version 2) | ecosystem: Environmental > Terrestrial >...
CGCGCACCCGCGTGATCACGGTGGCTCACTGCACGACCGTGACGGGATGTCTGCTGCCGGTCAAGGAGCTGACCAAGCTAGCGCGCAGCAAGGGAATCCTTTGCCTGATCGATGGAGCCCACACACTCGGAATGATTCAATACAACCTCCATGAGCTCGACGTAGACAGCTACGCGTCGCCGGCCCACAAATGGCTGGCAGCGCCGGCAGGTTCCGGGCTGCTGTATGTTCGCGCCGGCCTGATCGACCGCATCTGGCCCAATATCGTGACGCAGAGCTGGTACCAGGACAAGGGCGCCCGCAAGTATGATCGGCTGAGCCGCCGGCCTTGGCCTCAACTGATGGTTCTCGAGGACGCGATGGATTATCAGTTGGCGGTCGGCCGGGCGCGTATCGAGAGTCGCGCTCGCGGTCTTGCCACTCACCTTCGCAGCCGCGCCGCTGAGATTCCGGGCGTCGTTCTATACACGTCGAATGACCCGAGCCTCGGCGCCGCGATCACCACTTTGGGAATAAAAGGCATGAGTGGCCAGATAATTCACAACTATCTGCGGGAGCGCTACGACGTCTACGTTTCCCCGCGGTCGCGTGGTCCGGTGTATCCGGCTGATCCCGCGGGTATGGACGGAGTTCGCGTCTCGACGCATTACTACAACACCTTTGAACAAGTGGACCGGGTCCTGCGGGGGTTGAAGGAGTTATCGACCCGTAAGGCCTGAGTTGTTAGAATCCCCGTCTGGATCAGAAGATCAACTTCAGCCCAAACTCCAGCACGCGTCCCGGACCGGCCCCGTTCACCGCGCCGTAGTTCTGCGTCGGCTTGCCGGCCGCATCGAATCGAACAGTGGTGTTAATGCCGGTGAACGAAGGATGGTTCCAGATGTTAAAGGATTCGGCGCGGAATTGCAGGTCCGTCCGTTCGCTGAATCGGAAATTTTTCAGCAGCGACACGTCCCATTGACTGAAAGCCGGCCCGATCAAGATGTTCCGCCCGCTGCTACCGAAAACGCCTTGGACCATTGCTTCCGGAGGCAGGAACGCTTCTGTGTTGAACCATCGCGCCAGGGTGCGTTCACCTCGTGGAAGGCTCGGGTTCCCGATAACAGAAGCCCGCGAGGAGCTGCTGCCAATGCGGGCTACGTCGACCGGTACGGTTACGGAACTAGGAGCGCCGCTCTGAGCCAGCGTCACTCCGGAAAGCTCCCATCCGCCCAGCGCCGTTCGCAAAAAGCGATTCCCGTGCTTGCGGAAGAAGGGCAGTTCATAAATGTAGTTCACGTTGACCAGGTGCGTGCGATGCACTGACGAGAGGCCGTAATCCAGCCGCGCGTTGTAAGCATCCTGCGGAGTGCCTGAAGTGCTGTCGAGCGCCCGAGAGAAGGTGTAGTTAGCCGTAAACGAGAATCCACTTTGCAAGCGCCGGCTGGCGCTGACCTGCAGGCTGTTGTAGTTGGAGGTATCGCCATGATCGCGCACATTGATGTTGGCGTACCCCGGATAGGGGCGCAGCGCGTTCACGTTTATCGAGCTCGCTGGCGGATTCAGGCGCGTGCCGACCGGGAGCTGGTTGATGTTGATTGTCCGCGGCTGATGGCGCGCGTAGTTACCGACGTATCCGGCGTCCAGAATGATCCCTCCCGGAAGCTCTTGTTGCACTCCCAAGTTATACGTCGTCACACTCGCGGTCGGGATACGCGAAGGGAACACGCTCAAATTCGCTGGAAAGCTGCGGGTGGCGCCGCCGGACGGATTGTCGATGTTTCCGTCAAAGATGCTGGCGTTCACGTTAAAAGGAGGATTGCCACTGGGATTGATGAGCGCGTTAGTGGGAATACGGTCGTAGAAAATCCCCATGCCTCCCCGAACCGATGTTTTCCCGTGGCCAAACGGGTCATAGGCGAAGCCGAATCTCGGGCCGATGTCGCGGCGATTTGTTGCGAATCCGCCGCGCGGTAAGCCAATGAAAAGGGACTTCAGCGACGGATCACTGGCCTCCGGCACGCGGCCCTTCGCCTTTTCCGAAAAGCCGGAGCCGAACAGAGCGAGGCCATTATAAGGATCCCCCGCTCCGGGCACGATGGAGCCGTCGCTCGGATTAATGCGGGGAGCAGCCGCCAGACTGTACCTCGAGGGCACAAACGTCGACGTGTTGCCGAGCACGTTATAAAACGGCGGGATGTAGTTGTATCGGACACCCAGTTCGAGTGTGAGCCTCCGGTTGACCTTCCAACTGTCCTGCGCGTAGATGTCGACCTGATTGAAACGGCCCCAATAGTCGGCGTCGGAAAAACCTTCCGTGTAGGTCTGGAAGTTACCTAGTAAGACATCGGCAATGGCGTTGCGCGTCGTGTTCCGCGCCGAGGTATTGAAGGTCACCACGCCCTGATCGTTAAAACGAATGTTCTCGTCGGTACGGCTGCGGGTAATCTGTACGCCGAACTTGAGCGAATGCGATCCGCTAACCTTGCTGAAATCGTCGCGCCACTGGAAGATACTGTTATTCTTCTTGATCCGATCGCCGGCGTTGTATCCGGTAAAGGCCGCGATATTAAGATCGGGACCGACGTTGAACCGGTTGGCTGGGAAGATCTCGGGGTAGTCGATGCCGAGACGAGAGCGCCCGAGAATCTCGTTTTGCGGATAACCCACGATGATGTCATGGGAAAGACTGAAACTGAAAAAATTCAACATCGTGGGCGAGAACGTGTGAGAGATACTGGCCAGCGTGACATAGGCCGGACGCGGCCGCCCGCCTGGAACAATGCCCAGCGAACTGCCCTGGAAAGCGTTCAGGATGTCCCACTCGTCGTGGATCCAGCGGTAACTGATCTGTGTCTTGGGTGAAACCATGTAATCGAAGCGCAGCAGCAATTCGCGCGGATCGAATCGGCTGACGCCGGTCGCGCTGTAATTGCCGCCCGGCCCGCCAAAGTTCGGAAGCGGCAGCGGTGTCAGCAACCGGGGGCCGTTGCGCGAAAACCGCGTTGCGGGCACGATGCGATTTGGAAACGGCTGTCCGTTCAGTGGATCGATGGGAGCGGCCAGGCCGGAATTCTGAAAATTCCCGCTGCGCTCCGCGACAGTCGGGACTACGCTCAACCGCGTTTCTCCGGTGTGGCTGTATTTCCACTCCTGGCTGACGAAAAAGAACAGCTTGCTTTTATCGACGTTCCACCTCTTGGGGATGAACACAGGTCCGCCCAACGTGTAACCGAAATTGTTAAACCGAAGCGGGTCCACCGTCCGGGCGAAAAAAGAGCGTGCGTCAAACCGGTCGTTGCGAACAAATTCGTATACCGTGCCATGGAACTCTCGCGTTCCGCTCTTGGTGACGACGTTAATCAGCGCGCCGGCGCGCCCGCCGAACTCGGCGCTGTAGCTGGCCGTCTGGATTTTGACTTCCGCGATGGAGTCCGCGCTGGGGTTTACCGCGGCGTTGGAGTTACCGCCATTGTCCATATTCTCGGCTCCATCGATACTGAACAGAATCGAATCGGTGCGAATGCCGTTGATCCGCTGGCCAGTGGTCGAAAGCGCCAGATTGAAGGGATCGAGAGTGGTGGCGACCGCGCCCGGAATCAATCTGAGCAACTGCGAGTAATTCCTGCCATTCAGGGCGATTTGGCTCAACTGCCGGTCGGAGATGACGCGCGTCACGTCGCCCGAGGAGGTCTGCACTTGCTCTGCGGCCGCCGACACGGACACCGACTCGGCGAGTGCCCCAACCTCCAGAACGAAATCAACGCTCCGGCGCGATGCCGCGTCCAGTACCAGGCCAGTGCGCTCGGTGTTCCTGAACCCCTGTTTTTCCGCCGAAAGGTTGTAGGTCCCCGACGGGAGGCTGGCGAACACATACAAGCCGGTATCTTGTGTGGAGACTGTCTGCTTTTGACCGGTCTGCGTGTGAATCGCCGTCACGGCGCAGTTGGGTACGGCGGCGCCGGTGCTATCGGTGACACTGCCAGAAATGTATCCCACATTGGACTGGCTCCACGCCGCAACGGCGAAGATGCTCATGGTGGCGAATGCGCGCTGCAAAATCACGGTTATCCCCTTTCACCCTCGTATGCGTGGAGTATACATCAACTCTTCTTGGGATGAGAAGCCGCCAGCGCCGCCTCGGGATCGGATCGTATATAGGGCATCAAGGAGGTGTGATGAAACGAAGAATATTTATTCGAGGGAGCCTTTGCTGGACTGGGCCTCATCGGCACGTACGCCAAACCCGCCAAGGTCAGAGCAGGTGCGGTTCCGATGAAGGAGTTTGGAAGGACCGGCGTCAAGGTGACCGCGATCGCGCAGGGCGGCGCCCGCATGGCTCTGTTTCCGGACATTCCCTCCGCGGCCGCGCACGTACGCCGCGTGTATGAAATGGACGTCACCTACTTTGATTGCGCCCACAGTTACTGGGGCGGCAAATCCGAGGAAGCCTACGGTATGGGCTGCCTGAGGTTCGCAAGAATATCTTCCTCACAACCAAGTCCGGTAAGCGCACCGGGAAGGAAGCCGAAGACGAGCTTCACCTTTCCCTGAGGCGGCTGCGGACGGATCACCTGGATATTTGGCAGATGCACTCGATTTACGAGCATGAACGAGATCGACCGGATACTGAGTCCCGGCGGCGCAATGGAGGCGTTTGAAGCCGCCAAGAAGGCGGGCAAGTGCCGGTTCATCGGCTTCACCGGCCATTTCGATCCCGAAGTGCACGCGGCGATGCTGAAGGCCTATGACAAGTGGGATTCCGTCCCCATGCCGTTGCATGCCGCCGATCACGCCTATCTGAGTTTCTAGAAAACAGCCCTCCCCGTCGCCGCCGAAATGCGCATTGGCATTCAAGCAATCAAGGTTTTCTGCAAAGCATTTCTACTTCGGACTCTCAGCCCCGCCGAATGCCTGCGATATACCTTGAGCCTGCCTGTGCACGTTGCGATCTGCGGGTGCGGTTCGCAGGGTCAGATGGAGGACAACATCCGCACCGCGCAGTCGTTCAAGCCGATGACCGCCGACGAAATGGCGGATGTGCGTAAGCGGGCGGTCGTCGGACAGGGCGTGTATATATCGGCCTAGCCATAGAGTACTGGAAGCGGCCTTCATAAGCGGCGGCCCCAACGCGAACAGATCCGTTCGCGGCGAGGCCGACCACCGAGCGACATATCAGAACAGCAACTTCAATCCAAACTGGATTATCCTCGGATCGCTGGCGCCGGTGACAACACCGAAGTTCGACCCACCCTGGTTGCGCCCGGGCTGGCTCCAGCCCGGATGATTGAAAGCGTTGAAGAATTCACTGCGGACCTGTAATCGAAAACGTTCCGTAATCTGGGTGTTTTTAAAAATCGAGATGTCCCAATTGTTATTTCCGGGACCTGATACAGTCGAACGGCTGGCGTTGCCGAACCGGTCGGGTGGAGCGACAAAACACGCCGTGTCGAAGAAACGGGTCAGCGTCCGTTCGCCGCGTGGCAGGTTGGGATTGCAGATCGCATCCGGCCGGACTCCCGTGGTGCCCACTCCAAGGGGATCGCCGTTTCGTAGTATGGTGATCGGATAACCGGACTGGAAAGTGGCTATTCCATTCACCTGCCAACCGCCGATCAGGTGATTGACGATGGCAGGCGCCCCGCGACCGAATTTCTGGTTACGCCCAAATGGCAGCTCGTACAGAAACGACGATACGAAACGCAGCCGATGATCGTAGGGAGCCAGCCCCTTGTCAGCCTTCTTGTTGTAGATGTCCTGGATGCGATTACCCGTATCGTTGTTTCCCGTCTGATAGAACGAGGAAGCATCGGTAATGGCCTTCGACCAGGTGAACGAATTAGTAAAAGTCAATCCGTTCGAAAACCGTTTTTCCAGTCGACCGAGCAGCGCATGATAATTCGAGAAAGCCGTGCTGGTGGTGCTGAACCAGTTGTCGAGGGGAACAAGGGTGTTCCCTTCAAAGACGGCGTAAGGCAGCAGCCGACGCAAATGCGGGTGGACGCTCGACGCGATTTTTGCGGAATTCGACCTGGGTTCCTGCGTGTTGAGGTTCTCCCGCCGGTTCAACCGCGTTCCTTTGCTACCGGCGTATCCGACTTCTACAACAAACGTGTTACCAAGTTGCTGCTGGACGCCGAAATTCCACTGCTGCATATAGGAATTCCGGAATCCGACCGAGTAGGTGTTGGGCCCCGGTGTGAACGATCCTATCGGAGGATCGTCCAGCACATATCCGATAAATGCCTCCGCTGGAGGCAATCCGCTCTGGAACGCGGATAGAGACTGCTGATCCTCGCGGACGAACGGAATATTCTCTACCGCATCCTGAAAATTGCGCATCGGGTCGGTGTCAAAAAAAAGTCCGTAGCCCGTTCGAATCACCGTTTTCGGCGCAAGCCTGTAGGCGATACCCACGCGCGGACCAAAATCGGTTTTCTCGACAGTCGTAAGCGATGGCGGTACCTCGCGTCCAGCCACTACTATCTCAGGTAAACGGTCTACCCTCAGATCGTTTAGCGTAAGACCTAATCCGAGAACCGGGAGGCTGCGATTTACGCCGGCACATTTTTGCGGGTCCTTGCAGAGAAAAATGCCTCCTTCGGCGAAGCTTCCCGGAAATGTATTGATGCGAATAGAGGAGATGTGATTCCGCGTCTCTTTGGGCGGAATGTACAATTGGTAGCGCACGCCAAGATTTAGCGTCAGTTTGGAGCTGACCTTAAAATCATCTTGCACGTAAGCTGCATATTCGGCTGCGCGCAAAAAGGTCGAGTGATCTCCTGGCCGCCGGCCTTTCTGCCGCGGAAGGCCGAGCAGGAAAGTCGCAAACGGATTACCTGTGCCCGGAAAACCTTCCAGCCCGGACCATTCCGCCGTATCGAAATCGAAGCTGCCACGCGTATTGGAAGGATTGCTCAACAGATCCGCTTGAAGCTTGCGGAACTCGACACCGACTTTCAGGAAGTGCCGCCCCTTATTGAACGAGAACATATCGAGAATCTGGAACGTCTTGTCGTCCCGGAGGCTTTCGCCGCCATCGCCGAAGCCGGTAAACCCGGTGATGCCCACGTCCGGCGCTCCGGGTCCGGCCAAGGGAAGGCCACGAATTCCGAGCTCTTTAACGAGGTTTCGACCTTCGAGAATTCTCTTCGCGCCGCTCTCGTTCGTCTCCAGATAGTAGCCAAACCGGACTTCGTTGATTTTACTGGCGCTGATAGCCTTGGTGTAACTCGCGCTGACGACGTGCTTGCTGCCTGGATTCAGTCTCTCGTTACCGACAAAATTTCCAGGGCTGAAGGAATCGGTCTTCAGATATCCATAGCGCACGTACACGTTGTCGTTCTGTGTGAAGCGGTGGTCCACCCGCGCCATGAATTGGTCGTTCTCCGAACGATTGCTGCGGCCGTCGGCATAGTTTTGCCGGGGATTGCCAGTGTTCACGTCGCGTTCTCCGGGAACATTCGGACCGGGCCACAGGTCGGTATGCAGGATCTTTGCTGCAACCGGATCAAAATAGCTGAGTGGAATCTTGTTGCCAGGAAATGGATCACGGATGAAACGAGTCGAGCCCGCAACCTGTCTTGAGGACCGGGCGTCAAAAATCTGATTCGCAAAGACAGGCCGTCCCAGAGCGTCTGTGCCAAGCTGCCGGCCGAGATTGGATGAAAAGTCTCCGGCCCTCACTGCTGCATTCGGCACTGTGCGCAAGCCTGTCTGTCCGCGAACGTTCCGCAGGCCCTCATAATAGCCAAAGAAAAAGGTCCTATCCTTTTTGATTGGACCGCCACCTGCGGCGCCGAACTCGTTCCGATTGTATGGCGGCGCGATGAACTTTCCCTCTTTGCTGACGAAATTAGGATCGCGCTGAAACAGATTTCTCGCTTGCACCACATCGTTCCGGTTGAACTCATAAAGCGAGCCGTGGAACTGGTTGGTTCCCGACTTGGTGATTACGTTGATTTGCCCGCCGCCGCCCTTGCCGAACTCGGCGGAGTAATTACTGACTTCAATCTTGAATTCTTCGATGGAATCGATGGACGGGCGGAAAGCAATGTCGTTGTCATACTGGTCGGAGTTGGTGACTCCGTCCAACTGAAACGCATTTTGTTCCGGCCGCGCGCCGCCGATGCTCATCCCTCCGCCGGTCGACGTTCCGGGAGCGCCGCTGTTCACACCAGGGACAAGTAGCGCCAGAGCCGCAAAATTACGCCCGTTGAGCGGCAGCTCAAGAATCCTCCTTTGCTCAATCACCGCGCCTATCGTCGCGTTCTCGGTATGCAGAAGTTGCGCCGTGCCCTTTACCTCGATCTGCTCGGCAACTTGGCCAACTTCCATCTGGATATCGATGCGCGCGGTCTGATCGATCTCGATGCGGAATTCCTTCATGCTGTACCGACGGAATCCCGTGATCTCAGCGGTCACATCGTAGACCGATGGACGGAGTCCGGGCATATTGAAGTTACCCGTCTCATTCGTGGCCGTCTCGCGAGAGAACCCGGTATCTGGGTCGCGCGCGATCACTTTGACGCCATTCATGGTCGCGCCGGTGGTGTCTGTGACCACCCCCGTTATCGTCGCCGTTCCGGACTGCCCGAACAGCGGCGCACTCAAGCTGAAAAGACAAACTGCCGTCAAAAGTCGAATTGAACCAACCATAACGTCCCCCTATCAAACGCTATTGCGACAAACGTTCCCGCACCGAAATCCCCATTACGGCTACGAAACGTTTCGTCGTCCATTCATTACTGGCGCTCCGCCAAGGTCGACTGACACGGCGATGCGCCCTTCAATACATAGCCCACTCCGTCGCGCTCGAGTACATACCCACCTTCGATGGCCCAAGGCCGCGGCTTTCAACCTGTCCAGGTAAAAATCCCGTCGCTCTAGTAGCGTTCTTCGATCAACTTGCGCCGAGCTCTACCCTGATCCTGATCCATTTTCGTGCCTGCTAATGAAATGAACCGGTGCCATTGTATAACTTATTCCGTTGAAATGGTCGTTTCTCACCGGATGTTCGAAGAGCCAGCGGAAGAATCCGCCGCTTCGGCGATGGGATCATCTTAAGGATTGATCCGTCGCTTGACGGTTAGTTCCCCAGACAGCCGCTATCGAAAAACTCGCCGATGGCTTCCAGTTAATCGAGGGGCCTGCTCTGGCGTCCTCAAGGCGCGCCTTGGCGCAGCGACGTGACAAGCAATGTCGTGCGGTGGCCGTGCCGGTTTGTCCCGAGGATTCGCGGCCGTCTTGCCAGGGGCTCCGGGAAGCTGAGAGAATCAAACGCTGGATGTCGCTTCGCATTTTGGTTTATGTGGCGCTGCCTCTGTTTTCCGCGGCTGCGGCGGAACCGCGAGATTATCTTGGCGCACAGACCTGCAGCGCTTGCCATCCCGCGCAGACGCGACTTCAGGCCTCTAGTGGACATGCTTTCGCACTCCGTCCCGCCGCCGAGCATCCCCAATCGAGGCTGTTTTTCCGAGAGGGAAGGCGCACCCGCCCTCCCGATTTTGTGTTCCAGTTTCAGAAGGATTTCCTCGTTCGCATCTCGAATTCCACAGCGCAGGTGGATGTGCCAATTGAGTGGGCATTCGGAGCTGGCAGTCAGGCGGTCACGCTCGTCAGCCGCGTGAACGCCGGTTCCTATATCGAACATTTCTTCAGTTACTATCGAGCCCTCAATGGACTGGCGCCGACGCCGGGACAGCGGGAACTCAAGCCGGCCGGGCTCGCGGAAGCCGCCGGCCTTTATTACAAGACAAGAGATCCCAATATAGGCATAGACGGGTGCTTTGAGTGCCACACAACCGGCCCGCTGCAGTTTGCCGCGGACAATACCATTCGGCCGTTCGAACTGGGAGTTCGTTGTGAATCCTGCCACGGCGCGGGCCGGAAACATGTCGAAGCAGCGTCGAGGCGAAACGGGGAGGTATCAGGCGCTATTGGAAATCCGGGTCGGCTCAGCGCGGTTGCGCAACTCGAATTCTGCGGCCGCTGCCATCGTCCGCCTGGGAGGATGGATAGTGCGATCGACTGGTCCTCGGCCTGGAATGTTCGCCACCAGCCCCCGTACCTCGCCGAAAGCGAGTGCTTCAGGAAGAGTAACGGAGCCTTATCTTGCCTGACCTGTCATCGCCCGCACGAGCCAT
>Ga0209382_10013299_pt1 | contig 10123 bp, 9 predicted proteins | sample SoiMetdeltSBSDD5_FD_187599 | JGI IMG/M metagenome (GOLD analysis project Ga0209382, IMG submission 187599) | Bulk soil microbial communities from a Populus tree surrounding site in Tennessee, USA - Soil MetaG P. deltoides SBSDD5 (SPAdes) (version 2) | ecosystem: Environmental > Terrestrial >...
CTTGACAGGGGATGGAGGCGGGCGGACGTTCATCGGCCCTACCGGCACCTCACCCTTGGGAGGCTCCGATGCGCGGCGCGATCGTCCTTCTTCCGTTTGTTCTCGCCTGCGCCAGCAGTGGCGGTGGTCCTGCAGCGCCCGCGCCCGCGCCGCAGATCATCGAGACAGCGGGCGGAGCGCCACTGCGAGTCGAAGGGCAAGTGGTGATCGCGGGCGGCACCGTCGCCGCGCCGGTCGACTCGGCCTGGAAGGCCGCCATCAAGGTCTATAACGAGTTGGGCATCCAGGTGACGACACTCATCACCGAGTCCCGCACAATAGGAAACCAGGCGCTGAAGATCCGCCGCGTGCTGAACGGCGTCCCTCTTTCGCGCTACCTCAATTGCGGCGCGGGGAGCGGAGTGGGGCCCAATGCCGACTATTACAACGTCGAGATGTCGATCATGACGTACCTCGCGCCGAACACGCACGTCGCGACCGACGTGCAGACTCGGATCGATGCCAAAGCGACTCCCCTGTCGGTCGGCTCCAACCCGGTCGTATGTGTCACCACCGGGGTGCTCGAGCGGCGGATAGTCAAAATGATTCAAGAGCGCGCGTGATTCAGCGCCCAAGCACGCCGACGCTCACACGAGAAGCGTAGGCACGCGTCCGGAAAACGCGGTGAGTCGCTTTGCGGAAATCGCTCGCCTTCGCGTTGTAGATGTCAACGAACGTCTGCGGATTCCGGTCAACGAGCGGGAACCACGAGCTCTGGACCTGAATCATGAGGCGATGGCCGCGCTGGAACGTGTGGAAGACGTCGGGCATCACATACTCGACCTTCGCCACTCGCCCCGGAACGAAGGGCTCCGGCCGCTCGAAGGAGTTCCTGAACTTTCCTCGGAACAGCTCCCCTCGGACGAGTTGCTGGTAGCCGCCTAGCCGGATGCGCTGCGGGTTGGGGAGCTCCGGGTTGAGCATGGGGAGCGTGTCGGGGTAGACGTCGATCACCTTCACCACCCAGTCGGCGTCGGTCCCGGTCGTCGACACCCAGAGCGTCGCCGTGATCGGGCCCGCGATCGTGACGTCCTCGCTGAGCGGCGGCGTCTGGTAGACCAGCACATCCGGCCGCGTCGCCGCGAAGCGCTGGTCATCCACCATGTGCTCGATCGTCATCCCGGGCGCGGTGTAGCCGATGAACGGAACGGGATGAGCCGGATCGCTGACGAATTCATCGGCGGCGGCGCGGACCGCCGTCGGTGCGTCGAACGACAGCGCACCACCGTCACGGAGATAGAGCGTGCGCTGCTGAAGCCCGCGCGGCGGCCAGGCGTCGAACCGGCGCCACTGATTTGCGCCCGTCTCGTACACCAGCGCCTCGGGAAGGCGTGGATCCGGCGCGTCCTTCATGACGTGGTTGAAGAACGGGATCATGACGCTGTCGCGAATGAACGGCCCGGTCGCCGGATGACGAACGGCGCCGAGCGCATCGCCGGGGCCACCGGACCACTGGCCGTGAAACCAGGGGCCCATAACGAGCAGGTTCGTGATCCCGGGATTCTTCGCCTCGACCGACTCGTACACCTCGAGCGGTCCGTAGAGATCCTCCGCATCCCACCATCCGCCCACCGTCATCACCGCTGGCGGCATGTTCTTCAGGTGCGGGAGGATGTTGCGGGCTTTCCAGAAGGCATCGTACGTCGGGTGACGGGTGATGTCGTTCCAGAAGCGGATGCTGTCGCCGAACCACTTCGCCTTCACGTTAGGCAGCGGCCCGAGGTCGAGGAAGAAGCGATAGCCGTCGGGAGTCCCGATGTTCATCCCGGGGCGCCCCTCGGTGGTCGGAGCGGGGCGCGGGCGCCCGAAGCTCGAGAAGAAGTGGAAGGCGTGCGCGAGGTACAGCGCGCCGTTGTGGTGAAAGTCATCTCCGATGAACCAGTCGGCGACGGGCGCCTGCGGCGACACGAGGCGAAGCGCGGGGTGATGATTGATCCCGCCGGCCGCCGAGTAGAACCCCGGGTACGAGACGCCCTGCATGGCGACGCGGCCGTTGTTCGCTGGCACGTTCTTCACCAGCCAGTCGATGGTGTCCCACGTGTCGGTGCTCTCGTCGATCTGGGGGGAGCCACTACCGGCGGGCCGCGGGGCGGCGCCCTGCTCGGTCGTCACCTGCGGCCGCACATCCACGAACTCGCCCTCCGACATGAATCGGCCGCGCACATCCTGGAAGACGATGACGTACCCCTGCTGCGCGATCCCGAGCAGCAGTCCGCCGAACTGTGCGTAGCTCGTGTCTCCGTACGGCCCGGCCGAGTACGGCGTACGCCGCAGGAGGATGGGATAGCGCTGCGTCGTGTCCCTGGGGATGTAGATCGTCGTGAACAGGCGCACGCCGTCGCGCATCGGGATGCGCGCCTCGCGCTTCACGAAGTTGGTGCGGACGTACAGGCTATCGGGTTGTTGCGCAGCGAGGGGCAGCGCCGCGATCAGAGCGACGGCGAGGACGCGCGTCAGCATGCGGGACTCCATCCGAAGATGGCGAAAGGATGCAGCGCGCGCGGCAGGGGCGCCACGCGTCGACCGGCGTCCCTTGTATGGATCCTGTTTACCGATTCCCGCAGCCACCGTTCGACTACGAGCGGTAATATTCCTCGATCGTCATTTGAATGAGCCGGGCGCGGGCTTCCAGAAGCGAATCACCGCGCGAAAAGTCGGGGGACTCGCTGAGGAGCGTGGTCTTCAGATCGATGATCGCACGCTCGATCGGAAGCTCCCGGCGCCGCGTGTCCTCGCAGAGCATCCGCGCCGCGGCAGCGAGCTCGTCCTCGGCAACGGCGGACTCGCGGTAACGCCGAAACACCTGCGCGACCTCGTGCAGGATGGCCGAACGCGACGAAGACGCGGTGTGATGGGAGAGACTTTCGTCCGTCATGGACACCGTCCGGCTCGAAGGGTCCGGAGCTCGGGTGTCCGAGGTGTCTGGCGTCAGGCGACCTCGAGGCAGGCGAGCAGGCACAATGCCTCATTCGCAAGGGCGCGCCGCATCGCGCGCCGGATGCTGACCATACGCCCTTTTTCGGCGGCGGTCAAGCAAGGCCTGGCTCAGCGGTCCGTTCCGTCCTTCCCTGAGGCCTCAAGTTGGCGACGCTCGACATCCTCCCTCCCCTCCCGCTCGGCGACCTCCCGGGCGATTGCCTCCCGCTCGGCGCGCATCCGCTCGTACCACTGCCGCGTGATCTGTCCGGCCAGGTCCCTGTTCCCGAGTCCGAAGGCAAGGGCGAGGCCGAGCGCCACCGCACCGAACAGGATCGCGAACGCGGTGGTCACGATGTTGGTGGCGATGCCGAGCTGCTGGAGCGCCATGAAGATCGCGAGCATCACGACGCCGGCCTGCCCGACGCGCGCCAGCGTCGGGCCGCCGTGGATCTTCCCCGCCGATGCGAGAATCAACCCATCGACGAACTCGCCGAGGACGATACCGACGAGGATGATGATGATCGCCGCGATGACGCTCGGCAGGTAGCTCACCAGCTCGCTGAACACCTCCGCCAGCGCCGTTAGGCCGAGCGCGTTGGCGGCGACGGTGAGCACGACGAACATCACGAGCCAGAACACGATGTTCGCGACCACGCGCGATGGCGTGAAGCGTCGGCCCGTCTTCGCCATGGCGTCCATGACGCCGCCGCGCTCGAGCCAGCGGTTGAGCCCCACCTTCGCGAGGCTGCGATCGATTCCCTTCTCGAGCAGCTTCGCCAGCAGGTAGCCGGCGAAGATGATGATCAGCGCGCCGAGCAGCGCGGGCAACAGTTGGCCGAGCTGAGCGAAGGACGCGCGGAGGCGTTCAGCGAAATCCATGGGGTCCGGAGTCAGGAGTCAGGAACCAGCGAGCATCAGTTCCGTGTTCCCCGTGCCTTGTCGAAGATGACACTCCGGCGACAGGAAGGGCAGATCAGCCAGGTGCGCCGGCGTGCGTACCCGAGGCCGAACGAGCCGCCTCCGATCGGTCGCGACGTCATGGCCACGCCGCACCGGGGGCAGGTCGCGGCGGAGTCACGGACCCAGGCTTCACGAACGCCGCGCTGCTCCTCAGCGTCGAATTGCGCCGGATCGCTCATCCCTCGTCGACTGGAAAGTCCAGGCGATGGGGCGTGCGGCCCTCGATCTCGGCGCGCGGGCCTGGGTCGCGCTCCACTGCCTCTCGATACCGGGACAGCTCGTACTTGTAGTGGGCGAGAACGAGGGGACGGCCGACGGTCATCCACGCGGTGAGCCCCGTGGCGGAGTCGTCGTTCACGTCGTAGGCACGTCGCACGATCGTCTCCGCGCCGTCGGCGACGAAGCTCCACCGCTCGCTCCCCGACCAGGGGCCGTCGAACGAGAGGACGACCTCGCGATCGCTGATCGCCTCGACCGTGTAGTCGAACCCGACGGTTCCGAGCGCCTCGAGCCGGAATCGATCTCCGGGCGAGAGCGTTGGCGACGCGTTGCGCGGTAGCAGCGCCATGTCGGGTGCAATCCAGTCGCGCATCCGATCGATCGTCAGCAGATGCCGCATCGCCTGCGGCACCGCCGCGCGAACGGCGACCATCTCTTCAATGCGACTCACTTTCCCTCCTCGTCGCGCGACGCGCCGGCTGGAGCAGAAGGCCGCAGTTTATTCTAGCCGCAGATGAACGCAGAAGACGCAGATTGGCTCCGGCGACGCCGACTGACTCCGCGCAGCAGTTCACAAAAGCTTTGGGAACTTCAGCTCGTATGGAGCTTTCCATGTGCCACTGAGCGATGTGCGTAATCTGCGTTCATCTGCGGCCAAAAAAGGCAGTTCTGCGGCCATCTGCGGTTCCTCAAGCCTGGCTAGTCCGAGCTCACCCGAATGACCACCTTCCCGAATTGCTCGCCACTCGCCAGGCGACGCACGGCGTCGGCCGCATGCTCGATGTCGTGCACCGAATCGACCGGAGGCAGCAGCCGCCCTTCCCGGAACTGCTGCGTGATCGCGTCCATCTCGTCATCGTTGCCCATCGTCGAGCCGAGCAGCGACCAGTGATTCCAGAACATTCGGCGCACGTCCGTCTCGACGAGCGGCCCCGACGTTGCACCGCACGTCACGAGCCGTCCGCGCCGACCGAGGGCCATGAGCGACTGCGTCCAGGTGTCCTTGCCGACGTTGTCGATCACGACATCCACCCCGCGCTTTCCGGTACGCGCGCGAATCTCCTTGGCGACATCGTGCGTGCGATGGTTCAGCGTTTCGTCGGCGCCGAGCAATCGCGCGCGCTGCAGCTTTTCATCGGAGCTCGATGTCACCCACGTCTTCGCGCCGATCATTTTCGCGATTTGCAGCGCCGCCAGCGCGACACCGCCGCCAATCCCCCAGATGAGCACGTTCTCGCCGGGCTGGAGCCTGGCGCGCGTCACCAGCATCCGCCACGCGGTTAGCGTCGCCAGCGAGAACGCCGCCGCGACATCCCAGGCGATGGCCTCGGGAATGATGCGCACGTTCGCCGCGGGGACGACGATGTAGTCGGCGATCGTGCCGGGCAGATGCTCGCCGAGAAGCTTGTACCTGATGCAGAGCGAGTGCTCGCCCTTCTGGCAATACTCACACGTGCGGTCGGAGACGCCTGGATTGATGATGACGCGATCGCCACGCCGAATCCCGCGTACCGCCGCTCCGATCTCGTCGATCACGCCCGCCCCGTCGCCTCCCATGATCCACGGTGGCGTGATGACGACGCCCGGCAGACCCTCGACCACGAAGAGGTCGAGGTGGTTGAGCGCCGCCGCGCGGATGCGAATGCGAACGTCGCTGGGAGCACGAAGCTGCGGCTCGGCGACGTCGGTTCGGTACTGTAGCTGCTCCAACCCGCCGTGGGCGGAGATGGTCAATGCTCGCACGTGACATCCGGGGTTATATTTTTGCAGAATCCTATGCCGGCACGCATCGGCGAGCAATCGGAAGCAACGACTCGGGGATCACCGCATCATGACTGCGATTCAAGTGCCCGCGCTCGGCGAATCCATCGTCGAAGGAACGATCGCGCGATGGCTGAAGAACGAGGGTGACGCCGTCCGAAAGGGTGACGCACTCGTCGAGCTCGAGACCGACAAGATCAACGTGGAGGTCCCAGCGCCGGCGTCAGGAGTGCTGGTGAAACGGCTGAAGAACGACGGAGACGTCGTCAAAGTCGGCGAAACGCTCGGCGAGCTCGACGAAGCCGCGGTGCCCGCGACCGCCGGAGCGAGCGTGCAGCCAGCGCCGGCGGCCGCGAAGGCGGAAGCGCCACCGGCCGCGCCTGCGGCCCCCGCCCCGTCGCGCGAGTCGGGCGCCGCGGGGAAGACATCGCCGTCCGTGAGACGTGTTGCCGCCGAGACCGGCATCGATCCGGCGCAGGTGCCCGGCACGGGACGCGATGGCCGCGTGACGAAAGGCGACATGCTTGCGGCCTCGGCATCAGCGCCGGCGCCGCCCGTATCACCCCCGCCGTCAGCTCCTGCCGTTCCGCGGGCACCGTCGCCCGCAGCGCCATCTCAAGCGCCAGGAACCGCCGAGACGCGCGAGAAGATGTCGACGCGGCGCAAGCGCATTGCCGAGCATCTGCTCGAGGCGCAGCACAAGACCGCGCATTTGACGACGTTCAACGAAGTGGACATGACGGCGGTGATGCGTCTTCGCGACCGTCTGAAGGAGCGCATCGAAAAGGAGCACGGCGTTCGACTGACCTTCATGCCGTTCTTCGTGCGAGCGGCGTGCATGGCGTTGAAGTCGTATCCGGTGATCAACGCGCAGGTGGACGGCGACTCGATCGTCTACCGCCACTACGTGCATATGGGCATTGCCGTCGCGTCGGACCAGGGCCTCGTCGTACCGGTGATCAGGCACGCCGACACGAAGGGGATGCTCCAGATCTCGCGCGATATCGCGGACGTCGCCAAGCGCGCGCGCGATGGCAAGCTCTCGATGGATGACCTCACCGGCGGGACGTTCACGATCACGAACGGCGGCGTGTTCGGATCGCTCGTGTCGACGCCGATTCTCAACTACCCGCAATCAGGTATCCTTGGCCTGCACAAGATCCAGGATCGCCCCGTCGCAATCGATGGAAAGGTCGAGATCCGCCCCATGATGTACCTGGCGCTCTCATACGACCACCGGATCGTCGATGGGCAGCAGGCCGTTCTCTTTCTGGTGCGCGTGAAGGAGCTCCTCGAGGAGCCGGGGGCCATGCTTGTCGACTGATTCCCGAATGCGGAATGCGGAATCCGGATTGCTGGTAAGACCAACGCGAAGGGCATTCGCCTGTCCGGTTACTTCTTCCGCTCCGATGGTACCATTACGAGCAGGAGGCGTCGGATTTCGCTGAGGATCGCCGTCCGGTGCGCCACGATATCGTCTGAGAGAACGCGACGGCCTGCCTGATACCAGACGCTTGCCTCGCGGACTGATCCAAGCGCGTACTCGAAGATCCGCGCGCGGTCTCGGCCAGAAACCTTGCTGTATCCTTCAGCCATGTTTGCCGGAGCCGACCAGACCGCGCGGTACAGCTGAGATGCGGCAGGCCTCGTGATCCCGTTCCGGAACAGCACGTTGGCGTCGTCCCACGCCAGATTGCCGAGAAACGATCCTAGCCTGTACGCCGAGAGTCGCCACAACGGGTCGGCGGTGACTTCGTTTGGCACCGTTATGGCCCACCTTCGAAAGTCCTGTGACGCAAGCGCTGAGCTCATGCAACCCGCCCGTGTGTTGGCACGTTCAAAGCATGGGGCCAGTCCGGCGCGCACACGCAATCCGAATTCCGCATTCCGTATTCAACTATGCCATCGAACGTTGACGTCTTAGTCCTGGGCGCCGGTCCAGGCGGCTATGTCGCCGCCATCCGCGCCGCGCAGCTCGGCCTCTCCACGGTCTGCGTCGAGAAGGACAAGACCCTCGGCGGGACCTGCGTGAACGTCGGATGCATCCCGTCGAAGGCGCTGCTGCAATCGTCGGAGCATTACGAGTTCCTCCGCACGCACGCGGGCGAGCACGGGCTCGTCGTCGGTGACGTGCGCGTGGATCTCGCGCGCATGCTCAAACGCAAGGACGACGTCGTCGCGCAGAACACCAAGGGGCTCGAGTTTCTCTTCAAGAAGAACAAAATCACGTGGGCGAAAGGGCTCGGCACACTCGGGCCCAACAACGTGGTCACGGTAAAGGGCGAGGACGGGAGCGACACGTCCTATCAGGCGAAGCACGTCATCATCGCCACCGGATCGGAGCCGATCGCGCTCCCGTCGCTCGATTTCGACGAGGAGCGTGTGCTCTCCAACATCGGCGCGCTGCGAATCCCCGAGGTGCCAAAGCACCTGATCGTCATCGGCGGCGGCGTCATCGGACTCGAGCTCGGCTCCGTGTGGCGACGACTTGGCGCCAAGGTCACCGTCGTCGAGCTCTTCCCGACGATTCTCCCCGGGATGGATGCGGACGTCATCAAGGAGATGGACCGCGTCCTCCGCAAGCAGGGGATGGATCTTCGCACCGATGCCCGGGTCGTGGGGGGCACGCGGAAGGCCGACGGGGTTCGCCTCGATGTCGAGCACAACGGCAAGCTCGAATCCCTCGAGGCGGACTGCGTGCTCGTCGCCGTGGGACGGCGCCCGACGCTCACGGGGGTCGACGCCAAGGCGCTCGGCATCGCGACGGGTCGCCGCGGGGAGATCCTCGTCGACGAGCAGATGCGCACGAACGTGCCTAACGTCTTCGCGATCGGCGACGCGGTCGGTGGCAAGCTGCTGGCGCACAAGGCCGAAGAGGAAGGTGTCGTCGCGGCCGAGGTGATCGCCGGCAAGCCGGCGCGGATGCACTACCGCTCGATCCCCTCGATCGTCTACACCTGGCCCGAAGTCGCGTCGGTGGGCCTCACCGAAGAGGAGGTGAAGCAGAGCGGCCGCGAATACAGGGTCGGGAAGTTCCCCTTTTCCGCCAACGGCCGCGCGCGCACGATGGGGGAGTCAGCAGGTTTCGTGAAATTCATTGCCGACGCGCGCACCGATGCGCTGCTCGGCGCACACCTCGTCGGGCCTAACGTCTCGGAGCTGGTGGCGGAAGTGGTGATGGCGTTCGAGTACGACGGCTCCTCCGAGGACATTGGAATCACCGTGCATGCGCATCCGACGCTCGCCGAGACGGTAAAGGAGGCCGCGCTCGGCGTGCTCGGGCGGGCGATTCACATTTGAGTTGAACGAACGGCAAAGATGACAGACGTCAGAAGACGGAATACGGAATTCGGAAGAACCGACCGGCGGCAGATGCGTGGCGGGCCGTCGGGTGTGCTGAATTCTGAATTCTGTATTCTGAGCTCTGTCATCTTTGCCGTCTTCCTGGCGCTCCTCCTGCCCACGTCGCCGCTGAGCGCACAGACCATCCAGTCCCGCACCCTCCGGTGGGGTGGACTGGACCGGACCTTCAGTGTTCGCGTTCCACAGCGGGCCGACACCGCTCGCGCGATGCCCGCCATCATCCTTCTCCACGGCCGCGGCGGGAGCGGACAGCGCTTCCTCGAGCGAACCCGTCTCGCGCGGGTCGCGGACAGCGCGGGCTTTCTCCTCGTCGCACCGGACGGAACCGGCGACCCGCGGGGATGGGACACGGGATTCGCGCGCGGCGACGGAGTGGACGACGTCGGCTTCATCAACGCATTGATCGATACGCTCGCCGCGCGCCATGACATCGACCAGACGCGCGTGTACGTCGTCGGGTACTCCAATGGCGGCGTGCTCGCACATCGCGTCGCCGCCGACCTGTCCCACCGCATCGCGGCGGCCGCGGTCTACGCCGGCGCGATCGGAGCGCGCACGCTTCGGGGCAATGTCTCGACGATCGACCCTCCGCGCGCGCCCGTCCCGATCATGATCATCCACGGTGACGCGGACGACGTGGTTCCCTATGACACCACTCGAGGGCCCGGCCGCATGGGAGGGTATCCGGTGCCGGCGCCCGAAGCAGCGCGCTTCTGGGCGCGCGCGAACGAGTGCAGAACGAAGGACCCGCGACGCGACACGGTCGCGGCCGGGCGGGTGCTGCGCGACATCTGGGACCGGGGCTGCCGCGCTCCCGTCGAGTTCCTGACGCTGCGAGCGCACGGCCACCGGTGGCCGAGCA
>Ga0209382_10013301_pt1 | contig 10122 bp, 7 predicted proteins | sample SoiMetdeltSBSDD5_FD_187599 | JGI IMG/M metagenome (GOLD analysis project Ga0209382, IMG submission 187599) | Bulk soil microbial communities from a Populus tree surrounding site in Tennessee, USA - Soil MetaG P. deltoides SBSDD5 (SPAdes) (version 2) | ecosystem: Environmental > Terrestrial >...
TCCCTACCGCGCTCCGATCACCGCAAATATGACCAACGCCCCGGGTCCGCGCGCCACCCCTCTAGTGGTGGGGAATTGGCTTTACACCGCTGGCGCCACTGGCAAATTGCATTGTCTGGACAAACGCAGCGGGAAGGTCGTCTGGTCGCACGACCTGTTTAACGAGTACAAAGGCTATGTGCAAGATGAATATTACGCCGCCAGTCCGTTGGCCTATAAAAACACGATCATTGTGCCGGTTGGCGCGGCGGGCGCTTCAATCGTAGCGTTCGACCAGAAAACCGGCGCGGTGGTATGGAAAAAGCAAGATTTCAAAACCTCATACGCTTCCCCGATCTTAATTAAAGTGGATGGGCAGGAACAGGTCGTACTGATGATGGAGTCAGAGATCGTAGGCGTAGAACCCAACACGGGCGAGCTGTTATGGAGCCACCCGCATCAGAACAGGACGAAGACCAACGTCAGCACACCGTTCTGGGGCGCAGATAACCTGCTCTTCTGTTCCTCAGCTTATGACAGCGGTGGCCGGATGCTCAAGCTCTCGGTCGTTGGCGGCAAAACCAAGGTCGAAGAACTCTGGTTTCAGAAGCAGTTGCGCATCCACGTCGCCAATGTGATTCGTTTGGGCGAGACCATTTATGGTTCAAGCGGCGACTTTGGCCCCGCGCCGTTCACCGCCGTCAATGTGAAGACCGGCGAGGTGATTTGGCAGGAGCGTAACTTCCCGAAGACGTCATTCATCTACGCCGATGGTCACTTCATTATGTTGAATGAAGACGGCGATTTGATCCTGGCCACGCCGACTGCAACCGGATTGAAGATACATTCCAGGGTACCACTGCTGACGCAAACTTCCTGGACGCCTCCCACACTGGCCGGTTCCAGGCTCTATCTACGCGACCGGAAAACGGTCTTGGCGCTAGATCTGAAGTAAAACGGTTATGTTGCAAAAAAAGGGCGGCTTGTTGTCAATACTGCCGGATGAGATTTTCGGGATGGACAGCACAGAAAAAGCGCATTCAGCGATTCTCAGCCGTGGTTACTGGTTCGAGGAAGCACGGACCATCAAGTATGACTGCAGATTTGGGAAAGACCCAGCGATATTCGCTGGCGCTTGTAGGCCGACTCCCGAAGTTCGATCCAAGGCGATTGAATCAGCTGCGATGCTACCTCCCTTTCTTTGCCACGCCCAACAGCATCTAATTTTTTCGCTCAAAGATAAAATCCCCGCCTCCGTGAGTCGACTTGGAGAGAGGGTTATACTGAGGAGTCTGCTCAAATTTCCCTGTCATCGAATCTTTAATGTACTTGAGAAATAGTTCCTTTGCAGTGAAAACCGGATGATCCATTTGATTCAACCCACGTAAAAAAGCAGAGGCAAAAACTGAAGTCCCCGCGATCTGGTCTGCTACCGGCTCGTTGGAGCCGCTGGACATTAAGGTTCTGGAAATTCCCTCTCTCATTTTCTTGAGGTTATCATCGCGATTTTCAGGCGCGGTAACAGTTTCACGCATTGTACCCGAATAACAACTGTCGGAGACGATCATAATGTGTTGTGCCTGAATTCTGTTGATGCTGGCCGTTAAATCATCTGAGCTAATCCAAGTGTCATATCTCGTCTTGTGAGCATCCGATGGCTGCCAGTACCCTTTTTTGGCTGCTGTATTGTCGAATTTGCCGTGGCCGGCGTAATAGATCAACAAATGATCATTTTGAGCAATGCTGTTCCGGTTCTCAATGCTGTTCTGGTTATCAAAGATGTCCCGGTACTCATTGATAGCGGTCAAAATTTTCTCCCGGGTGGCATTGGCATTAAGCAACAGCCTGGTCTCAAAGCCATAGCGTTCACTAAGTACGGCCGCGACCTGCTTCGCATCATCAGTGGGTGTCGACAGGCCCCCCAACTGCTCATACTCATTAATCCCGATCACCAACGCATAGTACTTTCCGGGTGTAACCTTTGTACTGAGATCGCCAGGTATTGTTGCGGCCGGCTTTTCGCTGCGGATGGCGGTGGCCACAAGATGAGGTTTGTTGAAGCGGGCTTTGAATTGGGATTCGTTATAAACCTGCTCGCCAACCCGCCAAGAAATATACCTTCCTGCCCCTTCTGAGGAATTGTAATAATTGTCGGGAGTGAAAGCGATCCAATCGCCGCTTCCGAATTGGAGCAGCGTTCCCTTTAGATTTCCAGTATTGGCGGACCAGAGTTTTGTTCCCGAATCGAGTCCTCCTGTGACCAGCAAGCCTCCATCCGGACTATATGCAATGGTGTTGATAACCCCGGCGCTCCCTTCGAAAGAACGAAGAAAATCGCCTGTTTCTATGTCCCAAAGTCTCAGGGATTTATCCGATATACCGACGGCCAGCGTCTTTCCATCCGGGCTAAACGCGGCGGCCGAGATGAGGCCGGTCTGCCCCTTAAAGTGTTGAATCTTACCCTCGGTGTCTACATTCATGAGTTGGAGTCTGTAGTCACTGCCGACATAGACCATCCTTTTCCAGTCCGGACTGAAGGCGATGGGTTTGATTCCATTGAATGAGCGAATGAGTTTTCCGGTATTCACATCCCAGAATTTGATCTTGTTGTTGGAAGCCATAATGTTGATATTGGAAAAGCTCGCAGATACCAGCGATTTCCCATCCGGGCTGAAGGCAACAAAGCTTACCGGAAAGCCTCTTTCATCAAAAGATCGAACGAGTTGCCCAGTGTCCTTATCCCAAAGTCTGATCACCCCTCCATCGCTAGCCGTGGTTGATGGTTTCACACCGGCTCCGCCCTTATCTGGCGTCCCAGCCCCCCTTCCAGCATCTCCCGCTGACCTCCTGCCGGTTCCGGTTGAATTTGGCATACCTCCGCTAATTCCAGTTGCCGCCGTCATCTTAAGGATGTCGTTCATCGTAGACTGCGTGTCTATCGTATTTGCTGCTGAGGACGTGGACTTGCTGTCGTCTCCGCCTGACGCCAGGAATTTTCCATCTGGACTAATGGCGATTGCGCCTATCGGAGTATCCTGCCCTTCGAAGGAGCGGACGAGTCGCCCTGTATTCGCATCCCAGAGTTTGAGCGTTTTGTCTTCGCTCCCCGTGGCCAAAAACTTCCCATCCCTGCTAAACGCGACTGAATTGACGGTCCCGGTATGCCCTTCGAATGATCGAATAAGTCGCCCTGAACTCAACTCCCAAAGTCCGAATATCTTGTCGTTCTGCGCTACAGCCAGCATTTTACCATCTGGGCTAAGCGCGACGGACTTAACCATACTTGATCCTCCACTGTCGGCGCCGCCCCCCTCGAAGGTGCGAACGAGCTGCCCTGTATTCGGATCCCAGAGTTTGAGCGTTTTGTCTCCATCGCTCGGCATGCGGTAACCGAGGGTGGCTCCTCCTGCCGAAACCAACAATTTCCCGTCCGGACTGAAACAGAGGGATTGACTCGGACTGTTATGTCCTTCCATGGAATGTATCAACTGTCCGTTACTTGTGTTCCAGAGGTTGATTGTCTTGTCGGCGCCGATCGAAGCGAGCATTTTTCCATCCGGGCTAAAAGTAAAAGAGGTGATCTGCCCCGTATGCCCTTCCAACGTGCGAATATCTTCCCCTGTGCTTAGGTCCCAAAGTTTGATTGACGGCTTGCCTATGCCCCTGAGTCCCTGTGTCATATCAGCAGTGCCGGCTGTCGCTAATAGTTTTCCATCATTGCTGAAAGCGACAGAGCCGCCAAAAGCGACACTGGGAACCGCCAGTTCGCGGACAAGCTTCCCTGTGTTCACATCCCAAACGCTGACTTTGCCGCTTAGCATAAACACTGCCGCGAACAGCTTCCCATCCGGGCTGAAAGTAATGAATTGGGAAGAGCCTATACCCTCAAATGAGATTTGCGTCTTAAGCGGGCTCAGGACTCTTGTTTTGCGCACGTTGCTCAAGTCCCATAGGCTGAATCCTCCAGTCAGGTTTATTGAGGCAAGAACATTTCCGTTCGGGCTCAAAGGAGCCGAGTAGATCGCAGGAATATCCTCCTCAAAAGCGTGTACAAGACGACCGCTGTCCACATCCCAGATCTTGAGCTTACCGATCGTGGCGTTAAAGTTACTGGTTCCCAATGAAAGGAGCGACTTTCCGTCAGAGCTGAAAGCGATGGATTTAATTTGCTGGTTCTTCTCTTCGATCGATCGCAGATGGCGGCCGCTGCCGGCATCCCAGAGTTTGATCGAATTTGTAAAGACCATTGTCGCCACGTTCTTATCGCTGCCAGCCGTCGCTATGGTCTTTCTATCCGGGCTGAAGGCAACGATGTTGACGGGGTCGCTGTAGCTACCCTGACCGGCGATTTCAAGTTTCGGGGATGGTTGAGCCCCAGCCAGAGCGGGCAAAAACAGTGCGGCTAGTGCGGCTGCGAGCAGGCGTGAGTAATTGCAGTTAATCATGAGTCGAAATATTGACTTCAAGGAACGATGTAACATCTCGGTTCTCCTTTAATCTCGTCCAACGACCTATTGTTCCTGTAATCTCTTCAAGGTTTTATCAATTTCTTGGACCATCTCAGTCTCTTCCAGCAATTGACAGTTCTCTTTGGCGCGTCGCCAGTACTCGATCGCTTGGGCTTTTTTCCCAAGCGCCTCAGAGATTTGCCCCAGTGATGTTTGGGCTCGAACCACGCTGAGCTTGTCCTGCTTGTCCTCGGCGGAATTAAGCGCCTTAAGGTAAGATTCCATTGCCAGTTGATTGAGATGGATGGTGGCATAGAGGTCGCCTAGTAATTGCGCAATGACCGGCTCATTCACCTCCGCGGAGAGCTCTTGTAACAGTTCGATCGCTTCAGCATTAAGTCCGAACTTCGCGAAAAGCTGTGCGGTCAGCAAATCTGCAGCGATTTTAGGCAAGCCCAAGTCGGCGATTCTTTGATGAAGGTCTCTGACAACCTGCGCCTCCTGAGTGGATAACAGTGTAAATACCAATCGTGGAATGCTTTCCTCATCCGAACTATAACTGCCTGCCTTGACCGTCAGCATATAGGTCGCGCCTGGCGTTAATTGTTTATCTGGGTCGTTTGGGTAAGGGCATTGATTCTTTAATTTAGAATTTAGACTCCAATCGAATTTTGATCCTTCAAGTTTTGAACCATCCGGATTTGCCTCATATACATTGACAATGTAGTTTGCCGGTCGCGCGCCAGGGATCCAGCGAAGCGCCGGGCGCGGATTCAGAAGCTTCGTCCTTCGTGGCGAGAGAATGATGGGGACATTGGGATTGGTTTCTCCGCTCCGAGTGGGCCGGACTATCACAGTGAATCCATCAATGTTTAAAGTTCGTGAATTACCAGTTGCTTTGCAAGGGAGGCCATGGACTCCACTCTTAAGCTCATGCTTGGAGCCGCCAGCACAGAGAACAGTCGCTGTCGCTGACGGTTCGACTTTGAGCAAATCTCCTCGAGAGAAGGGGGTCCCAATACTCACCCGAGAATATGAGGATTTACCATTTGGATTCGATTCGCCCCTTCGTTTCAACTCGACAATACCATTGACAACTAGGATTTGTCCCTTTTCGACCTCTTGATTACTATTTAGAGATTGTGCGGTGGGGGTTATTACTATGCTCAAATCGATAAGCAAGATCAAAAGCGTTGCTTTGACATTTATCTGCATTGTCATTTCACTGATTCCTTTCGCAATCTTTCCTGTGCGAGGCTGAGCCAGCTGGCTTCGATTTCCTGTTCTTGGCCCGATTTGAAAGCCTCGCAGCTTTCCCAGGCTTCGACGGCGCCGCTTGTAATTGATTTGCATAATTTCAATTGCTCGGCGGGAACTTCGGTTCCTTGAGCCTCAAGCACCTGAGCCAATAGACAATATGCCGCCGCGCCTTTCTCCCGTAAGTTTATGGCCTCGCAGAGATCAGCGGCGGCCAGACCAAAACATTTAAGATTCAAATGCGCCCATGCCCGATTTTTAAGGAGTGAATATCTGACCAATGAATCTTCAGGGGTTTGCTCGAGCGCCGCATCGATCAATTTGATCGCGATTGATGGATCATTTCGGCGCGATAGCATAAGGCGTGCAAGATTATTATAAGCATATGGGGCGAAACGGGATCTCATATCGATCCGGAGCGACGTTTGGTACTCAACAATCGCCTTGTCGTAATCGCCTGATATCTCGTATGCGTCTCCTAGATTGTAGTGCACCGGCGCAGAGTCAGGCGCCAGGTTGATCGCGCGTTCGTAATTTTTGATGGCTTCATTAAGCTTACCAGTCTCTTGTATCTCATAGGCTTTTTGATTGAAATATCTTTGCCCATAGCGCTGCGCAAACCAGGGTAACAAAAGGTAGATACCAATCCCTATGAACATCACAAAGAGTGGAATCGATGTTTTATAAATTGGGTATTGTCTGCGTGGAATATTCCGTTTTGAAAGTCGCTGTTCAATCCATTCCTGACCGACTTGCGTGAACGCGCCTCCCGAAACGGCCGTCAAGACCGCTTGCAGCAGAGGAACTGAGATGGATGTCGGATCCGTTCCGCCGCTGCTTAGAAAGCGGCGGGCAATCTCAGCGGTCAGGGCGGCAGAAGCGGCGAGAGATAATATGCTGATAATCATCCAGATAGGGGCGGTTTTGTATATGGCCCGCTCATTAAGCCACCACCACCAGGAACTTGGTGGTGGCTGCCTCGTCTCGCGCAGGTTCGTCCAAGTCTTGTCATCTATGATAGTTGTTAAATATACGGCATAGGATTTTAGCCGCTGATCGAGCTCAGTAAGCTCATGAATAACATCCGGATTGTCTGGCAACTGTTTTGTAATAAGTTCTGCCAAAACGTCTCGCTCAAACAACATTTGGATCACTTTCATTTGAGCATCAGCTACGGAATCAGCAGTAAGCGCTTCAAGGGTGGTACGATAAGCAACAATGGCTTGATTAAGCGGATTAACGCTGTCCTTGGCTGCTTCTTCGCATCGCTGAGCCGGAGCGTTCACGGCGGGCATCGAGCGACTTTGGTATTTACTTTCCTTTCGTTTCATTGAGTGAGTAGGATCACTTGGCGCCCTCCTCCGGCGCTCTCACCGATTTTATGGCAGATAATTTTAAATGCCTTGTAGCTGCTTATACTTGTTTGGCTTTATCGCCGACGGGGTTAGCGAGGGACTGTAGTGGACCCATAGAACTGGTTCTTACTCGCTTTTGGTGAAGCGGGCTGGGCCTTGTCAGCCCATTTCAAAAGCGATTCTCTTCTTCAAGCGCCGGAAACTTACCGCCAGATCTTTGATCTTCCCTATGTCCGGGCATAGGCCAATCATTTGATCAACAAACAGCCGTTGCGCTGCCGTTAATTCGCCGACTTCTTTGATCAACCACCACGCCGCTCGCCGGTTCGATAGAGATTTGAAATTGTCTACTGCGCTTCGGATCTCGAGCCGCCGCTTCACCCCTGACTCCTTGGTTCTGAAACGCAGCCGTTTAATGTATCTGCGAACCATTCCCGCCTTCCCGCCGTAGCCTTGCGCGGAAATCTCGCGCCACATTTGCGTAGTATTATTACATCCGGCGGTGAAGCGCTGGTGAAGATAAGGCGTATATTTCTTGAGTTGGCTGTGACGCGTTCTGGGTCGAATCTACAACCAGGTGGAGGGATTTGGACTTATTCTTGACCGGCAAGGTGACCATCAATCGCCGCCGCTGTGAGAGCGTCGAATGATCGGGCACTGATAGATCGAGTTTCATCAATTCAAAGACCGATTGGAGATCCGGCCAGGCCGTAAATGGCTTGAACTGTGGCTATAGTCTGAATCACCAGGTCGATATAAGTCGGAGAGGCGCCTGGCCGCCCGGTCAATTCATCCATCGCCAAATTCTCGACTGCCTCCTGGCCGACCCAGATGGTGAGGCTTCCTCGTTGTTTGAGCGAGGAGCTATACTCGCTCCAGTTGCGGACGTGGTACGTGGGCTTCTTCATGGCAGAAAAAGCATACCACGTCATTACATTCGCAATTCTTCGCTCAGGTTTGTGCAACAAAGCCCTTACATCACATAGAGGGGAGAAAACAGTAAAAGGCGCCCGCAAGCGAAAAAATTTCTTCCTTGTAGATAGTTTGGGCCTGGGGCGGAAAACGGTGTGATAGCTCACATCACTTGAGGATCAAACATTACACTTGCAATAACGAATTCTTTAACCAGGAGGAGCCCGCTATTCCGGCTCGCAGGCGAACACTGCAAATTGCTCGCCGTAGTCCCAGCGGTTCTGTTGCAAAAAACGAGCGGTTTGTGGTCAAGACTGGTAGACTTCACCACCCAACTCATACCGGGAGTCTACTGTGGCCGAATCCAATCCATTCAAATGGCGTCAATACCAGGGCGAAATCATCCTTCTCTGCGTGCTCGGCGTTCGTGAATGTAGGGAAGTGGCCGCGTCGGCGTGAGCGCGTCATCAAGCATCGCGTCCACAAATCTCTTGGCCTCGCGCCCTTTATTATGTAATAATGCGCTCCCCACATTTATCCGGTATGGCGTTTTCTTGAGGAGATGATGAGACCTCTGGTCCCCTCAAGACGGGCATTTCATGCAATCAAGTAGAGCAAGGGATTGGATGTTATAAGCATTCTGGGGAAGGGGACTCGGCAATCAGCCTCCTTACCAAACCTCAAATCTCAGAGGGATTGAAGATAAGGTTTTCGGGTGATGTTTATCTTGAAAAGATAGAGTTAAAGATCATTCCAAGAACAGGTACGCGGCAATTTCCAACGCGGATCTGTTCATCTTCGGTCGTGACGACAGCTAGCAGGCTATCGAATCGCTTCAGAACTGTCATCTCAGGCGCACAGATTTGGAGGTGGGTGGTGGATGAAACTCCAACTACACAGAAATAGGAACGTGTTAAAAGCTATGACGAGCTTATTAGCATCGGTGTCGCAGTAGCCGTCGCGGTTATCGCCCTGATCGGCGGAACAGAAAGAGTCAGTGCGATGCTCTCTACCTTTAGTGGGGGACAGTCAACATTACGCAGCGCTCTGCCATTCGTGCTATGTATACAGTCCCTACTACTCGGCGTCTCATGGTATGTTTCCGGCAAGCACGAGCTTCTCAATCTAACTCGGTACTATAAAAAATATACTCCAATACATTCGTTATCAACACTTTCGCTAACAATCTTTTGGAGCAATGGACTCACCCAGTCTTTGCAACAGAACCGTTGAGGGCGCGACGTTCCGATTGTTGGCTAGATACGCCAAAAACGCTTCAATCTCCGGCGTGTCCATCTCTTTCGGATGGCGCTTGCTGCGGAAAAGAATGAAACGCCTAGCCTGATCAACGTAGGCGTGTTCGTTGCCTTAACTCATCCGGGGTAACCTTATGCCGGCGGCGACTTGGTCGAAAAACTTCGACGGCTCGGCAGGTTGACTGCCTATCTTCTATACTTGCCTTCGAGGCGCTGTTTGTATTGTTTATGATGCGTCTAACATGGCATTAGAGACACGCTTCGGGATAGGGCTGTCTTCCTCTTTTTTGTCTGAACTCGTGTTGACCGCAAAAGCTGAAAACAGTGTAAGGAGGCCTTATTAAGTCATGCAGAAGACTAATATACACCAGTTTATCGAGAATACCGTTGGGCCTCAAGGGGAGATACGGAACGTATATGGTATTTCACTGGTGTATTTCCCGTCGCCGGGCCATTCGCTCTATACCATCGTACGGCAGATACAAGATACCTTGGATGCGACGCTCCCCGATACGTTTACCTCTATTGATAACCTTCATCTCACCATAGCGAGCGTTGATACAGGCCATACAAAACCTTTCGAACCGAAGAGAATAGATGAGATTGTCCGAGAAATCGAGAAAATTCCTCCCCTCACCGATGCTATCCCTATGAGAGTCCTCGGCACTGAGATTGATCTCCTGGGACGTCCCATTATTTTATTTGACTTCATGAACAAGAAGGATGGCGAGCTTCTGGGGGCGATGCGTGAAAAGATGAAACAGGTGATTGCCTCCGCTGATTCTCCCAACACCTGTTCTATGAAAGGGAATGTCAAGAGAAAAATCTTCTCCTAACCTGGCGGCCAGAATGTTTTCTGACAGCCAGCCCCGCGGTATTGGGTGTATCTGATGCCATGGCGCCACGGCACTCATT
>Ga0209382_10013302_pt1 | contig 10121 bp, 2 predicted proteins | sample SoiMetdeltSBSDD5_FD_187599 | JGI IMG/M metagenome (GOLD analysis project Ga0209382, IMG submission 187599) | Bulk soil microbial communities from a Populus tree surrounding site in Tennessee, USA - Soil MetaG P. deltoides SBSDD5 (SPAdes) (version 2) | ecosystem: Environmental > Terrestrial >...
AAGATGCTGTTGATCCCCGACATGATCAACTTTCTGCTCACCGGCAGAGCCGTCACGGAATACACGAACGCGACGACGACGCAAATGATCGAAGCCGAGACCGGCGCGTGGGATCATCCATTGATCGAAGGTCTCGGACTTCCCTCGCGGCTGCCGGCCGAGATCGTTCCGGCGGGCGCGGACCTGGGCCCGCTCAACCTCGAACTGGCTGAAGAGTTGAACCTCAAGGGCGTCCGCGTCGTCGCCCCGGCCACGCACGACACGGGCAGCGCGGTGGCCGGCGCGCCGCTCGAAAACGGTTGGGCTTACGTCTCTTCAGGCACCTGGTCGCTGGTCGGCGTCGAGTTGAATCGGACGCTCATCAATCCTGAAGTCGCGCGCCATAATTTCACCAACGAGGGCGGCGCGTTCGGGACGATTCGCTTTCTGAAGAACGTGATGGGATTGTGGATTCTGGAATCCTGCCGCCGGGAGTGGAGGGAGCGCGGATTGGAGGTCGATTACGACGTCTTGCTCGCGCGGGCGTCGGCGCGGCGCGATTCCACGGCGTTGATCTATCCGGACGACGAACGCTTATTCAATCCTCCGAGTATGACCTCGGCCATTGCTCGCCAACTGGCCGAAACCGGCCAAACGGCCGACGACGACCCGGCGGCGATGACCGCGACGGTCCTCGACTCGCTGGCGCTGCGATACGCGTCGGTCATCCGCACCATCGAAAGGCTCACCGGAAATCCGATCAACGGCGCGCAGATCGTCGGCGGAGGCAGCCAGAATCAATATCTCAATCAGGCGACGGCCGACGCGTCGCAAAAAGTCGTCCTCGCAGGCCCGGCCGAAGCCACGGTCATCGGCAACGCTCTCGTCCAGGCGGTCGCCGCGGGGCGCTTCTCCACGCTCGCCGAAGCCCGGCGCCACGTCGCCACAAACATCAGCCCTCGCCGTTTCGATCCGCAGCCGTCAGCCGAATGGGAGGAGATATCCCGTCGCTACGCCGATATCGAAGCGCGATTTGCGAAAAGCTAAAGTGGGACAGACTTTAGTCTGTCCGTCCCCATTTACGCGACGGACAGACCAAAGTCTGGCTGCTCGCTAAAATTGAGCGACGTTTACGACGGCGTTCAATTCCCTCCTCCGAACACTTTTATTGAGGACGATCTGCCGGCATAACTCCTTCCAAAATTCCCCTTCAAAAAAACGTCCGCGCCAATAAAAGTAAGTGAAAAACTCTTGCGGTCATCCGGAAGACTTGTTAATCTGTTGACCGTAAACTGCCCCTTATATCCACCAACGTCAATTTGAAATCGGCGTTGCGAGGCTTGCCAGTGAGGTTGGCGATGATGTTAAAGCGCCAACCCATAACGTCTTCTCAAAAGCTAGCTGGGATTCATTAAACCTCATCACCAGATACGTCTGTTATAACGTCGAACGCTTCCACCCGATTTTGGCGCCGGAGGCTTAGGTTCAAAAATCACCGTGAGTTGCAGGCTTTCGAGCAAACTCCCAGGAGACACCCATGACACGGAAGAGAATTTCGATGACGGTAGTAATCGCGCTGCTCTGTTGCTTAACGCCTTTGGCCGGCTCTGCTCAGACTGCCACGGGCCGCATTGTCGGGACGGTGCAAGATGCGACAGGAGCTGTCGTGCCGAACGCCATGATAACGGCGACGAATGAAGGTACGAATGTCAGCTTCAAGGCAGTTTCGAGCAGCGCCGGATTATACAACTTCGAGGCGCTGCAACCGGGCGCTTACACAATCTCGGTTGAGGCCGGCGGCTTCAAGAAGTACAGCACGACCAAGAACGTCCTGACCGCTAACGACACCGTGACAATCAACGTCACGCTCGAAACGGGCGCCATCGCCGATGTCGTGCAGGTCGAAGCCACCTATGAGAAAGTCCAGACCAACCAGTCGGGCAACATAGGCAACATCGTCAACCAAAAGACACTCACATCACTGCCATTGAACGGACGCAATCCGCTCGACCTGGTGCTACTCCAACCGGGCGTGGTGAGCGGAGCCAACACCGGCGCCGGCGTACATATCTTCGGCGCGCGTGACCGCGCCATTAACATCACGCTCGACGGGATTGACGCTAACGAGACTTCCGCCGGCGCCGCGACGTCCACGCCCATCCGCACCAATCCGGATTCGCTGCAAGAATACCGCGTTGTGACGTCGAACGCCGATGCGACTTTTGGGCGCAACAGCGGCGCGCAGGTGGCCATGATCACACGCAGCGGAACGAATAGTTTTCATGGCTCGCTCTTTGAGTTCCACCGGAACCGCGTCTTCAACGCCAACGAGTGGGAGCTGAACCGCGCCAAATTCGCGGGCACAGACCCGCGCTGCCCCGGCGCGCAGTGTCCTTCCAACCGCCGCTTTCTGCTGCGCAACCAGTTCGGCGGCGCCATCGGCGGTCCCATTATCAAGGACCGGCTCTTCTTCTTCTTCAACGTGCAGATTCAGCGGCTGGTGCAGACGCTCGAACAGACCAACACAGTCTACACGGCCCAGGCGCGACAGGGCATCTTTCGCTACGTCGTTGGCGGGCGCAACTTCCCTGCCGGCGCGCAAGGCGCCTCGGTGGACGCGCTGGGCAATCCGCTGCCGGGGTTGACCATTGGCTCGTACAATGCGGTGACGAACGACCCGCGCAACCTGGGCCTGGATAAAACCGTGCAGGACGTCCTCGCGCTGACGCCGCTGCCGAACCGTTTTGACGTAGGCGACGGGCTAAACACCGCCGGTTTCACTTCGCTGGCGACGCGCACCGACCCCCAGAGCGATTTCACGACGAAAATTGATTTCACGCTCAATGAACGCAACAGCTTCTTCGGGCGTTATTCGTGGGGACAGCAAGACACCAACGGCGACACTACCAACAGCGGCGCGGCGCGCTTCCCCGGCCTGCCGCCCATCGTCGCCACCTTCCGCACTCCGCGAAACCTGGCCGTCGGCTGGCGCTCAACCTTGGGCGCCAGGACGACCAACGAACTGATCGTCGGCGGTAATTATTTCAAGTTCGACTTCGCCATCCCCTCAAACCAGGATCCGCGCGCGACGCCGATCATCACGGTCAACCCGACCGACCCGCTTTCGAACTCGTTCGGCAATCGGCGCGACATCACGACTTATCAGGTGGTGGACAACATGACGCATGTCATCGGGCCGCACGCGCTGCGCCTCGGCGCCAATCTGCGCTTGCAGCGGCATTACGACATTCGCGGTTCGGTCGCTGGGCTGGACGTGAATCCGGCTTACCGTCTGGGCGGCGCGGTTGACGCAACTGCTTTCAAGCTGCCGACCGCCTGCAGCAGTTCGGTCACGACCAGTTGCATCAATACGAACGACCGTTCGCGGCTGCAAGGCTTTATCAACGATTCACTCGGCAAATTGAACCGCGTGGAGGTCGGGTTGGTCGCCGTCGGTAACAGTTACGGCCCGCCAGGCACGCCGTTCAAATTCGACGCATGGTTTCCCGAATACGACTTCTATTTCCAGGACGACTGGAAGATCAAGTCGAACCTGATCTTGAATGTCGGCGTGCGTTATGAGCCGAAACCGAAGCCGTTCGCGCGCGGCGAGAACAAAATCTTCGCGCCCGACAAGCCGTTCGTAGCCGGCGCGCCGCCGTCGACCGACCTGCGGTGGGTCAACGCCGACCTCTACGAGAGCGATTTGAATAATATCGCGCCGGCGGTCGGCGTGGCCTGGGACCCGTTCAAGGACGGCAAGACGGCAGTGCGCGGTAACTTCCGCATCGCCTATGATCGCCTCTCTACGTTCACGCCCTCGTCGGCGGTTTTCCCGAACGTGCCCGGCATCACGCTGGCGGTCAGCAACACGCTCATCGGGCAGACCGATACCCGTTTGCGCGACGGCATACCGTCGCTGCTGCCGCCCGCCGGCTCGAATCCGTTCAACCGCGCCACGCCGGCTTATGCGGGCCCGGGCTTGCTGTCACAAGAATTGATTGACCCGAACTTCGTCACGCCAGTGACCTACATGTGGTCATTCGGCATTCAGCGCGATCTGGGCCGCAACTTCGTCGTTGACGCGCAATATATCGGGCGCGCCGGGCGCAGCTTGATCGGCGGCTACGAACGCAATCAAGTGAAGATTCGTGAAAACGGTTTCCTGAACGCCTTCAACGCCGCCAAAGCAGGCGGCGAGAGCGCGCTGCTTGATAACCTGACGAAGGGACACCCAAGCCGTAAGGCGACCGAATCGGGCGCGGCCTTTCTACGCAACTTCTTCACGTCGTCGCTGGCCAACAACGACGTGGCGGCGGTGGCGGCGGCGCTCAACCGCACGGTCATCACGTCCGGCGGCTCGCAGCGAATTCTGCCCGACGCCAATGGCCTCGGCCCGTTCTTCTTCACCGACTACCCGCAAATCCTGGGCGGGTTACAGGTGATCGACAGTAACTCGTTTTCGAACTACCACGGCGCGGTCTTTCAGGCGTCTCGCCGCTTCGGGCAAGGGCTGGAGATCCAGGCCAGCTATACATTCTCGAAATCGCTCGACGATAAATCGTATGACCCGACCTTCACACGCATCAGCAGCACGGGCCAATCGTCGCTGAGCACGCCGCTCGATTTCAACAACCGCCGGTTGACTTACGCCCTTTCGGACTTCGACCGCACACACGTCTTCCTGGCCAACGCTACTTATGATCTACCGTTCGGCAAGGGGAAGCGCTTCGCGTCAAATGCGGGCGGCGTCCTGGATCGACTGATCGGCGGCTGGTCGGTCAACGCCATCCTGACGCGCCAGAGCGGGCGTCCGTTTACGGTCGTGTCCGGCACTAACTCTTTCACCAATGCGACCGGTTCGCGCGCTAACTATTCTGGCAACAAATTCCATGTGCAGTTCGAAGACGACCCTGTGACTGGCGTTCCGTTCATCTTCTCGGCTGAGGAGCGGGCGAAATTCTCGCTGCCGGCGGCGGGCGAATACGGCAACACCGGACGCAACGCATTCCGTTTCCCCTGGTCGTTTAACCTCGACGCGTCACTCATCAAACATGTCCGCATCCGCGAAAGCGTCAATTTCGAGTTCCGCGCCGAGGCCTTTAACCTGACCAACACCCCGTACTTCTCGTTTCCATCGGTGACGGTGACGACTCCGGCGACGGTGGGGCGCAGCCTGGGTACCGCAACCTTTGCGCGCATCGTGCAGTTGGGGGCAAAGATCAACTTCTAGGTGATTTGACGACTTATGCCCTCCTCACCCAACCCGGCGGCGCAGCTCAATTCCGAGTCGCTCCGCCGGGCTTTCATTTTTTCGGACCGCGACTTTAGATTTCTTTAGATTTTTGGATAGACCAATTGAAATCAGCGCCTGACGAGCATTTGCCCGTTCAATCGCGATTCACATAACTGCTGCAATAGTTTTGGATAGCGGAGCGTCTGCGCTCGCCGCCTGTGAATAAATAGATGATCATCGGGTGGAATGCGACTTGCGTTATCCAATTAGTTAAATAGCTGAAGATCAACTACGCGCCACTTATCTACTCGACAATCAAGACTCATTTTTCTCGCATCGATAGCGTCTTTGTTTATCTGAGAAACACTAAAACCGATCTTCCGAAGCCTCCCCAGGCGCCTGGGATGATTTGAGGCTTACGGTTGACATTCTGGCATTACACCCAAACCACGGGAGGAGTTATGTTGAGCAATAAAACCTTCACCCTGTCGCTCGGAGCGTTAAGTTTGAGCCTGGCCTTGATGGTTTGCGCCTGGGCGCAAACGAACACATCGCGCATCAGCGGCACGGTCAAGGATTCCAGCGGCGCGGTCATAGCCGGGGCGAAGGTCACGGCGAAGAACGACGCCACGGGCATCGCCCAGACGCAGACGACCACCGAGGCCGGCCTCTATTCGTTCCCGTCACTGCCGGTCGGCGGCTACACGATCACAGTGGAAATGACTGGCTTCAAGACCGCGAATCAGGCGGGCGTGATCATTCAAGTCAATACTCCTGTCACGGTTGACATCGCGATGGAGGTCGGACAGGCGAACGAGATCGTCAACGTCACCGGCGGCGTTGAGCGGTTGCAGACCGACAACGCCACCATCGGCAACGTAGTCCAGCAAAAAGCGATCGAATCGCTGCCGCTCAACGGGCGCAACCCGCTGACGCTGCTCACACTCGAACCGGGCGTCGTGCAGCGTTCGTTCGGCGGCATCGGGTCTGGCGTCCACGTCAACGGCTCGCGCGACCGCGCCTACAACGTGACGATCGACGGCATCGAGGCGAACGAGTCGACGGTGCCCAATCCGGTCTCGAACCTCTACCGCATCAATCCCGACAATATCCAGGAATACAAAGTCACGACCAACAACGCGACGGCCGAAGAGGGGCGCAACAGCGGCGCTTCGATCTCGATCGCGACGCGCAGCGGGACGAACGAATATCACGGGACGATTTTCGAGTTCATGCGCAACACCGCGCTCAACTCGAATGACTTCTTCAGCAACGCGAAAGGTTCGGAAAAGCCCGACATCAAGCTGCATCAGTACGGCGTGGAAGGCGGCGGCCCGATCATCAAAAACAAGACTTTCTTCTTCGGCAGTTGGCAGGGCCAGAACGTGAAATTCACGCAGCCGATCGATCAGACATTCGGCTTCCCCGCGATGTACACGCCGAGTCTGCTCGCCGGCAAGTACCGTTACCTCAAAGGCGGCGTGAACAGCTCTTCGCTCGTCGACCCGAAGACCGGCGCTTTGGCCCCGGGCGTGCGCGAATGCAAGGACGCCGGCGACAATAATTGCATCGCCACGTATGACATCTTCGCCAATGATCCGCGCCACATCGGGATTGATCCGACGATCGCCAAGCTGTTCAATTCTTACCCCAAGCCGAATGATTACGCACACGGCGACGGTCTGAATACGGCGACCTATGCTTGGAATCCGCCGACGCAGAACGAAGGGCCGAACTATGCCATCCGCATAGACCACACCCTCAACGAGCGGAATACCATCTTCGGCCGATTCCTTTACGCCGACCAGAACACGAAAAAGGGCGACCCGCTCAACGCTCGTCCGCAGGTCTTCCCCGGATTCGCGCCGCTAGGCGAAGTCTTCCGGACGTCGAAGAATCTGTCTCTGGGATGGCGCTCGCAGTTCACGTCGAATATAAACAACGAGTTCATCGTCGGTTTCGCCCGCTTCTTCTTCCTGTTCACACAGGGCGAAGCAAATCCGGATTTCCCGAATATTTTCCCCTCTGTCAGCGCCACCGGTAATAACGGCAACTTCAACAATGTGAACACTCCGTTCATCAACACTCCACGCACGGCGCGCGGCGTGACCACGCCCCAGTTACTCGACAACCTGAGCATCCTAAAGGGCGCGCATCAGATCGGAGCCGGCGTCAACGTCCGTTTCTATCAGCACAACGACCAGCGCGGCCAGCCCGGCGGCATCAACGTCACGCCGTCGCTCTCATTCAGCGCCTCGACGCTGCCGCCGGGCTGGGTCGAATTAAAAACGCTACCAGGGGTGGACTCGAATGATTTCAGGCGTTTGCAGGGCTCGGTCAATGACTTGCTCGGAATTCCGGCGCGGCTGACGCAGGTGTTCATCGGCGACATCAACAGCGACACGTTCCTGCCCTTCGTCAACGACGGCAAAGTATCACTCTTCGCCGTCGGCACCCGTTTGAAGCAATACAACGCTTACGCGCAGGACGAGTGGAAGCTGCGCCAGAACCTGACGATCAGCTACGGCGTGCGAATGGAATTGAACTCGCCGCCGAAGGAAGCGTCCGGCCGCGTCTACATCGCCAAGCAGCCGATTGACGGCTCGCAAGGTCTGGTCACATACGGCAAGGGCGATACCTTCTACACCGGCGACCACGACCTGGCTTTCGGCCCGCGCCTCGGCGTCGCGTGGAGTCCGGGCAAGGACAACAAGTTCGTCATCCGCGCGGGATACGGGATCGCCTACGATCCGATCTCGTCGTTCCAGGTTACGGCGGTGATGGGCCGCCCGCCGGGATTGGTCACGACCTGTCAATCCACAGTAGGCACGACGCCGACGCCTGGTTGCCAGGGCGTGCAAAAAGATACGCGCATCGCAGAAGGCTTCCCGCTGCAGTTGGCGGCGCCGACAACCAAACCGTCATCTTTCTTCACGCTGCCCCCGACGTTGCTCAGCAACGCGCCGCCGGTCGCCGCCTTCGATCCGAACTATCAATTACCGACGGTGCATCAATGGAACCTGAGCCTTCAGCATGAACTTCCGTTTGGCTTTGTCGCCCAGGCGGCTTACGTCGGCCGTCGCGGCACGCACCTGCAGCGCGCCTACGACATCAACCAGATCGACGCCAGGCCGATCCTGGGCGACTTCCTGGCGATGAAGGCGAACTTGGCGAAGGGTTGCAATTCCGACGGGTTGAACTGCCCAATGGGCGTCACCGGGCAATTGATCTCCATCGTTAACTACCCAACCTCTATTCCGAATAGTCCTAAAGGCCCGCTGTCACAGAGTTTCGTCAACTCAGCCACGACCGTCACCGATCTGGGGCAGAATGCGGCGGGCAATTTCGCCGGGCGCGTCGAGCAGACGACGCTCGCGCTGAAGCTGCGCCCGAATCAGCAATTCGGCGTGATTACTTACATCGACGCGGGAGGAGACTCGTACTACCACGCGGCGCAGTTCACGCTGCGCAAGCGGTTCGAAAAGGGTTTCCTGTTCGGGGCCGCTTACACCTTCGGCAAGTCGATTGACAACCAGTCGGTCGATCCGGTCGGCGCGTCGTCGGGCGGCGGCCTGTCCACGTCTAACTCGCGCACGCCGACCAACATTCGCAACTGGCTCGGCGAGCGTTCGCGTTCGGACTTCGACCGCACGCACGCCCTCACGGCCAGCGGAGTTTGGGAGCTTCCGGTCGGCAAGAGCAAATGGCTGGACGCCGGAAACGGCTTCCTGAATACAGTGATCGGCGGCTGGACGCTCAACGGCATCTATACCTTTATGACCGGCGAGCCGTTCAGCGTTCGCAGCGGCGTGCGCACCGCGAACTTCTCACACGAATCGCGCGCCGACGTCGTCAAACCGGTCGAGGCCAAATTGCAGGAGAAGGCCGGCGCGCCAGGGCCGGTCCTCTTCGCCGACGCCAGCGCGTTCGCGATCCCGGCCCCGGGGTCGGACGGCGCGGGCCGCAACATCTTCACGGGGCCGAGCTATTGGAACGTGGATCTCGGCATCACCAAATCGTTCCAGTTGTCCGAGCGCTTCAAGCTCGACTTCCGCGCTGAGATGTTCAACGCGCTGAACCACACCAATTTTGACAACATCCGCGACGCTTCGGAGGGAGTCGGAACGGGGAGTATCCAGTCGTCGTCGCTATTCGGCCATACCTGTTGCGCGGCGGTCGCCCCGCCCACCACGCAGACCATCATCCAGACGGGTGAGGCCGCGCGCGTGATCCAATTCGCGCTGAAGCTGAAGTTTTAAAGCGGTACAGCGCCGCGCGACCGGCTGCGAGGCCGTCTTATCGATCAGCCACGCAGCAATCGCGCGGTATTGCTCGCTGATTTAAATAGCCGAACGGTCGCTCTCAAACATTGTTGACCGTTCGGCTATTTTTCGTTTCATGTCTATCCCCGATCGGACAGATCGCCTTTTTTCAACTGTTCAAAGAAAGCGAGTCGCGGAAAGGGATACCGTCACCCCTTATCTCAGCCTTGTGAAGATTGATCAGGAGGCTCCACGTGGGAAAACGGCGCTGACGGCGGCGCGGAGTAACGACTCTCGATGGCGCTGCGGAGGGCCTCGCGGCTCTCCCTGGCCGAGATGCCCTGATTCTGTTCGATCTGCGCCGCCTCATCGGCCAGCTCGTCGTCTTTGATTATCGAGCGGAACCAGTGGGAGAAATCGCCATTGCGCAGGTGATATAGCCAGGTCTCGTCGTCCACGCCGTCGGCCAGTTGCATGAAGATGAGGAGGTTTTGCGCGCGCAGGTTGAGTTTGCCTTGGGGTCCGCGGAAATAGAAGCTGAGATCCGGCCCCAGCTCGCCCTCGGCGTATTTGCGGTGATGGCGCTGGCGCTCGCCTTTGGGCGGCTCGCTGCGAAACCGGAACGGCGGTTCGGTCGTGCGGCG
>Ga0209382_10013304_pt1 | contig 10120 bp, 8 predicted proteins | sample SoiMetdeltSBSDD5_FD_187599 | JGI IMG/M metagenome (GOLD analysis project Ga0209382, IMG submission 187599) | Bulk soil microbial communities from a Populus tree surrounding site in Tennessee, USA - Soil MetaG P. deltoides SBSDD5 (SPAdes) (version 2) | ecosystem: Environmental > Terrestrial >...
GCCCGCGAAGCGGATCGTCGGCGCGGCTATCACCGCGGAGCCGCCCATCTGGTTGCAGCCGGTGTCTCCGGTGAACGTCCCGTCCGCGTTCAGCAGAAGATGGGCGACGGCCCCCTGCGGGATCGACGAAGCCGTGTCGCGCTCGATGACGCTATCAACGACCCAGCGGGTTCCCATCAGCGGCCGATCGGGATCTGCGACCGTGCGGTCCAAGAGGCGTATCTCCGTCGTGTTGTTCGCGAGGACGAGCTCCGTTCCGCTCGAGCGAATGGTCGGCTTGTCGGCGAGGAACTTCACGAGCCAGCCATCCTGCTCGCTGCGGCCGGCGTCGCATCCCATCGCGGTCATCGCCAGGTCTCCGGCCACGAGTCGTCCGCCTTCGACCCGTGCGTCGCCGCCAATGTGATTGCAGCCGGCGTTCGCTCCGATCCGCCGGCCCTCCTCATCGAAGCTGAGCCGGATCCGTGTCCCCGCGACCAGCGGCTTCGCCTGTCCGCTCTCCGTCACGCCGATGGAGAAAAAGGTGCGCCCGCGCAGGTCGTTCAGCCCGCCGCTCGCGGCGCGGCTGCCGCACCCGACCAGCAGGATGAGACTCAGAGCCGCGATAGCGACCCGAGCGATCACCTGACCTCCTCTGCGACAAGCATCTGGTGGTTCAACGCCACTCGGGGCGCGCAGGTTCCGCGGGTGGGAATAGCGCGGTCGGGAGCCGGGTTCTGGCGGCATGGCCGACTGGAACAAGGGCATCGTCGACGAATTCCGCGCCAAGTCCGGCAAGGGCATCGGCCACTTCGGCGACAAGCTCCTTCTCCTGACGGCGCGTGGGGCGAAGACCGGAGAGGTCCGAACGACACCGCTGGTGTATCACCGTGATGGCGACCGCTACATCGTTGCCGCGTCGATGGGCGGCGCGCCTCGTCACCCGGCCTGGTATCACAACCTGGTGAAGCATCGGGAGGCGGAGATCGAGGTCGGGACCGAGAGGTTCAAGGTGCGGGCGACCCCGATCGCGAGGGGCCCGGAGCGCGACCGTCTCTACGAGGCGCACGGTGCCAACTTCGCGCCGTTCAAGGAGTATCCGAAGAAGACCACTCGGATCATCCCCGTCGTCGTACTGGAGCGCGCTACCTAAGCAGCGCGATCAGTTCTTGGCCCAGCCCTCCGGGAGCAGGACCGTGCCGTTGGCCATGACGTAGTACACCTGCCAGCCGTAGAACCCGCGGTACGCGTTCGGATCGTTCCGCATCACCTCGCCGTACTTCATGACGGCATCCACGTACTCGCTGTCGTGGTTGTACCACCAGATCGCTCGTTCCATGCGTTCCGGCGCGCCGGTCGCGCGCAGATAGCGGCCGGCGGCAAAGATCGCGTCGCGCGGGTTATTGATGTCGCCGTCTCCGTACACGTCCCAGGTCTTCGGCATGAACTGCATCGGCCCCTGCGCACCGGCGTAAGAGTCGCCGCGGATCCGACCCATGCGCGTTTCGACCAGGTTGATCGCGGCGAGGTAATACCAGGGCACGCCGAACTCGGCCTCCGCAGCCCGGTAATAGGTCATCAGGTCGTGCAGGGGCGGAGCCGACACGATCCGCCACTCGGGCAGCTCCGTCACGTACGTCGAATCCCAGAGCCAGAGATTCGCAAGTGCGGCGATGTTGAGGTCCGCGGCCCTGCGCAGATCCTTCGGTATCCCGGAGAAGACCGCGTCGCGGAGGTCGGCACGCTGGATCAGTTGGAAATAGACGAGCTGCTGAAGGTGCCCCATGTACGCGAGCTCCTTGCCGGTCACGGCTGGATCGCGCACGGCGCGTTCCGCCATCACGAGCTGGTCCAACAGTGCGGTGGCGTCGCCAGCGGCGACCGGCAGAACATCCCACCGGCCCGGCTCGCCGGCTGCCGCACGAGCTCGATCGCGGGAGGTCAGCGCGGCGCGCTCGACCTCGGGCTCGAACGCGCTCACGTCCGTTGCCGGCGCTTGAGTCATGCGAGGCGCTGCGCTCGAGAGCGCGGTGGGTGCTCCCAGGGCGAGGTAGGCGGCGACAAGCACCAGGACAAGCAGAACCCCGGTGGCCAACCCCTTCCTCATCGCGCTCACATGGTGGACCCGCCGCGGTCCACAGGTAACTCCACGATCGGGGATCCAAAACGAGATGAGACCTCTCTGATCCGCGTGGTCGCTTGATCGCTGCGGAGCGATCCGACCGTTACATGGCCAGCGATACGTCGAGAGCCGGCGCGATGAGCGGCGAGGGCCGGACGTCACAGAGCGCGCACGGATCAGCCGCGTGCGCTACCCGGCCCTCCTGGACTTCGACGCCTTCGCTTGCCTCTGCTTCGCCGCCTCGACACTCGAGCGAAGCGCGGCCATCAGATCACCGATCTCAGAGACGCTAGATGTCTCGACGATCGGCGCGGGAGCGGCCGGCGCCTTGCTCCGAAGCATCTTTAGGAGCTCGTCACGGTATGCGTCCGCATGGGCGGATGGCGACCACGTTGTCGCCATCGCGCCGATGAGCTGGCGCGCGGTCTTGACCTCGCGATCCGAGACCGCAACGTCGGCGGGCCGCACCGCGAACTCTTCGGGGCTTCGCACCTCGTCGCCGAAGAAGAGTGTCTCGAGCGCCAGGGTCTTCTCCAGCGGGCGGATCGCGACGAGGTGCGGCTTGGTCCGAAGAACGAAGCGGCCGATCCCGACCATGCCGGCGGATTGCAGCGCCATGAGCAGCAGGACGTAAGGCTTCTCGCCGCCCAGCCGGCGGACCGGCGCGACGTGATAGCTCTTCTCGTAGAAGACGGGATCGATCTCGGCCAGATCCACGAATTCCTCGAGCTCGATCGTCCGGCTCCGCTCAGGCGCGAGCGAGACGAACTCTTCTTCGGTGACGGTCACCAGCTCGCCGTCATCGAGCTCGACCCCTCTGACCACGTCGTCGGCTTCAACGGGGCGCGCCGTTGGCCCTGGCTCGCGGATCGATGGCGTGCTCGGCTGGTCCGCTTGCCGCAGCTCGCGTTCTGCCTGGTACGAAACCTCGGGACCGGCGTCATCCGGCGCGAACGTCGGCGATTCCTCCGCGCGCGTGACGCGCTCGTAGCGCACGCGCTTGCCGGTGCGCCGGTCGTACAGGTGGAAGCGCACGTCCTTTGGCTGCGTGGCTGGATACAGCCTCACCGGAATGTTCACGAGGCCGAAGCTGATGCTGCCCGTCCAGACCGCTTGACCCATCCCGCGCGTTACGCTCCCGCTCGAATCTCCGGCTCATTGTCCCTCAGGCACTCGGTTGTGGGGAGGCTCGATCCATGACCCCCGCGTTGACGTGGCCGCAGGTCCTCGCCTGGCGGATGCGCCGGCAGCTCCTCGATCCCATCGGAAGAGCGTCCGTGCCGGATGTCGTCCGACGCCTCTGCGGTGTCCAGGCGCAGGTGGCGTCATCGGCCGAGCTCGCGATCCGCGTCCGGCGCATGTCGTCACGACCGGGTGAGGTCGCGCGCGCGCTGAGCGACGGCCGGCTCATCAAGACCTGGGCGATGCGCGGCACCCTCCACCTGCTCACGCCAAAGGATGCCGGCGCGCTGCTGTCGCTCATGGCAGCGGGACGCTCGTGGGAGCTGCCGAGCTGGGAACGCTACTTCGGCATGACCGCCAAGCACTGGGATGCGATGCGCCCGGCGGCGCGCGAAGCGCTCGAAGGCAGGAATCTGACACGGGAAGAGCTGATCGCGGCGATCGTCGCGCAGCCCAGCCTCGGACATCTCGGCGACGCGCTTCGCTCCGGATGGGGGACGCTGCTGAAGCCGCTCGCATGGCAGGGAGACCTCTGTTTCGGACCGAGCCGCGGAACGCGCGTGACCTTCATGCGTCCCGAGGCCGCGAGCAAAAGGTGGGCCGGCGTGCTCGAGCCGGACGAGGCCGCGGCGATCGTCATCGTCGCCTACCTCCGGGCCTACGGCCCCGCCACGATGGCGAACTTCCGGAACTGGCTGAGCCGCGGCAGAGTCAGTGCGCGACAGATCCGGGGCTGGTTCAGCGCGCTCGGCGATCGCCTGGCGCAGATCGATGTGGATGGCGACGAGGTCTATGTCCTCGCCGAAGACCTCGACGAGATCGCGTCGGCGAGGCCGACAGCCACGGTGCGCCTATTGCCAGGGTTCGACCAGTACGTGCTGGGGCCGGGCACCGAAGACGGTCACGTCCTGCCGCCGGGGCGGCGGAGGGCGGTCAGCAAACAGAGCGGCTGGATCGCGCCGATCGTCGTCGCCGGCGGCCTAGTGAAAGGCACGTGGGAGATCGACGGCGAACGTCTGCGCGTGGGCTGGTTCAAGGAGGCGGGCAGGCCGCCGCGGACACGGATATACGAAGAGGCCGAGCGGCTGTCCGCGATAGTGGGTCGCCGTCTTCGCTCGGAGATCGTCCTCAGCTGAAGCGCCAGCGTGTAGCGCCGTGCGGCTCCGCCGTGGCAACCCCGAACGCCGTCGTGGGTGTCACCGCGTACAGGTCCCACGGCGGCGGCCCGGCGCTCGGCGCGCTGTACGGCGCCGTGAACGCGCCGTCCTTCACCGTCGCGGGCCATCCCTGATCGGCGTAGCGCTTTGCAAGCCGGTGGAGCGTCGCGTCGTCGGCGACCTTCACGGCTCTGCCTTCGACCGCGAGGTCGAGTCCCTTGAGCGCAACGGAGATGACGCAGTTCGGATTCCTGGCCAGGTTGCGGCCCTTACGGGTGCGCGCGCCGGTCACGATGAAGAACTTCTCGTCGAGCCAGAGCGCGCCAATGCCGGCCACGTGCGGCCGCCCGTCGGGGCGCGTCGTCGCCAGCCAGCACGTCCCGTCGAAACCCGCGTTCAGGATCTCAAGGGCGCGCGACCAGGGGATCCGCTTGTGGCCGTAGATGTCGAGGTTCTTCTCGGTGACGCTCACACTTGTCCTCCCGTCCGCATCACTCGCTGATCGTCGACTCAGAGATCTTCACGAGGCCGAGGTTGCCATAGATCTCGCGCGTGGCCTTCGAGAAGTTGAGGGTGTAGAAGTGCAGCCCCGGGACGCCGATGTCGAGCAGATCGCGGCAGAGCTCGGTGGCGACCTCGATCCCGCGTCTGCGTATCTCGTCGCGGTCGTCTCCCCCGGCCTCGATCCGTCGAACGACGTCGTCCGGCACGGCGTATCCGGAGAGCTGGGCCATCCGCTGGACCGAGACCAGCGACGTGATCGGCATGATCCCCGCCAGGATCGGCTTCGTGACCCCGAGGGCAGCCAGCTCGTCGCGCAGACGCTCGTACTCCTCGACCTTGAAGAAGAACTGGGTGATCGCGAAGTCGGCGAGGCGAAGCTTGTCGGCGAGGTGCCGACGATCCGATACGAGGTCGGGTGACCTGGGGTGCCCGGCCGGATGCGCAGCGACGCCGACCGACTCGAAACCGAGCCGGCGTCCGAGCTCGACCAGCTGCGAGGCGTACTCGAGCTCTTTGTAGGACTCCTCCTGCGGAAGCGGATCTCCGCCGAGCGCAAGCAGATTTTCGAGCCCCGCAGCGCGAAAGCCACCGATGATCTCGCCCAGCTCGAAGCGCGGATGGGCCACGCAGGTCAGGTGTGGCATCGGCGTAAGGTCGGTCGTTCTCAGAAGATCAATGACGACGCGCGTCGTTCGCTCGCGCGAGATCCGACCGCCGCGATAGGTGACCGAGACGAATGACGGTCGGAGCGGCTGCAGGTCGGAGATCGTCCGAGTCAGAAGCTTCTGTTCGGTTTCGTCCTTCGGCGGAAAGAATTCGAACGAGAACGTCTGCCCCGCTGCGAGGAGGTCGATGATGCGCGCCATCGCGCGAGTCTAGTGAGAGCGCGGGCCCATCAGTCCAGTTCGGACGAGTCCCACGCCACGCTGTCCCACGCCACGCTGTCCCACGCCACGCTGTCCCACGCCACGCTGTCCCAGGCGACACTGTCCCAGGCGACGCTGCCCCAGGCCACGCTGTCCCACTCGTAGTTGTCCCAGGCGACGCTGTCCCAGGCAACGCTCTCCCACGTGAGCGCGGCCCACGCGATGCCGCCGAGCGATAGATCCCTCCAGCGAAGGGGCGTGCCGTAGAGGAGTGCATATAGCCCACGCGCGACGGGATTGGCGGGCCGAAGTGCTCGATTCGCTCGGGGCAGGTCCTCAGTTGACGATGCTGTACCGGCAAGCGCGTTCGTGACGCTGAGCGTGCCCCCGCTGCTTGGTGCTTCCGGCGCCGCCATGTTCATCGCGGCCGAGATGTCCAGGAGGCCGCGGCCGTCCGCGGCCGGATCGCTCGTCGAGGCGCTCTCGGCGCCGTACGTCTGCGCCGTCGACATCAGCAGCGCCTTGACCTGATCCGGTGTGAGATCGGGGCGGCGCTGGAGCAAGAGGGCGACAGCCCCCGACACGATGGGCGTCGACATAGACGTGCCGGTCATGCGGATATACGTCGCTCCGTTCGCCGCGGTCACAACGCGGTCGGAGAAGAGTGTGTCGAGAACGCTGCCGACCGCGCGGAGCGAGACGATGCGCCGCCCGGGTGCGACAAGGTCGGGCTTGGCGTTCGACTCGGCCGTGCCCCACGCCGAGAAGAACGCGAGCACGTCGTCGCCTCTGGTCGCCGTTCCAAGATCGTCCGTGGCGCCGACGGTGATGACGTACGGATCGATGCCTGGCGACACGACGGTGTCACGCTGCGGTCCGCTGTTACCCGAGGCGGCGACGACGACGATGCCGCGCTGCCAGGCGATCTCCACCGCGGCCGACAGGGGGTCGATGCGGTACGACACCGTGACCGGCGCGCCGAGGGACAAATTCATGACGCGGATGTTGTAGACGCCGCTGTGTGCGACGACCCACTCGATCCCGCGCACGACAGAGGACATCCGTCCTGCTCCCCTGCTGTCGAGCACGCGCACATCGACGATGTTCGCTTCCGGAGCGACGCCAACGAACTGGCCGTCGGAGCGCGCGCCATTACCCGCAACGATCCCCGCGACATGCGTGCCGTGCCCGCCGGGATCCCGCGTGACACGCCCGTCCGCGAAGTTGACCGACGCGAGGATGCGGGCACCAAGATCGGGGTCTGGGGCGACCCCTGAATCGAGGATCGCCACTGTCACGCCTCTCCCCGTTGTTCCCTGCCGCCTGACCTGGTCCGCATTGACCACGGTCGGATAGACAGATGCGCTCTGTCCCGCGGCGGCATGACCCTGCGGGGCCACCGCGGGTGAGGGGGTTGCTGTTGTGGTCGGCACCGGTGTCGGAGCGACCGTCGGCGCGGGTGTCGGAGCGACGGTCGGCGCGGGTGTCGGATCTGCGGTCGGCACCGGTGTCGGTGTCGGGCTTGCGGTGGGAATGAGCGTAGGCGTCGGAGGCAGCGTCGGGGGCGGAGGGATCTCCGCGCGCGCAGACGGAGACGCCTCCGCTGCGCCAGATAGTGGGCCGACAGTGGCGTCGTGATGGATGTACGCGACCGTCGGCAGGAGGCTCAGCGCGCTTATGCCGCTCGCATTCGCGAATCCCGCGGCGCTGCCCAGGAGTGAGAGCGCTCCGACCGGAGTGCCGTACTGGCGGAGCAGGCCCAGAGCTTCGTTGGCACGACCCAGGTCCGGCGCGGGAGCGAACGGCGCAGACGAGTGATGCATCTCCACGATGACCGGCAGAACGGCCAGCGGATCGGCCTGCATACGCGTCCGCAGCGCTGGATCGATCTTCTGGTCCGGCAGAACCTCGGCGGTGGCCCCAGACGGGGGCCCGGCGAAGGTCTGCGCGAACACCAGAAGCGTGCAGGCGACGGCGACGGCCAGCTGCCGGCCTCTCATGCGCCGCCCATACGCACGCGTTCGCTGCCGCGCTCCAGCCGCAGCGGCAGGCTGAAACAGAACGTGCTGCCCTTGCCGTGACCCGCCGACTCCGCCCACATACGGCCGCCGTGGGCAGCGATGAGGCCGTTGCTCAGGTAGAGGCCAAGCCCCGCTCCCCTCACCGTACGGGCGGACTGGGCGCGATAACCCCTACCGAAAAGCTGAGCCAGCTCGTTCCCATCGAGCCCGATGCCTTCGTCGCTGACGCGCACGGTCGTGCTCGTCTCGTCAGAGGTCACCGACACCGTGACCGTCGAACGCTCCGGCGAGTACTTCATGGCGTTGGACACGAGATTCGTGACGACCTGCTGGATCCGCCGCTCGTCCCACTCGCCGATGACGGTCTCCTCGGCGCACAACCTTAATTCGTGGCGCGCGGTCGACCGCATGCCGTCCGTCACCTCACGAACGAGCGCGCTCAGGTCCATGGGCCACCGCGAGATCGTCAGTACGCCCGCCTCGAGACAGCGGATGTCGAACAGCGCGGTGAGAAGCTCCGCGAGGCGATCCGCGTGCTTCACGATCAGCGACGCGGCCGACTTGAAGGCACTGCGATCCCGCTCGCCGGAAAGGAGTCGGCGCTGCAGAAGCTCCGCGTGGCCCCTGATCACGGTGATCGGCGTGTGCATGTCGTGCCACGCCATCGCGAAGATGTCCTCCCGCAGCCGCTCGAGGTCGCGCTGCGCGGTGATGTCACGGAACACGATGACGCCGCCCTGCAGCTCGGCGCGAGGCGAACGGAGCACCGAAGCCCCCAGGCCGAAGACGCGCCGCTCACCGGAGAGCAGCTCGACATCCATCTGATCCACGCTCTTGCCCGAGCGGATCGAGTCGATGACCGGGACCAGAGCCGCGGCGATCTCGCGCGCAGTGTCGGGCCACTGCTCGACTCGCTGGAGATCGAGCGGCTGGCCGAGGACGAGGCTCGCGCCGTCGAGGCAGAGGAGCTCGCGGGCGGCGTGATTGAGCCGCACGATCGCGCCGCGAGCGTCCACGATCATGAGTGCGTCGTTCATGCCCGCGACCACCGCCTCAAGCTCCAGCGCGTGCCGTTCGTGCTCGAGTGCCATCTGCTCGGTCGCGCGCAGGCGCTTGATCGTGGCGCCTGCCTGCGCCGCGATGGCGCACAGACTGAACAGATCTTCGTCGTCATAGGCCTCTGACCGATAGCTCTGCGCGGACAGCACGCCGATGACGCGGTCACCCGACAAGATCGGCACGACGACGCCGGATCGAGGCGAGACCAGCTCGCCGGACTCCGTGCCGTACAGAAGGCGGATAGGCGCCGCCTCGCCGGACCATCGCACGATGCGAGGCCTTCCCATCCTGATGACCTCGCTCGTGAATCCTTTCCCGAGCGGGAACGAGCCGCCGTCATGCTCCTCACCACGGTCGATCTGACGAACGACATGCACGGTCTGGCTGACGTCGTCGTAGAGAGCGAAGAGGAAGACCGTGGCGTCCATCACGCGCGCCGTCTCGTCGTAGAGGGCGCGGAAGAGCTCTACAAGATCGCGCGCGTCCGACGCGATCGCCCCAAGTCGACTCGCGAGCGCGAGGCGAGCACGGGGCTGTTCATCATTGGCGGTCGTCGACTGCAGCATGTCCCCCACTGCACCCACGTGAATCGGCTCAGCGTTCGACTGCAAGGAGAGTACCGACCTCACATTGAGGTCGGTCGCTCGGTCACAGGGTCGGCTGCTTAGAGTGAGCCGATCGCGAGAAGCAGCCCGTGCTTTTTCATCGCGGGACTGGTGACGATGAAGAGCACGACACCGCTGACGGGCGCAGTCACGGTCGCGAGTGGCTGACCGACGAGATCGACGAGCTCGCCGACAACGTCTCCGGCCCTGACCTGTTGGTCCACATGCACGCGGGAGTGGAAGATGCCTTCTTCCGGCGAGCGCAGCCAGTCGAAGCTGTTCACGACGCGCGGCGGCGCCACCGGCTCGGGCGCACCGTCAAGCGCGCCGATCGTCCGCAGGATGTTGGTCACACCGCGGACGTGGCGAACGACGTCTTCTTCGATGAGCAACCCGCGTCCGCCCGACTCCGCCAGCACCGAGGCGACGCCGTTGAGCGCCGCGAGCGCGTACAGGGAGCCAGGCCGCTCGCCGGTCGGCGCGCTCTTCACCGCCCAGCGCGCTCCGTACGCGTCTGCCATCTTGCGGATGCGCTCGTCGAGCGCGGCCTCGCCCGTCTCGCGGTATATGACGAACGGCGTCAGGTCTTCGATGAGATCGCCGGCGTGCAGGTCTATCGCGTACT
>Ga0209382_10013307_pt1 | contig 10119 bp, 11 predicted proteins | sample SoiMetdeltSBSDD5_FD_187599 | JGI IMG/M metagenome (GOLD analysis project Ga0209382, IMG submission 187599) | Bulk soil microbial communities from a Populus tree surrounding site in Tennessee, USA - Soil MetaG P. deltoides SBSDD5 (SPAdes) (version 2) | ecosystem: Environmental > Terrestrial >...
TCGGTGGACGGATTGCTCGGCCCCAGAACCAAGACGAAGGCGAGGGCTCGAAGAAGCGGCATGAGATGCTCCGGCGGTGGCGGTGGCGGAGGTGATTATGCTCGGCCGCCGGTCCCGTAACCACCACTCACGATGTGACTGCACGCCGCGTTCTGCCATCACCCATGGCCGTGTGCCGTCGATCTACGGTTGGATGTTCTGGTTCAGCCGGAAGAAGTTCGTCGAGTCGTACTTGCGTTTGAGCGCCCGGAGCCGCTCATACTTGGCCTCGCCGTAGGCCGCCCGTACTCGGTCCTGCCCCTCGTCCCCAAGAAAGTTCACGTAAACACGGCCCGTGGAATGCGGACGCACCGCCTCCCACATCTCCCGAGTCCACGCGGTGCACTCGGACGCACTAGCAGGCTCGGACCAGACGGCGTCGACGTTCACCGCATGGCCCGCGCGCCGGTCCTCGAATGCCGATCCCTCCGGATCCTGTCGCCCGACGGCGCCGCCCAGGTGGAAGATGATCGTGTACGATTCCGGCGTCGTGACCCCCCAGGCCCGCTCGGCGAGCACGTCGATGAGGGCGTCGCTGAGCGATGGCACGTACTCCGATTTCCAGTAGTAGCCGAGCCCGTGGGGCGCGGTGGGATCGAACATCGCCTGGTGTGAGACATACGGCGTCGGCCGGATGAGGTCCACCAGTGGCTCGCCGAACCGCCGCAGCGGGGCAACGACTCGCTCGCCCTCTTCCACCGAGCCCGCGTAGCACACGCCGATGACCACGACGGGTTGCCCATGCACCGACGGAGGAAGGAAGGGCGCGGGCGGCGCCAGGCGGAGGACCACGATGGTCGTCAGCTCATCGGACGCGGTCCCGATGAAGTCGCGGTAGAAGCCCAGGACCTCGCGAGCCTTCGCGGCAGGGTGGAGCATCACGCCGGCCAGGACGATCGGTCCGACGGGGTGCAGGCGATACTCGAAGGACGTAACCACCCCGAAGTTGCCGCCGCCACCGCGGAGCCCCCAGAAGAGGTCGGCGTGCTCGTTAGGGCTGGCGCGAAGGCAGTCGCCGTCGGCGGTGACCACCTCGGCCGACAGGACGTTGTCGGCGGCCAGTCCATGCCGGCGCATCAGCCAGCCGAGTCCGCCGCCGAGCGTGAGGCCCGCGATGCCGGTGTGGCTGATGATCCCGCCGGGTGCGGCGAGCCCGAACGCCTGGGTCTCGCGGTCGAATTCGCCCCAGAGGAGCCCCGGCTGCGCTCGCGCCGTGCGTCCGGCCGGATCGACCCACAGGCCCTTCATCGGTGAGAGATCGATCACGAGCCCGCCGTCACAGGTCGCGGTGCCAGCGACGTTGTGGCCGCCGCCTCGCACGGCGACGAGAAGATCGCGCTCGCGCGCGAAACGGACGGCGGCCCGAACGTCGGCGGCGCCGGTGCAGCGAGCGACGAGCCCAGGATGACGATCGATCGCACCGTTCCAGATCGCGCGGGCGGCGTCGTACTTCGTGTCGTTAGGACGGATGAGCTCTCCACGGAAGTGACGCGCCAGCTCGGCGACGGCCGCATCGTTGAAAGCCGTGGTGTCGCGATGTTCAATCTCGAGAGCTGATGGAGCAACCATATGGCACCTCCTCGTGACCGTTAGGATTGCTCCGGCCGGCAGCCGCGGGAAAGCACAAAAAATGGACTTGCGACGCTCTCCGGCGTTCAGTACCCTCGGGCGAGGATGAGAGGGTACGGCCAGTTCTGCCCGGTCGCCAAGGCGGCCGAGATCGTCGCCGAGCGATGGACCCCGCTCGTTATGCGCGAGCTGCTCTGCGGGAGCCGTCGCTTCAACGACCTCCACCGGGGTGTGCCCCTGATGTCGCGCACGCTGCTCGCCGAGCGTCTCGAACAGCTCGAGAACGCCGGCATCGTGCGGAGCGTGGCCCGGCCGCGTGGCCGCGGGCGCGAATACTACCTCACCGCGGCGGGGGAGGAGTTGCGGCCGCTCATCGAGTGCCTCGGCGAGTGGGGGCAGAGGTGGGCCCGTGCACAGGTCGACCGCGATGACCTGGACCCCGGCCTGCTCATGTGGGACATCCACCGGCGTATGAACCTGGAAGCGCTGCCTCCACAGCGGATCGTTGTGCGCTTCGACTTCCGCGGTGTGCCGGCGTCCGTGCGCTGCCCGAGAACGTGGTGGCTCGTGCTCGACCGGCGGGAGATCGACCTCTGCCTCAAGGAGCCCGGCTTTCCGGTCGACATCGTGGTCAGCGCCGACCTCCGGGCTCTGACACGTGTCTGGATGGGTGACGTGCAGCTGGCTGAGACGGTCCGTGCTGGCCTGATCCAGCTCGATGGGCCGCGGTCGCTCGTCCGTGCCTTTCCAACCTGGCTCGCACTGAGCTCATTCGCCGGTGTCGAGCGAGTCGGGGACGCGCTGCCCGCCCAGCATCACACTAACTAACTCGCAGTTCGTTCGTCGGGCTCAACGATCGTTAGGTCGCGGCCTCACTAGTGCCGCTCGCACGCGACCCTACTGCCGCTCGAATTCCCACACGTTATCCTGGTCCCGGTTGCCGCCGCGAATCCATTCGGTGGCCCGCAATCGTTTCCCGCCCGCGGTGAGCTCGTAGCGCCACGTCATCAGCATCGTGCCGTCGCCCACAACCATCCGGTCCTCTGCTACGATGGTCTCCTGGTCCCAGTAGCAGCGCGAGCTCCCGGGCGCGCTGGCGTCGCCCTCACGTCCGTCCGTGAAGCGCTCGAAGCTGAACTCCACCGCGTCATCCTGACTGGCGAACCGTGCGGAGCAGCCGAATCGTGGCTCGTCGTGAGTGATGCGCATGTGCGCGGTCGCAATCGCGCTCGCGTGTGGACTGAGCGAGCTCGCCGTCCGATCGAGCACGTACTCCCCAGAAAAGTCGGGCTTCATCGCGGCCTCCCGGATGCGGACATCGAACGTGATGGCGGCCAGCTCCACCGCTAAAAAGGACGTCCCAGATCGGCTTGCGCAAACATGAATCGATATTCATGTTTTTAGACAACAGGGAGGGCCGCATGCGTGTGCTGCTTCTGTCGACCATCCTCGGCGCCGCGACGGCGAGCGCGCAAACATCGATCACCAGCTCGGACGCGGCCGACGCCGCCGAGCGGCTCTCGGGACGCCGCGCACACATGGGCGCGAGCATGCGCCGGCTCGCCGGCGCCCGGATGCAAGGCACGGCAGTCACGATGCGGCTCGTTCGGGACGACCAGGCTTCGTTGTCCGTCGAAGGCTTGAAGGCGATCAGGGTCGTGGAGGATGCGCCCCGTGGCTCCGCGATCGTCGTCTGCTCCGATGGCGACCCGGACTTCGCCGTCTTCGGTCCGACCTTCGCCGTGCTCGCAAAGGCTCGCGGGCTGGCGGGGTTCGTCGTGGATGGCGGAATGCGCGGCCTCGCCGACCTGCGGCGCATCGGCGTTCCCGCCTTCGCGAGGAGTGGAGTGCCAGGGTCTGCCGGCGGCCATTACCGGCTCGTGACGGTCAATGACACCGTGAGCTGCAGTGGGGTTCGCATCGCCCCCGGCGACATCGTCGTCGGAGACGAGGATGGCGTCTCGGTGATTCCGAAGGAGATCAGCGCCGACGCACTCGCGAAAGCCACGGAGCTTCGCGCCGAGAAGGAGGCCATGTTGCCGCTGATCGCGCGCCTTGGTTCGTACACGAAAGCGGCGGAGGAATACCGCCGGAAGCGCGAAGCGCTGCGGGCCAACTCCGACAAGGGCAGACAACGGTCGCCGTGAAGCAATCGAGACGGCCCGCGCTGGACGCCGGCGAAGGCGAGCCGCTCGAGCCGCGTCAGGCACGGAGCATCGAGAAGCGAGCGCGGTTGTGCGCGGCGGCCCGGGACGTGTTCGGCGCGCGCGGCTATGAAGGCGCGTCGGTGGAGGAGATCACGAGCCGCGCCGGCGTCGCCGTCGGTGCGTTCTATCTCCATTTTCGCTCCAAACGACAGCTGCTCGTCGCGCTCATGAACGAGCTGCTTCGGCGCCTCGAGGGGCTGGAACTAACGGTCCCGGACCAGCGGGACATGCGGCGTGCGCTGCGCACGTTCCTCGAGCGCGCCCTGCGCGCGGACCAGGAGAACTATGGTGTGATTCGGGCCTGGAACGAAGCCGTGTCCCTCGACCCCGCCATGGCAGCGTTAAACGAAGCCGTGCATCGCTGGTCCCACGAACGCGTGCTCGGCGTATTCAGGCAGATTGGCCGCCATCCGAGCGCGAGACGTCCGCGCGATCTCGAAATATTCGCGGCTCTCATCGACCGTCACCTCTGGACACTACTGGGGCGCGCGGCCACCCTCTCACGCGCGGACTTCGATCAGGAAGCGCGCGTGACCGCGGACGTGATCTATCATTACCTCGTCCGGGACGCCGAGGGCTGACCGATCGGTGCCCTACTCAGCCCTCAATGTCACGCCCGGATCCACCGCCGCAGCCCTTCGCGCGGGGACATAGCTCGCGACTCCAGCGACCAGCATCAGCACCACCGTCGCACCGAGAACGCTGACCCGGTCCCTCGGCCCGACGTCATACACCAGGTTGCTCATGACCCCGGCCGCAGCGATCGCGAGCATCAGGCCGGCGACCGAGCCGACGATTGCCATCGACGCCCCTTGCCATACGGCGAGTTGCGTGACGTCGCGACGCGTGGCGCCCAGCGCGACGCGAATCCCGAACTCACGCAGACGTTGCGTGACGCCGTACGCGACGACGCCGTAAATGCCCACCGCCGAGAGTAGCAGCGCGAGACCGCTGAACCCCGCCATTATGAGAGTCGTCAGGCGCCGTCGGGCCTGCGACCGATCGACGATCTCGGTCATCGTGTGGACTTCGTAGACGCTCTGCTCCGGATCGACCGAACGAATCGCCGCGATCACCGGCGCGACGGCCAAGCCCGATTCCGTCGCACTCCGCACGGCCAGCACCATGCGATCCTGTGTCCACTGGCGGTAGCTCCAGTACACCTGGGGCACCGGGTCGACTTCCAACCCGGTGGTCCGGACGTGTCCGACGACGCCGATGACGGTCATCCATCTCTCGCCGCGCCACGCCGGTTCGCGGAAGCGCTTGCCGACAGCCGACTCGTTAGGCCACGTCGTTCTCGCCACTCGCTCGTCGACGATCGCGACGGCCGGGGCGTCAGCGCCATCGCGCTCGGTAAACCCGCGCCCCGCGATGAGCGGGATGCCGAGCGTCGCGAAATACTCCGGGGTCACGGTTCGGGTATCGACGTTTGTCAACTCGTCCGTCGTGCCCGCGTTCTCGAAGTGCACCGGATTGGTCTGTCCGCCGGAGAGCGGAATGCGATTCACCAGGCTGGCGTTCGCGACCCCGGGGACGGCCCGGACCGCCTCGATCAACCGCGCGTAGTAGTCGGCGACCTGCCGGTCCGACGAGTGCTTGCTGCGCGACACCTCGAACTTGAACGTCGTGACGCGCTCGGGCGTGAAGCCGACATCCACGCGCGCGACATTCATCGCGCTACGAATCAGGAGCGTCGCGCCGACGAGCAGCGGCAGCGCGAATGCAACCTGCACGGCCACGCCGACGCGACGCATCGTTGCGCGAGCGCGCCCGGACGTCGAGGATCGCCCTCCGGCCTTCGTGATCGTCGTGAAATCTGCGGTCCATGCCTGCACCGCGGGTGCCAGGCTCACCGCAACACCGGTGAGGACCAACAACGTGAGCGAGAACGCGACCACCGGTGCGCTCAACGCAATGCTCTCGACTCGCGGCAATCCTGCCGGTGCCGTTCCGACGAACGCGCGCACCGCCCATTGAGCCAGCACGACGCCGAACACGCCGCCCAGCACCAACACCGGTGCCGCCTCGGCGATCGCCTGGGTGATCAACCGCGGACGTGACGCACCGAGCGCCAACCGCACCGCGAACTCGTTGCTTCGAGCACTCGCTCGCGCCGCGAAGAGATTCGCCAGGTTGACGCACGCGATCAGGAGAAGGAACGAGACCGCGCCGAGAAGGAGGATCAGCGTCGGACGCACGTCGCGGACCGCATCGTCGAGCATCGAGTCCACAATCATGCCTGGGCCCTCTTTGGCTCCCGATGTCGCCACGATGCGCTTGGCCAGCGCCGCGGCCTCCCGACGTGACTGCTCCAGTGTCGCGCCAGGCGCGAGACGCGCGACGACGCGATAGTTATCCGTCACCTCCCGCGTGAGCTCGCCAGGCTCCAGCACGAGCGGCACCCACGCCTGGTGGGCAGCGGATGGGTACTGAAAATCACGCGGCATCACACCAACGATCGTGTACTGCGATCCGTTGAGGCGAACCGGTCGGCCGACGATGGACGGGTCCGCGCCGAACCGGCCACGCCACAAAGCGTCGCTCACCAGCACGACTTGATCTCGCCCTTGCTGATCTTCGTCAGGCGCGAACGTCCGGCCCAGGGCCGCGCGTACTCCGAGGACCGAGAACAGGTTGGGTGAGACGGAAGCGCCCTGGAGTCGTTGGGGCTCGCACGCGCCCTGAGGGCACTCGCCGACGAGATTGAGGTTCGTGTTCTCGAACAGCGCCACGTCCTCGAAGACACCACGGAGTTGACGCAGATCGGCGGCATCCGCGGCTGCGGGGTAGTTGCGAGCGTTCTGTCGCAGGAGCCAGATGCTGACGAGCCGCTCCGGCTCGCGAAAGGGAAACGGCCGAAGCATCACGCCGTAGACGACGCTGAATACGGCGGTCGCCGAGCATATTCCCAGCGCCACGATGGCGATCCCGGTGATGCCGAAGCCAGGAGCCTTTCGGAAGAGGCGGACGCCGAAGCGGATGTCGCCGAATAGTTGGCGGACGAGACCGCCGGGCCGGTCGTCGCGCGATTGCTCGAGACTGGCGTCCACACTCCCGAAGGTGAGGTGCGCCGCGCGACGTGCGGCCTCGGGGGCCATGCCGCGCGCGATGTTCGCCTCGACCTCCCGCTCGAGGTGGAAGCGCATTTCCTCGGCGAGGTCGGCGTCGATGCCTGCACTCCGGAACAGCGCGCGCCAGAGCCCGACGACCTGCTGGATGATTCGCATGAGACGTCTTCTCCCTACCGGCCGAGTCGTTAGGCCGTTCGCATGACGAGCGAGATCGCGGCCGAGAGCCGGTTCCAGTCGGCGCGCTCCTGCTCGAGCCGTCGGCGGCCGGGCGCCGTGAGGCGATAGAATCGGGCGCGCCGGTGGTTCTCCGAGACCCCCCAATCGGCGGCGATCCACCCCTGGCGTTCCAGTCGCTGAAGCGCCGGATAGAGCGATCCCTGATTGACCTGCAGCACGTTCTTGGACAGCAGCTGGATCCGCTGCGCGATCGCCCACCCGTGCAGCTTTTCGGTGGCGATGGTGCGCATGATCAGGAGGTCGAGCGTGCCCTGGACGAGGTCGGTGGGTTTGGTCACGGTTGCCCTTGGTTATCTACAAGAGATATGCATGGCGTGTTGTAGATAAGCAAGGGGACGATCCGTTTCGTTGCCTTGTTAGGCGGGGGCTACCTGGCCGAAGCCCGCATGCCGAGGAGGGCCCCGAGGCCGCTGATGATCTGATGCACCACGAGCACGAAGAGCATCGACCAGAGGACTCGCGGCAGCGTGGGAGCGACCCACGGCCACACGACCAGCCAGGCCCCGAGCAGGAAATCGACCTGGTCCAACACGTAGAAGAAGAACGTTGCGGGACCACCGCCCGGAGCGCCCGGCGCGATGTCGAGCTGGCGTTTGAGAAAGCTGTTGGCGAGCTCGCTCAGCATCGCCGCGGCCCCGAGCGCGAAGCCGAACGAGGCAACGCTGAACGCCGAGAACGCGCGAAGGACTGTCGGCTGCAGGTCGGGGACGAGGCTCTGCATGGCGTACCCAGCCGCCGACCCGAGCGCGACGGCAATGACGCCGCGATACGTCTTGTTCGCCCCAAACAGCGGGCGGCCCCGAACCAGAGCCCCACGGTCGATGGGCACGGCGAGTGAGCGCAACCACCCGAACTTGATGCACAGACCGTGGAAGATCAGCCCCATGAAGAGCGGCCCGAACAGAGACGCAACGAGAACGAGGTCGCTCATGACTTCGGTGCGTGGGTGCCCCTTCGGCCGCTTCGAGATGCTATTTCGAGATCATCCCGATTGTTGCAAGCCACCTTTCCACCAACTGGGGCCATTCGGTGATCGGAGAGCTCGTACGCCGCAGCCCGAATGCATGACCGCCCTTCACATACACGTGCATCTCCGCGGGAACTCCAGCCTTCCTTAGCGCCGCATAGTAGACGAGCGAGTTCTCTACAGGATCTATCGGGTCATCCTCCGCCTGGAGCAAGAACGTCGGCGGCGTCCGGCTGGTGACCTGAATATCGGGGTTCAACGCGAAGTCTCGTTCGCGCACCGCCAGATGCCCCGGATAGAGAGCGATCGCGAAATCCGGGCGGCAGCTCGCGGTGTCGGCCGCGTCCACCGTCGAGTACAGACGCTTCTCGAAATGCGTGGCTATTGCGGCGACCATATGCCCTCCAGCCGAGAAGCCGAGGACTCCGATCTTGCGCGGGTCGATGTGCCACTGCGCGGCCTGGAAGCGCAGCAGTCCCACGGTTCTCTGCGCGTCTTGCAACGCCGTCCGACAATCCCGATACGGCCCGGACTTCACGCACGGCACGCGGTACTTCAACAACACGCACGTGATGCCCCTGGCTGTCAGCCAGTCACAGACTTCCGTGCCTTCGAGATCGATCGCCAGAACGTTGTACCCTCCGCCGGGGAACACGACGACCGCTACACCCGTGTTGCTTCCCACGGGCGAATGGACGGTCATTGTCGGTTGCGAGACTCTGGCGACATAGACCCACGGCTTACCGCCAACGAGCCGCTTGCTACCGGTGGCATCGTCCACAACCGTTCCCGACACCTCCGGTCCGTCGAGCGTCCGCGCGTCAGGAGCCGCCCCAGGCCAGATCGGGATCTGCTTGTTGCCCGGCGATGGCTGCCAGGCGGTCTGCGCCGCGGCAAGCCCGGGCTCCCCGGCTGGGAATGCAACGAACGCCAGCAGAGCCACGCCCACTCGGTACCGCACTTTCACTCGCGAGCTGACGTTTCTCACGTCGTGGGGTCCGCGATTTCGCTGGACTCATTCGCGGGCCGTCCGAGACCGGTGAAGTCATCGTGCGGCATCCAAACGAATAGCTCGTTGGCGTCCAAGTCCCGGAGCACCAGGGTCGGGCGTCCCCATTCAACCCGGTCGATCTGGATCCCTCTCTCTGCGATGTGCTTGCGCAAGGGCTCACGCTGATCGTCCTCGAGGCCGATGAAGACGCGCCCATGACCCACCCGCGCTCGGGTGTGGTCCTCGACTTCGTTGAGGATGAGCTCGAATCCGAAGAGACTCACCTGAAACACACCATCGTTCGAGTCCCAGTCCAGCGAGAAGCCAAGTTGCTCCGTGTAATGGCGCAGGGCGCGCTCCGCATCGGCGACGAAAAAGACGCTTCTCGCATAGAGATTGTTCACGATTCTCCGCTCCCGTACAGATTCAAAACGGACTATCAACAACGGCCGGCAGACACCGCACGCTCTATGCACGGCGTAACCGACCGAGCAAGGAGGCGCCAGGTCTGGTTGTCGTACACAAACACGCTCATCATGCGGGCCCGGCCAGTGCCTGCACTCTGGATGCTCTGACGAATCCCGCGCACGCGCGCGATTACAACGGCAGTCGTTCCATGGTCGACAACCATGACGTCGTCGACGTGCAGCGAGTCTGAAAGCGTATTACGTACCCCGGTCAGCAGCTGCCGTCGGTTTTCGACGATGCCACCCGGAGGCACGACGAGGAGATTCGGTAGTGCCGCCGCGGCAATGACGACGGTATCCCCGCGCAGGAACACTGACTCGAGTAGCTGTCGGTGCAGCGAGAGCAGAGCATCCTTGTCTGGTGTTTGCGCAGTCGCGGCTCTCGTCGCGCCAAACGCCATGAGAAGTGCAAGAACGCTGGACGTGCGGCGTGAAGACGCAGGAACCCTCATTTCGCTCCCCGTTGTTCGGATGACGATATCGTTCGTTGCTGTTTAACGCCGGAGTTGAGCCGCGATCGGATAGAATAGTGCCGCCGCGCAGCGGCGGCGCGTCGAGCCCGCTCGTC
>Ga0209382_10013309_pt1 | contig 10119 bp, 10 predicted proteins | sample SoiMetdeltSBSDD5_FD_187599 | JGI IMG/M metagenome (GOLD analysis project Ga0209382, IMG submission 187599) | Bulk soil microbial communities from a Populus tree surrounding site in Tennessee, USA - Soil MetaG P. deltoides SBSDD5 (SPAdes) (version 2) | ecosystem: Environmental > Terrestrial >...
TCCGCCAGCGCGCCGACCTCCTCGAAGCTGCCCTTGGACTTCGTACCCTTCTTGATCGCCGTGATCCACTCGTCTTCCGGGCTCGTGGTGTCGAACTCCGGAACGGTCACGGATCCAACGAAGGCCTCGTGGCGACTCTTCGGCAGCAGTCGTGGCGCGGCGCCTCTGAAATCGCAGAGGATCTTTCCCTTGTCGCCGACGATGAGCATGCCTTCGTCGTCGAGGTCTTCGCCGTCCGAGTACATCTCTTCGGGCGTTTGCGGCTTCATCCCGCCGTCGTACCAGAAGGTATCGACCGCCGGCCGGTCCGCTGTCGCCGGATGCCGCCACCGAACGGTGCTTGCGCGCGGAAAAGCGACTTTCGAGACACGCCCGCCCGTGCTGACGTTGTTCTCGCCGACGAACGCTTCGTTGTTGGGCCGCGCCTCGACGAATTCCGGCACGCCAAGATTCAAGATTCGGTACGGTTGCCAGAGGCTGTAATGCCCCATATCGCCGAGGCACCCGGTGCCGTAGGCATACCACCCGCGATACACCGCAAACGTATAGCTCGGGTGATACACGCGCTCGGGCTCCGGTCCCTGCCACAGCGCCCAGTTGAAGCCGTCCGGCACGGGCGGTCCGGACGTGTGATACGCCTGCATGCCCTGCGGCCAGAACGGACGGTTGGTCCAGTTGTGGACTTCACGCACGGTTCCGATTGCGCCGGCTTTGATCCATGCCGCGAGCGTGTGACGATCGGGGCTATTGCTGTACGCGAGCAGGTGTGACGGAGCCTTGCTCTCGCGAGCCGCGTCCAACGTTCGCCGCACTTCATACATCACGCTCGCGACCGGCTTGTGCGAGATCGCGGCTTTGCCCTTTTTCAACGCCGCGATGTTGATGCTGCCGTGCTGGTGATCCGGAGTGATATTGATGACGCCCTGGATGTCGCTTTCCTTCTCGAGCATCTCGCGGAAGTCTTCGTAGGTGCGAATGCCGCCCGGACGATCCTGCTTCCGGTAATACATCTCCATGATCTCTTTGGCGACGTCACGACCGGCGCGGATGCCCTTGTCAGCCGCGCCCCACTCCGGCTCACCGAGGAACTTTCGGATCCGGTTTCGATTCCCGAACGCGCTCCAGTCCACATAGTTCTGAGTGTCGCGATTCGGATCGACAACGGCGACGAACTGGACGTCGGGGCGCTCAACCCAGCCAGTGTTGACCTGGCGCTGGGCCTGGGTGCCGCAGCCGACTTGCGCGAGACGGATCATGTCGCTCGGCGCCACAAAGCCTTGCCCGCCGAGCACACATCTCGGCACGATCGTCCAGCCAGTAGCCACCGTCAGTCCTGTGAGAAACGTTCGGCGATCGATCTCGCTCATGACAGTACCTCGTCGCTATTTTCGCGGTGTGACCACAACAGCGTCCGACCATTCGCGGCCTTCGAAGACGGCCGCGGCAAACTTCTCGTCCGCAAGATACGAGCCCTCGACCAGGTAGGTCCGCAATTCCTTCGTCAAGGGCTGTACGGCTTTGAATGCCACCCTGAGATCGTCCGAGTCGGCGCCGCCGGGCCAATACTTGTCCCGCGATGCCTGCGTCAGCGCAAAGATCGCGAGATAACGGCCCGGGTCATCGCCGCCAATCGGCTTGTAGTACAGCAGTCGCAGGTCCGGCCTGAGGGTTGCCACCGCCGGATGAACCTGCTCGCGAATGAAACGCTCGAACTCATCACGGCGATCAGGCAACACGCGCGTGATGTGAATGCCGAGCACTTCGATCGCAGGCAGCGGCCCGACTTTCTCCGCGCCGATCAGCTCGTATTCGGCCCTCTGACCTGGGCCGTCGGCAACGTTCGTGAGATCGACGGCAGGCGCGTTGGACCGATTCGCCGGTCGTGCGGCCGTAATGAGCGCGTAGAGCCCCTTGCGGGTGCCGCGATCGACGCGGACGAGATGGGTGCGCGTCCCTGCCGCAGACGCCGCAGATCGTGCACTCGAGGCAAGCTGCGTGAAAACGTGCGCTTCGAACGCTTCGGGGGCGACATCCGGCTTCAGGGTGGGAACGGTGATGAGGAGGACCTCGGTCAGCTGCATCGCCTGGCCGAGGGCCAGCGCAGGCAGCAACATGATGAACATCACCATCAAACCCCGGACGGCGACGCTTTTCATGCGCGCCATGGTAGCAGAACCGATCGCCGCCAGGACCGCCTTCCCGTTATCCGGTTATCATTGGAATCGTGCTTTTCATGCGGATCGGCGTAGTTCTGTTCGTGCTCGGCTTGAGCGGCGCGCAGACACCGTCCACACCTGCACCGTACACGCTGTTCTCACCGGAGGGCCGTCGTCCCGTGCCGGCACGGCTCATCAGCGGCCAGGAAATGTTCTCCCTGGACGATTTGGCGAGCGTGTTTCAGCTCGCCCTCAAGGAAGACTCGCTGGCCGGCGGCCTGATCGTGACCGCGCGCGGCCAGTCGATTGTCCTGACCCCGGGCCAGAGCCTGGCGTCAGTAGGGGGGCGGCTGATCTCGCTGCCGGCAGCGCCGGTCAAGGATGGCAAGAGCTGGTTCGTGCCGGTCGATTTCGTGCCGCGTGCGCTTGCGCCCACGCTCGGCACGCGCCTCGAACTGCGAAAAGCCTCGCGATTGATCCTGGTCGGCGATGTTCGCGTACCGCGGATCGCCGGCACGGTGGAACCACAAGGCTCGCTCGCTCGATTGACGCTCGACGTCTCTGCGCCAACGCCGCACGCGGTCAGCCAGGACGGCAACCGCCTTGTGGTCAAGTTCGAGGCCGATGCCCTAGACGCCGCGCTGCCCGCATCGTCGGTACCGGATCTCATTCAAGCCATCCGTCCCGGCGACGGGCCGGCCAGCCTGGTCGTTGAGCTTGGGCCCCGTTTCGGAACCTACCGCGCGTCGGACCTCCCGGGCGATCGCGGGACGGTGCGAGTTGTCATCGATATCATTGCCGCGACAACGAACCCGAACCCGGGAAGCACTCCGGCGCCAGCGCCGTCGCCGCCCGACACGCCGCCGCTGCTCGACATTGCACCCTCCGGAGGCATCCGCACGATCGTTGTCGACGCGGGCCACGGCGGCACGGAGGACGGCGCTCGCGGGCCGTCGGGAACACTCGAGAAGAACGTTACGCTGAGCGTTGCTCGCCGCCTGAAGGCTGCTCTTGAATCGCGCTTGGGCGTACGTGTCATCCTGACGCGCGACGCCGACACGCTCGTCGAGCTCGACGAACGTGCGGCGCTTGCCAACAACAACAAGGCGGACCTCTTTGTCAGCCTTCACGCCAATGCCTCGGTTCGTGCGTCCGCAGCTGGCGCCGAGGTGTTCTATCTGAGCCTCGAGGAATACGGCGACCAGGCGCAGCGTGTCGCCAAGGGTGAAACCGAAGCGCTGCCCGTGTTTGGCGGCGGGAGCCGCGACATTGAAGTCATCCTCTGGGAGATGGCGCAGGCGCGCTACATCGAGCAGTCCGCCGTGCTTGCGCAATCCGTAGAAGCCGCGCTGCGCGAGAAGATACCGATGAGCCCACGCGCGATTCAGCAGGCGCCGTTCCGCGTGCTGGTTGGCGCGAACATGCCGGCCGTGCTGGTGGAAATGGGATTCATCACCAACGCGGAACAGGAAAAGCAGCTCACGTCTGACGCGTTCCAGGTCTCCATCGTCCAGGCGCTCGTTGACAGCATCGTCCGCTACCGCGATCGGCCGGCGACACGGACCGGCGTCGCCGGCGCGGCGGCGCCGCGGGCGGGCGGTGGCCTTCGACCCTGATGCCACGCCGCACTGTGGTGATCGGTGCGATCGCGCTGCTCGCGATTGCGGGTGCCGCGTGGCTTGCGTTCAGTCGTCCGTGGCGCCAGCCCGCTGACGCGCCGGCCGGGACGTCCGCAACTCCCCCCACAACAACGTCCGATACGCGAAAAATTACGGGCACGTTGTACTACGTATCGGAAGACGGCATGTCGCTCGTGGGCGTCCAGCGAGAGGTTCCTTTTGGCGAGACCGTTCTCGATCAGGCGAGGCACATCGTCGTCGCACAGCTCGGTGATGCGCCGGCGCCGTTCGTGTCTGCGGTTCCTCCGGGCACGACGTTGCGCGGCGTTTTTCTGACCGACCGTGGCGATGCATTCGTCGATCTGAGCGGCGAAGCGCGCACCAGGCACACGGGTGGTGCACTCGACGAGCTCTTCACCGTGTACGCCATCGTCAACGCCCTGACCATGAACCTGCCCGCCGTGAAACGCGTGCAGATTCTCGTCGAGGGCAAGGAAGTTGATACGCTGGCGGGTCACGTCGACCTGCGGCATCCACTGCAAAAGAACCTGAAATGGGTCAGGACCGACAAAACCGAGAAGGGGTGACATGAATCGCGCCGATGGACGGGCGTCAGGCGAACTCCGGGCGACGACGATGACGCCGGGATTTCTCCTGCATGCCGAGGGATCTGTGTTGATCGAGGTCGGCCGCACGAAGGTCGTGTGCGCCGCCAGCATCGAAGATCGCGTTCCACCGTTTCTGCGCAACACCGGAAAAGGATGGGTCACGGCGGAGTACGGCATGCTTCCCCGAGCGACAACCACGCGCACTCAACGCGAAGCGTCGGCGGGCAAAGTGGGTGGCCGCACCCAAGAGATTCAGCGGCTCATCGGACGATCGCTGCGCTCCGTGACGCGGCTTGCCGAACTCGGCGAGCGGACGATCTGGATTGACTGCGACGTCATCCAGGCCGACGGCGGCACGCGCACCGCGTCGATCACCGGCGGTTTCGTCGCGCTCGTGCTCGCGCTACAGCGCATGCGCGAGCAAGGACAGATCAAAGCGATCCCCATCCAGGACTACGTTGCCGCAACGAGTGTCGGCGTCGTTGGCGGATTGCCAATGCTCGACCTCGCGTACGACGAGGACTCGCGCGCCGATGTCGACATGAACATCATCAAGACCGGCGACGGACGCTTCATCGAGATTCAAGGCACGGCCGAAGGTCCACCATTCGAACGTCAGGCGCTCGACGATCTCATGGCGCTTGGGGACAAGGGCATCCAGGAGCTCGTCGCGCTCCAGCGAACGATTGTCGGCGCGTATCTGCCATGAAGCTGGTCGTGGCCACGACCAACCCGGGGAAAGTCCGGGAGATTGCCGACATCCTGAAAGGCGCCCTCACTCACACTGGAGAGCCGATCGAGCTCATCTCGCTGCGCGACTTTCCCGCCATCGTCGAGCCCGAGGAGACCGGCGAGACGTTTGCCGAAAACTCGCGGCTCAAAGCGCTCTATTACGCCGAAGCGACAGGACTCCCATGCGCGGCCGATGACTCCGGCCTCGAAATCGCCGCGCTCGACGATGCCCCGGGCATTCACTCGGCGCGGTGGCACGGTACCGACTACGCCGTGAAGTTCAAGAAGATCTACGAGCTGCTGGCCGAACGCGGAGCGCGAACGAGCGCAGCGCGGTTCGTGTGTCATGTCGCACTAGCAGAGCCGGGACGCCTCCTCTTCGAGGTGGAAGGGATCGTGGATGGGGAGATTGCCTCGGAGCCGCGCGGGACGAACGGCTTCGGCTACGACCCCGTCTTCTTCTACCCGCCGTTCGGCTGCACGCTTGCCGAACTGGATCTCGAGCGCAAGGCCACCGTGAGCCATCGCGGCCGGGCATTTCAGGCCCTACGCCGCTACCTCCAGGCGGGTTCAAACCCTTAGCCGCGCCGCTGCATCCAAGGTTCTCGAGGAACATGCTCATGAGAACCCTATTGCTGACGCTGTCGCTCGCGGGCGCCACCATCCCTTCGGACGCGGTCCAATCGACGGAAACCCTTGCCGGAACGTGGCGAGCCAGTCTGAACGACACCTGGAATCGCCGCGACGGCGAGGAATGGATCAACCTCCAGCTCTATCGCGACGAGAGTCGCACATTCGGGTTTTCAGCGCCGCTGCGTGATGTGGTTGGCGCAAGCGGCGCCAGCAGCCGGTGGAGCGCACGCAACGTGCGGTTCAGCGTTCAGCGCGATGCCGGGACGGTGGACTTCCAAGGTGATTTTAACGAGGGGCGTGGCTCCGGCACGTGGCGGTTCCCCCCGAACGCCTCGTATGTGTCCGCGATGCGTCAGTCATACGGCGAACTCTCGACCGAGCAGGTGCTGAAGCTCGCAATTCATGACGTGAGCCGTTCGTTTATAGCAGAGCTCCAGGGTCAGGGCTACAGCAAGCTGTCAGTCGACGAGCTCGTGAAAATGCGCATCCACGGTGTGACGCCAGCGTTCATTCAGGAGATCAAGGCGGCTGGTTACGACAAGCTTCCCGTTGAGGATCTCGTGCGGATGCGGATCCACGGCGTCACGCCCGAGTACATTCGTGAGCTTCGCGATTTGGGGTACGCCAAGCTTGACGTCGAGGAACTCGTGAAGATGCGCATCCACGGGGTGACGCCAGCGTTCATTCGCGAGCTGCGGGCGCTGGGCTACAAGGATCTGTCGGCGCGAGATCTCGAGAAGATGCGCATTCACGGCGTGAGCGTGGAGTTCATCAAGGAGCTGCGCGATCTGGGCTACGCGAACGTGTCGGCAGAGAATTTGGTCCGGCTGCGCATTCACGGTGTGACACCGTCGTTCATCCGCGACATCAAGGCCGCCGGCTTCAAGGACATGTCGCCGGACGATCTCGTGGACTTCAGCATTCACGGCGGCCGACGATGGCTCAAGAAGAGGGCGGAGTGAGTCTCACTTTCAACGTCTCACCCTGATAAGGCGTTCATAGAACACCTTGCCATCCAGCCATGGCCGGGTCATGCGAGGCTTGTCGGCCGTTCCAAGCTGGTGAGCCCAGTACTCCGGAGCCGGCGGCGTCGCGTCGTCCCATCGTGCGTCGGGACCGTAAAGCAGGAACACATCCCACGCCTCTTCCGGCGTTTTGAGCGTCTCGCGATAGCCGCGCATGAGCACGCCCTGTCCATCCCAGAAATGCATCGCCCGCGGATCCGGATACTGTGTCGTCGCACTCGCCACGTCGCGCTCGAGCCCGCGCTGTTTCGGGACCCACACCATGTAAACGCGCAGATCCGGGTCTGAATCCTTCGACAGCACTTCACGGTGGATCTCGGCGACGCCGAGCAGGCACTGCGCTCAGGTTGGCGCGACGAGCATCACGATACGCACACGCCCGGCGTCCCGGTTGAATTGCGACCGCAGTGGCTCAGCGGATTCTGAGAGCGAGCTGTACGGTCGTGGTCCACATGCGACCGCGAGAGCGAGCGCAAAGAGCAACGCCGCGAGCCTGAGCTGCAATCGAACCGTCACAACGCAAGCGTACCACGGGGCTCGATTGCCAGACCGCCCACCGATGGTTGTGCCCTCAGACCAGCGGTGAGCGTGGCGACCCGCGGCCCTTACCGCTTCTATGAAGCGGTACTCCGAGTCAAGTCTTTCCGTGACGAATGCGTTGTGGAAATGTGGAAATCCGCTTTTGGGATTTCCACATTTCCACACGCCTCGTCGTGCTGCGAGCCTAGCGTAACGCGCCTTGGTTGGACCGAAGGCGGCCTTCTATTCGCGCTCGTCATGGCGCTCAAGCGCCGGCGCATGGTGCGATACGCTGAGGGAGCCCGCTATCTCGCACGACGGCTCTCCGGGCGGCCAGCGGTAAGGTCGCGGTGCTCCCTCATTATTGGACTAGGCCCACCGTGTGTGCGGTCCGCCTTAGAGCACGGGAACCGGACCGTAAAAAGTCGTCGCGTCACGCCAGATCGCAAAGAGAATGCGACTTAAGCGCCGCGCTAATCCCACCACCGCCACGCGTACGCCCCGTCGGGCGGCCAGGGCGTCGGCCCAGCCGCGCAAGGGCGTCGTGCGGATTGTGCGACTGCGCCAGCAACTCCACGCCGCCTGAATCAACATGCTACGGGCTTCGCGCGAGCCCACTTTGGTAATGTGGCCACGCAGCCGACGTTCGGCGGAGCTGTCTTCGCGGGGCACCAGACCGACGGCGCTACTGGCGTGGCTGGCGGTCGGGAACCGCGCGACATTATCCAGCGTCGCCCGATACGTGAGCGCCACGATAGGGCCCACTCCCGGCACCGTTTGCAAGCGGTGCACAATGGGATCTCGGTTGGCGACATGCGTCAAGGCGCGATCCTCACCAGCGATTAGGCGCCCGACCGCCGTGGCGGCCTCCAGCAAGGGGGTCACCACCTCACGGACGTCTGCGGGTAGTGTCAGGCGGCTCACGCGGGCGCTGAACGTCGCGCTTGTGCCGCTGCCGATTCGTAGGCCCTCCTGACGCAGCACGGCGCGAACCCGTACGATCAAACCGCTCCGCATGCGCACGAGGTGCCGCCGAATCCCCAACCGCTGCCGCATTGTGCGTTGCTCGCGTGAGACGCGATGCGTGGGTCGGTACCAACCCCGGCGATTCGCTTCGGCGAGGGCGACGGCGTCCCGTCGATCGGTCTTCACCCGCCGCCGCAATGTGCCATACATCGGCCCGTCATTGGGATCGGCCACGATCACCTCGTGCCCCACCGCCTCGAGAGTCTGTGCGACCCATTCACTCTCGGTGCTGGCCTCTACCAAAATCCTCATCGGTCCCAACCCTCCGAACACCTCAACCAATCGCTCTCGCGTCGTGTGCACCCGGCGATGCCGGACCGGTTCCCCGGTCGCATCAATAATCCGCACTTCGCTGAACCGCGTGTGAAGATCGATGGCACCATAGACCATGGCTGGCTGCTCCTTCTTGAGAGCCCTGCTTCGACAGGGCGTTACTCCTACTTGTGGAGCGCAAGCTACCACGTGAGGTGGCAGCCAGCCGCTTCATCTCATCTCGCCGGGAAATCGCGCTGCACTCTTGCGCGTTCGCTGCCGCGTCGCGTAGGACTTCGGCGTCAGCGTGCGGTGGCGGGCAGGTCGGGTCGGGCCGACCTTGAGCGGCGCGATCAGCGAAGCCAGTAAAACCGTCCCGGAGCGCGGCCGAAGGCATCGGCGCTGTTTCGCCACCAGCGTACGAGTTGTCCGGCGGCCCAACCGATGTTTTACCGGTGCGCGGATTACCCCAAGCCGATGCCGCCCACCGTGAGAACAATCGCGAGGGACGGTTTTTCCGCGTCGCGAAGCGGGAGGCACGAGCCGACCTGTGCGCCACAATAGCCGCTGGCGCACGCGACGGTTCCGCCCGACGGACCAGCGGTGAGCGTGGCGGACAGCCGATTCGAGACGCTCAGGGCGGCAGGCACCAGTGTCATCTCAGCGCAAATGCTGCGCCGAGTAAATCAGGCCGGCTTTGTTGCTGATGTAGGCGAACCCGCAGGGATCGGTTTTGTCCTTGATCATGAACCAGTAGCCATCGTTGGTGACGTCGAGCGTCAACTGCCAGCCGGGCAGGATCTCTTCTCCCGGCTTGAAGTTCATTGCCTTCAACTGGCCGGTGGTGTCGCGCTGCACGAACGGCGAGGTCGCAAGCTCCTCGTGCTTCAGATACACACCAGTCGGCGATCCGGGTTGATTGGCCTCGATGTTATTCACAGTACGCGCGGCCTGCACCGCCTGGCGCCGTCGCCCGGCCTGCTCGGGCGACTCGTTGGCATCGTGCAGGCAAGATTGTTGTTGCGGTGGCGGTGAAGCCGACGCTGCAATCGTCGCGAGCGATACGATGGCCAGTCCGATGAATCGCCGTTTCATGCACGCCTCCTTAGAAGCCAAAACGAACTTCGAGCACCACGTCCTTTGGAGCAGGCAACGATCCCGTCGGTTGGAATTTTCCGCCAGTCACCGGCGACCGATCGCCGCCGTCGTCCACCCTGTTCGTGCCGATGCTATAGACGATGAAGCTGTCGGCGCGTTTGATGTATCGCAGCGGCCCTCCGCTGCGAGGATCCATTGGCACCGAAGGCAGGTATCGCGGAACAACATCGTCGAGTGACGCCGGTGCTGCTCCATCGTGATCGCGCCGGTAGCGCTCCACTGCCAGCGCCGTCGTAACCAGACCCTTCGCTGTCACGTCTCGCGCCACACTTACGGTCGCACCGCTCAGCGCCTGCGCCGCGAAGCGCTCGAACGGCCTCGGTACTCCCCACAAATCGCGGAAGTATCGCCGCAGGCCTCCGTCGAGCGGACTGGGCAGCTGCGTTGCCGG
>Ga0209382_10013311_pt1 | contig 10118 bp, 8 predicted proteins | sample SoiMetdeltSBSDD5_FD_187599 | JGI IMG/M metagenome (GOLD analysis project Ga0209382, IMG submission 187599) | Bulk soil microbial communities from a Populus tree surrounding site in Tennessee, USA - Soil MetaG P. deltoides SBSDD5 (SPAdes) (version 2) | ecosystem: Environmental > Terrestrial >...
TCAAGTTCTCCTCGACCTGATCGGTGGCGAAGGGCTCGACGATCATCCAGGTGCCGTCCGGGGCGAGCGAAGCCAGCACGTGGGCGGCGGCTCCGGCCGGGTCGCCCATGTCGTGGAGGCAGTCGAAGAAGGTCACCAGGTCGTAGTTCGCCCCGGGAAACTCCTTGGCTGCGGCCACCTCGAAGCGCGCCCGGTCGCCTACCCCCGCGCGCTCCGCGGCCCGCCGCGCCTGCTCGATCGACGGGCCGTGGTAGTCGAAGCCGACGAAGGTCGAGTTCGGAAAGGCTTCGGCCATGAGCACGGTCGTCACCCCGTGCCCGCAGCCAACGTCGGCCACCCGCGCCCCGCGGCGTAACTTCTCTTCGACCCCGTCGAGCGCCGGGATCCAGCTGCTCAGCAGGTTGGCGACGTAGCCCGGGCGGAAGAATCGCTCGGTGCCCAGAAACAGCCCGGGGTCATGCTCATGCCAGCCGACCCCGGCCCCGGTCCGAAACGCCTCGCTGACGCGCGGCTCGGCCTTGAGCGCCGAGGTCGCCAGCAGAAAAGCCCCGGGCAGGAAGGCCGGGCTTCCCTCCTCGGCGAGGGCAAAAGACTGTTCCTCGGAGAGCGAGTAACGGCCCGAAGCGGGGTCATAATTGACGTAGCCCCCCGCGGCCTGCGAGGAGAGCCATTCGCGGACGTAGCGCTCGACGGTGCCAGTGCGCTCGGCAAGCTCGCCCGGGTTGGCCGGCCCCGAGGCGGCGAGAGCCTTGTAGAGCCCGAGCTTATCACCGATGACGACCATCCCGGCATGGAGGGTGGCGCCGAGGTCGGTGAGGGCTTGCTGCATGAAGCGGTTCAATTTATCCTCGTTGATGGGCATGGTTGCATGTTTCCTTTCCGTGAGGCGTACCCGTGGCGGGACGCCGGGCCTTACCCTGTCATCTGGCCCGCGCGCGAACCGGGCCTTAACCGGCGGAGGGTCAGACGGTCAAGCGCGCGCCGTGCGGATAGTAGCACTCGCCCTGCCGCCGAGTAACGAAGGATCACTGAAAAATCGCCGAAAAAGCGCCGAACGCTGCCGACGAGGCGCGAATCTTTTGAGCCTGCGCGGCCGCCGCGAGAATCCTTCCACAGCTCAGAGTCGTCACGAGCGGTCGGTGTTGACCCGATCACTACTGAGATTTGGGAGAAAAACATGTCGCAGAAATTTTGCAGACAAATGAGAAGGCGAGCCCAACAGCCTTGATCAGCTTTGGCCGAGAAGAAGACCATGGGGCGCTCGGCGGAGGCAGATACCGATCGCTGCCAGATCGCCGGTAAACTTCGGATGCCGCCTGAGTTCCCGATTAATCGCCGATCCACGAGCCGAGCATGCCGACCCAGCCGAAGCCACAGCCGACCTACTCTTTCGGTGACTTCACCCTCGAGCCCGCGGGCGCGTGCCTCATGCGCTCCGGCCGCGAGCTCAGGCTGAGGCCGAAAGCCTTCGCGGCGCGAGGCCACGCCCGGGACTGGGCCGCGGCCGGGGCTCGGCCGGCGCGCCGTTGGCGGTCTATCACTTCCACGACGCCAGGCACTCGCCGCTCAACGTCGGGCTGAGCGCCCTGGAGCTCTCGCCGGCGCGCGACCGGATCATCTTCTGCCAGGGGGAGCTGACCGGGAACATCTGGCTTGCGGGGCCGGTGACGGGGCCGTGAGGTCGGCGCCGTCTCTGTGCCGCGTGTTGACAGCCGCGGTGGCGATGAACTAATTTGCCGCCGGCGCTATGTGGCTGAGCAAAAAAACCGTCTCCCTGCTTGTGGTCATCGCGATCCTCGCGGCGGGCACGCTCGGCTACCGCCTGCTCGAGGGCTGGAGCTGGTTCGACGGCCTGTACATGACGGTGATCACGCTGGCCACGATCGGCTACGGCGAGACGCACCCGCTCTCGCACGGGGGGCGCGTCTTCACCGTCGTCCTGATCGTCATCGGGGTGGTGGCGTTCGGCTTTCTCATCTCGAACCTCACCCAGACCCTGATCGAGACCGAAATCGCGGCCGCGATGGGGAGGCGACGAGTGTTCCGAGACATCAGCCGACTAAAGAACCATTACATCCTTTGCGGCGCGGGTCGGGTCGGGACGCAGATCATCGAGGAGTTCCGCAAAAAGGGCGTCGAGTTCGTCGTCATCGAGCGCAGCGCGGAGGTCGCCGAGCGCCTGCTGACGCGTGGCGACCTGGTCCTGGTCGGCGACGCCACGGACGAGGCGGTGCTCACCGGCGCGCTCGTGCGCGAGGCGCGCGGCCTGATCACGACCGCCTCGACCGACGCCGAGAACGTCTACATCACGCTCACGGCGCGCGGGCTCAACGCCGCGCTCTACATTGTCTCGCGCGCCACCGACCAAGCGGCGGAGCGGCAGTTGCTGCGGGCCGGGGCGAACAAGGTCGTCTCGCCGGTGCTCATCGGCAGCCACCGCATGGCGCAGGCGGCCCTCACGCCGGCGGTCGCCGCCTTCCTCGAGCTGACAACCATGACCGAGACGCTCGACCTCCACTTCGAGCAGGTCCGCATCGCGCCCGGCTCGCCACTCGACAACGTCAAGCTCAAGGACTCCAACATCCGCTCCGAGCACAGCGTCATGATCGTCGCCATCAGCGACGCGGCGGGCGAGATGCACTTCAACCCGGACGGCGAGCGTATCCTGCTCGCCGGCGACCTCATGATCGCCATCGGCACCAGCGCCGGCCTCGTCAAGCTCGCCGAGATCGCCCACTACCGCCGCGGCACCACCCGCAAGCTCCCCAACCTGGGGAAATAGGCCGCGGATGACACGGAGCGGCCAAATCAGCACGGAGCTCAACGGATCTCTGACCCCGCTCAAAAGGTGACCAGTGCGGTCCGGAAGCCGAGCATGGTCCATTCCGACTCGAACTCGATCGGGCTGATGTAGGAGAAGTCGCCCGGCCCGTTCGAGCCGACGGCGAAGCAGTGCGCGCTGCCATGCGCGTCGCGGTAGAAGCCCAGCTCGAGCGATTCGGCCTCGCTCCACTCCCGGTGGAAGACCGTCCCGACGAGGTTGAAGACTGCCGGCGGGCAGACCGTCAGCCGGTAGCCCGCCGGCAGCAAGCCGCGGACGCGCCAGTCATCGTTGACCACGTCGATGAAGTGGCGCAGCGAGGCGTAGTTGTGCCCGAAGCGGGTATTGCTCAGCAGTCCCGCGCGGCCGAGGTAGCCGAGAAACGGGTCCTTCGACTGGTCGAAGCCGTAGAGCGTCCCGTAGTACTGCCGGTTCTGCGGCAGGTATCGAGGCTTGAGCGTCGTCTCGACCGCGATGACTCGCCCCTGGTGCCGCCGGTGCCCTTCGCGCAAGGCCTGCGAACAGGTCTCGTGCCACTGCCCGACCTCGTCGAATTTGCCGGGCCGCAGCGGGTAGAGCCGGGCGATGTAATCTTCGTCGAGCGGGACCGATTCGGCGCCGGGAATGATCTGCCACTCGAAGTTAAAATTCTGCAGGTGCTCGCGTTGGGCGTCGGTCACCCGCGGGGCCTCGGCCGCCTCCACGAGGCTCGCTTCGCGCGGCAGGCCGAAGTACCGGCGGAGCGCCGCTTCCCTTTCTTCCCACCAATTCGGTCGCATACTTTTCCTCCTCCGGCGTGCCGGTTTGCGGTCCGCAGATTTTTCAGCTTTGAGGATGCGGGCGCGCTCCCTATAATGGGCGAGGGCCGCCTAATGTTACACGAAATCGGGCTTCCCGGAAGCCCGAGACGCGAGGGGACGCACAAAAGTTATGACCCAGCACCACACCGCGCGCCACGCCTTCACCGGTCTCTTGATCGCCGCCCTGCTCTGCCCGCCCGCGGCCGCCCAGGCCCGCCGCCGGCCCCCCTCCGAAAGGGAGGCCCCGGGATTCAACCTGGTCGAGCTTCCCGAGGAGAAGACGCGGCGCAACATCGGCGCCTTCTTCGACAAGCTCCGCGCGGGGAAGCCGGTCACGGTCGCCTACCTCGGCGGCTCGATTACCGCCGGCGCGGCGGCGACCGACCCGGCGAAGACCTCCTACCGCGCGCTCGTCACCGAGTGGCTCCGCCAGCAGCACCCGCGCGCGACGGTCACCCAGATCAACGCCGCGGTCGGCGGCACCGGATCTCCTTACGGCGCGCTGCGGACGCGCCGCGACGTCATCGCGCACAAGCCCGACCTCGTCTTCGTCGAGTTCGCGGTCAACGACGCGGGCGAGGAGGAGGAGGCGGTGAGGCGCTCGGTCGAAGGCATCCTGCGTCAGCTGCTGCTCATGCCGCAGCCGCCGGAGATCGTCATGCTCTACGCCACGAACGGCAAACGCCAGGCGCGCGTCGACTGGCACGAGCCTCTGGCGGCCCACTACCAGGTCCCGGCCGTTGACCTCCAAACCCAGGCCTGGGAGCTGATCGCGGCGGGCAAGGTCGCCCCGGCGACTCTCTGGAAGGAGGGGGCGCAGCCGCTCGACGAGGGCCATAAGATTTTTGCTCAACTCGTCACCGCCTTCCTCGCCGAGCAGGCGAAGCTCAAGCCCTCGCCGCTGCTCAAATCCCTCCCCCCTCCACTCGTCAGCGATGAAATGACCTACGGCGAGTTGAAGCCCTTCGCCGAGATCAAGCACGGGGCCGCGTGGCGCGTCGAGCCGGTGAGCGACCGGACGTTGCCGGCGACGCTGCTCGCGAGCGACAAGGCGGGCGCCGAGCTCGAGGTCTTGTTCGACGGCTCGGCCGTCGGGATCGCGTTCCGGGCGGGACCGGACGTCGGGGTCTTCGAGTGTCTCATCGACGGCAAGCCGGCGCCCGCGCCGCTCGCCAGGGTGGACGCCTACGACGCGACTCACCGCATCAAGACGCGGATCATCGCCGGGGGCCTACCGCCCGGCGAGCACCGGCTGACGATCCGCCTGCTCGACGAGAAGAACCCGAAGAGCGTCGGCCACCAAATTCGCCTCGGGTATTTCCTGCTCGGCGGACCACGCCCGGAGAGGCTCTAAGTCCTCAGTGCCACGGACCACCGGCCACTTTCTACCCGCCGCTGACCAGGGTGGCGAAGGCGACGGCGCGATTCTCCGCCCAGTAGCGATCCTCGCCCTCCCGGGGCCGCCCGAAGAAGCCGACATGCCCCCCATGCCTCGGAGTAATCAGTGTCACCGCCGGGTTTGAGGCGAGCGCCGGGTCGGCGAAGGGGCCGAACGGGATGAACGGGTCGTCCCGCGCCTGGATGATCAGGGCGGGGATGCGGACGCGCGGGATGAAGCGGAGCGAGCTTGCCTGGGTGTAGTAATCGAGCGCGTCGCGGAAGCCGAAATGCGGCGCCGTGACCAGGTCGTCGAAGTCCCACAGCCGGCGCACGCCCGCGAGCAGTTGCGGCCGAAATTGGTCGGGGAAGAGCGCGTGCTTGCGCCGGAAGGTGGCCTTGAGGCTGCTCAGGAATCGGGCTTCATAGAAGCGGTTCCCCGGGCGGCCGATCGCCCGCGAGCAGAGGCTGAGATCGATCGGCGGGCTGATTGCGCAGACGCCGCGCAATTCGCGCGGCGCGCCCGCGCCCAGTTCGCCCGCGAGTTTGAGCGCCTGATTCCCGCCCATCGAGAAGCCGATGAGGACAATCTGCGGCAGGCCGTCGCGCTCGATCAATTCCCGCGTCAGGTGCCGCAGGTCGGCCGTCAGCCCCGAGTGGTAGAGCGTCGGCGTCAGGGCTTCGGTCCCGCCGCAGTTGCGGACGTTCAACCGCAGCACGTTGAGGCCGGCGAGGAAGGCTTTCTCCGCCGTGCCGAGCACGTAGCGCGAGCCGGACGAGCCCTCCAGCCCATGGATGATGATCGCGGTCGGGCGCGCGCGGCGATCACCTTGCCAGTGGCAGAAGGCGACGACGCGCACCCCGGGCTCGGTCGCGAACTCCCGCCGCTCGCACGGCCAGGCAAGGATCGGGCGCCGCCGGGACTGCCGGTCGGCCCAGGCGTTGGCAAAGATCGTCATGGCGTGGCCGTTGCGGAGCGCGCGCGGCGCGACGAAGGGGTGCGCGGCGAAGTGGCCCGCGACTTTTGCGTGCCAGCCCCCAGGCGATAGGCCGTTGTGCTCCCTCATCGAGCCTCCGCGTAACCCCTCGGCGGCCGCTTGCGCCCGGCGCCCTGCCCTGTGATATCGTGGGCCGGCGAAAGGCCGTGAACCTGACGGCGGCTGGCGTCGTTATCGTCGTTAGCGTCGTTATTTGGGGGGGCGAACAGCAGTTGACCGCCCCGGTTGAGGTGCAATTTATGCAGCAAACCTGTGCACGTTGTAGCTACGAGTCGCCCCCCGGCGCTCGGTTCTGCCGCCAGTGCGGAGCGCCGCTCTTCGTCGAGAGCGAGACGACCCGGGCGCCGACCCGCCAGTACGGCCCCGCTCAGGCTGCGCCGAACCCACCTGACTACCTCGGGCTCGACACCGGGCGGCTTCACCACCAAGAGCCCTCCCCCACTTACACAGTCCCAACCCCGAGCCAGTCTAACACGGGCAGCAGAGTTATCCTGGCCGCGCTGCTCTTCCTCGTCCTCTGCGGCGTCGTCAGCGTCGGGGTCATGTCTTTCCAGTGGTCGCGCCGCCCGGCCACGACTGTGGAGGAGATGGAGCGGCAAGCCGAGGAAGCCGCCGAGCGCGCCCAGGAAGCGGCCGCGCGTCACGCCGAGGCCGCGGCCCGTCAAGCAGAGGCGGCTGCCCGCCAGGCCGAAGAGGCCGCCCGCCAAGGCGCGGACAATGCCCAGCCGCCGCCACCGCTGCCTCCTCCGCCCCCGCCGATCCCCGGCGAGTCTCGGCAGGTGACGGGCATCGAGCAGCTCAAGTACCCGGGCGCGACGAGCACCAAGCGGGTCAATACCGTGGGCAACGAGGTCCTCAAGATGAGGACCTCCGACGATCTCGAGAAGGTGAAGCAGTTCTACCAGGAGCAGTTGGGCGACCCGACCGTCCAGATCGAGGGCGATAAAGTCGTTTTCATCGGGCACGGGAAGTGGAACACGGTCGTCGCGATCGCCCCCGAAGAATCGCGCGCCGGCGGTGTCACGATCGACGTCGTGCGGACCCGCATCCCGATGATCAAGTAGCGCTGAGGCGCCTGACCGGAGGCGCCAAAGAAAACGGGGCGATGACCCGCGGGTCATCGCCCCGTTTTCTTTTCGGCCGGGCCGACTCTTAGAACTCACCCATGCCGCCGCCGCCCGGGGGGCCCGCCGGGGCCTTCTTGTCCTCGGGGATCTCCGAGACGAGGGCCTCGGTAGTAAGCATGAGCGAGGCGATCGAGGCCGCGTTCTGGAGCGCTGTGCGCGCCACTTTCGCCGGGTCGATGACGCCTGCCTTGACGAGGTCCTCGAACTCCTCGGTCTCGGCGTTGAAGCCGAAGTTTTCGCCCTTCTCGGCCTTGACCCGCTCGACGATGACCGCGCCCTCGCGGCCGGCGTTCTCGGCGATCTTGCGGAGCGGCTCCTCGAGCGCCCGCTTGACGATGTTGACGCCGATCTGCTCGTCCTCGTCAGTGAGCTTGAGGCTGTCGAGGCCCTTCGCCGCGCGGACCAGCGTCACGCCGCCGCCCGGGACGATGCCCTCTTCGACCGCCGCCCGCGTCGCGTGCATGGCGTCCTCGACGCGCGCCTTCTTCTCCTTGAGCTCGGTCTCGGTCGCGGCCCCGACCTTGATCACCGCGACGCCGCCGACGAGCTTGGCGAGCCGCTCCTGGAGCTTCTCGCGGTCGTAGTCCGAGGTCGTCTCGTCGATCTGGCGGCGGATGGTCGAGACGCGGCCCTGGATGTCGGTCTGCTTGCCCGTGCCCTCGACGATCGTCGTGTTGTCCTTGTCGACCGTAACCTTCTTGGCGCGGCCGAGGTCCTCGAGCTTGACGTTCTCGAGCTTGATCCCGAGGTCCTCGCTGATCAGGCGACCGCCGGTGAGGATGCCGATGTCCTCGAGCATCGCCTTGCGGCGATCGCCGAAGCCCGGGGCCTTGACGGCGCAGACCTGGAGCGTGCCACGCAGCTTGTTGACAACGAGCGTGGCGAGCGCCTCGCCCTCGACGTCCTCGGCGATGATCAGAAGCGGGCGGCCCAACTTGGCGCTCTGCTCGAGCAGCGGGAGGAGGTCCTTCATCGAGCTGATCTTCTTCTCGTGGAGCAGGATGAGCGTGTTCTCAAGGACGCTCTCCATGCGCTCCGGGTCGGTGACGAAGTAGGGCGAGAGGTAGCCGCGGTCGAACTGCATGCCCTCGACCACCTCGAGCGAGGTCTCGAGCGACTTCGACTCCTCGACCGTGATGACGCCGTCCTTGCCGACCTTCTTCATGGCCTCGGCGATGATGTTGCCGATCGTCAGGTCGCCGTTGGCCGAGACGGTGCCGACCTGGGCGATGGCGTCCCCCTTGACCGGCTTCGACATGGTGCGGATCTGGTCGACGGCCTTCTCGACCGCCTTCTCGATGCCGCGCTTGAGGGCCATCGGGTTGGCGCCCGCGGCGACCGTCTTGACGCCCTCCTTGAAGATCGCCCGCGCGAGCACAGTCGCCGTCGTCGTGCCGTCGCCGGCGACGTCCGAAGTCTTGGAGGCGACCTCGCGGACCATCTGCGCGCCCATGTTCTCGAGCGCGTCCTTGAGCTCGATCTCCTTGGCCACGGTGACGCCGTCCTTGGTGATCGTCGGGGAGCCGAATTTCTTGTCGATGACGACGTTGCGCCCCTTCGGGCCGAGCGTAATCGCGACCGCGTCGGCGAGCTGGTTGATGCCGCGCAGGATCGCCTGGCGAGACTCTTCGCCGTGAACAACTTGTTTAGCCATAGCTGTCTGTCTCCTTACAATATCCGTCTTAATTGGCGTGTTGGGAGGCCCGTGCTTACTTCGCGCCCTTGGACTTCGAAGCGCCCTCGATGACGCCGAGGACGTCGTCCTCGCGCAGGATGAGGTACTCCTCGCCCTCGAGCTTGACCTCGCTCCCGGCATACTTGCCGAAGAGAATCCGGTCGCCGACCTTGACGTCGAGCTCCGTCTTGGTCCCGTTCTCGAGTACCTTGCCGTTGCCCACCGCGATCACCTCGCCCTCCTGGGGCTTCTCCTTCGCCGTGTCCGGGATGTAAAGCCCACCCCGCATCTGCTCCGACTCCTCAATCCGACGCACAATAATCCGATCGTGCAGCGGACGAATCATGTTTGCCATCTGTAACCCCTTTCCGTACTGTGAGTTAGTTGATATGCCACGCAGCCCCTGACCACCGAGACGCCGGCCGAACGCAAATCCGCTCCGTTCCCCCGGCTTCACCTTTAAACATCATCAGGATTGCTATTAGCACTCTCGCGTCAGGAGTGCTAAGTATAAAGATCGAGTCCGGCGGTGTCAATTAGCAAAGAGAAAAAAGTTGAGAGGGGGGGTCAATTCCTGCTCGTCCAGGAGCAAGGAGGGTCGGTCTGGCGCGGGAAGGCGGCGGGAGACTTTTCCTCGAGCAGTCCGCGGTAGAGACTGGCGATCTTGCCGGCGAACTGTCCGCGGTTGAAGTAGGTTCCGACAAACTGTCTGCCGGCTCCGCCGAGGGTGGCGGCGCGGGTGGGGTTGTGAATCAGGGAGAGGATCTGGGCGGCGAGTTGAATCTCATCGCCGGGCCGGTGCAGCCACCCCGTCTCGCCGTCGCGGACGATTTCGGGAATCTGGCCGACGGCGGTGGCAATGACCGGCCGTCCCTGAGCCATGGCCTCGATGATCGCCGCCGGCCAGGCACCCGTGTGGGCGCAGTGGACCAAGACATCCATCGCCGTGAGCAGCCGTGGCAGGTCGCTTCGGTCCCCGGTGAAAATAAAATGCGGGGTGAGGTAGCGATGAGCGAGCCGCTCCTGGACTTCGCGGAAGTACTCGCGGTGGCCCCCGCGCTCTGCCTCGCCGCCGACGATCAGGAACCTGACTTCCGCGTCGATCTCCAGCACTTGCGCGGCGGCCTTGATCAGCGTGGCGAAGTCCTTTTCCGGTTCGACAGGGCCGAGGACCCCGACGATCTTCAAGCGGCGCGGGAGGCCGAACTCGCGCCTGACGCCCTCGCCCGATGCCGGTCCGTCTCCCCCGATGAGGTCGACGCCGTCATAGATGACCGAAGCGCGGCCGGGGTCGACGTCGTACCCGAAATGCGCCCGGGT
>Ga0209382_10013312_pt1 | contig 10118 bp, 1 predicted proteins | sample SoiMetdeltSBSDD5_FD_187599 | JGI IMG/M metagenome (GOLD analysis project Ga0209382, IMG submission 187599) | Bulk soil microbial communities from a Populus tree surrounding site in Tennessee, USA - Soil MetaG P. deltoides SBSDD5 (SPAdes) (version 2) | ecosystem: Environmental > Terrestrial >...
GCTCAGGTTCGGAGCGATATCAAGCCCGTGAAACGGGCGGCAGCCATTGGCTGTCGCCCACTTCGTGGGCTGCGGATCTCTTTACTATCTTTCTCCTGGGGCTTACGCCCCAGGCTTTATGCTGCCGCCTGCTCCGCAGGCTCAAAGCGAAGGTTTTAAAACACAAAACACCACATAATTTAGTTTACATAGTAGTCAGTCTACAGGAGGGAAGAATGCAATCTCGGGTGACGGAAGGCTATCGGCTATCGCCGCAGCAGCGGCGGGTCTGGCTGTTGCAAGGAAACAGCTCGACTCTCCGCGCCCAATGCGCCTTGCGCATCGAGGGCAGGCTTCGGACGGACGCTTTGAAACGAGCTCTGAACTCGGTTATCAACCGCCACCCGATTCTGCGCACCCGCCTGTGCCGCCCCCCTGGAATCAAATATCCAGTCCAGATCGTCTCTGCCGAGATGGGCTTTTTGTGGCAAGAGGTCGAACTCAACGGCCCGCAAAGTGTGGGTTATGACTCGCTGTTTGAGCAGGAGGCCCGCCGGGAATTTGACTACGAGCGCGGGCCGTTGCTGAGCGCAATCCTGTGCGCGCGATCGGAACTGGATCACATGTTATTGATCAGCATGCCCGCGCTCGTCGCAGATATGGCCTCGCTCCATAACCTGGCGGGAGCCCTCGTCCGGGAGTACGATGCCGCCCTGCAAAGTCGACAATCGCCCGGTGAAGCGATGCCATACGTCCAGTTCGGCGAGTGGCAAAACAAAGTGCTCGAACAGGAAGGCGCGGAAGAAGGAAAGGCTTACTGGCGTAAGCTGGGGATTACCAGTCTCGATGACCTTAGTTTTCCTTTTGAGAGGGCGCAATCCGGCGGGACGAGTTTCGCGCCGGAATCGTTAGCGCTGGCCGTCGACCCTGCGACGACCGGCAGGGTCGAAGCGACGGCGGGCAGGTATGACGCATCGACTGAGGAATTCTTATTGGCCGTTTGGCAAACTTTGATTTGGCGGATCACTGCGTGGCCGAGGATCGCCATAGGCCTTGCCGTTGACGGCAGAGAATACGACATGTTTCGGGACGCGATCGGCCTGTTTGCCCGATTGGCGCCAGTAGTTTCCGATTTGGAGGAGGGGGTTCAATTCAACGACCTGCTCCGGAAAACCGCGGCTTCAGCGCGCGACGCTTACGAGTGGCAGGACTATTTCAGCGCCGAAGACGCCATCACCTATGCCGTAGGGCGCGCCGTGGAGAAGGAAGGCGTTGCGCGCTTCGGCCTAGGGTTCGAGTTTGAAGAGCGCCCGCCGTCGTGGCAGGCAGGCGGCGCGCTGTTTTCGATTGACCGGCAGCGCTGCCGCATGGAGCCGTTCAAAATGAAGCTCTCCTGCGTCCGCGACGGTCCGTCACTGGTCGCGGAGTTCCACTACGACAGCGCTCTGTTTCGGGCTGAAGACGTAGCCCGGCTGGCGGGACAGTTTCAGACCTTGCTGGAGGACGTCCTCAATCATCCTGAATCCGTGATCGGCCGTCTGGAAATGCTCAGCGACATTGAGCGGCGATTTCTCGTGGATATTAACGCGACAACGGCCGATCGCCCGCTAGACGCGTGTATCCATCAGCTATTCGAAGCGCAGGCCGAACGCAAGCCCGGACATGTGGCTGTGGTCTGTGAAGATCAGCAAATGACCTACGCCGAGTTGAACTCCCGCGCCAATCAATTGGCGCATCACCTGCGGAGCCTGGGGGTCGGGCCGGAGTCGCTGGTGGCGATCTGCGTCGAGCGCTCGCTGGAGACGATCGTGGGGATTCTCGGCGTCCTTAAAGCAGGCGGCGCTTATGCGCCGCTTGACTCCGGCCAGCCTAAAGGGCGTCTGGCGGCGATGCTCGGCGCCGCTCGTCCGGTTGTCTTGCTGACGCAGCGGCGCCTGGCCGATAAATTCCCCGAGAGCGGCTTTAAGGTCGTTTGCCTGGATGCGGACTGGCCGAACATAGCGCGAGGGAGCGACGCGAACCCGGAGAGTGCGGTGACGCCACGGAACCTCGTCTATGTAATTTTCACATCCGGCTCGACCGGGGCGCCCAAAGGAGTCGCCGTCGAACACCGCGCGCTGCTCAATTACCTGCACAGCGTCCGGGACATAATCGCCCTTCCGGATGACGCCACTTACGCCACGGTTTCAACGATAGCCGCTGATCTGGGCAACACGGTTATCTTCACATCGTTGTGTGGGGGCGGCTCGCTGCATGTGATTTCGCAAGAACGGGCCGCCGACGCTGCGTCGCTGGCCGAATATTTCCACCGCCACGAGGTCGCCTGCTTAAAGATCGTTCCATCCCATCTCGCGGCGCTCCTGGTTTTTTCGCGGCCAGAGCAGGTTTTGCCAAGTCAACGACTGGTTCTCGGCGGCGCGGCATCGAACTGGGATTTGATCGAAAAGATCCGGAATCTGGCCCCCGACTGCGACATCATCAATCACTACGGGCCGACGGAAACAACCGTTGGGGTCCTGACCTACCGAGTCGAGCGGAACGGGGCGCAAACCGAGTCTGCGACGGTCCCGTTGGGGCGTCCGATCTCCAACACGCAAGTCTACCTGTTGAGAGACCGCCATCAGCTCGCGCCGATCTGGCTCACGGGCGAATTGCACATCGCCGGAACATGCCTGGCCCGAGGTTACCTCAATCATCCCGATCTGACGGCCGAGAAGTTCCTTCCCAACCCGTTCAGCAACGAGCCGGGCGCTCGGATGTACCGGAGCGGAGATTTAGCCCGCCGCCTTCCCACGGGCGATGTGGAATTCCTCGGACGTGCGGATCAGCAGGTGAAGTTGCGTGGATTCCGCATCGAGTTGGGAGAGATCGAAGCCGCGCTTCGGTCGCACTCTGCCGTCCGCGAGGCTGTGGTCGCCGCCCGTAATGACGCGTCGGGCGAGACGCGGCTGGTTGCCTATCTGGTCGCGCGACCAGGCGGCCTCCCATCCATTGATCAAGTGCGGCGCTTTTTGCTGGAACGATTGCCTGATTACATGACGCCGGCGGTGTTCGTGACGCTGGATAAACTGCCGCTCACCTCGAACGGCAAAGTGGACAGGCATGCGCTGCCCGAGCCCGCGCCGGCGCAGGTCGAGGCCGGTGAAAGATCTAGCCCACACGCGCCCCTCGAGGAGATCATAGCCGGGATTTGGTCGGAGCTGCTCGGCGTCAAGCAAATAAGGCGCGATCAGAATTTCTTCGAATTGGGCGGGCATTCGCTGCTGGCCACTCAGTTGATATCGAGAGTTCGGGAGGCGTTCAAGGTCGAGGCGCCGCTGCGAGTTCTGTTTGAAGCGCCCACGTTGGGGAAGCTAGCCGAAAGAATCGCCGCGCTCATGACCGCCGGGAAGGGCTTGCAGGTCCCGCCAATCAAACGCGCCGCGCGCGGCGCAGAAATCCCGCTCTCGTTTGCGCAACAGCGGATGTGGTTCGTTGATAAGTTGGACCCGGGCAACCCCTCTTACAATATTCCGAAGGCCATGCGCCTCGGCGGCGCGCTCAACACGGCGGCGCTCGAGGCGAGCCTGGGCGAGATCATCAGGCGACACGAGGCTCTCCGGACTGTCTTCCCGGCCATCGGGGCGCGCCCCGTCCAGGTCATCGCGCCGGCGCAAGGCGTAAACCTGCCGCTGGTTGACTTGAGCGGTTTGTCCCCGGAGCGACGCGCTGACGTGGCTCAACAGTTGAGCGCGATGGTCGGGCTGCGACCATTTGACCTCGTCGGCGGACCACTGTTCAGATTTTCCTTGGTGAAGCGAGAGGAGCAGGAGCATTGGGCCATCGTCACGATGCACCATATCGTCAGTGACGCCTGGTCCACGGGAGTGTTCGTCACAGAATTGGCGGCGCTCTATCAGGCGTTCTCGCGCGGGAAGCCATCGCCTTTGACCGAACCGCCCATCCAGTACGCCGACTTTGTCCACTGGCAGAGGGAGTGGCTTCAAGGCGAAACGTTGGCTGAGCATTTGGATTATTGGCGGCGGCAATTAGCGGGCGCGCCTCCGACGCTCGATTTGCCGGCCGACAGGTCAAGGCCGCTGGCGCAGACTTTTCACGGAGCGTCGCAGGACCTGGCGCTCGGCCCTGAACTCTCCGGCGCTCTCGAAGCGTTGAGCCGGCGGGAAGGCGCGACACTTTTTATGACGCTGCTCGCGGCTTTTCAAATCCTGTTGCGTCATTGCGCCAAGCAGGACGACATCGTCGTCGGCACGGACATCGCCAATCGAAACCATGCCGAGACCGAAGGTTTGGTCGGGTTCTTCGCCAACCAACTCGTCCTGCGCGCGAACCTGGCGGGCGACCCGACTTTTCGCGAACTCCTGGCGCAGGCGCGCGAGACGGCCCTTGGCGCTTACGCCTATCAGGACCTCCCCTTCGATAAGTTGGTTGAGGCGCTTCGTCCGGAGCGAAATCTAAAATACTCGCCACTGTTTCAAGTAAAATTCGTTTATCAGAACGCGCCACTGCCTGCGCCGAAGCTGCCCGGGCTGGAACTGAGCGCCGTGATGTTTCCGTCCCAGGTGACGAAATTCGACTGGACGCTATTCCTGCATCCCAGTGATCAAGGGGTAGCGGGGTGGATGGAGTACAACACCGATCTGTTTGACGGCTCGACCGTCGCGCGCGTGTTGAGGCAATTTAAGATCTTGCTCGCCAACATCGTCAGGCAGCCTGTCGCGCCGGTTAGCGCGCTCCTGCAGGGGATCGAAGAGGAGGAGAGGAAGCGACGAGACTTGGAACGAAGAGAGCTCGACGCGTCCAACTTTAGCCGGCTCAAAAACGTCAAGCCCAAGGTGATCATTCTCCCCCAAGGAGAACTGGTGAAGACCGGGTACCTGCGTCCGGGCCAGACGCTACCGCTCGTCATCGAGCCGGCGGTCGAGGCCCTCGATCTTGCGGGCTGGGTCAGGAGCCACCGCGACGCGATTGACGCAGACCTGCTGAAACATGGCGCGATCCTCTTTCGCGGGTGCGCTTTCGATTCCGCAAGTGATTTTGAGCGCTTCGCGAAATCGCTTTGTTCCGAGCTGTTCAGCGAAAACGGAGAATTACCCCGCGCGAGCCTGGGCGGCAAGGTGTACAGCCCGGTCGAATACCCCGCCGACAAGCCAATCCTCTGGCATAATGAGAATACGTTTTGCCCTAAGTGGCCGGGCAAGATCATGTTTTGCTGCCTTCATCCGGCCGAGAGTGGCGGGGAAACGCCGCTCGCCGACAGTCGAAAAGTCTTAAAGCTTATCACTCCGGGCATCGTGGAAAAGTTTGCGCGCAAGAAAATTATGTACTTGCGGAATTACAGCGGCGAACTGGGGCTCACCTGGCAGGCGGTTTTTCAAACAACGCGGAAAACGGAGGTGGAGGAACACTGCCGCCGGCACTCTATCGCCTTTGAGTGGAAAGACGGCGACTTGCTGCGGACGCGCGCCGTGCGCCCGGCGGTCATCAAACACCCGCGGACAGGAGAAATGGTCTGGTTCAATCAAGCTACGCACTGGCACCTCGCCTGCCATGACCCGGAAACAAAGAGATCGCTTCAATCTGTCTTCCGCGAAGAGGATTTGCCACGGCATTGCTACTACGGTGACGGATCCTCGATCGAGGACTCGGTAATGGATGAGATCTGTGACGCCTTTCGGCGCGCCGAGGTCTGCTTTCCGTGGCGCCGCGGCGACGTGGCGCTCCTCGATAATATGCTGACCGCCCATGCCCGAAATCCCTACACCGGCCGGAGAGTGATCGCAGTCGCGATGGGAGATATGGTGACTCACGCGGATGTCGAAAATATGTGACCCCCCCCAACGAGATTATCCGAGGAGCTTTCCGAGGAGCTTTCATGTAGCGTTGCGACGCCCTGAAACAATGAAAAGCGCAGTTCGTAGTCCCGCCTTTAGGCGGAATCGTCGGGCGCAGGCCAATTCCGTGACTCCAAACGCTTCCGCCTAAAGGCGGGACTACAAACTGATTTTCTGAGGAGAAGGCGAATGCAGGACCGAACCGAGGGTTTTCGACTCTCACCACAACAGCGACGACTCTGGCTGTCGCAACCTGACCGGGCGACGGCTAGCGCCCAATGCGCCCTGCGCATCGAAGGCCCGCTCAAGGTTGATGTGTTGAATCAGGCTATACGCGCGACAGTCGGCCGTCACGACATACTCCGCGCCACGTTTCACCACAATCCGAGTGTCAGGCTCCCGATCCAGATCGTCTCAAACGAGGCGAACTTCTATTGGCGCAAATTGGATTTTGAGCGGGCGAACAAAACAGGCCTGGACTCTCTGCTCGCGGCAGAATCGAGTCAGGGATCAGGCCTCGGGGATTGGCCGGTATTGCAGGCGACGCTGGCCACGACGTCAGAGCGGGAGCGCGTGTTGCTCCTCAGTTTGCCCTTGCTCTGTGCGGACGCGATCTCACTCAACAATTTGACGGGCGAGGTCATCGAGACCTACAGCGCGGCTCTGCGCGGCGAGGAGTTGCCGGGTGAAGTGACGCAATATATCCAATTTTCGGAATGGCGGCACGAGTTGCTCGAAAATGATAACGGCGCCGAGGGAAAAAGTTTCTTCCGCCGGAACGCCACCGCGGTTGTCGCTGCTCCGGCGCTGCCCTTTGAAAAGAGGCCTGCTTTCTCGACCATTTCCGACCCCGCCTCATTCGCGATCGAGCTCGGCGACAAAGCCGGGATTGAGGCGCTCGCGAGGGAGAGCGGAACTTCGATTTCCACGCTCTTGCTCGCCTGCTGGCAGACGCTGCTGTGGCGGCTCACAGGGCAATCGCGGATCGTCGTTTGGGTGACGATGGACGGCAGGAAGTATGAAGAGATGCGTGGCGCGCTCGGTCTGTATGCGCAGGCGGCGCCGATCGATTGTCGTTTTGACGACAGCGTTCGTTTCGCCGACCTTCTGCGACACACCGCTCAAACCGCGGCCGAAGCTTACGACTGGCAGGAATACTTCGAAGGCGAGATGGCGTATGAAAACGGCCAGCCTCCCGGCTTCGGGTTCGAGTTCGTCGATTGGCCGGCGCCTCGACGCGTTGGCGATATAACCTTCACCATGTTGAGGCGGGACGCTCGCTGCGACGGGTTCAAATTGAAGCTCTCCATCTCTTCGAAGGAGGATTCCCTCGCCGCGGAGTTTCAATTCGACCCCGCTTTACTTGACCAGGAACTCGTCGCGCGACTGGCCGGGCAATTCCGGCGACTCCTGACAAGCGTTGTGGCGGACCCGCTCGCGCCCATTGGCGCGCTGGAGATTCTGACCGACGCCGAACGTCGCCGGCTGGTAATTGAATTGAACGATACCGAGGCCGGATATCCCTCCGACCGATGCTTTCATCAATTGTTCGAGGAGCAGGTGGCGCGCGCGCCGGAGAACGTCGCCGTCATCTGCGAGGATCGGAAGCTGACTTATCGCGAGTTGAACGCCCGCGCCAATCAATTGGCGCATCGCCTTCGGGCGCTGGGCGTTGGGCCGGAATCGCTCGTGGGCGTCTATCTCGAAAGGTCGGCGGAGATGGTGGTGGGACTGCTCGGCGTGCTGAAGGCCGGGGGCGCTTACGCGCCTCTGGATCTGACACATCCTAGTGAGCGGCTCGCCTTCATGCTGGCGGACGCCCGCGTCTCGGCGCTACTAACCTTGCGGCGGCATCAGGCTGAGTTCTCAGGGTTGACGGAGAAACTCTTATGCCTCGATACGGATTGGGCGGTGATCTCTCGCGAAAGCGACCAAAACCCCTCGCGCCTGGCCGCCCCCGCAAACCTCGCTTATGTGATTTACACCTCGGGCTCGACGGGCTCGCCAAAGGGCGTGATGATCTCTCATCGAGGGCTGGTCAATTATCTGAGCTGGTGCGTAGAGAGCTATCGCGTGGAAGAAGGCCGAGGCGCGCCAGTGATTTCGCCCGTGGGATTTGATCTTACCGTTACCAGTCTGTTCTCTCCGTTGTTGGCCGGCCGGAGTGTCACGCTGTTACCTGAGGATTTGGGGGTTGAAGGCCTCAGCCAGGCGTTGCTTGCCTCGACCGATTACAGCCTGGTCAAGATAACGCCGTCACACCTTGAAGCGCTCAGCCATTATTTGCCCGCGGAGCATGTGGCTCATCGCACACGAGCCCTGGTCATCGGCGGGGAATCGCTGAGCCCCGAGAGCCTGAGGTTCTGGCGCGAATTTGCGCCCGGGACGCGCCTGATCAACGAATACGGGCCGACGGAAACAGTCGTCGGATGCTGCGTCTATGAAGTCGGCCGGGATGACCCGTTTCAGGGAACAACGCCGATCGGCCGACCCATCGCCAACACGCAGCTCTACATTCTCGATTCTCTCCAGCGTCTCACGCCCATCGGGGCGCCCGGTGAATTGTGTATCGCCGGGGCCGGCCTTGCGCGAGGCTATCTTAACAACCCCGAAGTGACCGCTGAAAAGTTCATTCCGAACCCATTTAGCGACTATCCTGGAGCGCGGATGTATCGGAGCGGAGATCTGGCGCGTTACTCGCGCGACGGCCAGATCGAATTTCTCGGTCGGCTCGATCATCAGGTGAAGGTGCGGGGGTACCGCATCGAACCAGGTGAGATCGAAGCCTCCCTGCGGCGGCATCCAGGCGTGCGCGAAGCCGTCGTCGTCGCTCGTCAGGACCAACGGGGGAACAAACGGCTGATCGCTTACCTTGTCGCCGACCCAACTCCAACCGCAGGCGCGCTGCGAGAATATCTGCGCGCAAAACTCCCCGATTACATGACGCCTGACGGCTTCGTGATGATGCCGGCGCTTCCGCTCACTCCGAATGGAAAAGTGGATCGCCAGGCGCTCCCCGAGGAGAGTCACACGCGAGCCGGCCTGGAAACAGCTTACATCGCCCCCCAGACTCTGGAGGAAGAGCTGCTGGCCGTTATCTGGTCCCAAGCGCTCGGCCTTAACGAAGTGGGAATTCACGACAACTTCTTCGATCTGGGAGGCGATTCGATCCGCAGCGTTCAGTTGGTTGGCCTGGCCAAGGAAAGAGGGATCAATTTCACCGTCCAGCAGCTCTTCCAACATCAGACGATTCACAAGTTGGCCGGGCAGGTGAGTCTGATCGATCAGAGCTATATTCAGGCAGTCCGGACCGAGCCGTTCAGCCTGATTTCCGAAGAGGATCTCCGGCGAGTCCCCGCGCACGTGGAGGACGCCTATCCTCTGACGAAGCTCCAGCTGGGAATGATCTATCACATGGAGTTGCATCCCGACTCGCCCACCTACCACAACGTCAGCTCCTGGCACGTGCGGGTCCATTTCGATGAGGAGTTATTCCGCCAGGCGGCGCAGGAGGTCGTGGCTCGCCATCCGGTTCTGCGCACAGGCTTCGATTTGACGAGCTACGGCGAGCCGATGCAATTGGTCCACAAAACGGCGGGGCTGCCGACGCCGGTCGAGGACCTTCGACATCTTTCCCCTCAAGAACAGGAAGAGGCGCTGGCGGCCTACTTCGAGAAAGTTCGAAGGCAAGTGTTCGATTTCTCGCGCCCTCCGCTACTGCGCTACGACGTGCACCGCCGCGCGGATGACGCGATTCAACTCACGTTAGTTGAGTGCCACCCGATCATTGACGGATGGAGTACGACCTACACGCTGGCTGAAATCTTCACCCGGTATTTCGCCCTGCTTGAGGGCCAACCTTTACCCTTGGAGCCGCTGCCTCTCACGTTCCGCGACTACGTGCTCATGGAGCGGCAGGCGCTGGAGTCCGCCGAATGCCGGAAATTTTGGGAAGAGTGTCTGGCGGATTGCGCGCCGAGTCGCCTGTCGCGACGGGCCTCGTTGACGCGGACACGGAATGGGGAAAGAAATCGCGTGCAGGTGATCACTCTCCCGGCGGAGGATTACGAGGGGCTCAAACGCCTCTCCCGATTGGCGGTGGTCCCGCTCAAGAGCGTGCTACTCGCCGCGCACATAAAAGTAATGAGCCTGGCGACCGGGCTGAATGAAGTAGTGACTGGGTTGAGCGTCAACGGTCGCCCTGAGGAGATTGGCGGAGAGCAAGTTCGCGGCCTCTTCCTTAACGTTGTGCCTTTCCGCCAGGCGCTTAGAGAGTGTACCTGGACAGAGCTGGCGCGAGAGACT
>Ga0209382_10013315_pt1 | contig 10116 bp, 9 predicted proteins | sample SoiMetdeltSBSDD5_FD_187599 | JGI IMG/M metagenome (GOLD analysis project Ga0209382, IMG submission 187599) | Bulk soil microbial communities from a Populus tree surrounding site in Tennessee, USA - Soil MetaG P. deltoides SBSDD5 (SPAdes) (version 2) | ecosystem: Environmental > Terrestrial >...
CTTCGATCGCGCGCTGTGACCTACGCCCGAGCGGTGCCGAGTCAGCGGCGCTCGGCGGTCGCCGGAACGCCGACGTCTCGGGCACGGAGCAGATAGAGGCAGACGACCAGGCTCAATGCCATCACGGTCAGCAGCCCAAGCTCGAGGAGCGTCTCGCGAAACATCTCGGGCCGGGACTCGATGGCGGTCTTCGTCTCCGCCGTGAGCACGAGGATGCGCCGGACGGTGGCGATCAGCGCGACCAGCAGGAACGGCGGCGCCGTCAGCACGTGCTCGCGGAACGACACGTGCACGGTGTAGAGCAGCTCGACGATCAGCAGCACCAGCAGCGACTGGTCGAGAAGCCCCACGATGCTGGTGGGCAGGGCCCCGCCGGCGACGCTCTTGCCCAGGGTCACCGCGGTCGCCCCCAGCAGCACCAGCGCGCTCAGCGCCAGCACTGCCGCCAGCCCCACGTACATCACGTCTTCGATGTACGCGAACCCCCCGGCAATCTTCTCCCTGAGCCGCGCCAGGGCCGGCCCCTCCTCCACCTTCCCCGCCTTCGCCGTTGCCATCGTAATGTGTTGTTTCGGTCCTAAGCCCGGAAGTGCACGTGAGAAGTCAGTGTTGGCCGCGGTGTAGAGCGGAGTCGGAGGCGTGGGGTGCGGTAGGGTGCGAGCGGACCCGTTCCCTCCAAGCGCCCGTCGGAAGTCGCGCGCCAAGATGGAGCCCAGCCGCCGAGGGGCAGCGAGCGCGTGCCGCGTGGTCCGGCCGCGCCCTACCGCACCCCCACGCGCCCCACCGCGTCCGGCGCCCAGCTAAGCGTTGACCTCAGCCGGTCGGACACCAGACTCCATCGTCCGGCGATAGTCGTTGCCGCACACGTCACATCGAGCCATTGCTAGCGACTCCCTCCGTATGTTGATCGTTCGGCGCGGCGGTCTCGCGCGGTCGCTCGCCGAGGGGGCGGCTGGCGTTCACGTCGATGGCCGCCGTCCAGATCGAAGCGTCTTCTTCGCTCATGCTCCCGTACGGAGCCAGTCGCGCGTCCTCGTAGCCCCACAGATCGAGATCCACGAGGTACTGGGCGCGCGAGGTCAGGGTGCCCCGGCAGATCCGCCGCGAAGGCGCATGACGCATCTCGTGGTCCAAGAGGCGTAGGCACTCGCGCATCACCGCCTCCGGAATGCGGCGCCGCTCGGAGGGGTAGATGAAGCCGAACAGCACGAGATGCCCGAACAGGACGCGCCAGTGCTTGCCGAAGCGCGCGCTCATCCGGTCCCAGTCGAGCGTGCCGGCGCAGGCGTGGAGCAAGTGCGCGACGTCCGCGCCGTCGTACCGCTCGCGCTCCATCACGAACGCCTTCGACCAGATCATCTCCTCGACCGGACACAAGAGCACCGGCACGTCGAGCACGCGCGACGGTACCGCGTAGGTGAACCAGTCGTCGTCCACCTCGCAGACGCCGTTGCCGGCGTTGAAGATGAAGTCGACGTGGTCGCCGCGCCGGCGGACCTTGCCGAGCCAGTGCGGGAACGTGAGCTCCGTGTGGCAGCCCAGACGCTGCGCCAGCAGATCCAGCGCCTTCTGGACGTCGCGCGCGCGCACGAAGACGTCGAGGTCCTTCACGAGGCGGCCGATGCCGAGATAGCGCTCGAGCGCGTAGCCGCCGCCCACGAGGAAATCGACGTTGGCCGCGCTCAGCTCGCGGAGCACGCGGCGATAGAACCGCATCGTCTTCACGCTGGCGGTTGCATTCTCGCGTGGTGGACGTGGCGTGCGGGGAGCGGGCAGCGCTATCTGGCTCATTGGGTGGGCTCTCGTTTGACGGTGACCGGCGGCGGGGCCGGCTCGGCCGGGACCGCCGGGATCTCGACGACCCGGAACGGCGAGCGGTCCGGGTAGAGGCGCTGCAGCAGCGGCAGCGCGACGTTGTATACGGGAATGCCGCCGGCGGTCTTGCCCTCGGGCTGCCCGCGGTGGGCGTGACCGTGGAAGACCACGCTGGCGGCGTAGCGATTCACCGGCTCCTCGAGCCGGCTCGAGCCGAGGAACGGATAGATCTCGCTCGGTTCGCCGTCCACGGTATGGATGACCGGCGAATAGTGCAAGAGCACGACGCGGCCCGGCGTTCTCAGGCGCGCCAGCGCCGACTCGAGCTTGAGCGCCTCGTCGACCGCTTCGCGCACGAAGACCTTCGTCGCGGCCTCTCCCCACGCCTGCAGCGCGCGATCGCCGAAGCCGCCGCCGAAGCCCTTCGCGCCGGCGAAACCGATGCCGGCGATCTCCAGGGCGGTGCCGTCCAGCACGGTGACCTGGGCCTCCGCGAGGATGTTGATCACGTCGCCCGAGGCTTCCGATTCGTAGTCGTGGTTTCCGAGGACGGCGACCTTGGGAATCTTGACCGCCTGGAGCTCTTTGGCCAGTAGCCGCGCCTCTTCAGGCAGGCCGCGATCGGTCAGGTCGCCGCACAGCGCCAGGACGTCCGCGTTCTCCGCCACGCGCGAGAACAGGGCCTGCAGAGAGCCGGGAGCGCTGCCCTTGCAATGGAGATCGCCGACGGCGGCGACCCTCACAGAGCCGTTCATGCTCAGTCCCGCGCCGAGCGCGCTACGTTGTCTAGCAGCTGAGCGAGGTGGGCGGTGTCGAGTGGCTTGACGAGGTGATGGTTGAAGCCCGCGGCCCGCGATTTCGCCCGGTCCGCCTCGTCGCTCCAGCCCGTGACCGCGATCAGGCACACGGGACGCCCCCAGGGCTCTTGCCGGATCTTCGCGGCCACTTCGTGACCGTCCATCTTCGGCAGGCCGATGTCGAGTAGCACGACGTCGGGGTGGAAGTCGCTCGCGGTCTCGAGCGCCTCGGCGCCGTCGTACGCGGTGCGGATGTCGTGTCCGTTGATGCGCAGCAGCATCGCCAGGCTGTCCGCGGCGTCGCGATTGTCGTCGACGATGAGCATTCGGAGTGACGAGGTGCGCATGATGGGCGAGCCTTCCGCGTGCGGCGTTTGAGCGTGCGAGTTGCCGGCCGGCAGACGGATCACGAACGTGCTGCCCATGTCCGGCCCGGCGCTGTCGGCGGAGACCGTGCCGCCGTGCATCTCGACCAGCCGCTTCGCCAGCGTCAGGCCGATGCCGAGCCCGCCCAGCGTCCGCGCTCGAGACTGCTCGCCTTGAGTGAACATGTCGAAGATGTGCGACAACATCGACGGCGGGATTCCGACGCCCGTATCGCGCACCGTGATGAGCGCGTGGCCGTTTTCCCGCTCCGCAGCCAGCCAGATGCGGCCCTCGCGGCCGGTGTATTTGGCGGAGTTGCTGAGGAGATTCGACACGGCCTGGGCCAGCCGGATCGGGTCGGCGTCGAGGTACAAGGGCTCCACGGGCAGCGTCATCGAGAAGTCCTGCCCGCCGCGCTCGAGGTGCGTGGCGCTGGTTTCGACCGCCGAGCGCAGCACGTCGGCTACGTCGACGCGCTCCTTGCGAAGATCGAGTCGATTGCTGGCCACGCGCGCCACGTCGACGAGGTCGTCGATGAGCCGCGACATCTGCCGTACCTGGCGGTCGATCGCGGACACCGCCCACTGCGATTCCGGCGCGAGCCCGTCGCCCCGCGTGTTCAGGATCTGGACGGCGTTGCGGATAGGCGCCAGTGGATTGCGCAGCTCATGGGCGAGAATCGCCAGGAACTCGTTCTTCGCGCGGTTGGCGATCTTCAGACCTTCCTCGGCCCGCTTCCGGTCGGTGATATCGAGGAGCACGTTCACCGCGCCCGACACCTTGCCCGAGTCGTCGCGGAGCGGGCTGATGTGAGCGAGCACTGTGCGGCGCTGCCCGTCAGGGCGCTCGACGATGATCTCGCGCTCATTGAACTCGGTTCCGGTCTGGAGCGCTCGCGCCATCCAGCATTGGTCGTGAGAGATCGCCGTCCCGTCCGTCGCGAAGAGCTTGAAGGAGCCGCAGTAGCGATCGACGGGGTCGTTCAGCTTGGGAGCGCGCCCCCAGACGTCGAGCGCGTGTTCGTTGAAGTAGGTGATGAGCCCGTCGGCGTCGCAGGTGTACGCGCCCGCCGGCAACGCATCCAGCAAACTGTGGAGCTGTGTCTCGCCCCTCACGGGGGATTCCTCATTCACGCTCGGCCGATGGCCCATGATGTTTCAGGGGCAGCAACACACGTGCCACTGGCGCCCCGGAGGAGCGCTAGGGCTGGGCTCGGCGAACGGACTCCGTCGAGGCTCCGCTACTCGCGGTGCGCGGGATCTCCGACCGGCTCGATCTCGTCGAGAAACGTCTCGGGATCGGCGTCGAAGATGCGCTTGCACTCATCACAGCAGAAGTAGAAAGTCTCGCCCTCATACACGAGCTGGGCTTCGGCGGAGTCGGGCGCGATTTCCATCATGCAAACCGGATCTAGTGCCACCATGTTAGCCTCCTCGTCCCTCTGGACGGGTCGAGTCAGCGCAAGGGGCGTGCCAGGACAGAATCTTCAAAAAATTGGCGATTTCCAAGGGGTACCCGGCCGGCAGCAGGTAAATTCTCCCTGACGGACCGTGTAAGAACAGCCGTCCGTGTAACCTAGGCGAACACCTGATATCTCACCGGGCGGCCAGGAAGGCGTTGAGCCGAGCGGGGTCGACCGGCTTGGTCAGGTGGGCGTCGAAGCCGGCCGCGCGGGCTTCGTTTCGGTCCTCGGCTCGGCCGTAGCCGGTCAGCGCCACCAGATATGTCGTCCGCGCCTCCGGCGTCTCGCGGGCCATCCGGGCCAGGGCATAGCCGTCAACGCCGGGCAGCCCGATATCGATCAAGGCGATCTCTGGCCTGAAGGTGCGGAGCTTCTCGAGCCCGGTCGGGGCGTCCTCGGCTGTTTCTACCTCGTGGCCGGCGTACGAGAGGAGCAGCCGGAGACCTTCACGGGCGTCTGCGTTGTCTTCCACGATGAGCAGCCGGCGCCGGCGTGCGGCGGTGGGATCCACGGCGGGCTCACTGGAAGGCGTCGACTCGTTAAGCCCGGCGTGGACCGGCAGCTCCACGGTGAACTCGCTTCCGTGGCCCGCTCCGCGACTGGTCACCGACACGGAGCCCCCCTGGAGCTCGACGAGCTGCTTCACCAGCGCGAGGCCGAGCCCCAGGCCGCCGCGGGCACGATCGAGCGCCTGCGGCTCCTGCACGAACATCTCGAACACGCGGGCGCCGAGCTCGGCTCGGATGCCTTCCCCGGTATCACGCACGCGGAGAATCGCGTGGTCGTCGACCTGCTCCGTGCTCACGCGCACCTCGCCGCCAGGGGCGGTGTACTTGAGCGCGTTGTCGAGGAGGTTGTCGACGACCTGCTCGAGGCGCACCCGATCGGCCAGGACCTCGACCGGGACTCCCTCGACGACGACCCGATGATCCCGGATGCGCCCGCCTTCGCCCAGCGCGCGCACGCTTCGCTCGGCGAGCTCGCGCAGATCGACCGCCTCGCGATTGAGCGTGATCTTGCCCGCGGTCAACCGCGCGACGTCGAGCAGGTCATCGACGAGCCGGGTGAGGCGCGCGGTCTGGCGGTTGATGATCCCGACCACGTTGCGCAAATTGTCTCCGGTCGCAAGCCGGTCCAGTACACCGAGCGCGTTGGTGATCGCGCCGAGCGGATTGCGGAGCTCGTGGCTCAGGGTCGCCAGGAACTCGTCCTTCGTTCGCGTCAGGATCTCGGCCTCCTGGCGGCGGGCCTCCTGCTGGGCCTCGAGCTGCTTGCGCTCGGTGATGTCGACCGACACGCTGAGAACCGCCGGCTCCCCCTCATAGGTGATGACTTCAGAGTTCGTGAGGAGCTGGCGCTCCTCGCCGCTCTTCGTGCGGAAGGTCACCTCGAAGTCGCGCACCTGGCCGCGAGCCAGGAGCTGGTGCAGGAGGCCGTCGCGCTGATCCGGCGCGACCCAGAACCCGAGCTCGGGCTTCGTGCGCCCCAACATCTCTTCTCGCGTGTAGCCGCTGTGGCGCACCGCGGCCTCGTTCGCGTCGAGACGGCGATGGGTGCGCATGCTGACGATCGTCATCGGCAGGGGATTGGCGTGGAAGAGCTGAGCGAAGCGGCGCTCGCTTTCGCGCAGGGCCGACTCCGCGCGGACCCGATCGGTGATGTCGATCAGTGCCGTCAGGATGCAGGCACGGCCGTCGATGTCGATGACATCGGCATTGGTGATGGCCACGAGCTCGCGACCGCCCTTGGACCGAAAGCGCGCCTCAACGTTGCGAATCGAGCGCCCCGCGCGCAGCGCCGCCAGCCCCTCTTCACGCTGCGCCGGATCGACCCAGACGGCGATCTCGGGCACCGATCGGCCGATGACCTCGTCGCGCGAGTAGCCCGTGGCGAGAAGGAAGGCGTCGTTGACTTCGACGATGCGCCCGTCGTCGAGGCCGGTGACGGTGAGGATCGTCGGAGTGAGCTCGAAGACCGCTTGAAGCCGGGAGCCCCAGGCGGGCTGCGTCATCGTTCAAAGTCTGCACGCGCCGGGCCCCGGCGCGCAAGGGCGTTTACCAGGCGGTAGTGACGCCGGGCCTCACAATCCACACATTGTGGGGATCGAGCTGACGGCGCGCGACTTCCGCGGCGATCCGTCGGGGCGGCTCGTCGTACGGCTCGCGCGCCAGCGCGAAGGTCCCCCAGTGAATGCCGAGGAACTTCGCCGCGCGCAGGTCGACCCAGGCCTGGAGCGCTTCTTCGGGCGAGATGTGGACGGGCGCCGAGAGGGCGCGAGGCGTGTAGGAACCGATCGGCAGCGCCGCGAGATCGAACGGCCCGAGCGCGTCGCCGATCTCCTTGAAGTGCTCGTAGTAGCCGGTGTCTCCGGCGAAATAAAAGCGCTTGGACCCGAGGACCGCCCACGAGGCCCACAGGCGACGGCCCTGGTCCGTGAGCGTCCGTCCCGAGCCGTGCTGCGCGGGCGTGCAGACGACCGTCAAGCCGCCGATCTTCACCGATTGGCCCCAGTTGAGCTCGACCGCATTCGTGATACCGCGGTCGCCGAGCCATTTCTTGATGCCGAGCGGCACGACGAAGCGCGGGTTGAACTTGGCGGCCAGATTCTTCACGGTCGCCTCGTCGAGATGATCGTAGTGGTCGTGCGAGATCAGCACGAAGTCGATGCGGGGCAGATCGTCGAGCGCGATAGCGGGCGGCGTGTAGCGGCCGACGCCGACGAACCCGCCGAACGGGCCGCTCCGGGCTGACCAGGTCGGATCGGTGAGGAAGTTGACGCCGTCGAGCTGCACCAGCAACGTCGAGTGGCCGATCCAGGTGACGGACGCCCGGCTGGTGTTGCCCCGAAGCGCCTGGATGTCCGGTGCGACCCGCTCCAGCGGCGCGACGCGGCGCTCACCGACGAGCCAGGTTCCGCCCACGATCAAGGAGCGGGCGCGGGCCCACATCGACGCGCGGTGATAGTTGGGGTCGAGGTTGCGAAACCTGTTGTCCGCGCGCTGCGCGGGTGGCAGCCCTGCGACGACGCTCGGGGCCTGCAGCGCCGCCGAGACGGACTGTGACGGAGCCGCTTCGCCGGCGCCGACGACCAGGGCGAGGAAGACCAGCAAGACAACGGGACGAATCCGCCGCACAAACACCTACACCTGAGCCTACATGAGCGCCGGCGCACCGACCAGCGGTCGCGCCGGCTACATCTGCTCTTTCAGCGGAAACGCGAGAAGCTCGAGGACCCGGCTCGTGAAGCCTCGGTTTTTCCAGTCCTTGTAGACCACCTCACGCGAGTTCGAGAGATCCTGTTGGAAGATCTGCTCGAGCCTCTGGGCGGTCCCCGTGTCATAGATCGCGACGTTGAGCTCTTCGTTGAGCGCGAACGAGCGATGATCGAGGTTGGTGCTGCCGATGGTCGCCCAGATCCCGTCGACGACCATGGTCTTCGAGTGGAGGAGCGCCGGGCGGTACTCGTAGATCTTGATGTCGTTCTGCAGCAACCGGCCGAACTCCGACCGGCTCGCCTGCCGGACCAGGTTGTGGTCGATGGCGCCCGGGATGATCAGCACGACCTCCACACCGCGCTTCGCGGCGCCGATCAAGGTCTGGATCATCTTATCGTCGGGGACGAAATACGGATTCGTGATGTGGATCGAGTGACGCGACGAGGCCAGCGCCAGCAGGAACATCGTGTACATCGACGTGCTGCCACCGGCGGGAGAGCTCCGGACCACCTGAGCGTCGACCTCGCCCTTGAGGTCCAGCCGGCGCCTCGGGAAATACTCGGGCCCGCCGAGCGCGATGCCGGTGGCCTCGAGCCAGTTCTCGACGAAGGCGCCCTGGAGCTGCTCGATCACCGGTCCTTCCAGGAGCACGTCGGTGTCGCGCCAGTGGCCTTTTTGCTTGCCGTTGCCGCTCCATTTCCCGCTGATGCCCGAGCCGCCGGTGATGCCGACAAGCCCATCGACAACCAGGATTCGCCGGTGGTTCCGGTGGTTCACGCGGTCGAGCGCGAACGGGCTCAAGGGACGATAGGTTTCGACGCGGCAGCCCGCTTCCGTCATCTCGTCGCGGAACTTCCCCGGCATCGCGAGCGCGCCGACCGCGTCGAGCAAGACGTTGACCTTCACGCCGGCTCGGCACCGCTCGGCGAGCGCATCCGTGATCTCCTGGGCCGGGTCGCCGTCTTCGAAGACGTACTGCGCGTAGTTGATCGTCCGGCGCGCCTTCCGAATCTCGGCGACCTTGGCGGGGAAGATCTCTTCGCCGTTCAATAGGATCTCGACGCGGTTGCCGCCGACGACGGTGGTTCCCGTGTACCCGCCGAGCGTCGCCGCGAACGCCGGCTGCTTGATGTCGAGCGTCGGCAGCTCGAGATGTGGCTGGACGCTCGCGCATCCGTTCATCACGGTAAGGAGCAAGGCGAGCGCGACTCGCGCGCGCCCGAAGGAGGTCTTCATTCGGGTTCTCCCGTTCGACGTCTCCAGCGATCGAGCTTCTGGATGACGATTCAGTGAAGAGCAAGGGCGATACCAAACCAGGAGTCACCGGCCGGATTCGTGAATAGCGCGACCGCGTAGGATCTACCGACTCGACACGTAACAAATACCCGCTTTGAGTCAGCTACGTGCAACCGGGATTCCGTATTGCGCCAGTCCACGAAATCCTGGAGCAAACGATCGATTCGCCGCACGCCGAACGCGATCGTTGCACGCTTGGCAAGATCATTGCTCCTCAGGGCGACATGAGAGCGTACGGGACCCCTTCGTCAGTTGGGATCCCTTCACCCAGAATCGGAGGACAACGAATGCGAAGCCATTTCAAGACCGGAGTAGCGTTTCTGACTGCGGTGCTGTTCGCGGTACCGCTCACCGCTGGTGCGGCCGATAAGTCGGACAAGGCCTCGAGCACCATGGACAAGACCACCGACAAGGTCAAAGAGACGACGAACGAAGCGAAGGGCGCGGTCAGCGATAGCTGGCTGACTTCGAAGACCAAGATCGCCCTGTTTGCCGACGATCGCGTGAAGGGCAAGGACGTCCGGGTCGAGACCATGGGCGGCCAGGTGTACCTGCGCGGTAAGGTCGACTCGCAGGAGGCGAAGAGCGCCTCGGAAGAGATCGCCAAGAGTGTCGAGGGTGTGAAGAGCGTGAAGAACGATCTGCAGGTCGTGGCGCCGACAGCGCGCAAGACCGTCGAGGCCAACGACAAGCAGATCACGAAGTCGGTCGAGACCACCTTGCACAAGGACGCGTCGCTGAAGAAGATCGACGTCCGCACCGACGCCGGCGTGGTCGTGCTGAGCGGTGAGGTGCCGAACATCACGGCGAGCGCCAAGGCGTCGGAGATGGCGCACCGGGTGGACGGTGTGAAGTCGGTGAAGAACGAGCTGCGCGTGGCGCAGGCGAAGGCCAACTAGCCGAGCCACAGCTCGAAGCGCTGAACAGCAACGCGTAAAAAAGAGAGCGGGCGGTCGATCGACCGCCCGCTCTCGCTGTTTCTAGCTACTGCTTACCGCCGGGACGGGTCACGTACGTCTTCCTTGAGGCCCTCGAAGCGCTGCTTGATCTCGCGCTCCGCCCGCTCGCGCTCCCAGCCGTAGCGCTCTTGCAACACGCCGGCGAGCTTGTCCATCGCACCGTTGACGCGGTCGAGGTCGTCGTCGGTGAGCTTGCCCCACCACTG
>Ga0209382_10013317_pt1 | contig 10115 bp, 6 predicted proteins | sample SoiMetdeltSBSDD5_FD_187599 | JGI IMG/M metagenome (GOLD analysis project Ga0209382, IMG submission 187599) | Bulk soil microbial communities from a Populus tree surrounding site in Tennessee, USA - Soil MetaG P. deltoides SBSDD5 (SPAdes) (version 2) | ecosystem: Environmental > Terrestrial >...
GCCGGCGAGCGCGGTGGACGAGATCTGCCAGATGACGCGAGTGCGGATCCTGGTCCGCACTCCGGATGGCGAGCCGCGGATCGCCGATTACAAGGGCGAGGGCGCGCTGCTGAGCTGGGTCCGGGTGACCGCCGCCCGCGTCAGCCTCACGCTGCTGGCGAGTGAGCGGCCCGCGGGCGAAGGCGCGGCCGATCTGCTGGAGGCGCTGCCGGCGCCGGGGGTGGACGCGGAGCTGGACCTGATCAAGCGGCGGCACCGCTCCGAGTTCCGCGAGGCGCTGCGCGAGGCCTTCGCCGCCATTCCCGAGGAGGATCGGCACCTCCTCAAGCTGTACTTCGCCGACCGGCTGACCACCACCGAGCTGGGCGCGCTGTTCCGGGTGAACCAGTCCACCATCTCGCGCCGGCTGAAGGCGGTGAGGGAGGCGGTCCATGACGGGACCCGGCGCTGCCTCCAGGCGCGCCTCGGTCTCTCCACCGGCGAGCTCCAGAGCTTCCTGGCGGCCCTCACCAGCCAGCTGGACGAAGGCCTCAGCCAGATCTTCGGCGAGGAGGACGCGCAGGCCGGGACCGCCACCGGCGGGAGGTAGACCATGTCGCGGATGCTGGGTTGGACGGCCGTGGCCATCGTCTGCGGCGCAGGTGCTGCGGCGGCGGGCGCGGAGGCGACGAAGCCACCGGCACCGAAGCCGGCGCAGCAGGCCGATCCCCGCATCGCGGAGGCGGACGCGGCCCTCGACGAGGCGAAGCAGCTCATGGAGGACGACCGGCTGGCCGACGCGGTGGCGCCGGCCGAGCGCGCGCTGGCGCTCCGCGAGGCCGTGCACGGTGGATCGCGCCCGGAGGTCGCCGAGTGCCTGCACCTGCTGGGCACCCTCCACGGGAAGCAGGGCGGCCTTTCCCGCGCCGAGACCTACCTGCAGCGGGCGCTGGCGATCCGGGAGGCGGCCCTGGGCAAGGACCACCCCGATGTCGCCTCCACGCTCAACGTGCTCGCCCTGGTCGCCCAGAAGCAGGGAGCGTACGGGCGGGCGATCGTGCTCCACCAGCGGGCGCTGGCGATCCGGGAAGCGGCCTTCGGCCCGGACCACCTGAACGTCGCCTCCTCGCTGCTCAACCTGGGGCAGCTGTACCAGAACCAGGGGCTCTACGACCGCGCCGAGGCGAGCCTGCGGCGCGCGCTGGCCATCCGGGAGGCGGCCCTGGGCAGGGACCATGGCTTGGTGGCCGCGACCCTCAACAACCTCGGCATCCTCTACGGCGACCGGGGGAGGTACGACCTGGCGGAGCCGCTGTTCCAGCGCGCGCTGGCGATCGTGGAAGCGAGAGCGGAGAAGGACGACCCCGATGTCGCCAGCTACTTGACCAATATCGCGAACGTCTACATCGGGCAGGGACTGCACGCTCGGGCGGAGTCGTTCTTCCAGCGCGCGCTGGCGATCTACGAGGCGGCGCTCGGCAAGGACAACCTCCGGGTCGCAAGCCCGCTCAGCGACCTCGCCGAGCTCTACATGAAGCAGCAGCTGTACGGCCGGGCCGAGCCGTTGATACAGCGCGCGCTGGCCATCCGGGAGGCGTCCCTCGGCAAGGAGCACCCGAACATCGCCGAGTCGCTCGACCAGCTGGCGGAGGTCTACACGGCGCAAGGGCGGCCCGACCGCGCGGAGCCCCTGGCGCGGCGCGCGCTGGCGATCTTCGAGATGGTGCTCGGCAAGGAGCACCCAGCCGCCGCCGGGGCGATCACCCGGCTGGCGGAGATCTCCGTGGCGCAGGGCGCGCCTGCCCGGGCGGAGCCGCTGCACCGGCGCGCGCTGGCCATCCGGGAGGCGGCCCTGGGCGAGGACCACCCCCGCGTGGCGGCGACGCTCAACGACCTCGCCGATCTCCAGGTCACCCTCGGGCGAAGCGACGCCGCCCGGCCCCTGCTCGACCGCGCGTTCGCCATCTCCGAGCGGCGCCTGCGCCGGGAAGCGCTGGACTTCTCGGAGTCGCGCCTGGCCGGCTTCCTCCAGCTCCTCCGCGAGGACGAGCAGCGGGCGTACGCCCTGCTGCGGGCGCAGCCCGGGGACGCCGCCGCCCGGCGCCTGGCCCTCTCCGTGGGGTTGCTCCGCAAGGGCCGCTCCGTCGAGGAGCTGGCCGGCACCTCGCTCGCCATCTACCGCGGCCTGGGCGCCGCGGATCGCGATGCCTGGGAGCGGTTGCGCGGCCTGCGCACCCAGCTGGCCCGGCTCCTGCTGGATGGGCCGGAGTCGATGGCGCCGGCCGACTACCAGCAGCGCCTGAAGGCCCTCTCCCAGGAGGGCGACGCGCTGGAAGCCGAGCTGGCCCAGCGCTCCGCGCCGCTGCGGGCGTTGAAGGCGCTCCCCGCGCCGTCCGAGGTGGTGGATCGCGTCGCCGCCGCCCTCCCCCGCGACGCCGCGCTGGTGGAGCTGGTGGTCTGCCAGGAGCCGAAGCGCGCCGGCCAGCTCCGCTACCTGGCGCTGGTGCTGTTCCCCGACGCCCGCATCGCCGTCGCCGATCTCGGTCCCGCCGCCGCGGTGGACCGCGCCGCTTCACGCCTGCGCGACGCGCTCGCGCGCCGGGAGGCGGACCACGTGGGCGCGGCGCGGGCACTCCACCGTCTGGCCGTCAAGCCCCTGGCGCCGCTCCTGGGCGAGGTGAAGCGGCTGTTCATCTCTCCCGACGGCCAGCTTGGCCTGGTCCCCTTCGCCGCCCTTCACGACGGACGGCAGTTCCTCGTCGACACCCACGACTTCACGTACCTCACCTCGGGCAGGGACCTGCTGCCGCGCCCGGGCGTCGCTCTGTCGCGCTCGGTGGTCGTCCTGGCGGATCCGGGCTACAGCCCCGGCAAGGCGGCGGTGGCGGCGGCACCTCCGGCTGCGTCCGGCGAGCGGGGGTTGCGCGCGGAGTTCGCCCGCAGATCCTGGGCGCCGCTTCCGGGCACGCGGAGGGAGGCCGAGGACATCCAGCGCCTGATCCCCCGGGCCCAGCTGTTCCTTGGCCCCGAGGCGACCAGCGAGCGGTTGCTCCAGCTGGCCGCGCCTGGCGTCCTCCACCTCGCCTCCCACGGGTTCTTCCTCGAGGATGCCGTGGTCCCCACCGGCACCCGCGCCGTCGGCCGCCTGAAGGCGCTCGGTGAGGGGACGGCCGGCGGGCCGGCGTTCGATCCGCTGCTTCGCTCCGGCCTCGTCCTCGCCGGCGCCGGGCTGGTGACCGCCCTGGAGATCTCCGGCCTCGATCTGTGGGGAACGGAGCTGGTGGTGCTCTCGGCGTGCGACACCGGGCGCGGCGACGTCAAGCTCGGCCAGGGCATCTACGGCCTGCGCAGGGCGTTCGTGATCGCCGGCGCCGAGACCGTGGTCATGAGCCTGTGGAAGGTGGACGACGAGACCACCCGCGTGCTCATGGACGGCTATTACCGCAACCTCCTCGCGGGCCAGGGGCGCGCCTCGGCTTTGCGCGAGGCCATGCGCGCGCTGCGTCAGACGAAGCCCCACCCCAGCTTCTGGGCCCCCTTCATTGCCCTGGGCCTGGACGCCCCCCTGCGCGCGCTCCAGTGATGCCGCCGGTTCGATTGTCCGCATAAAAATCGGGGAGAAATGGTCATGGAAGGGCCCCTCCCCCAGGAGCCATTCCATGGCCATCGACGGCAACGTCGCGAACCGCAGCGTCCCCCAGCCACCCCGCTCCGAACCCAGCTCGCCTCCGGAGCGCGACGAGGACCAGCCCGAGTCAGACAGCACACCGAACGCTTCGGAGCCGACCTCGGTCAAGGCGGTGGCTCCGAGCTCGGCTCCGGAGAGCTTCCCGCCCGCATCGGCGCGGCCCTCCTCCGGGCCGGTAGGCTGGTTCAAGGACACCTTCTCCGTCCAGCCGAACGGCAAGCGTCCCCCGGTGTCGCTCGGGATGGATGTCGGCGTTGGCGTCGGCGTCGGCGTCGGCCAGACCAACGCATTCTTCAAGGCCGACACCACCTCGCTCACCAAGACCGATACCACGCCGATCGTCGCCAACGGCCCGCAGACTCCCCCGCCGGTCGCCGCGCCCGAGGCGGTCCAGCCGCCCCCGACCATCTCCGGCGAGGAGCGGGCCAAGCAGGACGTGGACGTCAAGACGGTCGCGGAGGACAGAGAGTCGGTCAACAAGACCAAGAATGCGCTGAGGGACGAGACCTCCAAGAAGGCCAACGAGATCTTCAGCGGGGGGCAGCCGCCCCCGGGCACCACGGTCAACAAGCTCAACGACAACGAAGCGGAGCTGGTGCGCGTCGACGCCAGCGGCAACGTGCTCGAGCGTACCCGGGCCACGCGCGGCGCGGACGGGTCGGTGAGCCTCGACTCGACGAGCTACAAGGACGGCGTCAACACCCACACCAAGACCGAGGCGCTCGCGGATGGTGGCTCGCGCGTACGTGAGGCGAGGTGGAAGAGCGACCAGAGCGAGATCAACACCCAGCCGTCCTTCGAGGACATCGAGAAGTCACGCGATGCCAAGTTCACCTACACCGACAACCAGGTGAACGAGAAGGACGGCAAGCTGACCGTCGACGAGTACGCGCAGAGCCAGGGCGCCGTCAAGGGAAGCCAGACGACCTTCTTCACGCAGCGGAACGGCGACAACCTCAACGGCTCGCTCCAGGGGTCCTTCAAGCTCGACCAGGACATCGACCGGGCCTCGACGCACACCTACTCCATCCCGGCTCCTGGCGCGGACGGCAAGCAGCCCCCTCCCGAGTACCAGCGCATCGAGCGCTTCTCCCAGGGAGACGTCCAGGCCACGTCCATCGCGAGCAGCGAGCTGCGCGACGACGACCCGAAGCACGACGTCCCCATGCCCGAGGAAGGCAAGCACTACTGGGATTACATGCAACGGGCGGGGCAAGGAAATCACACGCGCGAGGACCTGAACCGGGTTCGCGACGGCCACACCGACATGTGGAAAGGCCAGTTCGGCGGGGCCGCCACCAAGCCGGGTGCCCCGCCCAGGCGCTGGCTGGTTGAGACGAAGCCGGACCAGAACACCTACCGGTCCCAGACCTTCGTGGAGGGCGTGCCCAACGCGTCCATCGTCACCGAGCGCAAGCTGAACGGCAACACGGTGACGGAGAGCTACGCCGGGAAGACCTTCGCGCCCGACGGCAAGGAGCTGGTCTTCGTGAGTGGTCAGTCCACCAGCGCGTACGGCGCGGACGGCAAGCTCGACAAGCTGGACGTCACCCGCAAGGACCGGGACGGCTCGCGCCAGGAGCACCACTACACCCGGACCACGGAGAACACGCCTGAAGGCGTCAAGTACACGGAGAAGACCGACAGCAAGCTCTGGGACAAGGACAACAAGGAGACCTCCACCCTCCAGGAGAAGGTCTCTCTCAAGACGGCGCAGGGCCAGAAGGACGTCAGCCTGCGCAGCGAGGTGACCAACGCCACCGGCACGGCCATCCACGAGGTGAACGAGGCGGGCGACAAGCTCACGTTCAAGAACGCCCAGGGCGAAGTGCGCGACATCTCCGACGCCAGTCAGATCCCGAACGGCGACGTGGAGAGCCTGATCACCAACGCCGTGGCCGGCTCCAAGGCCCTGTCGGAGGGCGCGGTGGGGGGGTTGGGCCTGGCGGACAAGTTCGGGAAGGCCAACGGCGCCATCGGCGCGCAGAAGATCACGGACGCCCTGAACGCGGCCAAGGGCGCCACCAAGATGTACGAGGGGCTCGTCGGCTTGACGGGCGTCCTGGGCGCGGGCCTGTCGCTGCACAAGGCCATCCAGGACAAGGACGCGGCCGCCAAGGGCCTGGCGTCACTCCAGGTCGCCGGAGCGGGCATGGAGCTCACCGCGGCGGGGAGCGCGGCGTTCAAGGCGCTCTCCACGCTGAGCGTCTTCGAGCGTATGGGGACGGCGGGCGCCGTCCTGGGAGGCATCGCGGGCTTCTGGGAGGGGGTGCACGGCATTCACGAGGGCCTCGAGGCGGGGCTCGACGGACAGGTCGCCAAGGGGGCCGTGGACGTCGTGGCCGGCGTCGGAGCCATCGGCGCCGCCGTCCTGGGCGCGCCGATCATCGGCGCGGCCATCGGCGTCGGAGGCTTCCTCATCAAGGACCTCATCGATCTCCTCAGCGGCGACAAGTACAAGATCGGCGAGCTGACCATCGACGACGAGAGCTTCTCCCTGCCCCAGGAGCCCCCCCCGGAGGACCCGAAGAAGAAGGAGGAGCCGGAGCCGGTCGTGATCCCCCCGGCTTGAGGCAGAGCGCCGGCCGCTGACGTAGCTGGGCGAGCGGTGGTTCACCGCCGCGGTAGCCGCCCTTGCCCGGCCGGCGGGCCAGGGCTCAACGAGCGGCGGCGGTCACGGCGTCCAGGTCCCTCACCAGCCGCGCCGCCAGGCGGGTGGCGTCCGTCTCGGTGACGATCCCCACCAGCCGCCCCCGGACGTCCACCACCGGGAGGCAGCCGTACTTCTTTCGCACCATCAGCCGCAGCGCCTGGTGGAGCGGCGTCTCCGGCTTCACCTGCTCCACCGGGTGCGTCATCACGTCGCCCGCCAGGGTGGAATCGCCGCCGCGGTCGGCCCGGGCCATGGCGCGCAGGTAGTCGCGCTGGCTCACCAGGCCGATCGGCTTGCCCGACGTCACCACCGGGAGATGGCGAAAACGCCCGAAGTGGAAGAGCACGTTCGCCAGCGCGAGGTCGTCATGCGTGTCCAGTGCCACCGGGTTCTTCGTCATGATGTCGGAGACGGTGTACATGCCTCTTCTCGTTGCAAGCAGGGCGCCATCCGGCGCGGCCCCCGCGGGCCGTCTCGGGGTCGCACGCATTGCTTGCGCCGGCCGGTGGAGGCGCGCGCAGATTGCGGGGCCGCGCCGGCTCGCGGGCCGCTCCGAGCGGGCACGACGCTTGAAAAGGCTCACCCTGGCGGCCGGTTTTTCCCGGCCCGGAGGAGAGTCAGATGAGCATCGTCTGTGCGACCAGCTTCTCGGCGCGCTCTGGAGTGGCCGTGAGCGCCGGCGCCGCGCTCGCCGCCCGCCTGGGCGAGCCCCTGGTGCTCGTCCACGTGGTCCCCCCGGAGGAGAAGTGGGAGGCCGCCGCGGCCGCCATGGAGGATGCGCTGCACCCGCTCCGGGCGCGGGCGGAGCTGACGGTGGAAGGGGAGATCCTGGTCGGGCCGGTCGCGGAGACGGTGGCCCGCTTCGCCGAGGGGCGGCGGGCCGACCTGCTGGTGCTCGCCGGCGCGCAGCCGCAGGCATCGATGCTGGGTGTGCCGGACGCCATCCTCCAGACCTCCACCGTGCCGTGCCTGGTGGTGCGCCAGGGGGCCTCGTTCGAGGAATGGGCGAAGGGCGAACGGGTGCTGAAGGTGATGCTGGGCGTGGACGCGTCGGTGCCGTTCGCGGCGGCGCGCGGCCTCCTGTCGAAGCTGGCGGTGCACGGTCCGGTCGCCGCCGTCGCGGCGCACGTCTACTGGCCGCCGGTGGAATACCAGCGCCTGGGCCTGCCTCAGCCGCTGATGTTCTCCGAGGCGGATCCGGCGCTGGAGGAGGTGCTCTCCGGCGAGGTGGAGCGCGAGGTGGGCGCGATCGCGCCCGGCGTCTCCCCGCGGGTGCGGCTGCGGATCAGCATTGGCTGGACGGGCGACCAGCTCGTCTCCATGGCGGAGGAGGAGGGCGCCGATCTCCTGATCGTCGGCACCCACCACAGGCGCGGGATGGGCAAGCTGTGGTCGGTCTCGCACCACGCGGTGCGCAACGCGCCCATGTCGGTGGCCAGCGTTCCGGCGGAGGCGGCCCACCGCGGCGCGGACGCGGAGATCCCCGAGCTGCGCGACGTGATCGCGGCCACGGACTTCTCGCCGTCCGCCGACCTGGCCATCCCCTACGCGTTCAGCCTGGTGAGGCCCGGCGGCACCGTGCACGTCCTGCACGCGCGACACTCCGCCCCGTCGGAGGCGGAGCGGACCGAGCTGGAGCGCCGGATGATGGCGCTGGTGCCTCCGGGGGCGGCGGAGCAGGCCAAGCGCGCCGACGCCGAGGTGGTGTGGGGCGAGCCCAGCGAGGCCATCGCGCGCGCGGCCGAGCGGCTGGGCGCCGACGCCATCTGCGTGGGCTCACACGCGCGCGGGGCCCTGGCGAAGGTGGTGCTGGGCTCGGTGAGCCAGGCGCTCCTGGGGAGGACGCGGCGCCCGGTGCTGGTGGTGCCGCGCCGGGCGGAGTGAGGGGCACCACCCGGGCGGGCAGCATTTGCCGGTTGGATCAGGTAGGTCTCCTTCTCCTCCCTGAAGGCGGGCGCGTGATCGAGATTCGATACAAGAGCTGGCTGTTGCGCTGCGATCCGGAGGCGACGCGGGCCGCCTACGCTCGGGCCGAGCGTGGCGCGCCGGAGAAGTGCGGTTGCGATCACTGCCTCAACTACATCGCCCTCCGCGAGCAGTCCTATCCGCCCGAAGCACTGGACCTGATCGCGCGCCTTGGCATCGACCATCGCCGCGAGGCGGAGGTCTATCACCTGGCGCGACTGCCGAACGGCTTGCACCAGTACGGCGGTTGGTTCCATTTCGTCGGAACCTTCGACGGGCCGGATGCCTGGGAAACGGACACCTCAGGTGTCCGGCGTCTCCGGCCGATCCCTGTCGATGGACGCTTCTCCCTCGCGTTTCGCCGAGATGTGCAACTCGCCCCGGAGTGGCTACAGGGCCAGCCGCTCGTTCAACTCGAATTTCTCGTCGAGGTGCCATGGATCTTGGATCGCCTGGAGCCGGACTGAGCAGGCGCTCGTCCTCTTCGATAGGGGAGCGCACTTCAACAAGATGCGTCTCCATCTGCCGGGTGGCACATCGCGTCATGTGAAGCGGTCCAGTCGATACAAATGAATTGGACCTGGCCGAGTAATCCACTCCGGCTTACGTACCAGAGCGCACGATGGGCTGGTTCACAGGAGGTTCGCGATGTCGTCGGAATCGGCTCGCACGCCGCACGTTCCACGCAGCCCCGCCGGTGGCGGCCTCGCCGCGCCGCCGGCAGCCGTCGAGTCTCGGCGGGACCCGGCCGTGACGCCCTCGCACAGCCCGGCGACCGAGGCGTGGATCTGCGTCACGTGCGGCGTACAGTTCGCGCCGGCGAGCCGGCCGCCCGCGTGCTGCCCGATCTGCGAGGATGAGCGGCAGTTCGTGGGCTCAGGGGGACAGGAATGGACCACGCTGGCCGAGCTGCGCCGCGGCCATCGCAACGAATTCACCGAGGAGGAGCCGGGCCTCCTGTCGATCCAAACCCGACCCGGCTTCGCCATCTCGCAGCGGGCCCTCCTCGTCGAGACCCCGGCGGGCAACGTGCTCTGGGACTGCCTCAGCCTCGTCGACGACGAGACGATCGAGACGCTGCGGAGCCGGGGGGGCGTGGCCGCGATCGCCATCTCCCATCCCCACTTCTACTCCTCCATGCTCGAGTGGAGCCGCGCGCTCGGCGGAGCGCCGATCTGGGTCCACGAGAACGACCGGAGCTGGATCCAGCGGCCGGACGAGGCGGTCCACACCTGGTCGGGTGCGACGCACTCCCTGCCGGGTGGCTTGACGCTGGTCAACACGGGTGGCCATTTCCCCGGTTCCCAGGTGCTTCACTGGCCGTCGGGCGCGGAGGGCCGCGGCGTCCTGCTCGTGGGCGACGAGCCCAACATCTGTTCCGACCGCCGCTGGGTCACCTTCATGCGCAGCTATCCCAACTTCATCCCGCTCTCGGGTCCGGAGATCGCCCGGATCACGGAAGCGCTGCGGCCGCTGGCGTTCGACCGGCTCTACGGGTGGTCGCCCGACCGGGTGCTGCGCGCCGACGCCAAGCGCAGCGTCGCGCTCTCCGCCGAGCGGCACGCCCGGGCGCTGCGCGGAGAGCACGGCGTCGTCGAGCGGTGATCGAGTCGAAGGTGTTCTCGTGGCCGGCCATCATCCCCTGCATCCAGAACGAGTCGATCGACCCGGCCGAGGTCGACGACCGCCTCCGGCTGGGCGGCCTTCACGAACGCCTCGCTCATGGTCAGCGCATGCCGTGCTTGCGGAGCAGCCGCTGGACGAACTGGCGCGGGACGCCGGCCAGCCGCGCCGCCTCGGAGATCGATCCCTTGGCCCGGGACATGGCGT
>Ga0209382_10013322_pt1 | contig 10114 bp, 9 predicted proteins | sample SoiMetdeltSBSDD5_FD_187599 | JGI IMG/M metagenome (GOLD analysis project Ga0209382, IMG submission 187599) | Bulk soil microbial communities from a Populus tree surrounding site in Tennessee, USA - Soil MetaG P. deltoides SBSDD5 (SPAdes) (version 2) | ecosystem: Environmental > Terrestrial >...
TATAAGGCAAGCGGTGGGGATCTCCTGCGGAGGATTCTCAGGTGATGAAAACAATGTGGGCCAACTTTCAGAAACCGAAGCGGATCGAAAGTGAGCGTGACTCTCTCAGTGATACGTATGGACGCTTTATCGCTGAACCGTTTGAACGTGGTTTTGGGGTGACAATTGGCAATGCTCTCCGCCGTGTCTTACTCTCCTCTCTCACAGGAGCAGCGGTAACGGCGGTCAAAATCCAGGGGGTCTATCACGAGTTTTCCACTATTCCCGGAGTGCTAGAAGATACGACAGAAATTATCCTTAATTTGAAGGAGTTGCTCCTGAAAATGCATGTGGAAAAGCCGAAGCAGCTTTTCCTAGAGGCAAGCGGCCCGGGTGAAGTATTGGCTAAGCATATTACCCCTGATGCCGATATTGAAATTCTTAACCCTGAACTCCATATTGCTACACTCAGTAAAGATGCGACACTCAGCATGGTCATGGATGTGGAACTTGGCCGTGGGTATCTGACAGCAGAGCGTCAGGCCCAATCTGTTGTTGATCCGCAGGTCATCCCCCTTGACGCGACCTTTTCTCCGATCAGAAAGGTTGTATTCCAGGTAGAAAATACACGGGTCGGGCGGTCAACAGATTACGATCGTTTGATCTTTGAGGTGCAGACGAATGGCAGTATCCATCCCGAGGATGCAGTCTCTCAAGCTGCTATGATACTGAGAGACCACCTGCAGATCTTTGTCAGCTTCCATGAAGATATAGTACAGGAAGTTCCTGAGGTAGACGAAGAGCGGCAGAAGTTGGTGGAGAATTTGAATCGCAGTGTGGATGAATTGGAGTTATCGGTACGCTCCTATAACTGTTTAAAGAATGCCAATATTAAGACCATAGGTGAGCTCGTGCAGAAAAATGAGCCAGAGATGCTCAAAACGCGGAATTTTGGCCGGAAATCGCTGAATGAGATCAAAGAAATTCTGACGACTATGGGGCTCAGTCTTGGGATGAACCTTGATGGGCTTGAGTGGCAGGGGGCAAAAAAAGAGTAGCCCCTTTTCTCCAGGGCAGGGAAGGTTATGCGTCACCTCAAAAAAGGTCGGTCTCTGAGTCGTAAGAGCAGCCATCGCAAAGCACTCCTGTGTAATCTGGCTGTCTCGATACTCACAAATGGACGTGTACGGACGACGGAAGCAAAGGCAAAAGAAGTCCGGGGGCTCGTGGATCGAATCATTACGTGGGGCAAGCGCGGCGATGTGCATGCGCGCCGTTTAGCCGCCAGACAAGTGCGGAGCCGTACTATAGTGAAGAAAGTTTTTGATGAATTGGCACCTCGATACCGTAACCGTCCTGGAGGATATACACGGATCATGAAGATAGGCTTCCGCCACGGGGATAATGCACCTGTAGTGATTATGGAGCTCGTTGATCACCCTGCTCCTGAAAAGTAGCACATGATTGGTATGCAGGAAGCCTGTATCAAGCGTGTAAAGAAACGTTGTCACTCAAAAACCTAGGCTGAATTGCACACCAAGTGTAGGAGTGTGGCGGGTCTCTGGGAGTCCAGGGTGGAAACGAGTGTCGAGGTTATGTAAAAATATCTCGGTAGCGTGGCGATTATACTTTTGAGCACCGTTAATAGCGCTGTAAACATTCCCAGCATACCAACCGGCCTCAAAAAAGCTCAGGACACCAGCGACAACATGAGCGTCATTGTGTACAGCTTCGACGGCTCCTACAATAAACAGACTATTTAGGAAAAAAGCGAGTAGAGCATCTCCCAGCCGTCCGTTATAGAGTTGACCGCTGCCAGGGACAAGCCCCGAGAGAATACCAGCAAGTACTGGAGATTTTGTGGGGAGACGCTCACCTACAAGGGCTTCTTGGGCTAGCAACTGAGCCCTCTGGTACAGGTCACTATCGGGGGCGACCTGCTGGAACTGGGTCGCGGCATCTCGCCATTGACGTCGATACAGTAATGTCCAGGCTCGCTGATAGCGAGCCTGCTGTCCTATCCTCTCATCAGGAAAATGCTCTGCAATCTCTGTGTAGAGCTGTTCTGCAGTAATGTACTGTCCCTGTCTTATTAAGCTTTCGCCCTGCCATAGCCATGCCTGCTTCCCATAGGCAGTATTTGGATAACGCTGAGTCACTTCTTGAAAGGTTTGCAGGGCTTCCGCATAGCTTTCCCCTCGATAGAATGCCAGGCCAATGGAGAAATGCGCCATGGCACGGCGAGGATCATCGGGGTAATAAAATAGAAAACGGCGATACTCTGTAATAGCACGGAAGTATTCTCCTTCGCGCATGAGCCGTTCGGCAAAAATAAGAACCTGATCGGCCGAAAAGCCAACAGGTTCTGTAGTGGTAATGGTGGATGCAGATACCTGCTGCCAGAGCGGTCCTCTGGGTTGACATACACCGGGGATCTCAGCCCAGAGGATGAACAATACCACGAACATCTGGATGGTACAGGCTGGCAGGTGAGAGGGAGCAAGAGACGTATCCATGGCGCCATAGCTCTGGTTCAGGGTGTTGTAACACGTTTGGCATGGTCAAGCTGAGCCGCCATGGTCTGTGTAGCTTGGTAGTCCTGGCCTTTCCATACAAGGACTCCCTCCGGGGAATAGATCGCAAATAACGGTAGCAGCGGCTGTCCTCCTACCCCTCTGAGCTCAGGGTAATGGGCGTCTTGTCGTAGAGTCCGAAAGACCGTATCCGTATCACAAATTTTTACCAGGATAGCTTCATGGAGTGCGGCATTCAACTGCGCATCGCTCACCGTCAAACGCTGGAAAGCTTGACAGTTGGCACACCAGGTTGCATAGAAATCGACAAAGACAGGTTTGCGCTCAGTTCTGGCACGCTGTTGGGCAAGTGAGAAATCACGCCACCATTGAAGGTTCTCATGCACTTCAACTGACGGTGGTGTACTGGCGGCGCATGCTTGCGCCATCCTGTAGGCTCCTAGTGACATCAGTCCCCCTGACCGTACGAGGCCATTGTACAGCAAGAGCACACTTAGAACAAATAAAATCAAGCTGCCAGCGCGTTTGACAAGCATGTGCTGAGAAGGATAAAAAATACCAAGAAAAAGCGCTGCACCTAGAGCTATGAGCCCTGCGAGGATACTATGGGCTACGTTGAGAGGAACGGCGGCGATCTCTGTGCCTTTTATATAATACGTGTAGGCAAAATAGAGGGTTGGAAGGGCAAGGATATATTTTGTTTTTGTCAGCCAAGTACCGGCAGAGGGCAATCTGCTGCTCAGTAGACCAATGAGTAAAAAAGGGATACCCAATCCAAAGCCAAAGCTCGTCATTAACATAACACCACGGAGGAGGGGATCATATGTTACAGAGCCAACAAGAGTATTGGCACGAGCGACTTGCCCGGTAATGTCAAGGAGAACGGCTCCCGTAATCGGACCGACGCACGGTGAGACAATCAGACCAGTGGCGGCTCCCATGCAAAATGTCCCGGAGAAGCCTCCCACACGACTTACAAACTTGTCGAGTTTCGCCATCAGCGGTGCGAACAACTGCAATTCATATAAACCAAGCATACTCAGGCCGAGATATGCGAAGAGGCCAGCGAAACCGAGATGCACCCAGGCATTCGTCATGATGGCTGAAAGGGCCGTGCCTGTTGTCGCAGCCAGCCATCCCAACAGCGTGTAAAAACCTATAAGGCCTAGAAAAAAGACGACTGCATGCAACCAGCTACGCCGCCATGACCCCGCACCACGGGCTGTGAAAATCGCCGCAGTTATGGGTAGCATGGGATAGACACACGGGGTCGCAGAGGCGAGGATTCCAGCAATACAGACAAGACCAAAGGCCAAGAGAAAGTTGTCCATGTGGGTTTTAAAGAGTGCTGCGATACGTTCATTGAGGGTTAATGACGCGGCAGGTTGCCTTACTGCGGTGCCAGGCATGGTATTACGAGCACTCTCTACGGTAGGGGCATGGAGGGATACCGTGAGTTCTTGAGGAGGGTAGCATAGCTTAGTCACATCATTACAAATCTGATAACGAAAGGCTAGTGGCAGTGCTTCTACAGACGAGGAAGGTATACGGGTTGTTTGCACACGAAAAGTAAACTCCCCACTACCTCGTAACACCGTAGCACGTACGATCTCATCCCGTTCGCCTACAGGATGGGAGAGCATGACAACTTGTGCTCCTTGCTCTTCGAGACTAGGAAATGCAAAAGTAAGAGGAATGAAGAACCCTTCGTCTCCTGTATCAAGATATCCGTGGTGATTTGCTGGGATCTGCACAGCAAGACGTAAGGTATACGCCTCAGTATCGCCCGGTTGACGCTCTTGCGTCACAAGCCATACGTTGACTTCTGGTAATGTTGGGGATGGAGTGTTTGCCGACGTTTGAGCTACTGCATGCCAGGCCACAACACTGCAACTGCACCAGAGCAAGAGGAAAACTCGTAGGAAACGCATAACGTTCATCCTCAGAGGAAGAACCATTGCATACTATAAGGAGGATCTGTTGGCTGTTTCCTAGAAAACACACTGCCCGCGGGAGGTATTCCCCCATCTCGGTGCGCCTCATCAGACAATAAGATGCACACGTACCTCGCCGTCAATCATCGAACTCCTTGAGTTCTCGATGGAGACGGTCCAGGTATGGGTCAGAGAGTGTGCGCGAAGATGGAGCAGCATTATAGTCTGTCATGCCGTGTATCTCTGCCGGTGGGCGTCTCTGTGCCCACCTACGAGTCAAGATAACGATGAGTCCCGCTCCGTTCACCATGACAAACAATGGCAAAAGCCAAGCAGTCAAAGCAAAACCTTGCTTCGGGGGAGCTGCCAGAATCCCTTCGCCACCTATATCCACGAAGTATCGTAAAATCTGCTCCTTAGATTCGCCTTGGGCTAATTTCTGACGGATGAGTTCGCGCCATTGTTCCGCCTGGCTACTCGTACAGTTCAGTAAGGTGCGTCCCGGACACGCCGGGCTCATCAGATCACCAGCAACCTCTTGCCACGATTGACTCCAAGCGGCCGTAGTGAGGCCTAGCATTATGCTGAACAACAGACTCACGCACAATGGCAACAAGATGCGCATAGATCATGATCCTCTTTTACTTCCCGCTATAGGGCGGGACGGCAAGGGTACGCACAAAAGCAATGACGTCCTCAAGTTGTTGATCATTCAGATCAGTCTGAGCCGGCATAATTGGAGACTTACCCACTGCAGGACCACCATTTTTGATTACTTTAGCAATATGTTCATTGGAGAGCTGGTTCATATAGGCCCCATCAGTGTGGTCGCGTGGTTTCGGATTCAACGCCTGTGCTGTCGGCGTTGCAGCTTTACCGTCAGGACCATGGCATGGAGAGCAACGGGTTTGATAGAGCTTTCCACCAGCTTCGACATCTCCTGCGCCCATAACGTGCTGGACAGTCCCTACAACGAGCATGAGCCCCGCAAGCCCACACGTAATGATGCCCTTACAAAGATACCGCATCCCAGACCTCCTTCTCGACCTGAACCCACCTGTGCATCACTCTCTCAGATATTCGCATCTCAAGCTTCAGCAAGTACGTTGGATAGTATGAGATCTGGCCACGCATCAAGATCAAGGAAACACTGTTCCTGATAGTAGCGGGGAGCCATCTGATAACGATGAGCAGCCGCACACGCAATCATTGCTGCATTGTCGGTGCACAAAATCGGGGATGGGAAAAATACAGGGATGCCACACTCCTCGCCGGTTCTATGCATCTCCCTTCGCAAGGCCGAATTACAGGCGACCCCCCCCACCACGACAACAGCACGAGCCTCAGTCTGTACCACTGCGCGTCGTGTTTTTGTCACCAGAGCATCGACAACGGCTTGTTGAAAACTGGCCATGATATTGTTGCGATGGCTTTCCCACTCCAGAGACGTCGGGAGAGGCCAGAACAGGTCATCGTGAAAAAATCGCCCTCCCCGAGTGTCCCTCATCTGCAGCACATGAGAACGCACAGCCGTTTTTACACCACTAAAACTAAAATCGAACGTCTCTTTGTCCAGCATGGCGCGCGGGAAGTGGATAGCTGACGGATCTCCTTGCTGTGCTAAACGATCCACAATAGGCCCTCCGGGGTATCCTAAGTGCAGCATTTTCGCGATCTTGTCGAAACTCTCTCCCGCAGCATCATCACGAGTGCGTCCCAGCACAACGTAGTGCCCCCGTTGTGGACAATAGTACAGATCAGTGTGTCCCCCCGAGACAACCAGCGCAATATAAGGCGAAGGTACGGCAGGATATTCGAGATAAATCGCACTGATATGCCCCTCAAGATGATGCACGGCTACGAGGGGCTTCCCCAAGCTGTAGGCTAAGGCTTTCGCCAGAGAGACCCCCACCAGCAGCGCTCCGACTAATCCTGGGCCATGCGTGACCGCAAGGACATCAATGTCTCCCAACGTGACATGCGCCTGCTCTAAGGCGGCAGCAATCACTGGTTGGAGATTTTCGATGTGACTGCGACAGGCCAGTTCTGGCACCACCCCACCATAGGCAGCATGAATAGTATGCTGGGATGCAATGATATTGGAGCGCACCTCACTCCCATCAGCGACTACAGCCGCCGCTGTTTCATCACACGATGTCTCAATACCTAAGATCAACACAACCAGACTCCGGCATGTCAAAATATGCGGGATATCCAACAGGGCGAGTTGAATATCCCAGGCCTAGCGCTTAACCCGCTTTGACAGATTTGCCACCCTGTTGCTTGCGTGCTTTTAGAAAATCCACAGCTTTCTGCAACTGCGGGTCGTCCGACAGATCGTCCCCAGGCAATTCGATCTGGCGCCGGTTACGCGGCGATTTTTGCTCACCCTGCGATTTTTGCTCACCCTCCGGGTGTTCTGCCTCTTGGGGTTTTTCCACCACGATATCTGGGGTAATCCCTTTGCCATGGATCTCACCGCCTTTCGGCGTGTAATATTTGGCAGTGGTCAAGCGCAAGCCAGAACCATCGCTCAGGGGAATAATCGTTTGGACTGATCCTTTCCCAAAGCTTTGCGTCCCAATCACCGTGGCTCGATTGAGATCCTGCAGAGCCCCAGCAACGATTTCTGAGGCGCTGGCACTACCGCCATTAATGAGCACGGCGACAGGGTAGGCCACATGAAAGCCGTCACTTTTCGCAAAGCCTTTCATGTTTTGATTGGGCAGGCGTCCCTTCGTATACACAATCAGCTGGCCGCCTTCGAGAAACACGTTGGACACAGCGATCGCCTGCTCTAAGAGACCACCAGGATTGTTACGCAAATCGAGAACGAGGGCCTTAATCTGCTGCTCTCCGAGATCTCGCAAGGCTTCCTCCAACTCCTCTTCGGTCGTCTTGTGAAAACTGCGGAGCTTGACATAGCCAATATCATCCTTGAGTTTTGTCCAGCGGACGCTTTTAATCTGGATGACAGCTCGGCTCAAGGTAAAATCTTTCGGTTCAGTAAAACCCTGACGGAAAATGGCAATAGTCACTGAGCTGCCCTCGGGGCCGCGGAGCTTCTTCACGGCGTCGACCAAAGACATCTCTTTGGTCGATTCTCCATCGACTTTAATAATTTGGTCACCCGGCTGGATACCTGCACGAAAAGCTGGAGTGCCCTCGATTGGCGATACCACCGTGAGGACATCATCGCGCATGGTGATCTCAATACCTAAACCGCCAAAACGCCCCTCAGTTTCGACTTGCATCTCACGATACACATCTGGTGGCATAAAGGAAGAGTGAGGATCAAGGGTCTTTAACATCCCACGGATGGCGCCCTGAATGACTTTCTCAGACTCGACTTCGTCGACATAATTGGACTCTACATACGACAGCGCTTCGGTAAAGACTTTAAGCTGCTCATAGACTCCCCCCTGGGCTGGCAAACGTTTGGCCATCACGACTCCGGCACACATGCTCACCAGGACAGCCGCAAGTAGCATCAACACGATCTGTTTTTTCTGGACTATTTTCCCCATGAACATTCTCCTTTGCAGCTCTTAGAGATCAATAGAGATCGGCGTTTCACCCAGAGCAGCAGACTGTCGTCTCCCCCATACAGCCAAGATTCACACCGCAGAGCACTTATTCTACTCATCAGCACTTGCCACAGCGCTGGAATGATACCTCCTCACCACAACAGATACACTTGCTGACGAGACTCATGCATATTGTACACTCGATATGAGAGCTATGACATCATGAACGGACTGCATACGTTGGGAATATACACCACAAGGTAGGAATATACGACCATTGTAGACAGGCACGACGAGCTTGGTAATGAGTGATCCATCCGTATACAGATGGCTCTGAGCAATGGCCAGCGGGCTGCCATCACCGTGCTGGGCGAAAATGGCAGGCAACCCAGTGCCCCCCCCCTATATCTTTGAACTCAGGCTCGACTTCTTCGCAAATCTTGTCTTTATACATACAACGCGTATGGAAATGGCAGCCCTTAGGTGGGTTGATAGGACTCGGCACATCCCCTTCGAGGATGATCCGTTTTTTCTTGACCGTCGGATCGGGAATGGGCACAGCCGAAAGCAACGCTTCGGTATAGGGATGTTGCGGATTTTTGTACAGTTCTTCATCGGAAGCGAGTTCGACAATCTGACCGAGGTACATCACTGCCACCCGGTTACTAATATGTTCCACAACGTTCAGATTGTGGGCAATGAAGAGATACGACAGACCAAATTCTGCCTGTAAGTCTTCAAGCAAATTAATTACTTGGGCTTGGATAGAGACGTCAAGCGCCGACACCGGTTCGTCACAGACAATGAGTTTCGGATTGAGGGCAAGCGCCCGCGCAATACCAATACGTTGCCGTTGTCCGCCACTGAACTCATGGGGATATTTGCGCATATCTTCAGCACGCAGGCCTACTTTCTGAAGGAGCGATGCAACGCGTTCCTCCTTCTCGGAGCCCTTGGCAATTTTATGGATTTCCAGAGGCTCTCCGATAATACTTCCCACCGTCATACGCGGGTTCAGCGAGGCATAAGGATCCTGGAAAATGATTTGCATCTCGCGACGTAAAGCCCGCATCGCACTCTTATCCAGATGGGTGATGTCCTGCCCTTCAAAAGAGATCATACCGTCTGTCGGTTCAATGAGCCGCAGGATCGTGCGCCCAGTCGTCGATTTGCCACAACCACTTTCCCCCACGAGACCGAGAGTTTCGCCTTTCTCCAAGGTAAAGTTGATGTCATCAACGGCATAGACATACCCGATCGTTTTGGAGAATACCCCCCCCTTAATCGGGAAATGCTTCTTCAGATGCTTCACTTCAAGCAGCGGTATCTCAGCCATGCTATGTTTCTCCTGCAGGCTGGGCGGTTGTTGCTATATCCATCGGAGTTCCTAATGATTCAGCCAGCAGGCCGAATAATGCTGCGGAGCAACTTGATCGAGAGACGGCTCTTCTTCTTCGCATATCGGCATGACCTTTGGACAGCGTGAGGCAAATTTACACCCTTGGGGGAGATTGAGCAAACTGGGAACAATACCGGGAATCTCTTGAAGACGCCCTTTGGCACCAGTGGCATCTTTATCGACGCGTGGAAGTGATTGCAGGAGCCCTTGGGTGTATGGATGATTCGGCTCAGCGAAGAGCTGTTCGACCGGCGCTTGTTCTACAATCTTCCCGGCATACATGACCACCACTTTGCGCGCGATCTCCGCAATGACCCCAAGATCATGGGTGATCATGATGATTGCTGTGCCTAATTCGTGCTGGAGATTCCGCATCAAGTCGAGAATCTGAGCTTCAATAGTGACATCGAGAGCCGTAGTCGGTTCGTCAGCAATGAGCACCTTTGGGTTACAACTCAAAGCCATGGCAATCATGGCACGTTGACGCATACCACCACTGAGTTGATGAGGATATTCGTGCACCCGCCGCTCTGGCACCGGAATACCCACGAGGGTGAGCATCTCAATGGCTTTATGCATGGCCTCTTTTTTGGACAGGCCTTGGTGCAGGCGCACGGCCTCAGCGATCTGATTACCGATCGTGAACACCGGATTGAGCGAGGTCATCGGTTCTTGGAAAATCATTGAAATATCGTTGCCACGGATACGACGCATCTCCGCTGGGGCGAGGGTTAGCAGATT
>Ga0209382_10013323_pt1 | contig 10114 bp, 8 predicted proteins | sample SoiMetdeltSBSDD5_FD_187599 | JGI IMG/M metagenome (GOLD analysis project Ga0209382, IMG submission 187599) | Bulk soil microbial communities from a Populus tree surrounding site in Tennessee, USA - Soil MetaG P. deltoides SBSDD5 (SPAdes) (version 2) | ecosystem: Environmental > Terrestrial >...
CTCCGCTGCGCGCCTCGAGCGGCGCCTTCCCTCGGCGCCACACCACGGCCTGGCGGCCGGAGTGTCGCCTCGGTCCAGGCGCCGCGGCGCTCCGCTGCGCTCATGGCTTGCCCTCGCTCCGCTGCGCGCCTCGAGCGGCGCCTTCCCTCGGCGCCACACCACGGCCTGGCGGCCGGAGTGTCGCCTCGGTCCAGGCGCCGCGGCGCTCCGCTGCGCTCATGGCTTGCCCTCGCTCCGCTGCGCTCATGGCGCTGCCAAGCGGACGCCGACGCCGCGGACGGTGTGCAGGTAGCGCGGAGCATGCGCGGTCTCGCCAAGTTTGCGCCGCAACCACGAAAGGTGTACGTCGACCGTCTTGTCACCGCCGCCGTACGGCTGACGCCACACCTCGGCGAGCAGTTCGCGTTTGCTGACGACCTGCCCGGTTCGCTCGGCCAGGTAGTGCAACAGGTCGAACTCGCGGGGTGTCAGCTCGAGCGGCTGGTCGTCGAGGGTGGCGGTACGCGTACCCGCGTCGAGCATGAGCCCGGCGATGCGCAACGGCTCGGCCGGCCGGTCGACGTCGGTGCCGCGCCGCAACACCGCCCGGATGCGCGCGTCGAGCTGTGCCGCGCCGAACGGCTTGACCAGGTAGTCGTCGGCGCCCGCGTCCAGGGCCCGGACGATCTCGGCCTCGTCGTCGCGAGCCGTGGCGACGATGACCGGTACGGTGCTGATCGCGCGGAGCATGCGCAGCACCTCGTAGCCGTCGACATCCGGCAGCCCGAGATCGAGTACCACGAGATCCGGGCTGTCCCGGACGACCGCCTGCAGCCCGGTCATCCCGTCCGGGGCGGAGCTGGCGGCGTGACCCCGCTCGGAGAGCGCCCGCAGCAGAGCCGAGCGCACCTGTGGATCGTCCTCGAGCACGAGGATGTGAGGCATGCTCGCGACGGTACCCAACCTTGGCGTCGCCTTAGCGTGCGTTTAGCGTTGGGCGAGCGAAGGTAGCAGCCATGACGACGATTGTGCTGAAGAGGATCGCGACCTGGTTGGCGGTCGCGGCGGTGACCATGGGGGTGGCGGCCGCGGTGGTGCTGTTCGCGGCCGTGGGCAACAACGGTGGCGACGTGCTGAGCCAGGACGACGTATCGCGGGCGCTGGCAGACGACGGCCAGGCGCCGCCGGGGCCGACGGCGCCCCTCGGTGGTCAGTTCGGGGCGTCGGACAAGCAGACACTGGCCAGCCGGGCTGGCACGCTGATCGCCGCGTGCGACGGCGATGTGGCGGTGCTGCAGCAGTGGATTCCGAAGAACGGTTACCGCGTCGACGAGGTCGTCCACGGCCCGGCCGCGCGGGTGAGCGTCTGGTTCGAGAGCGACAAGTTCGAGGACGTGGAAGCCGTGGTGACCTGCCGTCAGGGGACGGCCGTGCTGACCGACAACGTCGAGGCCGATGACCACGGCGGCGGCGGTGACAACAGCGGTCCCGGCGGTGGCGGAGGCTCCGGCGGCTCGGGTCGCGGGTAACGGGTGAGAACGGTCACGGTCGGGGTTCGAGGAATTCACCATCGACGGCGCCGTACGATCGCCGAGTGCGTCCAGTCGTACTCATTGCCGAAGATCTTGCGCCGGCCGCCATCGATGTGCTGGCCCATGACTTCGAGGTTCGCCACGTCGACGGCACCGACCGTGCCGCCCTGCTCGCCGCGCTGGCCGAGGCTGACGCGCTGATCGTCCGGTCCGCGACCCAGGTCGACGCCGAGGTGATCGCCGCCGGGAAGCGGCTCAAGGTCGTGGCGCGGGCGGGCGTCGGACTCGACAACGTCGAGGTGGCGGCGGCGACCGCGCGAGGTGTGATGGTCGTCAACGCGCCGACCTCGAACATCGTGTCCACCGCCGAGCAAGCGGTCGCGCTGCTCCTGTCCGTGGCCCGCAACACCGCGTCGGCATCGGCCGCGCTCAAGGGCGGCGAGTGGAAGCGGTCGAAGTACAGCGGTGTGGAGCTGCAAGGCAAGACGGTGGGCGTGATCGGCCTGGGCCGCGTCGGGGTGCTGTTCGCACAGCGGATGGTGGCGTTCGGGACCAGGCTGATCGCGTACGACCCGTACGTGCAGCCGGCGCGCGCCGCCCAGCTCGGCGTACGCCTCGTCGGCCTGGACGACCTGCTGCGCGAGGCGGATTTCATCTCGATCCACGCAACCAAGACCCCGGAGACCGTCGGGCTCATCGGCGCTCGCGAGCTCGAGCTGGTCAAGCCCGGCGTGCGGATCGTCAACGCGGCCCGGGGCGGGCTGGTCGACGAGCAGGCGCTGGCCGACGCGCTCGCGACCGGGCGGGTAGCCGGTGCCGGCATCGACGTCTTCACCAAGGAGCCGTGCGTCGCCTCGCCACTGTTCGGCTTCGACAATGTCGTCGTGACCCCGCACCTCGGTGCGTCCACAGTGGAGGCTCAAGACAAGGCCGGGCTCGCCGTGGCGCGCAGCGTCAAGCTCGCGCTGGAGCGGGAGTTCGTCCCGGACGCGGTCAATGTTCAGGCCGGCGGTCTGGTGGCGGAGGACGTACGGCCGCTGCTGCCGCTCGCCGAGCGGCTGGGCCGGGTGTTCACCGCGGTGGCTGGTGGGATCGCGGCGAGCGTGAGCATCGAGGTGCGCGGCGAGATCGTCGAGCACGACGTGTCGGTGCTGAAGCTGGCCGCCACCAAGGGATTGTTCGCGGCCGTCATCGAGGAGCAGGTGACGTACGTCAACGCGCCCATGCTCGCGGCGGACCGCGGCGTCGAGGTCGACCTGAGTACGTACACCGACTCGCCCGACCACCACAACCTGGTGACCGTGCGCGGTGCGCTGCCCGACGGCCGTACCGTCAGCGTCTCCGGCACCGTGCTGGTGACCCCGGGTCGCGAGGTACGCAAGCTCACCGAGGTCGACGGCTTCGACCTCGAGTTGGCCGCCGAGAGCATCCAGCTGTTCTTCCGGTACGTGGACCGGCCGGGCGTGGTCGGCACGATCGGCTCGATCCTCGGCGATGCCGGCGTGAACATCGCGGCGATGCAGGTGGCCCGGCGCAAGGCCGGCGGTGAGGCGCTGATGACGCTGACCGTCGACTCTCCGGTGAACGCCGACCTGCTCGACGCCGCGGCGCGGGCCATCGGCGCGACCGCCGCGAGCACGGTGAACCTGGACGACGACTAGCCCCACCCGTCCGTCGATCAAGGACTTGTGCACATGGTTTGGAGATCGAACCATGTGCACAAGTCCTTGATCGACGGAAGATGGTGTGTCCACATCGCGGGACTGGGCGGCCACGTTGCGGGACGATGCCTTAACGTCCATTAGGTGACGCGCATCGCGGTGGTTGCTGGCGACGGTATCGGTCCCGAGGTGGTGGCTCAGGCACTGAAGGTGCTCGATGCCGTGCGACCGGGGATCGAGACGACCGATTACGACCTGGGCGCCGCCCGATACCTCCGGACCGGAGAGGTGCTGCCGTCCTCGGTACTCGATGAGCTGTCCCGGCACGACGCGATCCTGCTCGGCGCGGTGGGCGCGCCCGACGTGCCGCCCGGGGTCCTCGAACGCGGCCTGTTGCTCGCGTTGCGGTTCCGGTTCGACCAGTACGTCAACCTGCGTCCGGCCCGCCTGTGGCCCGGTACGGTCGGCCCGCTGGCCCGGGTGAAGCCCGGCGAGATCGACTTCGTGGTGGTCCGCGAGGGCACCGAGGGTCTCTACGCCGGCGCGGGCGGTGTGCTGCACGGGCACACGCCCGCCGAGGTGGCGACCGAGGAGAGCCTCAACACCCGGTTCGGCGTCGAGCGCGTGATCCGCGACGCGTTCGCCCGGGCCGCTCGGCGGGAGCGGCGCAAGGTCACGATGGTCCACAAGACCAATGTGCTGACGCACGCCGGTGGCCTGTGGGCGCGCACGTTCGCGGCCGTGGCGGCCGAGCACCCGTCGATCGAGACGGAGTACCAGCACGTCGACGCCGCGGCGATGTACCTGGTGACCCAGCCCCAGCGGTTCGACGTGATCGTCACGGACAACTTGTTCGGGGACATCCTCACCGATATCGCCGCCGCGGTCACGGGCGGCATCGGACTCGCCGCGAGCGGCAGCATCAATCCGCCACGGGAGTTTCCATCGACGTTCGAACCGGTGCACGGTTCCGCCCCCGACATCGCCGGGCAGGGCGTGGCCGACCCGGTCGCGGCCGTACTCTCCGCCGCACTGCTGCTGGAGCACCTCGGACACCCCGAGGCCGCCCGGCGGGTGACCGACGCCGTAGCCGCTGAGCTGGCGACACGCTCAGCGGGCGGTCCGCTACGCACTGCCGAGGTGGGCGACCGATTGGCCGCCGCCGTAGCCTGATGTTGGCTGTGCGCTAGGGCATTAACGAGCGTTCGGGGTACCGTTCAAAGACGGGATCGTCTCAGCATGTGACACGGAGGTATGCGCGATGAGCGGCGGTGACAGCCTCGACTTCGAGATTCGTCCGAACCCGCAGCCGGTAGGCGTCGCCGAACGCGCCGGGCTGCTCGCCAACCCGGGTTTCGGTCGGGTGTTCACCGACCATATGGTCACGATCCGTTACGCCGACAGCAAGGGCTGGTACGACCCGCGGGTCGAGGCCAGAGGGCCGATCTCCCTGGATCCCGCGGCGGCGGTCCTGCACTACGCACAGGAGATCTTCGAGGGACTCAAGGCGTACCGCGCTGCCGACGGTGGCATCACGCTGTTCCGCCCGGATGCCAACGCCGCGCGGTTCGCCGCCTCGGCCGCCCGGATGGCCATGCCGGCCCTGCCCGAGCAGACGTTCCTCGACTCGCTGTATGAACTGATCCGCATCGATCGGGCGTGGGTGCCGGAGTCCGACGAGGCGAGCCTCTACCTCCGCCCATTCATGTACGCGAGCGAGGCGTTCCTCGGTGTCCGGCCGTCGGCGGAGTACCTCTACGTGCTCATTGCCTCGCCCGTCGGCTCGTACTTCACCGGTGGCGTCAAGCCGGTGACGGTGTGGGTGTCGACGGACTACACCCGCGCCGGGCCGGGTGGCACCGGGGCGGCCAAGTGCGGCGGCAACTACGCGGCGTCCCTGGTCGCGCAGGCCGAGGCGCTCGACAACGGCTGCGACCAGGTCGTCTTCCTCGACGCGGTGCACCGCCGGTTCGTCGATGAGCTCGGCGGGATGAACATCTTCTTCGGGTACGCCGACGGCACGCTCGTCACCCCGCCGCTCGGCACGATCCTGCCCGGCATCACGCGCGAGTCGGTGATGACCCTGGCCCGCGAGGCCGGGATGACGGTCGTCGAGCGGCCGTACTCGATCGACGAATGGCGCGCCGACGCGGAAAGTGGCGACCTGCGCGAGGTCTTCGCGTGCGGTACGGCCGCGGTGCTGACGCCGATCGCCCGGGTACGCATGCCGGACGGCGAGTTCGTCGTCGGCGACGGCGGTACCGGTCCAGTGACGACGGCCCTCCGTCAGTCCCTTGTGGACATCCAACGCGGTCGCGTAGAGGATCGGCACGGTTGGGTGCACCGGGTTCTGTGACGGTGGATAGGCACATCTCCTTCGCGGCGGTGTTCAACTTCCGCGACTTGGGGGGTTACACCGGTCACGGGGGGCGTACCGTCGCGTGGCGGCGGCTCTACCGGTCCGACTCGTTGCACCGGCTCGCGGGTCCGGACCGGGACGCGTTTGCCGCGCTGGGTATCCGCACCGTCCTCGATCTGCGCCGGCCGGGCGAGGTCGCCCGGGACGGGCGGGTGCCGGAGCTTCCGACTCTGGCGTACCAGCACGTGCACCCGGATCACCCGGAGTGGCGGGCCGACACGTACGACGAGACCGCCGGCGTGGCGCGATTCCTAGCCGACCGGTACCTCGAACTGGCCGAGCAGGGCTCCGAAGGGCTGGCTCGGGCGATCGCGCTGATCGCCGACGCCGGTGCGGCTCCACTGGTCATGCACTGTGTGGCGGGAAAGGACCGTACCGGGGTCGTAGCCGCGCTGACCCTCGACCTGCTCGGAGTGTCCGATGTGGACATCGGCGACGACTACGCGCTCACCGGCCTGGCCGAGGCGAAGTTCACCGCCTGGCTGCGCAAGACCCGCGTGTTCGACCGCGAACCTCCGCCGTACTACGCCCTCACCCCGCCCGACGCGATGCTGCTCTTCCTCAGCGAGCTGCGCGCCCGGTACGGCTCGGTCCAGCATTACCTGGCACGGGCCGGCCTGGCCCCGGACCACGTAACCGCCCTGCGCGCCCACCTGCTCGTCTAACCCCGGGCCCTCAACCCCCGTTGATCATGAACTTAGTTGGTGTCTCGGACGGCGTGTCGAGGCACCAACTTCATGATCAACGGGGTGGGGAGGCATTGACAGGTACCACGATCCCGTGGTTATGTGAGCGCTCACAACGCGGTTCAGCTAGCGTAACGGCGCCCGCAACAGATACGAGGCTGTGAGCGATTACATCGGCCTTCGTCTCTGGGAGGGTGCATGCCCAGCAGAGCACGCGTGCTGCTCGTCGCTGTCGTGGCGGCGGCCGTCGTCCCCGCAACCCCGATCCTGTCCGCGCCCGCGTTCGGCGCGGCCACCGTGACCAACCCCGGCTTCGAGGCCGGGGCCAGCCAGACGCCGACGGGGTGGTCGGAGTCCGGGCAGGCGAGTGCCTCCTTCACCGAGTCCGGTGGGCGCTCCGGGAGCTTCCGGCTCAGCCATTGGGCGTCGGCCGCCTACCAGGTCGAGACGTCCCAGACGCTGACCGGGCTCAGCAACGGCCAGTACACCTTGCGGGTCTGGGTCAAGTCCGGCGGAGGCCAGGTCTCCGCGTACGTCGCGTTGCGCAACTGCGGCTCCACCGAGCAGCGCGTGAACATCCCCGCCACCGGTGGAACCACCTGGGCCCAGCTGTCGCTGACCACCCAGGTCTCCAATGGACAGTGCACGATCGCGTTCAACTCCAACGCGCGCGCCGGCAACTGGGCCAACTTCGACGACGTCGAGTGGATTCCGCCCGGCACCGGTACCGGCATCCAGATCCGCGGCGGTGACGTTTCGACCCTGAAGAAGAACGAGGACTTCGGCGGGGTCTACTTCAACCAGTCCGGCGTACAGGGTGACGCTTTGGCGATCCTGCGGGCCGGCGGGATGAACTATGCCCGGCTCAAGGTCTGGGTCAACCCGGCGGACGGCTACAACAACAGGGCTCGCGTGCTGCAGATGGCCCAGCGCATCAAGGCACAGGGCATGAAACTGCTCGTCGACTTCCACTACTCGGACTCGTGGGCCGATCCCGGCAAGCAGACCAAGCCCGCCGCATGGGCGAACCTGAGTCTCACGCAGTTGCGGGACGCCGTGTACAACCACACCTTCGACGTGTGCAACGCGCTGCGGGCGCAGGGCACGCCGGCCGACATGGTCCAGGTGGGCAACGAGATCAACGGCGGCATGCTGTGGCCCACCGGCAGCACGTCGAACTGGGCCAACCTCGCGATGCTGTTGACCGCCGGCTCCAACGCGGTCAAGGCGGCCAACAGTTCGACCCGGGTCATGCTGCACCTGGCCGAGGGCGGCAACAACAGCCAGCACCGGTGGTGGTTCGACAACGCCGTCTCGCGAGGAGTGCCGTTCGACGTCATCGGGGTCTCGCACTACGTGTACTGGCACGGCACGCTGACCAGCCTGCGCAACAACATCAACGACCTCGCGGTCAGGTACAACAAGGACATCGTGGTCGCCGAGGCGGCGTACGGCTTCACGCTCGCGCAGGACGACGGCGAGCCGAACATCTTCAACTCGTCGTTGCAGCAGGCCGGCGGGTACCCGGCGACGCCGGCGGGTCAGGCGCAGTTGATGCGGGACACGTTCGCCGCGGTCGCCGCGGTGCCGAACGGTCACGGGCTCGGCGTCTTCTACTGGGAGCCCACGTGGACCGCCGTACCCGGCAGTGGTTGGGATCCCACGAACCCCAACTCGGGCAACGGTTGGGAGAACCAGGCCCTGTTCGACTACAACAACCGCGCGCTGCAGGGTGTCGCGGTCTTCGGTTCGGTCTAGGGGGAGGCATGCTAGGCAAGATATTGTTGACTCTCGTCATGGCGATACCTGTCTACAGTGGACCATCATCGGTAGCCGGCCCGGCCAACCCAGGCTTCGAGTCCGACGGTGCGACCCAGGCGCCGACCGGGTGGTCCGAGGTCTCCGGTACCGGCCACGGCGATGCGTCGTTCGTCGAAGCGGGCGGTCACGGGGGCAGCGGCTTCCGGCTGACCCACTGGGCGGCGACGCCGTACTCGGTCCGCACCGAGCAGCGGCTGACCGGCCTGGCCAACGGGCAGTACACGTTGACGGTCTGGGTGCGCACGGACAGCGGCCAGAACGACGCGTACGTCGCGTTGCGTAGTAGCGGCCCCGAGCAGCGCGTGGCTCTGCCGCGGACCGGCGGCACCGACTGGGTACAGATCGCGGTGTCCACAAAGGTCACTCGGCACGAGTGCACGATCAGCTTCGTCTCCGACGCCAACGCCGGCAACTGGGCACACTTCGACGACGTGTCGCTGACCAGGGGCGGCCTTCGCAAGCTACCGCTACGTGGAGCCGACGTGTCGACGCTGAAGAAGAACGAGGACTTCGGCGCGGCGTACTTCGACAGCCGCGGCCGGCAGCGGGACGCGCTGGCCATCCTGAAGGACAGCGGCATGAACTACGCCCGGCTCAAGGTCTGGGTGGACCCGGCGGACGGGTACAACAACAAGGCCCGGGTGCTGCAGATGGCTCGCCGGATCAGGGCCCAAGGGATGGGCCTGATCATCGACTTCCACTACTCGGACTCGTGGGCCGATCCCGGCAAGCAGATCAAGCCGGCCGCTTGGGCGTCGCTGCCCTTCCCGGAGCTGCGCCAGGCGGTGTACGACCACACGTACGACGTGCTGAACGCGTTGAAGCGGCAGGGCACGCCGGCCGACATCGCCCAGATCGGCAACGAGATCAACGGCGGCATGCTGTGGCCGGACGGCCGGTGGGACAACTGGGACGGCCTCGCGGCATTGCTCGTCTCGGCCGGGGACGCGGTACGGGCGACGCACGCCGGAACCCGCGTGATGGTGCACCTCGCCGAGGGCGGCAACAACGGTGGGCACCGGTGGTGGTTGGACAACGCCATCTCCCGCGGTGTCACGTTCGACGTCATCGGGGTGTCGCACTACATCTACTGGCACGGGTCACTGGGCAGCCTGCAGGCCAACCTGTTCGACCTGACCACGAGGTACGGCAAGGACATCGCGGTGATGGAGACCGCGTACGGCTTCACGCTGGCGGAGAACGACGCGCAACAGAACATCTTCAACGCGTCGCTCGAACAGGCCGGCGGGTACCCGGCGACCCCGCGCGGCCAACTGTCCGCGTTCCGCGATCTGTACACCGTGGTCAACGCGGTACCGCGGGCGCTCGGGGTCTTCTACTGGGAGCCCACGTGGACGGCTATCGAGGGAGCCGGCTGGGACCCGACCGATCCCAGCTCCGGTGACGGCTGGGAGAACCAGGCCCTGTTCGACTACACCGGCCACCCGCTACCTGCGATGGCCGTCTTCGGGGGCTAGGTTTTCTCCTGTACCACGCGGACCTCGCCGGCCGGCACTGACAGCTGGCCGGCGCAGGTCTCGCCGGTGAGCATCTCGACGCCGTCGGCCGGGACAGTGACCTCGGTGTCGAGGTGGTTGACGACGACCAGGTACGACGTGTCGTCGGCGACCCGGCGGACGAGCTCGACGCCGACCGGTACGTCGGTGCGGATGGGTATCCCGGCATCGGCCAGCGCCGGGTGCAGCACCGCGTCGAGTGACTCGCCGGCGAGTCGGGTCGAGACGTACCACGCGGTTCCGGAGCCCAGCCGGTGGCGGGTCACCGCCGGGCTTCCCGCCGCTGGGCCGTCGACATAGGACAGTACGGTCTCGGCCCCGCGCGGTACGACGTCCTCCGCCCAGACATCGCCACGGACGGGCGGATCGGTGGACAGCTCGACCGTCTCGCCCGCGCGCAGCGGGAGGAACTCCTCGACCTCGAGGCCCAGCAGTTCACGCAGGGCGCCGGGGTGCCCACCCGGGTGCACGGTGTCCTGGGCGTCCACGATGCCGGAGA